>Ga0272443_10000239_pt1 | contig 105168 bp, 92 predicted proteins | sample SSMAcet12_FD_193581 | JGI IMG/M metagenome (GOLD analysis project Ga0272443, IMG submission 193581) | Marine sediment archaeal communities from Little Sippewissett salt marsh, Falmouth, MA, United States - SSM-Acet-12 | ecosystem: Environmental > Aquatic > Marine > Wetlands > Sediment ... | reverse complement strand
TTTTATATCATTTGTGAGGAAAGATTGGGTGAGAAAAGGAGGGGCTTACAGCGTTGACGTACGTAACAGTATGATATCACACATCTTATTCTGAAAATTGCCGTTTATCTCTTAAACTCCTGTCAAAGACTGATAACGGTTGCGTCGCAGCAGAGATTGATAAGCTCCACCGCCGTTGCCATCCGCGCCCCTTCAATTAAATCCTCCTCAGCGATGCCGCGTGATTTGGCGCAGGGAGTACAGGCGAGGATGGGCACCTCGTTTGCCTGCAGATATGTCATCAAATCATCGGCGATATCACCGGTGGCGGCCCGGAGGTGGTCGATCAACCCTTTTTTGGCAAGATATACCGCCTCATCGAGCAGAAAGAGGCTGACCTGTTTGCCCTCTTTGTGGGCGACGGTGGCCAGGTGAATGGCCCGGGTGGAACGATTGGGATTGTCCGTCCCGCAGGCAATGGTGATCACGACATTGTTAGTCATACTCTCTCCTCAGTATCTCGTTAGTATTTTATGGCTTCGTGAAAACCCCAATTACGGTCGTTGTGGAGTTAAACCGAAATCCATAATCAACTGAATTTACTGGATTCCCGCTGAAGCCTGCCCTTGAAGGGTGTAATCGAGGGCGGGAATGACGGTAGCAAGCAATTTTAAGGTTGTTACGGCGCCATCACGGGTAACCGGATAACTATCATCCATTCACCTTCGGTCGTGGGTAAAGTCCCGAGCGCTCGACGATTTCAGGTACCTTTTCCTCCCATTCGATGGCCATGACGTGAAAACCCGCCACCCCCTCGATCTCCTTGAGGCGCTGGATGGACTCCACCGCGATGGTAATTCCTTCCTCGGATTGTTTTTTCTTCTCCACCCCTTTGAGCCGTTCGATCAATTCATCAGGCACATCCATGCCCGGCACGTTTTTCTGCAGGTAGCGAGCCATACCCACCGAACGCATAGGGGTGATACCGGCCAGAATATAGACCTTCTCATGCAGGCCGCGGGCCCGGACCCCTTCCATCCAGAGCTCAAATTTAGCCAGGTTGTAGATACACTGGGTCTGGATGAATTCGGCCCCGGCGGCGATCTTCTTGGCAAGGCGTGGTACCCGGATGTGAAAGGGATCGCCAAACGGGTTGGCGGCGGCGCCCACAAACATGTTGGGCGGAGTCTTGATCTCGTCGCCACTGAGAAATTTCTGTTCATCGCGCATGTAACGCACCGTCTGGACAAGCTGCATGGAATCGAGATCAAAGACATTCTGGGCCTGAGGGTGATCACCAAAACTCTGATGGTCGCCGGACAGACACAAGACGTTGCTGATGCCAAACGAGGCCGCCCCCAGCAGGTCGCTTTGCAGGGCAATACGGTTACGGTCCCGCACCACCATCTGCAAGACCGGATCAAGACCTTTGAGCTTAAGGTGGACGCAGGCCGCCAGACTGCACAGTCTGGTCACCGAGGTCTGATTATCGGTGACATTGATAGCATCCACATGATCCTTGATCAGTTCGCCCTTCTCGATGATATGGGCGGCATCGCTGGAGCGCGGTGGTCCGCACTCGCTGGTGACCGCCTGATGGCCGCTTTTCAGTACCTGTTCCAGTCTGCTCTTAGTGGTTGTCGCGCTCATGAGAAATCCTCCAGCCTGAACGAACGCGGCCCGCCGGAACGGTCTTTCGACCAGTCCTTGATCGGCTGCACTTTTTCATAGTCATCGAGCTTGCCGAGCCGTTCAAGGCGCTCAACCACCAGTTGCCAGGCGCACTCGGTATCCTTGGATATCTCGCACATGCCTTTATTGGAGCCGCCGCAGGGGCCGTTGAGCACCCGTTTGGCGCAACGGCTCACCGGGCAGACGCCGCCGGTGGCGCCAAGTACGCAGTCGCCGCAGGCCTGGCATTTCTCGGTAAATACGCCGGTCTCCGGTACATCGCCGAGAAATGTGGTGTTCAGGGCGGGATAGATGGGAGTGTCAGGGTATTTGCCGGCCATGAACTGCACCCCGATACCGCAGGCCAGACTGAGCACCGCCTCGGCCCCGGCTACCAGCTCTTCGGTGCGTTCGAAGAATTCATGTTCGCACTGGCGCTCGATACCGCTGTCGATAATCTCTATATCGACCTCGTCCTGGGTGGCCCGCATGCGAAGCAGCGAGGCAAGCACCCCGGCCTCCTTGTTGCCGCCCTGATGGCAGACCGCCACACAGGTATTACAGCCAAAAACCAGGAGCCGTTTATGGTGTTTTACCTGGTTCCAGACTTCCTCAAACGGTTTTTGTTCACCAACGATCATTGTAGATACTCCTCAGCTATAAAAAAATTACTTTTGAGCGGGCGATTCGGGCTGCCGGGTTGCCTGTTTTTTACGCAGCGCCATTCTGATGGGTGACGGCCCCAATTTACCGATTTTTTCAGTAAACTCGGTGCACATCTCCGCCCAGCGGGGTCCCTGGGCGGCGGAGAGATTGTAAAAGGTGAGCCGCTCGGGGCTCAATGAAACGGTGAGCAGCATCTTCTTGAGCCGCTCCACCCGTCTGGCCGCATTGGTATTTCCTTCCAGGAAATGGCATTGACCGGGCAGTCAGCCGGCTACGAAGACGCCGTCAACACCGCGCTCAAAGGCACGCAGGATATAGATCTGATCAAGTTTGCCGGTACAGGGCAGCCGCACCACCTTGACATTGGGCGGATACGACAGCCGCATGACGCCGGCCAGATCCGCCGCGGCGAAGGCGCAGTAGTGGCAGGCAAAGGCGATGATGTTGGCCTGCCAGTCCGCCGGGACGCTGCTCAGTGGCTGCTCGGGATTGACGCTCTGGGGCGCCGCTGCTTCAGTCTGGGTCATAATCGTCTCATGGTTACGGTGTTTCGGTGGCCGCATCGATCATCGCGGTTATCTGATCGTCACGGAAAAAGTTGACCTGAAAGGCCTTGGCCGGACAGACGCCGGCGCAAATGCCGCAGCCGGTGCACTTGATCTCGTTGTGGCTGACCATCCCGTCTTCATCGATAAAGGGGGAGCCGAACGGGCAGGCGCGAAAGCAGGCCAGGCACGACATGCACATCTGGCGGTCATGCTTGGAGATGATCCCGGAAACGGTCAGCTTCTCGTTGGAGAGCAGCGCCCCGGCACGTCCGGCCGCGGCCAGTGCCTGGCTGATGGTTTCCTCGGTATTTTTTGGCGCATGAGCCAGGCCGGCCAGAAAATAGCCTTCGCTGGGGAAATCCACCGGCCGCAGTTTGACGTGGGCCTCCAGAAAATAGTCGTCAATATTGCAGGTCAGCTTGTACTTTTTGGCAAATTCAATGGCGTCCGGCTGTGGCCTGAGTCCGGTGGAAAGCACCACCCAGTCAGCATCGATGACCATCTCCTTGTTCAGCACCTTACCCGGCAAACTCACCCGGCAGCCCGTATCGCCCGGTTCCACCACCGGTTTTGCCTCGGGGGTGAACAACAAGAAGAGTACACCCAACTCGCGGGCCTTTTTGTAATATTCCTCTTTCAGTCCATAGGCGCGCATATCACGATACAGCACCACCACCCGTGCCGACGGCTCAGCCTCCTTGATGGCAATGGCGTTCTTCAAGGCATCCTGACAACAGATGCGCGAACAGTAATTGGCCGGCTCCTCGCGCGAACCGACGCATTGAACCATCACATAGGTGGCGCCGGCCACCGGCGGCTGCTCGACCAGCATATTTTCGAGACGGCGCTGGGTTATGATCCGCTCCGAGTCCTGATAGCCATACTCCACCGGTTCATATTCGCGGCCGCCGGTGGCAATCACGGTGGCGCCGTGTTCAATAGAGTCTCCGCTTGTCAGGGTGGTGACGAAATTGCCGACATAGCCGTCGGTTTTCTCGACGGTGGCGCCCAGGTAAACGGAGATTGCCGGCTCCGCCTCAACTTTAGCGATGGTATCGGCGAGAGAGCTCTGCAGATCGTCTCCCTCCAGGTTACGCCGCACCATTCGCATGAGCCCACCGAGCTGCTCCTGTCGTTCCACCAGATGCACCCCGTAGCCCTGCTCGGCAAGCGACAGAGCGGCAGTCATCCCGGCCAGACCGCCTCCCACCACCATGGCGGCATGATTCACCCCCACCGAATTCTGGCTCACCGGATCCAGATGACGCGCCTTGGCCACGTTCATTTTGGTGATCTCGGTGGCCTTGGCGGTGGCGAACTCCTTGTTGTCCTTGTGTACCCAGGAGCATTGTTCACGAATATCGGCCAGCTCAAAGAGAAATTTGTTCAACCCCACCTCGCGGATGGTATCCATAAACAGCGGTGAGTGGGTGCGCGGCGTACAGGAGGCGATCACCACCCGGTTGATTCCCTTCTCCTTGATCAGCTCCTTGACCTTGTCCTGACCATCCGGGGCACAGGCGTACATAATGGTTTCGGCATGTACCACATCCTGCTCCCGGCCAACCTCCTCGGCTACCTGCTGGACATCCACAGTGCCGGCGATATTTACCCCGCAGTGGCAGACAAACACCCCGATGCGGGGATCCTGGCCGGCGATATCGATCTCAGGCGGCAGCACCACCTCTTCCACCTCGCTGCCGCGTCTATCGCCCAAGAGCGACATGACCTGGGCGGCGGCGCCGCTGCCCTGGGTGACCGTTTCCGGGATATCCTTGGGCCCCTGATAAATACCTGCTACATATATGCCGTCGCGGCTGGTCTTGACCGGGGTGAGTCTGGAGGTGGCGGCAAATCCGTAGTCATCGAGATCGATGCCGAACAGCTCACCGTATGTCCGAGACTGTTCACTGGGCTGAAACCCGATGGATAAAATTGCCAGATCATACTCCTCCTTAATCCGGTTACCCGCTTCATCGACATGGTGAATAAGAAGGTTTTTAGTCTCCGGGTCTTCTTCAATGCCGGCAATCATCGCCCGCCGGTAGCTAACCCCATGTTTATTTTTGGCAAGATCGATATACTTGTCAAAATCTTTACCGAAGGCCCGCAAATCCATATAAAAAATGGTAGACTCCACCTCGGCGTCATGCTCCTTGGCGATGATCGCCTGCTTGGCGGCATACATGCAGCATACCGACGAGCACCAGGGATTGGCGTTGTGGTCGTTGCGCGAACCGACGCATTGAATCCACGCCAGCCGCTTTGGATGGGCCTTGTCCGATGGCCGCTCAACCGTCCCGCCGCAGGGTCCCGAGGCGGAAAGCAGCCGCTCGAACTGCAGAGAGGTGACCACGTTGGCCAGACGGCCGTAGCCGTACTCCTGCCCCACGCCGGGATCATAGGTACGCAATCCCGGGGTGAGAACAACCGAGCCGACCGTAAATTCAAATTCGGTATCGGTATCTTCAAAATTGATGGCATGGGCATCGCAGGCCTTCTCACACTTGCGGCATACCCCTTTGGTCAGATAGAGGCAGACATCTTTGTCAATGGCCCTGGTATTGGGCACCGCCTGGGGAAACAGGGCGTGGATGGCCTTGCGCTTGTCCAGCCCAAGGTTAAACTCGTTATCCACCCGCACCGGGCATTTTGGCTCGCAGGCGCCGCAGCCGGTGCACTTGTCGGGATCGACGTAGCGTGCCTTGCGCAGCAGTTTGACGGTAAAATTACCCGCCTGGCCGGAAACAGACTGCACCGAGGTGAGGGTATGCAGTTTGATATTGGGATGGCGGCTTGATTCCACCATCCGCGGCGAGATCATGCACATGGCGCAGTCGCCGGTGGGAAAGGTCTTGTCAAGCCGGGCCATGGTGCCGCCGATGGATGACTCATCGTTGATCATATGCACCATCAGGCCACTGCCGGCCATATCAAGGGCCGCCTGCATGCCGCCGACACCGGAGCCGACCACCAGCACCGAGCCGATTTTGGGATTTTGCTGCCCCGAAGGGGGGGTAATGGCAGTCACATCTTCCTCCTTACTATACAAGCTCTGAAGCGCCGACGGGTCAAGCTAACCGGCACCGACACCAAGAATTCTTACATCTAACAAAACCACCAGCACAATATACCATGAAGTATCATGGAATTGCACTGATAAGACATTTTTTTTTCAGCCGTCAACAGCGGTGTGCTCAGATTTGCCTTATGTAGTGGGAAGGTACTGGAGGTGTGAATTGACAGGGGAAATGAGAAAAAAAAACGAATGGCGGGTGAAGAATGTTCAGCAAAGGGTCAACGGGCGACACCAAACGGCGCCGCCCGTTTGTGTTCTACAGCTTTACAACGTTCTTGGCAGCCGGTCCCTTCTGGCCGTCAACCACTTCAAAGCTCACCCGATCTCCCTCAGCGAGTGATCTGAAGCCATCGGCCTGAATGGCGGAATGATGCACGAAGACATCCTGACCTCCATCCTGCTCAATGAAGCCGAAGCCCTTTGCATCATTAAACCATTTTACTGTTCCTTCTGACATTGTTCATGCTCCTTTCTACATGGGATTGTCCATCCCTTTTTAATATTGCCGGCTGCACTGTGCAACACCGACTACAACCGCCGGCGGCGGCTGAACTTAAAATCACGCTGACGTCATAAGCTGCACCTGAGCGTTTACAAATAGCAGGGTATTCTATTGATCGATATTCCGAGGGAAAATAGTGACGCGTACTGCCCGGTTTAACTGAGAATTGAGTCCTGTGAATTGGAATTACTACAAACTTATTGTTCACCAACGCGCACGATTGTAAAACAGACGAAGAAAAAATTCAAGGGGAGAAATTGTCATTTAAGATAAATGTACTGAAAAAAGGCGGTGATCAGCTATACTGCCGGCAAAACACCCCGCTTCCGTCTCAACTTTTTACCCAGAACCATTTCTACACCATGGCCACTACTACTCACCTGCGAAAAGAGTCTCTCTCCCGGCGCGATGCACTGCCCGCACCTGAACGAAATAAGAAAAGCACACTCATTTACGAGCAACTCATCACCCTTGATTGCCTGATTCGTGCCGCAACCATCTGTTCCTATGTGAATTTTCGCTCCGAAGTGGATACCACTCCTATTCTGGACTGGGTCCTGGGCAGCGGCAAAACCCTGGTGGTACCGGTAACCAGGGTGGCCACTAAAACCCTCGAGCTGGCGGCCATCACCAACCCCGGCGCCGAGCTCACCCCCGGCTATTGCGGCATCCCCGAACCAACACCGGAAATTGCCGAAAGAAACCGGATCGCACCGCATGTACTTGAGGTGGTAATCATACCCGGCTCCGTGTTTGATCAGCGCGGCGGCAGATTGGGCTATGGCGGCGGCTACTACGACCGGCTGCTGGCTGCCATCCCGGAAGCAGCCCGTATTGGTCTTGCCTTTTCCATGCAGGTAATCGAAAAACTGCAATTACATCCCCACGATCAATTGCTCGACTACGTGGTAACGGAAGATGAGATCATTGCCGGGGGCCGTGGCCATACTGAGAACCGCTAACATCCTTACCACAGTATAGGGCGAGGTTACATCACCGTTTCCACCTATGGTGAGATCGTAAAAATATAGCGAACCTTGCAAAATAGCCGTTTTGCCCAACCTCATCATTGCTCAAAAAATTTTATCCTGGGAATATCAGGTGGTTGCCTACGGTAATATGTTGCTCGCAGCTTGATCGTGAACGAAAACTCTCATATTTAAAGGCTCCCTCTACATTTACTTTCTACCATCATTACCGCCCTCGATTACACCATTCAAGGGCAGACTGCAGAACGAATCCCATCATTACGAATAGTCCCAGGTACCCGATCAGGTCCGGCACAATTAATATACGTTTTTTTTGATTCCCTCACGTACAGACATTTCGATGAGAATTGACTTTTTCCACTCTCGCCGGTACTCTCGTAATATGGTTATTCTTGCTTCACATGGCGTGCCCGGCACCATTGTCATCGCCGGTGCTCAACGTATTTATCACAACCGGTAATTCCTTATGGATATGCTCCTGATCATCGCGTTTCTGATTTTCCTGGCCGGTCTTGGCTGGCGCCTGTTCACCTGGTTCGGCAAAGGCTTCAACGGGCATGATACTGCCGTTTCAACAGGCAGACGAATTGGTTCGGCACTTACGGCGGTGGGCGCCACAATCTCCAGTGGCCGGTTGCTGAAACTGGTCAGATCATTGTTTGTCGATGTGCTCTTCCAGCGGCGGCTGCTTGCCAAAAACTCCTGGCGCTGGGCGGCGCATGGTCTGCTTTTTATAGGTTTTATCGGGCTTTTGCTCATGCATGGCCTGGGCTATTCGGTCTCTACCTTTTTCTTCAGCAACTATGAATCGACCCTGCAGCCCTTTCTCGGCCTGCGCGAGTTTTTCGGAGTGCTGGTGGTGATCGGGGTTGGCCTGGCCATCTACCGGCGCCTCACCGATCGCCCCAAACGGGTGCGCAGTTATGCAAGCGACTGGCTGGCCCTGTCTCTGGTGGGAGGTATCATCATCACCGGATTTTTATTTCAAAGCAGCCAGATCGCCTCCCACGCCGAATTCCAGGAAATGGTGGATGAATGGGCCGGGCTTGATCCCGACGACCCTGAGTCAGTTGCTCTTGAAACCTATTGGGCCGCCGAACAGGGACTGGTTTCAGCACGGGTGACCAAACCCTTTGACCCGGCTCTGGTGGAAGAAGGCGCCGCCGTCAGTGAAAATTATTGCACCGAGTGCCACGCCCCGGCCTCGGGGGCTCCGGTGAGTTTTACCCTGGCAAAACTGGTTGGCCCCATCGCTGCTGCACTAGGCGACGGCCCTGCTACCTCGCTGCTTGGTACTCTTCACCTACTGTTCTGTTTTTCCCTGCTGGCCTGGTTGCCGTTCAGCAAGATGTTTCATGTGATCGCCGCCCCCGTATCTCTTCTTATCAATGGTGTTGCCGGTTTCAAAAACCCGGCCCCGGATGCGGCAACCACCTTGAACCGGCAGATGATAGGCCTCTCCGCCTGCACCCATTGCGGGGCCTGTAGTGAACGATGCTCGTCGCTGACCTTTTACGAGTCGTTTGCCAATGACTTCATCCTGCCTTCGGAGAAAGTACAGTACCTGCAACGGATCGCCTCCGGCAAAAATCTTGATCACGACACCACCAAGCGGTTGCAGAAGGGGCTCTATATCTGCACCAGTTGCGATCGCTGCTCCGAGGTCTGTCCTTCAGGCATCAACCTGCGTGAGCTCTTCACCCATGCCCGCTACTATCTGCTCAGCAAAAACGTGCCGGAAACCTCGATTCTGAGCCATTTTTCTTTTCCCCTCTCACTACTCCGCACCTTCGGCACCCAGCACCTACATGCTTTGAAAACGATCGAGCAGAAGTTCAAGACCGCCTTTGCAAAACTTTCCGAGCTTGGTTCCATCACCATGAACGCTCCGGCCGAGGTGGGGGCAAACAACTATCTCGCCTGCTACTCCTGCCAGCGCTGCACCAACATCTGCCCGGTGGTAAGAGGCTACGACAACCCCCAGGAAACACTCGACCTGCTGCCTCATCAGATCATCTTCAGCCTCGGCATCGGCAACAAGGATCTGGCCATGGGGGCACGCATGCTGTGGAGCTGCTCTACCTGCTACCTCTGCCAGGAGCACTGCCCCAACAACGTGGCCCTCACCGATATCTTCTATCATCTGAAAAACGGGGCGCTCGATAAACTCGAAGCCGGAGGCACGGCATGAAACTGGCATTTTTCCAGGGGTGCAATATCCCCATCAGGATCGAGCAGTATGCGGTTTCGGCAACGGCGGTGCTGCGGACATTCGGCATCGAGCTTGAAACCATCGACGATTTCACCTGCTGCGGATACCCGGTGCGCAATGTGGATGAAACCGCCTATCTGGCGCCCTCGGTCCGTAATATCGCCCTGGCCGAAAAACGCGGGATCGATATCATGACCATCTGCAACTGCTGTTTCGGCAGTCTACAGAAGGCCCGCCACGCCATGGCCGGCGACCCGCACCTGGGCGAAACGGTAAACGAGCTGCTCGCCAAAGACTCCCTCACCTACCACGGTACCGGCTCAGTCAAACATCTGCTCACCGTTCTGCATGATGAGGTGGGAACACCCGCCATCGCCGCCAAGCTGAGCCACCGCTATACCGAACTCAAAGTGGCGGTGCTGCATGGCTGCCATCTACTGCGCCCGCGCGAGGTAACCAGGTTCGATGACTCCTTCGTCCCCCGCATCACGGGCGAGCTGGTGCAGCTCACCGGCGCCGCCAATCTGGATTGGCCGGGTGCGCTGGAGTGCTGCGGCGCCGCTTTGGCTGGGATCAACGAGGATCTTTCGCGCTCCCTGCTGCTGGAAAAGGTACAAGGCGCACGGGTTGCCGGGGCGGAGTTTATCGTCCCCGTCTGCGCTTACTGCTATCTGCAGCTCGACTCAGTGCAGGCAACCGAGAAAGGCGATCCATTGCCGGTGTTGCTCTATCCGCAACTGCTCGGGCTCTGTCTGGGGCTCAGCCCGGAAGTGCTGGGTATTGGGCTGAACAGCTCCATTGCCGACCACCATATCAGTTTGCTGGAAAGCCGGCTCGGCCCTCCCACCACAGAGAAAAAATCACGGAAAAAAGCGCGCGCCACCGCCGCCGCTTAATACAACCAAAACCTCAAAAAAGAGTTAGAATCATTATGGGCACCGTAATCGCATGCGCCGGCAAGGGCGGCGTCGGCAAAACCACCGTCTCGGCACTGATCATCCGTCAATTGATCCGGGCCGGAGACACCCCGATCCTGGCCGTTGACGCCGATCCCAACTCCAATCTCGGTGAAACACTGGGCCTCGATGTTACCGCCACCATCGGCGATATCCGCGAGGACTTCATGCGCGACCCACAGTCGGTGCCTTCCGGCATGGATAAGACCATCTACCTGGAAAGTCTGGTGGAGCAATCACTTATCGAGCATGAAAATTTCGACCTGCTGGTCATGGGTCGCCAGGAGGGACAGGGCTGCTACTGTATGGTGAACAACATTCTCAACAGTTTCACCGAGCGCCTCGCCGAAAGCTACCGCCACATGGTGGTGGACAACGAGGCGGGCATGGAGCACCTCAGCCGCCGTACCAGCGGCCGGGTGGACATGCTCTATCTGATCACCGACTACTCCCTGCGCGGCCTGCGAGCTCTGGCCAGGATCAACGAGATGCTGCCGGGCCTCAAGCTCACCGTCAAGGAGTGCGGTATTATCGTCACCCGGGCCCCGGAAGAATTGAGCGACGCCTTCAGCGCCGAAGTTGAGCAGATCGGCCTGCCCATTGTGGCCACCATACCCCATGATCCGACCCTGCTGGATTTTGATATGGAAAAACGCTCGCTGCTGGAGCTTCCCGACACAAGCGCATCGGTGGTCGCCATCGAGCAATTGATGAGTGCGCCGCTCTCAGCCTGACCTGGAGCATGATATGAGCCAGATCGTAACCGTTCTCACCGCCTATCCCTTTCATATCGGCCAGAAGATCAGAATCGAAGGAAACAAACGGGCCGGCGACTGGGAAGTGACCGGAATCGACGGCTCATCGGTCACCCTGCGCTGTCCCATCAGCAAAAAAGAGTATACCTGGGATAATTTCTGCTACATGATAAGCGAGGAGACCGACGGAGCCTGGCCGAAAAGCTGACTATCGTGATAATCGTACCAGTCTGGCGGCCGTTCTGGAGATCGCCCCTCCCAGAACCATCCTTACTGTATCACCGCAACCGGCGGGATCCAGCTATTGCATGGCCGCGATGATGGCTGGCCACACCGGGCATCGGCAGGGGTCTAGTGGCGAGCCCATGCCTCCTGAAGGCTCAGCCGATGGCCCGCAGATCGCCAAGGGTTTTTTCCGGCTCGGGCCGATTGGTGTAATCGGGATCACAGTCCGCCGCCACCACCCGTCCAGAACGATCAATCACGTAGCGGGCCGGCATGGCCAGGGTCCATGACTGCTCACCGTTGAGCCGCGGCAGATCGATGGAGAACTTTGTATACACCTCCCGCAGATAATCCGGCACGGTGAAGCGCAATCCCAGCCGGGCCGCATAACCATTGCCTTCATCTCGCACAATAGCATAGCTCAGGCCGTGCTTCTCTCCCATTTTCCTCAGGAATTCAGGACGTTGTGGGCAGATTGCGATAATCTTCGCGCCAAGTACCTCGGCCTCGTCAACAATGTTCTGCAGCGCTTCCAGCTCCGCGTTGCAATAGGGTCACCAGACGCCCCGGTAGAAGGTGAGAACCAGGTTGTGGTCCTTCAGCAACTCCGCTGATGAGACCATCTCACCGCCCACAGCGGGCAGCTCAAAGCCGGGAAGCTCCATCCCCACCTTGAGAACGCCATCCGTAATACCCGACTCGCGCAACTCGGCAGTGGCGCGGGCCATCAGGTTTCGCTCCGCTTCCGGAATCCGGGAGCCGGCCGCCTCTTTTATCTGTTGCAGGGTTTTGGCAAGTGACATGGTGTTATCTCCATGGAGGATTGAAAGTAGTCAGCACCCCATCGACAACCGCCAGGGCAACACTATAAATTTGCGATGCCGATGATAGCTGTCAATATCGATAGCAGGCAGCACTTAAGGCACAACCGCGTTTTCCCGTGGCCGCGCCGTCGCCCGTTCCACCATAACGGCTACGATAGGGACGAGCAGGCCGACTATTGCCACACTGATCATGAGCGCTCCCAACTGATGGTAATCACCGCGCTCGATAATGAAGAGCTTATTCATGTAGCTGGTGGCAAGGTTGGCGGCAGACAATGCCAGATTGGTAAATGCCGCCATCACCGCGAAATACGTTGCCTTCTGGGTGGCCGGTGCCTCTCTGGCGATCCAGGCCAGCATGGGCACCATCATCACCTGACCCAGTGGTGAGTCGGCCATGATATCGATAATGGCGATGGTGCGTGCCCCAAAACCGAACATCTGTTCGGTCCACTCATGCAGCCCGTAAAACATGCCGATAAAAGGCAGCATCATGATCGCCTGGTATATCGACAGAAACACCACCAGATAGGGAATGGGCCGGCGGCTCATCCAGCCGCGCAGGGTGAGTAGGCCGACGATAACCAGAATAGCCGATATCTGTCTGAGGGTGCCGAAAAATGATTCATCAAAGCCCAGCACGTCAATCTGCCACCAGCTCGCCCCGGCGCCGGCGTTGGGCATGGCCCGGAAGATAAAGATAATGACGGCAATCCCGACGATCTCGCGCCGTTTTTCAGGGGTCAGCTCGGCCAGAAGCTGGCGCATGAGATAGCCGATAATGGCAAGTGACACCAGAAAAATAATCTCCTTTTTCAGAACAAGAGCAGACAAGCCCAGCCCCAGAGTCATGATCACGAACAACAGGCTGCCACCGAGGATATACCAGTTCGGCTGCAGGCGCCCTCCGGGCTGCGCCGCCGGGATGCGCTCATTGTCATTTTGCTGCCGCTTCGAGCGGGCGCGGCGGCGGACGGTGAGGATCTCGCCCAGGGTCACCCCGGCCACCGAGATCACTGGAATGATCAGGGCCATCTGGAACATCACCGTATAGGAGAGGGTCTTGGCCAGCCAGCCGCCAAGTCCAGAAACCAGAGCCATGCCGCCGATAATGGCGATACGGCCCAGGGTCTGCATGGTGATGTGCATCCGTTTGAGTTCATCTTCAGCAATGGGCTCGCCGTCCTCGGTGCGGCTGGGCACCGCCTCCACCGTCATCGCATCGGCCACCACATCCTGGAGCACAAAACCGATGGGGGCCAGCAGCACGGCAATGACGTACCAGGTGTCGGCCGTCCAGATCCCGCTCATCCAGATATTGCCACCGGTCAGCCGCACCATGATGAGCAGGCTCCCCGCCATAAGCAGGGCGCCCGCATAGACAAAGAGCGCCTTGAACCGCCAGAACAGATCCACCAGGTGACCGATGGGCATTTTCAAGGCCCACGGCAGACCCGCCCAGAATCCCAATCCGGCCAGAAAGGCGGCGGAAAGCTCCAACTCCTGCTTGACGAAAAAATTCTCGACAATAGCGGTGAAACCGGAAATACCGTAGGCAAGATAGACCATGAGCGGCGGCACGTAGCTCCACCGCATCTCGGTGACGATGCCCAGCACGTCATCGCGCACCCAGTACCAGAACCGGATCGGCCGAGAAATCGAAGAGGCTACAGGCAAACGTTGCACTGGTGCCGGGGAAACCTGAACAGTGAGGGGCTAAAACGAAAACGCCTGATTGTTCATCATGCTGACGTCAAAGATAAGGCTCAGGGCGGCCCACTCCTGAATGGGAAAGCGCACCCCGCCGTTTTCCTCGCCGTATTTCTCCATGAGCTGGTCGGCCAGTTCCTTGTTAAGATCAAAGATGCCGAACGCCTTCATATTCCATTTATCAAAGAGCCGGCGGGTTACGGGGCCGAAGGCCACCAGTTCAAGGGTGTCGTGGCGGGGGTCACGGGCAATGCGCAGAAATGTTTCGTTCACCCCGGCAAAATCACCTTCCAGCACCTGCAGGTAGTGACTGTGGGTTGCCAACAGCGCCCCGGTCACCCCATGGAGCCGATTCGATTCCATGCTTGCATAGAGGATGTCACGCAGGGTTTCCTTGTTAATAGGCCCCGAACTTTTGCTTTTGTAAGTCAGGCGATACATGAGGTCGTTCTCCTTTCAATCATCGCTTTTTTCATACGAACCACTCCTTTAATCTCCGCTGGTTCGCCGATATGCACGAGGAGGTATTTTCAATCCTGAGCGAATAATAACTCTTTTGACCGGATATGGTACCTGGAAATCATCAGAACTGATAAGGAAATCTGTTGACAACACCCCGTCTATAATTTAGCCTTCCTATGACTGCGCGGCTTATCATAGAAATTATCTATGGAATCGCTCAACTTTTTCATTGGAGGGTGAACATGAACAAGGATCTGAAAAAGCTCCTGGCCAGCCTGAGCGTCGCCGGACTGCTTGGCATGGGCGGTGCCGCCCTGCCCGGCGGTCACGCCAATGCGGCCAGCGGTTGAAGCTCCGGGTGAGGAGCCAAGTCAAGTGCCGGGAGCACTGACAAGGATCAGCCCGCCGCAAGCGGCTGAAGTGGTTCTAACGAAGGCGCCGGGAGCGCCGAGATTAAAAAACCAGAAGCGGCAAGCGGCTGAAGTGGTTCTGACGAAGGCGCCGGGAGCGCCGAAGTAAAAAAACCAGAAGCATCCAGCGGCTGAAGCGGTTCAACTGACGGCGCCGGGAGCGCCGAAGAGGAAAAACCAAAAGCATCCAGCGGCTGAAGCGGCTAACATTGACGTGCGGTTCGCGCGTGTTTAACAAATTAAGCCGGTAACCCTCACGGGTCACCGGCTTTTTTTTGTGCAACTTTATCACTACCTGCGTTACAAACTTACCCGTGCAACACATATTTCCCTATACCTCCCGCCTGCTTGACCGGCCACTGCCGGAACTGAGCCCAGACGATATCGTGACCTTCCTGCGCGACAATCCACACTGGTGCGAATCAGCGCCATATTGCGCCGATTGCGGTGAAATCGAGCTTACTGCATACCGGCTGCGCGCCAATCCGCCACAACCGCCCGAAGAAGTCATCACCCGCATGATTCACCCCGGCGTCCGCCTCCTCAAGGTGCAGTGGAGTGATTTGCCCGCCCTGCTGCACGGTGAAAAGGTATCGCCACAGCAGGAAGAGGGGTTCGTGGTGGTGTACGGTGATGGTAAAGGCGAGATAGAAATATTTTCCCCCACCGGCCACGAACTGCTGGCCCTCAAGCTGGTCGGAGAGTCAATTGATAGCAGGCGCACCGCTGAGCAGGGCGGTGTCAGCATAGGCCACATCGAGGCGATTATTGACCAGGCTGAATCACGCGGTCTGATTATCTCCCCTCCCTCAAGGCTTATCCGGGCTTTCACGTCTGAGACGGTGGTTGACGAGCGCTATCTGCGGGCCCGCATATTTACCCTGCAGTGGCATATCACCCAGGCCTGTGACCTGCACTGCCGTCATTGTTATGACCGAAGCAGTCGGCGGGCCGTCGAACTCTTTGAAGGTATCCGCATCCTCGACGATTTCTACGACTTCTGCCGTCATTTCCAGGTGCGCGGCCAGGTCAGCTTTTCCGGCGGCAACCCCTTTTTGCACCCTGATTTCACCGCCCTGTACAAAGGCGCCGCCGAACGAGGCTTTACCATCGGCATTCTTGGCAACCCCACCGCCAGGCAAGACCTGCAAACACTCATCGACATCAAGCACCCGGCATTCATGCAGGTCAGCCTTGAGGGGCTGGCCGAACATAACGACTATATCCGCGGCGCCGGTCATTTCTCACGTACCATCGATTTTCTGTCCGTTTTGAAAACATTGCGAATCTACTCCATGGTGATGCTCACCCTCACCCGGGCAAATAGAGACCAGGTACTGCCCCTGGCCGAGTATCTGCGTGACAAGGTCAACCTGTTCACCTTCAACCGGTTGGCCCTGTCCGGCGAGGGGGCATCGCTGGCATCCGTCCCACCCGGTGATTTCAAGCAGTTTCTGGCTGACTACCTCAAGGCCGCCGCCGCCAACCCGATCATGGGAACAAAAGATAATCTGTTCAATATCATTAGACATGAAGAAGGCGCCCCGGTTAGCGGCGGATGCACCGGATTTGGTTGCGGCGCCGCTTTCAATTTCGTCGCCCTGCTCCCAGACGGCGAGGTGTATGGATGTCGAAAGGCATGCTTACCCATCGGCACGGTGCACAGCGACTCACTTATCACCATATATGAATCTTCACCGGCAGGCGCCATCCGAGACGGCAGCAGCGCCTGTTTTCATTGTGAACTGCGCCCGGTTTGCGGCAGTTGTCTGGCCATTACCACCGGTTTAGGACTCGACCCGTTTACCGCCCTTGACCCCTACTGTTTCAAAGAGCCGCACTACCAACATCATTGCATAACCAAGGAGCAGCCATGAGCGAAGAACAGGAATTTTCCGCAAAGATTGACCAGTTCCGCCGCCAGGTCCAGGAAATGCCCAATGACGCTTCCCCAGAGATTATCGAAAAAACCGCCGTCCGGCTGGAGGGCATCAACTACGCGCCGCCGGTCATCATCGAACACACCCGATTTCTGCGCTTGACCAAACAGGGATTGCTCGACGAAATCGATCGCATCGTCGCCATGCCCGATGCCGAGGCGTGCGCATTGGCGCCCAATGAGCCGAAAAAATGCCAGGATCTGCGCGTGGAGTTTATCTCGGTGCAGATGTTTTATTATAAAAAGCTGGCGCTTCTGCGGCAGGGCGATATCGAAACATGGGATGAGATAGACGAGCTTTACGTGCACGATTGAAAGCGAGGGGGTGACCTGCAAATCTTGCCCGCAGGGCAGCATTTAAATATACCGTCCCCCGAACAATGCTCGGCCTTACCTGTCAGAAAAAATTCTCAGGAGACCTTCTTCACTGGTGAAGCGGGCTCCGTGGACCTCGCACCGTATGCCCGGTTCAAATGAGAGATCAACTCGTTCCGGGGTGTGGGACACGGCAACATCTCGTTCGTGCATCAAACAGTGGATTCCAGGGAAGCCAAACACCCTGATTGTTTCGAGACGGCCTCCATCTGCGATTTCACCGGTATGCTGTACGGCCGGGCCTTCGACAACAACACCCCCTTCCCGGACAAAAATCGGAATGGTTTCAAGGGGCGCCTGCATGGTTATCGTCTGATCACCGGCCTGAGCGCTGCCGGTGAAATAGTCATACCAGACGCCTGGTGGCAGACGAAAACTCACCCACCCGCCGGGCTGGGTGACGGGCACAATCAGCAGATGATCGCCAAGCATATATTGCAGCTCAAAAGACCAGAGATGTTTGTCTTCGGGAAACGCCAGCACCATGCTGCGCATGACCGGCATCCCGGAAACAGTGGCCTCTTTGATCTGGCGCTGCAGGTAGGGAATAAGGCGATAGCGCAGTGCCAGCCACGTTCTGGCAATGGTGAGTGTCCGCTCACTGAAATACCATGGCTCCCGCGGGCCAATCCCGTGAATTCGGCAGAATGCTGAGCAGACCCCGGCCTGCAGCCAGCGGACATAGAGTTCATCATCAGGCGGGCCGCCATAGAAGCCGCCGATATCATGTGCGTAAAACGGGGCTCCCGAATGACCCCAGTTCAAACCGCCCATGATCGAGCCTGCCAGACCACTCCACGAAACCTGCGGATCGCCGCCCCATTGCGTGGCAAAACGTTGCGATCCGGCCCAGCCGCTGCGCGACCAGACCAGTCCCTGGCCGAAATAATCCTCGGATGCCTGAAAGCAGGTCATGTTGTAGAGCAGCGCCATACCGTTGTGGCAGATCACCCCGCTTTCCCCGTGGGAATTAAACGCCGCTTCGGGTATCTGCTCACCAAAATCGACCTTGAAAACGTCCACCCCCATGTTATGCAACCGAAGGTGCTGTTCATACCACCAGTGGGCGGCTTCAGGCACGGTGAAATCAAAAAGACCGGAATCAGGCAGTGGGGTCAGCACCGTGCCGAAGGGAGAGAGATCAAATTCATACCGATAGGTGGCGCCGGCCGCGTCTTTGACGAACCAGCCCCTGGCATCGAACTCATCAAAAAGCGGGTTGTTGACCGAACAGAGCGGATACTCCCAGACGCAGAGTTTCAGACTGAGCTCGCCCATGATTGCCACGAATTTCTCGGGCTCCGGGTATCTGGCGGGATCCCACTGAAAGTAAAACCGCTGATCGGTATCCAGCCAGGCGCGGCCATCCAGGGTAAAGACATCGCAGGGAATCCGCGTGGCGCGGATGGCACGGGCAATTTCCTCGGCTTCTTCAAAATTTTTGTAATAGGCCCGCGACATCCAGACACCGAGGCTCCAGCGGGGAACCTCCCTGGCTCGTCCGGTGATATCGGTATAACGTTTGATCATTGCAGCGGGAGTATCCCCGGCGATAAAGAAGAGATCCAGCACATCATCTTCAACCAGGGCGCCATAGCTCCAGTTGGAGAAATGCGGATAGCCGGGCGCCTGGGTAACCCGGGCGGTGGTGTTGATAAACACGCCGTACCCGCTTTTTCCGGCGGCGGAGCTGGTGCCGTCCGGCGTCCAGCAGAACGGAACATTCTTGTAACACAACTCGCTGTTGACGCCCAGCGCATCTTCGGCCCAGTTTACCAGTTGCTGTCCCCGTTTGTTCAGGTTCGCATACTTTTCCCCAAAGCCGTAGATTGACGCTCCCGGCGCCAAGCCGACGGAAAAAAACCAGCCGCTCTCCAGGCGGGCAAACGGCGGAATACGAAAGCGTCGGACGAAATGGCCATCCTCAGACGGCATAACCACCGGTCTGCCGTTCTGACAAAAGGTGAAGCAAAGCGGATCTGCCTCAGCGGACTCGAGTCGGATTTCCCCGCTCCCGCAACTAACAACATGTACGCTCCCCTTACAGCCATAGGACAACTCGGTTGCCGACGGCTCTCCAACAATGATCGGGTAGTGATATCCCCGCTCACCGCCAAAACGAATCCGGACGATGTCCTCATCCCAGAAACTTACCTCCAGCGGCCCCGCACTGGTTGCAAAGACGAGCTTATCGGCGAGAACCGCCGTCAGTTTCAGCCCGGTTATCGCCTCCCAATTCTGAGGATTCATGGTAATCCGGCGGTTCTGATGCCCCGGCGGGCGGAAATGATATTCTGTCCGCCGGAGAGAATAACAGCAGACTTACATATTCAATTGAAGCTCGGCCTCGAGCTTTTTCTCCGCCTCATCGATGGCAGTCTGATAGGCCGCTAACAGTTCCTCGCCTTCAGCGCCGTACTTGTCCGTATACCACTTCTGCAACGGCGCCGCCGCCTGGCGGAAGGCCTCTTTTTCTTCCGGGGTGGGAACATAGATGGTACCACCGGCCTTCTTGAACTCTTCATATGCCTCAATTGAACGGCGTTTCGGGAAGGCGAAACAGACCTGGCCGAGATGGCGGAATCCGTCGTTGACGATTCGCTTCTGTTCTGGGGTGAGGGCCTGGTAGGTATCCTCATTCATGATCCATAAACTTGCCATATAGGCGTGGCCGTCCAGGGTGAGATATTTGATATGCTCATGGAATTTCATGCCGACAATATCGGTGATCCCGTTTTTCGAGCCGTCGATCACCCCCGTTGCCAACGATGTGTAGACCTCCGGCCAGGCCACCGGCGTGGCCGAGGCGCCGAGGTTCTTGACCAGCGCCTGTTGCAGCGGTGAATTGATGGTACGAATCCGCAACCCTTTCATATCCTCGGGCGACTGGATCTGTCTTTTGGTGTTGGCGATGTTACGCCAACCGCCGGTATTGGTCATGGTCATGATTCTCGGTCCGCCCTTTTTCAAGACATGCTGACGCACGACATTGAGAAACGGCCCGGTCAGCACCTCTTCCGCCACCGCGTCGTTATTCATCATATACGGCAGATCCATAACCTGCAGCTCGGGAAAGGCAACGGATATGCCGCCGATGGTCATCTGATGAATCTGGATGATGTTGGCCTGGGTGGCCTCGTAACATTCGCCGGCATTACCGCAGAGTTGGGCGCCTGGATATATCTCAACCTCTATGGTGCCGTTCGAGCGGGCCTCAACGTAATCCTTAAAGGTCAAGGCCCCGTCGTAATCTTCATCGTTGGTGTTGGATAGATGGACGATGCGCAGGGTGTGATCCGCCGCATTGACCAGGCCGCCCGCGCAGACAAGCAAAAAAGCCGTAAACACTACCAGAAATTGTTTCATTTTATACTCCTCCTCTTTGTTGGTTGTACCAGCGGCTACCCTCCCACTCCGCGCAGCAGCCAGCCGGCGGCCGAGGGTACGTCCAGATACCCCAGCCAATTGGGAATCGCCAGGGTAAGGATCGGAAAATATGAGATAAGAAAAATCACCAGAAATTCCACCAATAGAAACGGGATCATTTCAATGGCGATCTTCTCCAACGATTCGCGGCTTAACCCCGCCGCCACGAACAACACCAGCCCCATGGGCGGAGTTGCCAGCCCGACGGTGACGTTGACGCACATACATATTGCAAAATGGAGCGGGTGAATACCCACCTGGGCCATGGCCGGGCCGAGGATGGGGCCAAGGATGAGGATGGCCGGACCGGCATCGAGAAACATGCCGACGATAAACAACAGAATATTTACCATGAAAAAGACGGCGTATGGATTCTCGCTGATGGAGAGCACCAGCCTCGCCATTTTTTCAGGGGTGTGATAAAAACTGACAATAGAGGCAAAACTCACCGCCGCCCCCACCAGCATCAGAATCACCCCGGAAGATATTGCCGCGGAGGTAAATACCCGAGGAATATCGGAGAACTTCATCTGCCTGGTGGTCAGGGCAACCAGCAGGGCATAGCCCGCTCCCACCGCCGCCGCCTCGGTGGGGGTAAAGATACCGGCCAGAATCCCGCCCAGCATAATCACCGGGGTCAGCAGTGGGATCGCTCCCTCCCGCAACGCCCTCAATCGCTCCGACCAGAACATCGGCTCATTGGCCACGGGAAAATTTCTCACCCGGGCCAGATAGGCGGTAAGCGCCATCAAACCAAGACCGATGGCAAGGCCCGGCACCAGGCCGGCGGCAAAAAGCCCGGCAACGGAGACATTCATGACAAATGCGTAGAGAATCATCAGCCCCGATGGCGGGATTATCGGACCGATAACTGAGCTTGCCGCGGTGACGGCGGCCGCGAAACGGCGGGTATAGCCGTTTTTTTCCATGGCGGGGATGAGCATGGCGCCAAGGGCCGAGGTGTCGGCCACGGCGGAGCCGGACAACCCGGCAAACAGCATGGAAGAGGCAATGTTGACCTGGGCCAGACCACCGCGCCGGTGGCCGAGAAAGGCCTGTGCCAGTTTGACGAGATTCTTGGTGATGCCGCCCTGGTTCATAATTTCGCCGGCCACGATAAAAAAGGGCAGGGCCAGCAGGGGTGGACTGTATACCCCGTTGAACAGGCGTGAGTAGAGGAGCTTGAGAAACATCACCTTGCCGTCGATGACAAAGGCCAGGCCCGGGCCAAAGAGCAGGGCGAAGACCACTGATAGGCCGCCGAACATCATTACCAGAAAGATGATGAAGTACATCATACTCTCACCTCCTCCGAACCTGGTTGAGATGAATTCCGGTCTTCCGCCTGGCGGACCCGTCGGGGATCGATAATGCCCGTCACATCAGCAAAGAATTTCTCAACAGCCGCCAGCATCAGCAGAATCCAGGCCGGCGGCATGATCGCATAGACCCAGGCCTTGCTGATCTCCAAAGCAGGAAGCTCGATTCGCCGGCCCGCCGTGAACATGATCCAGGACTGGTAGAGGCAGATGACGGCAATGAGGATGACGATCAGGTGAAACAGGCAGCGAATGATGTACTCCATGCGGTTTCTGCCCAGCATATCCCTGAACAGCATCATGCTGATATTGAGCCCTTTGCGGTAGGCCACCGGTATGATAATGAAACTGATCCAGACCATCATCCACAATGAGGCCTCCTCCGACCAGGACAGGGCGTTGTTCAGGACATAGCGGAAAAAGACCTGGACAATATTGAGCAGGGTTATGGCAAAGAGCATCAACCAGGCGCAGTTGACCACGATCTTCTCGACAATGTTGTTGATGTACGCCAACAGGAGCTCGATTTTTTCCACGGTTTTCATACTGTTTTCCCCTTACCCGCGGCCCGATGCAACACTCTATGTGGTCAACTCAACGACATCTAAACCAAGTCGGGCAGCCAGCACCCGCAATGCCGGCCGATGCTCTCCATAGACGATGGCGGTATGGTGCTCCAGCCCGGCCTCCATCAAATTTGCCAGAACCTCGTCAACCGGGCTGTCCAGCCGGGCCACCCCCGAAGTTCCGGAAAACGGGAGCGGCGCCCGCAGCATCTCAGCGCCGCCGATAACTATTCTGGTGGTATCATGCCCTTTGCTGATCCGGGCCATGGTGATGCGGCCCGGTTTCAGGGCAAATTCATGTAACAGCGGTAGTTTGCGGTTTGAGTGAATGGTCGCCCTGATTTCTTTATTCGGATCGGCCAGCTGCACCGGCGCCTGCCCGCAATGCCAGAAGACGCAGGTGTTGGAATCCGGGTCCAAATCAACCAGGTCGGTATTGAAAGCCGGTTCACCGGCCAGCCGCCGCAGGATCAATGAGGTAATCACCCCATGCACGTCGGCTTCACAGCCACCGGCAATATCGTTTTCGCCTAAAAGTGCCAGCGCCCCGCAGGCGGCGGCGCCGTAGTGGGTAAAAAACTCGGGCCAGCAGCGAACGGCAAGCCCATGGTAGCCATGTTCATCGACGAGCCGGCGCATTCCCAGATACGCTTTGAGTGAGCGCAGGGTAACATCTTTGTCCATTTCATCGAGATTGACCAGCACGGTGCGCCGTTCATCGTAGAGTTGCAGAGCGGCGCCATCATCAATCTCTCCGAGCGAATCGAGAAAGGTGATAAGATCGTGGGTAACCACCTCGACACCAAACAGCTCGCCACACTCCTTATGACTGAACATACAGGAATCAAAACCATCCGGATGGGTACCGATCACCCCAATGCGGGTAGCCAGCAGACTCCTGCGCACCGCCACCCCGCCGGCAAGATCACCAAGCCGCTCTATCGCCCTCTCATCAGAGGGGGCGCCATGGATGTAGGCAAATTGTATATGGGCTCGGGACAGGGCGTGAGCGGCAAGATTGATGCCGCACAAGGAGTTGAGACGCAACCTGCCTCCAGTACGAGGCTCGGGAAACGACCACATCACCAGCAAACCTCTCAGACGCCGCCCGATTTCCAGAGTCAGTGAGGCATCGGTAAAGGTAACCTGGAGGAGCAGGACGATGTCGAGCTGTTGCTTCTCCAGCAAGGCAAGCTCGGAGTTAACCTGATCAGCGTCCAGGAGCAGTTCTCCGCACCCCAGCAGTTCCAGCTCTAGGCTATCAAGGATTGCCAGCACCTCGATAAGAATCTGGTTGGCGTATGAGACATCGAAGGTACCGCGACCAAGCGCCAGCACCCCCACCCGCGGTGTGATCCTTTTCATCTCGCCATACCCCCCAGGGCATACCCGTTACCCACTCGTTACCTTTAGATGAAAGCGTGAAACAGTGGCGCCAGACTCACATAAGCACCAGTTGATGTCAATATTATTTCATCGTTGGGCCGGTTTTAAAGGTGACGGCCTATGGTCCGGCGTCGTCTGTTTTTGATTGCATGATTGATGGGCAGCCCCCGGCGCCACCGGGGTCTGCGATGTTTTATAGGGATTGGCTACATCTCACCGACCTGTGGCAGCACGATACCTATCCACCACGGCGCGATCGGCAACCCCCAGGCTGCCGCCGAAAGTGGTGCATTTCAGGGCGGCGGCCACGGTGGCAAAGCGCATCGCCGCATCGATTTCCATCTGTTCGACAAGTGCCACCGCCAGAGCGCCGTGATAGACGTCGCCGGCCCCGCAGGTATCGACAACATCTACTGATGCCGCCGGACACCGAACAAGCCCGCCATCGGTGGTAAGCCGGAAACTCCCCTGCTCTCCCGCGGTTACCGCCACCCAGCACCCTGACTTTTGCCGTGCCCGGAAAAGCCCCTCACCAATCGCGGACGTACCGGTATAGCGGCTCAACCCTCCTTCACTAAACACCGCATAGCTGGCCAGGCCAATCAACGGGCTGGTATCAACGGGCGCCAGATCAGCGTCTATGAGGCTCGCAACATTGCCCGCGGCGGCTATCTCCAGCGCCTTTTTGGCGCCTTCCGGCCAGCGCACGTCAACCAGTAGAAAATCAGCGGATGCAATGATATCGGCGGGCAACCAGGAGGGGTCAGGGGCGAGACGCGGTGAAGAAAAGTTAATGATCTGACGCTCACCGAAGTGATCAATGACTACCGATGAAACCTGTGAGCAGTGGCCGGGCAGCAAGCGGACATGACTGGTATCGACCCCGGTACCGGATAATGTCGCCAGCAAGGAGTGGCCGGCCGTATCATCGCCCAGCCGTCCCAGGAAAACAGCGTCGTGACCCAGCGCCGATACGGTAATGGCGGCGGTGGCGGCGGGCCCGCCCGGGGCGGCGACATATTTTTCGGCAAAGAACTTGCCGCCTCCCGCCGGCAGTTTCGCAACCCTGAACAGATTGTCAAGGCAGGCAAGCCCCACGCAGACTATGGTGGCCATGGATGCGTTCCTTTAGGTAAACGTGGCAGCGTGCAGGCCGATCATTTTATAGAGCAGCTTGGCTACCGCAAAAGCTGAGTTACGATCAGTCGGTGAGGCGGCAAGCTCAACAATATCACATCCCACCACCGTTTTTTCGCTAAATATCGCATGCAGCAGCACCATTGCCTCATCCCAGCTCAAGCCGCCCGGCTCCGGCGTGCCGGTGGAGGCGATCACGCTCCAGTCCATGGCGTCCACATCGAAGCTGAGATAGAGCGGATCCGGCAACGATGCCAGCGCCGCCCGCCAGTCATAGCCGCCACCGCGGAACCCATACATGGTACAGACTGCCAAATGCTCTTGCTTGATCAGCTCCGCCTCCTCCCTGCTCATACTGCGTATGCCGATCTGCAGCACATCAGGCGTCAGCTCGCGGATGCGCGCCATCACCGAGGCGTGGCTGAAGCGGCTGCCATCGTAGTGGTCGCGCAAATCGGCATGGGCGTCGATCTGTACGCAGGAGAGGGTGGGATAGAGTTCTTGCAGGGCACCAAAGACAGGGTTGCTGATGGAATGATCCCCACCAATGATACACGGAAATGTGTTTCTGTTGAAAATGGTCTTGCACTGCTCATAAATAGAGCGATGCACGGTTTCATGATCACCTTCCACGCTTAGTGGCGCCAGGGTAACAATACCGTGCCGGCTGGGCTCGTCGTCCACTACTTCATCATATAGTTCCAGATACGCCGAGCTTCTCAGCACCGCCTCGGGCGCCGCCGCCGTTCCCGTACCATATGACACCCCCCCTTCATACGGGATGGGAAGAACCAGATAACGGGCCGAATGAGGATCACCGTGGCGGGTGTCGGCTCCGAGAAACTGAAGACTATGGATGTTTTGCACGATAGGCCGCCCGCAGGGTATCGCGATGGGCGTCGATCTGCTCCACCAGCCGGGTGGCGGGGCGGGCCGGGCAGGAATCGATGACAGAGGCGGTTAACAGCGGTAACACCAGGCTGTATTCGGCCCAGATCTGGATGAGCCGGTTGCTATCGGCCTCTTTGTATTTGCCCCAGGTCACCGCCTCGCCGAAGGTGCAGCCGGACAGACTGCCCTCGCGTTCAACCGCGGTGCCGATCTGCAACCCCCGTTCGGCGCCGTCGAATTTTATGCCCAACATCTGATCCAGGGTCGGCGCGGTCTGCTGGATGAAGTTTTTCGGCCCGCCGCCGCCCAGCTCGACAAAGCCGGTTTTATCAGCGCAAAACATGAGTGCGGCCGAATCAAGGATATCATCATGGGCACAGATCTGCACCGCATGCTCATCAAGGCTGAGCTGGGCCAGAACCATGCCGATGGAGTGGTTGGTGGCTGAATCGAAAAAGATCGGCACCCCCGCTTTGGCGGCGGCCACCACAAAGCTGAGTTCCGGGTGCGGCGCCGTAGCCGCCGCCCAACTGCCCAACTCATGGTTAAAACGCCAGCTGGCAAGATTGCTGCCACCAAGTTCCTGGTAACGATCACGCACGAAGGCCCTGATCAACTCATCCTGGGCATCGAGGGTTTCTTTATCACGGATGCCGATATCATATATCCTGGTGTCGCCGGACGCTCTCAGCAGATCATCGTCGGCCGCCGGATTGATGGCCTTCACCGGCAGGCCGAAGGCAAAATGCAGGTCATGATACACCTGCGCCCCGGTGGAGCAGATCACATCGATAAACCCATGCTCAATCAGCGAAATCACCATACCGCCCATGCCACCGGCAATACCGGCCCCGGCGACGCCTAGCCAGATGGTATCGCCCTCGTTGATCATATCAGCAAAAAGGTGGGCGCCGCGGTGGACACGGCGGGCTTCAAAGGAGGTGGCGCCCATCAATGACACCAACTCATCGATGGACATGTTCGCGGTGATGCGCCGCGGCACGATGTCCGGGCAACCGCTGAATTGAGAGCAGCTCTTTTTCATCTTGCCATTGGTTCTATTCAAAGAGCATTACCGCCAGCGCCACCACCGTGGTGTACAGCCCGTCCTTGTGGCCCCGTGCGGTCTGGGCGATTGAGCGGCTGACGAAACTGCGCCGATGATCGATCTTGTAGACCTGTTTACGCTCGTCCCAGGCCTTATCAAGATCAAGATCGATGCCCAGGGTGGTGGCGAGCATGGTGGCGGCCAGATCCTCGGCAAAATCCGCCGCCTTTCGCTGGGTATGGCCGAAGGCGTGGTGCTCGCTGATGTAGCCGTACTGTTTCGAGTCCTTGGGCCGGGCCAGACCGATGGCGGTAGAGACCATGCGACCGGGCTCGTTGGTACTTTCCTTGGCCATTACCACGTAGGTGATCTGCCCCGGCACCAGATGTTTGATGCCGGCCTCTTTCGAGATAATGCGGCAATCAGGCGGAAAGATCGACGACACCGCCACCAGGTTGCATTTCTCCACCCCCGCCTCACGCAGCGCCATCTCAAAGCTCTGCAGCTTGTTCAGGTGATGGCCGACACCTTTGGTAAAGAACATCTTGGTGGGAACCATACCGTTCACGATCTCTCCTCTTGCTCTGTCTGGTGAAGATAGTAGCGGGCGATTGTAGGGAAAACGGCAATGATTTGCAACCTATTTGGGGTGTGGTGGTCGGTATCAATCCGCACCCTGCCGCACAAACGGGATAAACAGCTCCCGTTCCCCGGCGCTGAGGCGATACGGTTTCAGGGTGCGGGCGCTGACGAAGAGCCCGTTTTGAGTTGCTCTGGCAGCCAGTTCATTGTCGTTTCGATAGATCCGAAACACCATTTCGGCCGAGGTCTGCCTGAGCGTACCGATCCACAGCTCCACCCGCACCACATCCCCCAGATAGAGCGGTCTTTTGTAGGTGATCTCGGTTTTTGCCAGCACCGGCCTGATATCTCCGGCCATGATATCCACCAACGCCATGCCCGCCGCGGCAAGAAGCTTGAGACGACCAATCTCCATCCACTTGATGTAGACGATATTGCTCACATGCCCGGCAAAATCGATATGATAGGTGTGAATCTCAGGATGAAAAACGATCTTTTCCATCGGGGTCAGGTCTTTTATTTTGGTGTTTTTTCAGAATATTGCTTACGGTGGAATAGTGCAGATTCAAGAAAATACTGATCTCCTTTTGTTTGTATCCATGCTCAGCATAAGCCTTATACATAGCCTCGTTGCGCATCCTCTTTGATGATCGTATCTCCGCTGGAAAGATCTCCGACAATTGCGGCCTGTTGATGTTTCTGGCAAAAACCGGCACCTCTCGTACTTCACCGCCGCGGGCCGTATAAGGAGTCAATTGTTCAACAAATGCTTTATCGCCGAGGATGCACTGTCCCTGCAAATCTCTCCAGGGTGACTGAGCCTCCAGCCCCGCCTGAACAAAACTTCGATATTCGGCCTGAGCCTCGTGCCGATTATTGCCAAACTGTGCAAGCAACCAGTCAATCGAAAGAAAACCAGCCGCATCGGCTGCCCCGGCGGTATCATTATAGCTGGAGTAAGGATATTTCCCTGGGTGAGCAACCATACCCGCACGAACCGGGTTAAGCACGATGTAGCGGCACAGTTCAAGCAGGTAGGTCTGCTTCTCCACAACAATTGATTTGAAACGACCCTGAAATAGATGCCCGACACGCTGGTTCTGATAGTTGTACCGTTGACTGTACATGCCGTTGAGCTGCTTCATAAAGTGCGAGAGATTGCCTTCCGGAGTCTCTATCATCAGGTGATAATGGTTTGTCATCAGGCAGTAGGCGAAACAGAGGACGTTGTGGCTCTTGAGCGTTTGTTGCAGTATGTAAAGAAACAGCTCTTTATCGCTATCGCCTGAAAAAATAGCCTGCCGGTTATTGCCACGGGCACTTACATGATACACCGCGCCGGGAAATTCTATTCGAAGTGGTCGCGCCATACAATGATGGTACAATAAAACCCGGCAAAACACCAAAATAAAAGACCTGACCCCACAACATAACGAGCGGCTTGAATCCAGCAGGAAATAATGGTATTGCTACTATCCACCTCGCCACGCAGCCCGCAACGAACCCCGCGCGACGGTTTAGCTTTACCTATCAACCACAAGTGTGCCAATGAAATTTACCAACTATGAGACCGGTGGTTTTTTCGATGAGATGTTTACCCCCGAAGGAGTCCCGCGCCACGGCTATGCGGCGTTAAAAACTCGCATCGAGTCACTGCCCACCGGAGAGATCGAGGCCAGGCAGGCGGCCGCCGAGCAGGCCTTTTACGATCTGGGCATCACCTTCACAGTGTATGGTCACACCGAGGGCACCGAGAAGATATTTCCCTTTGACATCATCCCCCGCATCATCGAGCGCACCGAGTGGGAGGGTCTGGAGCGCGGCCTTAAACAGCGTATCCATGCCCTCAATCTCTTTATCGATGACGTCTACCATGAGCAGAAAATCGTCAAAGACGGGGTTGTTCCAGGCGAGCTGATCAATTCGGCGGAAGGATATTTTCCCGAATGCATGGGTATCGACCCGCCGCTTGGGGTCTGGTGCCACGTCACCGGCACCGATCTGGTACGCGATGAAAGAGGTGAGTTTTTCGTGTTGGAAGACAACCTCCGCTCACCCTCCGGGGTATCCTACGTGCTGGCCAACCGGCGCATCCTCAAACGCACCCTGCCGCTGATGTTTCAGCAGTCAAATATCCGGCCGGTGGACGATTACCCCACCATGTTGCTCAACATGATGCTCGAGGTGGCGCCGCCTACCGCCAAGCCCACCACTGCCGCCATTTTGACGCCGGGCATGTATAATTCGGCCTACTATGAGCACTCCTATCTTGCTATGCAGACCGGGGTGGAACTGGTGGAGGGGCGTGATCTCATCGTCCATGACAATCAGGTCATGATGCGCACCACCAAGGGGCTCAAACGGGTGGATGTGATCTATCGGCGGGTGGGTGAGGATTTTCTCGATCCCCTGGTCTTTCGCCCGGAGTCAGTGCTCGGCGTCAAGGGTATCATGGATGTCTTTCGGGCCGGCCGGGTGACACTGGCCAATGCGCCGGGCACCGGCGTGGCCGATGACAAGGTGATCTACGCCTATGTCCCGAAAATCATCAAATACTACCTGGACGAAGACCCGATCCTGAACAACGTGCCCACCTATCTCTGCTCCGAGAAAAAAGAGCGCGACCATGTGCTGGCCAACCTCAACAAGCTGGTGGTTAAGGCCGCCAATGAGAGCGGCGGCTACGGCATGCTGATCGGCCCAACCGCAACCAGCGAACAAATGGAGAGCTTCGCCGCCGCCATCAAGGCCAGGCCGCGTAACTACATCGCCCAGCCCATCGTCAACCTCTCACGGGCGCCGGTGCTGGTGGGTGATCACTTCGAGGGCCGGCATATCGATTTTCGTCCCTATATCCTCTACGGCAAGGAGATCAAGGTGATGCCGGGCGGTCTCACCAGGGTCGCATTGGTCAAGGATTCACTGGTGGTCAACTCATCCCAGGGCGGCGGCAGCAAGGATACCTGGGTTCTCGATTAACGGATTCACAACGGAGATCATATCATGCTCAGCCGGGTTGCCGACTCACTCTATTGGATGAGCCGCTACATCGAACGGGCGGAGAATATCGCCCGCTTTCTCGACGTCAACTGGCACCTGACCCTGGATCTGTCGCTCATGCAGCAGAGCCACTGGTCAGCGCTGGTATCGGTGTCGGGCGACCAGAAAGTGTTTACCGAGCGTTACGAGCGCGACACCAAGAAAAACGTGCTCACCTTTCTCACCATCGATCAAGGGTATGACAACTCTATTTTATCATGTCTGGGCAAGGCACGGGAAAACGGTCTGGCGGTGCGTGATCTCATCCCCATTGAGATGTGGGAGCTGCTCAACGTCTATTACCACACCGTGGAAAAAGAGGCCAAACAGCCCGACGCTCTTTTCAACAACCCCTACACCTTCTGCGAGGAGGTGAAGCGGCGCACCCTCACCCTCAGCGGCCTGGTGGATGACGCCATGGATCATGACGATGCCTGGCTCTTTTTCAACCTGGGCCGGATGCTGGAGCGAGCCGACAAGACCTCGCGCATCCTCGACGTAAAATATTTTGTCCTGCTGCCTCATTTACAGGATGTGGGAACCATCATCGATGAGGTACAATGGGCGGCGCTGTTAAAGGCAACTTCGAGCTTCCAGGCGTACCGCCACCGCTATGGAAGAATTGCCCCCACCACCGTGGCCAAATTCATGCTGATGGATCACCGTTTTCCCCGTTCCGTGCTCTACTGCCTTACCAAGGCGCAGAAATATCTGCACGATATCACCGGCACCCGGATCGGCTATTTTTCCAACGAGGCGGAAAAGGTGATCGGTCAGCTCTGTGCCGAGCTTTCCTTTCAGAGCGTTGAAGATGTCTTCTCCCAGGGGCTGCATGAATTCACCGACCGGTTGCAGCTGCGCATGAACCGAATGGACGAAGCCGTCCAGAACACGTTTTTCGCCACCAGCACCGCTCCTTCTTCCGACCTTGAACAATCACCAGGAACCAGCGAATCATGACTTTTTGTCTCGGCGTATCAGTAGAAGAGGGGCTCGTCGGCATTGCCGACACCAGGATAACCTCGGGTAACGAGGTTATCACCGCCCGTAAGATCAAGACCCTGGCGGTGGCCGGCGGTTCGTTTTTCGTGATGACCTCAGGCCTGCGCTCGGTGCGGGACAAAACCCTAACCTACTTTGAAGAGGACATCGAGGACAACCTGCTGGATGAATGCGATCGCCTCTATCAGGTAGTCAACGATTTTTCCGAGAAGATCCGCAAGGTCTCGAAAGAGGACAAGCCCTCTCTGGTGGAGAGCGGGCTGAATTTCGACATCCATGCCCTGGTGGGCGGCAAGTTCAAGGGTGATAATTCCCACAAACTCTACCTGGTCTATCCCCAGGGTAACTGGGTGGAAATCAGCCGCAACACCCCCTACTACATCATCGGCGAACGGGGCTACGGCAAACCGGTGCTGGATCGTACCCTGGTCTACACAGATTCGCTGCTCTTTGCCCTCAAGGTCGGCTGTCTGGCGTTTGACTCAACCAGGATCAGTGCCTCGGACGTGGATTTCCCCATCGACGTGGTGCTGTTTTTCGGCAGAAACGGCGAATTCGTCGAGCATCGCTACGAGTATGCCGACCTCCAGGATATCTACAACTGGTGGCAGGACCGGCTGCGATCATCGGTGCTGGATTTGCCTTCAGAGTGGATCGAAAATATCGCCGCCAAACTCGAACGGGTCAACTCCCTCTGATATGCCGCCATGCTTTACCATGTCGTTCACCAAACCCACTACGAGTATAGTCGTCCGGTCTTCCTGGAACCGCACCTAATCCGGTTGCATCCGCGCGGTGATCCATTCCAGCGGATTTCCGACTACGCCATCACCATCACCCCGGAGCCGGCCGGCGTCTCACTGGGGCTGGACGCTGAGAACAACCCGTTTCATCTGGCCTGGTTCCATGGTATCACGGAATCACTGCAGGTCGTCGTCAATTTTGATGTCGAAACCCTGCTGGCCAATCCCTTCAACTCGTTTCTTACCGCTGGCGAACTCTTTCCCCTCGTCCTTCATGCCGCCGAGACACCGCCGCTGGCCGCCTGCCTGGATATCCAACCGTTGATGAACAACGAAGAACGCGGCATGCTGGGCGATCTCGTGCGTGAAATCAGAGACGGCGCCCGCCACAACATTCTGCTGTTTCTCAAGCTGCTCACCGTCCATCTGTTCGAGCATATCGAAAAAATCAGCCGGCATGAACCGGGACTGCAGCCAATCGGTCAGACCCTGACCGGCGGTGGTGGGTCGTGCCGGGATACGGCCCTGGTCTTTATCGGCGCCTGCCGGCTGGCGGGCATTCCAGCCCGTTTCGTAAGCGGCTGCCAGGAGGGGGATGTCGATCTTGTCGAGGCGGATCTACACGGCTGGGCCGAGGTCTATCTGCCAGGGTTCGGCTGGCGCGGCTTCGATCCCACCCACGGCCTGGCCGTGGCCGATCACCATATCGTCTACGCGGCTTCCGCCATCTGGGAAGATACCGCCCCGCTCACCGGCACCTTTCGCGGCACTGATGCCACCGCCACCATGTCGCACCAGATTACCATGGAGCGACGCCACCTTTAACCGCGGGCTCTGACCTCTATTTACGACAATATCATGACTGCGTGTCGTCGTGGGCCCCCAGCTCCTTTCGTAGCACGCTCAATTTCGGGGATCGTGCCCCAACCAGGCTGAAACCCACCAGCTTACCCTTGATGGCGTCGTAAAAACTTCGCTCTACGTCGTCGTGGGATCGTTTTGACTTCTCGACGTACCAGTTGTACGCCTGCGAGGTCAAAACGACCACCACTCCTAGTAGACTTATTACTTAGCCATCTTAGCCTGCAAGTCTGACTTTTTACGACTTCATTATCCTTGATGAAGTCGTAAAGCATGTGCCTTCGTGCCGCGGGCAATCTACGACACGAATGAAGCCGGATAGGATGAATGGAAACTACGGCCGCATGCCCCCAGCATAACGCAACTCATCAAAAAACATCGTAAAAATATAAAACGGTGATTTATTCGCCGCCCGTCGCCATGGAAAAAGCAGAACGCTGATCAGGCGGCGGCGCAATAGACATCGACACCAAAGGCTGCCATCTTCTCACCGGAGCTGATGTAATGGGCGCGGATAACGGACTCCACCAGGGCCTGGTCGCGTGACTTTATGGCATTAACGATTTCAAGGTGGCGCTCGTACACCATCTGCGCCGGAAAGAGTTTTACCCAATGCTTAAAGAGCAGAAATTTGGAGATACCCTGGCACGAGCGTTTGCACAGCTCCACCACCAGCTCGTTGTCCACCCGGGTAAAGAGCAGGTCATGGAAGGCGTCGTCCAGCGGTGCCTGCTCGGCCACCGAACCTGACTGCCTGGCCACCGCCAGCATCCGCGCGACGATTGATTCCAGGGCGGCGATATCTTCATCGCTGTAGCACTCAACCACCGCCGCCACCGCCGCCGCCTCCAGGACGCCGCCGGTAAAGTAACTGTTTCGGATCTGCTTGGCGGTAAGCGCCCGGACAAATTTACGCTTCTGGGGATGGCCTTCGATGAGTCCCTCGCGCACCAGAATCTGCATGGCCTCGCGCACCGGCGCCCGGCTGATGGAAAGCTCGTCGGCGATTGCCGCCTCTTTCACGGGAGAGAGCGGGGATAGCTCTCCGGCCAGGATCTTGGCCCTGATGAAATCGACCACCTGCTCGCAATAGGTCTGTTTGTTGAGTCCCCCCATTGTCTTTGCCTCGACTCAGCCGCCCGCGAGCATTTCGTCTATGGTGGTGAGGTTGGCGGCACCGACCTTCTCAACACACGCGTTCGCCGCATGGATATTCTCATGGAGTTCGGGCACGGCGCCACCGATGATGGCGAGGTAATCTTCAATATCGTTTTCATCTACTTCCGGGATCATCCGCGCCTTGATGTATGGTTTCGTCACCACCATGGAGAGCACCGCCGCGGTGCCGGGCATCAGCCCGCCGCCGGCAACCAGATCGAACAGCGGATCACTCATATAGGTGATGCCACCCGCATCCTGGCTGGCAAGAACGGCAAGCTCGGCCACCAGTGCCGTTTTCTCGGCGGCCGAGGAGGCGCTCTCGATCTTTTCGGCAAGGGTTTTCAGGCGCGCGGCAAAATCAGCGGTAACCCGCCGCATATCACCGGTATATCGCGGATAGGCATGGTCGGCGCTGAGATAGGGCAGATCGCATTGTTTCGCCCCCTCAATCAGGGCCGTGGCCACCACCGGGTTGTCATATGTTTTGCTATGGCGGATGAAAAAGGAATTGGTCACCAGCTCTTCCCCCACGGCGGGCACATAGGCCTTGCTCTCGACGATGATGGTGGGCAGCCGGTGAAGACCAAACGCTTTCATCAGCTCCCCCTTGGCGGCGAAACAGACGTTGCCCTCCAGATCCTCCACCGGCCCGATTCCGCCGGCACTGGCGTTGATCAGAGCAAAAGCGGCAACCGGTATACCATCGACGGCAAGGTGCGCCGCCAGGCAGCGCCCGACGTTACCGGCAAACCCTTCATCGGCCACCCGTACCTGATCCGGGTACTTTCGGGAAAAGGTGTCGATAACGGCCAGACACAGAGCTGTCTGGAAGGCCACCGGCGCCTCCAGCACCCCCTGGCCGTAAATCCGGCCGAAACAGCGAAAGGCGCAGGACTGGCTGATCACCGCATCGCAGCCGAGCCCACGCTGCATCAGTTCCTGCTCATAATGGGAGAACCCGCGCCTCGCCGCGGCCCGGCCGATACCGCCGTCGGCGGTGCGGACGGCAACCGTACCACCCTCCACACTGATGCCGGTAACCCTTGTGTCGGCGGGCAGGGCACGCCTGATCAGGGTGGTGACCACCGCAAACCCGGCGGAATCATCCTGGATGAAGCCGGAATGGGAATGGACGTGACCGGCGCCGGCGTGGCCCATCACGCCGATCAGCGGCTTGTCGACGGGTGTCGATCTTACCTGCATTGGATTCTAGGAGAGCCCCGGTAGCCAGAGAGATATGGCCGGGATAAAGGTGATCAGCATCAGGGCGATGAACATGGTGAACAGAAAGGGCAGCACCGCGACGCTTAACTTCTCGATGCTGATCTTGCCGATACTGCACCCGACAAAGAGATTGACGCCCACCGGCGGGGTCAGAAAGCCCATGGAGGCGCAGATGATCATGACGATGCCGAAATGGATGGGGTGCATGCCCAGTTCCACCGCCACCGGCAGCAGCAGCGGGGTGAGAATAAGGATGTTGGCCAGGGCGTCCATGAAGGTGCCCATGATCAGTAGAAAAATCAGGATGATGGGAATGAGGACGAATTTGTTTTCCGAAATGGTGAGCAGCAGATTCACCAGCATATCGGGCACATTGTTAAAGAGCAGGATCTGACCCAGGGCGGTGGCGGTGGCCACCACCAGAAAGATCGACGAGGTGGTGAGCGCCGTGCCGCGCAGGATCTCCCACACCTTTTTCCAGGACAGGGTGCGCAAAATAATGCCTTCGGCGATAAAGGAATAGACCACCGCGATGACGCCTGCCTCGGTGGGGGTGGTGAGCCCGCCGTAGATGCCGCCCAGCACGATGATGGGCACCATGAGGGCGAAGAGGGAGTTTTTCAGGGCGACCAACACCGTCAATAAACCGGCCCGCTCACCGGTCCCCTTGAACCCGTATTTTCTGGCCAGGATATAGCTGCAGATCATCAGACAGACGCCGATCACCAGACCGGGGAAGATGCCGGCGATAAACAGATCACCCACCGAGGCGCCGGCCGTGGTGCCGTAGATGATGAGCGGCACGCTGGGCGGGATGATCACCCCCAGCGAACCCGCCGAAGTGTTTACCGCGGTGGCGAATGAGCGCGAATACCCCTCCTTGATCATGGACGGGATCATGATCCCGCCCACCGCCGCCACCGTCGCCGGCGACGAGCCCGACAGGGCGCCGTAGAACAGGCTGGTGAGCACCGAGATGTGAGCCATGCCGCCGGTGATGTGGCCCACCAGGGCGCGCGACACCTCCAGCAGCCGCTGCGCCATGGAGCCTTTCTGCATGATCTCACCGGCCATCACGAAAAAGGGCACCGCCATCAGCGGAAAGACGTCCAGCGAGGTGAACATCTTCTGGATGAGAAAGGCGCTGGGCAGGATGTCGCCGAATACAATGCCCACCGCCACCGACAAGCCGATGGCGATCCCGATGGGAACACTGAGGATGAGAAACAGGGCCAGGGAGATAAAAATCAACAAGATGCTGGAATCCATGATATCCCCCTATAGATGTTCCGGCGCAGCCGATATTTTGCCGGTTACCAGCAGCCACAATCGCTCCAGGGTACGCAGACACATCAGCCCCATGCCCAGCGGAATGGCGATGTAGACCCAGAAGATGGCGATCTCCAGGGCCTGGGTTTTCTGCCCCGTCTTGATGAGAAACAGCACCATCTGGGTGCCCCACACCGCCACCGTGGCGCAGAAAATCACGGTGAGCACATAGGCTAAAATAGTGATGGGTTTGGCCCACTTGCCGCCCTTGACGGTGCGCAAAATGGTCACCTCCAGGTGCCGATCCTGCTGGGTGGCGAAACTGCAGCCGATGTAGACGGCCCAGATAAAAAAGTATCTGGCCAACTCTTCGGACCAGTCCAGCGAGCTTTGCAGAACGTAGCGCCTGAACACCTGGACCGAGATGAGCACGATCATGGCCCCCAGGCAGAGGCTGGCAAATATCTCTTCGGCCCGGGAAAAAAACGTTTTCAGCGGAGCCATGCGACCTCCTCGATGCCGCTGGATGAGCAGCTCATCCAGCGGCGGCTAAACACCTCTTTAGTTACTGCCGGCGGCAATCGTCTGCCGAACCTGCTCGATCAGCTCCTTGCCGATTCTCTCTTCAAACTCCCCATAGACGGAGGCGGTGGCCTCGGCCCACTTGGCGCGTTCCTCATCGCTGAGCACGGTGACGTTGACGCCCTTATCGGCCAGTTGCGCCATAATCTCCTTCTCACCGTCGCGGATGAGCTGGCGCTCATAGAGCTTGACCTCCTCGAAGGTGTCGAGAATCAGACGCTGATCCTCGGGGGAGAGACCGTCGTAGAACTTTTGGGAAAGCATCACCAGGTGCGGGCTGTAGAGGCTGTTGACGATGGTGACATTATTGTTGACCTCGGGAAAGTTGTTGTACCAGGCCAGGTTCAGGTCAATATCGATGCCGTCCACCGTCTTCTGCTGCAACGCGGTATAGACCTCGCCCCAGGAGATGGGGGTGGGGTTCATGCCCAGCGCCTTGAGGGTGGCGATGTGGGCCTTGGACGGGGTGGAGCGGATCTTGAGGCCCTTGGCATCGGCCATGGTGGTGATGGTGCGCTGGTTGTTCCAGAGGTTGCGAAAACCGATCTCGATGTAGCCCAGCCCGATGATGCCGCTGTTCTCCAGAGCCTTGGCGGCCTCCATGCCGATGGGGCCGTCGGTGATCAGGTCGGTGGACTCATAATCGGGAAACAGAAACGGCAGATCGTAGATGAGAAAGGAATCGGAAAATGGTGAGAGGTTCGGGGTGGAGGCGGAACCCATCTGCAGCATGCCGTATTGCAGTCCCTGCACCACAGAGTCGAAGTTACCGAATTTTGAGCTGTCGTAGATATCCACCCGAAAGCGACCGTCCGAGCGTGCTTCGACAAGCTCCTTGAATTTTTCAAAACACTGGCCCATGGGGTGCTGGGGCACGTTGGGATGAGCAATTTTGATGACGGTGGGGGCGGCAAAGGCGACCGGCGCCCACAACAGCGCCGCGACCACGGCGGCCAGGAAGAGTAAAGTTGTTCGTTTCATAGTCGGTTCCCTCCTTGTGGGATGTGGGAGGCCGGTGGCTGGGCCTCACCGTTTCGATACGGTTATAACGGATACCTCGGATATCCGCCTTTTAAGGGGGTGACTGCGCCACCCCGAACTGCCATGTCAGGACATAAAGGTGGGGGTGTAGGCATACAGCGCCGGCGAGCCCCCGGTATGCAAAAACAAGACGTTTGCGCACCCGTCGAAATAACCGGTGCGGGCCAGATCGATCATGCCCGCCATGGCCTTGCCGGAATAGACCGGATCCATCAAAATCGCCTCGGTGGAGGCCATGATCTTCACCGCCTCGATCATCGATTCGGTGGGCAGCGAGTAGCCCTCCCCCACATACTCATCAAAGCAGCGCACCTTCTCGGCGGCGATGGGCCGGGCGACACCAACCCGCTCGGCGGTGGCCGCCACCAGTTCATGGACAATTTTTTCCTGAAGCTCACGGCGCCTGCTCACGTTGATCCCGGAAATGGGGATATTCGCGCTGGTGCCCTCCATGCCCACCACCATGCCGGCGTGGGTGCCGGCCGAACCGCTGGGCACGACGATGTGATCGATTACCAGTTTCTTTTCGTAGAGCTGCTGCACGGTTTCCTGGGCGCAGGCCACATAGCCGGTAGCCCCGATGGAATTGGAGGCGCCGCCCGGGATGATGTAGGGAGTCCGGCCCTCATCGACCAGCCTGTCGGCCACCTTCTGCATCTCCTGGGCCATGGCGGAGCCGCCCGGCACCACCGTGATGCTTTTCACCCCCATGAGGTGAAAGAGAAAATTGTTGCCTGAGCCGTCCGGCTTGTAGCTGCCCTTGACCCGCTCTTCCAGCACCAGGTGACAATCCATCTTCTCCTTGACGGCCCAGGCCAGGGTGAGCCGACAGTGGTTGGACTGTACCGCCCCGCAGGTGACAATGGTGTCGGCGCCCCCCGCGATGGCATCGGCAAACGAATAGTCAAGCTTGCGCGTCTTGTTGCCGCCGGCGCAGCCGGGCAGCAGATCGTCACGCTTCATCCAGAAGTTCACCCGGCCGCCCAGCAGCTCCGAGAGGTGAAAGAGCGGTTCGATGGGGGTGGGGGCGTCTACGTAGCCGCGGCGCGGCAGTCTGGCAAGATTCATGGGGCCTCCTGATCGGTGGTTGGTGCTACCCAAGCGACGGCCTCAGCCTCGATGTTCGATCCCAGCGGCAGGGCCGCCACGCCGATGGTGCTGCGGGCCGGATAGGGCTCCTGGAAAAAACGGGCGTAGGCCTCATTGACCTGCCCAAAGTCACTCAGATCGGTAAGAAACAGGGTGATTTTGACGATGTCCTCGACCCTGCCGCCGGCCGCCGCGACAATCGCCTCGATGTTGTGAAAGATTTGCTCGGCCCGATCAGCGATGGAGCCGCTTACCATTGTGCCGGTGGCCGGGTCGATGGGCAGCTGACCCGAGACATAGAGCCACGAACCAGCCATCCGCGCCTGTGAATAGGGACCAACCGCCGCCGGCGCCGCAGCCGTGTTAATTGCCGTGTGCACGCTCATGAAGAGTCTCCGAAAGAGGGGATAAATGTCGAATGTTGGATGTCGACATTTCTCTATCCGCTTCTGCTTGTCAACACTTATTTTCACGGTATCGTCTATTCGTGCATACAATCAGGCCGGCGGGCGCCACTTGCCGCCCGCCACCTGCCGTGGTAGGCTCAGTTTTTACTACCCCTTCACGAAAACACGGTGTTAAGACCATTACCATGAACCGGGTCTACGAACAGATCACCTATATCTTCGACCCCATCCAGAACTGGTGGGAGCGGGAAAAGATGCACCGCACGGTGGCGGCGGCACTGGTGGTTTTTTTTATCGGTGCCCTTATCCTCATCGAACTCAAGCGGATGGGGATAGTGGTGCCGCTCGTTGACCGCTTTATCAGCACCAGCCATTTCGCCGCCATCGGGGCCGCCTTTACGGTGGTGCTGATTTTGGAGGTGATCAGCCTGATCTTCACCCTGCCCTGTTCGTTTTCACGGGCGGTGGCCAAGCAGTTCGAACTGCTGGCCCTGATCATGCTGCGCAACGCCTTCAAGGAACTCTCGAAATTCCCCGAGCCCATCGCCTTTTCCGGCAACGAGCAGGCGGTGCTCTACATCGTCTCAGATTGTTTCGGGGCGGTGGCCATCTTTGGTCTGCTGGGACTCTTTTATCTCATCCAGAAACAGGCCCCCGACACGCCCCTGCCGGCCGCCGAGCTGTTTGCCTTCGTGGCCGCCAAGAAGGCGATCTCGCTGCTGTTGCTCGCCTCGTTTACGGTGATGGGGGTGCGCAGCCTGATCTTGAGCCTGCTGGGCATACCCCACACCGATTTTCTCTTTGATTTCTACACCCTGCTGATCATCGCCGACGTGCTGGTGGTGCTTATTTCGCAGTGCTTTCAGCCCGGTTTCTACGCCATTTTCAGAAACTCGGGCTTCGCCCTGTCGACCGTCATGGTGCGCATCGCCCTCACCACCCCGCCGCTTTTCAACCTGGCCCTGGGCATCGCCGCCATCATTTTTGCCATCACGCTTAATTTCGTCTGCCTGAAACTTTTCAAAACCCCGCCGCACCGTAGCCATTGAAAGCTGTGGGGGCGAGACGCGGGCGGGCAATGAAACACCCTGTCCGGGTAATTTGACACAGAGGTTGGAACTGATGCGCGCTACGGTCCTACGTTTGTCCAGACTCCATCCCGCAGGCGGATTTCCTGGCCGGAGGAATTATTACTGCTTGTGGTAGATCCTGCGCTTCCACCGTTCCCCCTATATCCTCTTGGATTACTCCCCGTTACAGCAGCGGGCCATTCGCCCGATACAATAAATTGAAAACGCGGATCATCGTGCGAAAGCGGCGATAATGCAATCAGATAATCATGATCCGTGCTATATTGGACCGGCATACCGGAATGAAAGTCGTCAAAGATTATTGGTTTACCGTCATGATTAATCATCACCGTATCATCGACAAGATATTTACCACCATCAATGGTGATGATTAATTTAACAGGGTTTATTTCCTCGATAACACCGAATCTCTCAAATTCGATTGATGCGTTGTCCGGTTCTTGGTTGATTCTTGTTTGTTGCTGGCCCAACACGCTTGAGGCGAAACACCATGTCATTATGAAGGAAATTAAATATAGTACCAGTATTAACTGTTTCATTTGCTTATCTCACCGATAATAAGGGTTTTTAACTACACCACTGAGTTACCAAAACCTCTTCTCATTTCGTGCGATTAATCCGCCTCCCACACATCGGCAGTTTGTTCACGCATAACTATAAACCATGAGCCACCATTTGCCGTTTCTGAGCACCGGGTATCTAGTCTCTAATCTCTCGCCAGTGGGTTATGCCCAGCTGCTCAGGCTTGGTTACGATCGGTTCTATTTCACCGCTTGAATTAGTAAACAATGTTATCCCGCCATCCTCACCGACAGCAAGTGCGCTCCCCATAAAAAGACGCCCTTCCCGAGAAACCGCACTTACCGGAACCTGAATATCCTCGTCATCGACCGTGCCGATATTGATCAAATCCCCCGAATTCAATAGCAGGTCACCGTTTATGTTGAAATAGGGCAGATTAAGACGGTTTCCCGAGCATGCGTCCAGGGCGTGAATATACGACCTAAATCCTGATGAGCACATCGGCGCCGTCATCGCCGTTGAAATAAAACTCACTATCCCATCGGCTACTCTGGGATTGTTTACCATCCGTTCGGTAGCAGCGGGCAACTCGTAGTACCAGCCAACGTGTTCACCATTTCCTGTTCCCGGGTTATACCAATTGATTTGATGATCGGGATGATTGGTGGTAATCCGATATCTTATATCAAGCTCATTGGTGCCTTCAAGTTGGACAAACTGGCGCAGCAGGGATTGGCCCGAGAGTGCTGATAAGATCCGGTCCTCTTGCCAGTCCAACCGATTAGATTCGCCGATAGGCGGTTGTAGGGCGCCAAGATACTTAGCGCGCCCTGGATTGTTCCCGTCGTCATCGATAGTATCAAAAGCCGGGCTCATATCCCAGATGCCGTAGAAGGTATTGGGTGACTGATCAAAATTCTCGTTTTGGGCAAGCAGGCGACCGGTACCGAACAGCACCATATAGCCTGACTGACCAAAAGCGCAACTCGCCGACATTACCTCGGGCTGGGTGGTGATCGGTTGATCGGTATTTACCCAGCCATCAGTGGTGTTCCGATAGGCGCCATGAGCTCTAAAGAGCGGTTGCGGCACGCCAGCGGCGTCTTGGAAATATATTTCCCAGTTACGATGGTCAGGATCGCGCAAATCAAATTTCCACATATTGCCAAAGAGATCGCCGGCAAAGGCAAAATCCACCCTGGCATCGTTATCGATATCGATCAAGGCCGGCGCGGACAAACCATTGCAGCGCGATGAGTCTTCATTACCTCCAAAACCGGTATCAAGTTCCTTACGCCACCTTATGGAGCCATCGTTGTTGAGTCCGAGGATGATTAAAGCTGCCGTCCCGTTACTGCTGTTATAACCGTTGCCAAACACCACCATCCATTCCGTTGTTGAGCCATTACTTTCAACAACAGCATCGTTTGAACGAACAGTATATGCCGGGCTATAGCTATATCCCATGAGGCTGTTGACATCGGTCATTTGAACACCGTCGGTTGCAGCCAATTCACTGGGATATTCCCAGGCGACGATATTGGCAGCAGCAGCATTGTCCTCGCTGGCGTTGCTGATAATTTGATTCACCCTCAGGGCATAGTAGCCTTTCCCCCCTTTATTAAGCCCGCCGGTAAGCAACACCGTATCGACAGTGTTGGGGTTACGATCATCGAGTTGGGCAATATAGATGGGGCCGTCCACGAAAAATTTATGATCGTATCTGAGGTCGCTCAATTCCGTCAAGTTGGGGTAGACAAAACTGGGGATATAAAACAGTTCCTCCTTCCCGCCTTGTTGGCCGTTTTCTCCACTATTTGGATTAAACACATGCAGCCCGCCGGCGTTGCCGCCGACAAACAACCGGGCATTACTATCGTCTCCCACACTTCCTGCACCACTTGTATAGAGTACCGGCGACGAATTGACGAAATCACCAAGGAAAAAATGCCCTTGAACTTCGGAAGGTGGGCTGACAGTCTCATCTTCAACGGCCCCCCGCCGGGAGCGAAAAGTACCAACCGGCGCCTCCTGGGCATCGTCGCCGCGCAGATAATTGATCAGATTTCTCGTCCTATCCGATCCTTCACTAGCCTCTGTCGGGAGACCGAAGTAATCGTTAAGGTCATCTTCTGAAATCTCCGTACTTGAGGGGTTAAAAGGGTCAGTCGGCACTTTGAAGGCAATTCCCCCGCTGGATGCGCCGGCGTTTCGGAAGGAAATGACGACCCGGTCATCATGTGCCCTATTTCTGTTTGCCAAGGAGGCCTGCCAGCGGGCTACTGGCTTGGGCTCACCCGGTAAGAATTCAGGGAGGGCATCCTCATCTCCCGCTAGCCTTAATTCTTCTTTCCTGAGATCATACTCCTCTTGGGAATAGAGTTCAAACGCCTTGACATCGCCGCTCCAATCATCCGATTTCAGTGAGGCAAGGTAGACCTGAACATCATCTTTAAGGACCTGCGTTTGCGTTATGCCGGCGGCGGCGCCGGAGAGGCTATCGTCGACGATGCTGGTAATAAATCGGCTCAGCCCATCGGAGATATCCCGGTTGGACTGTGCCGCAATGAACTCGCCGCGCCCGCTCACTGAGGCATGGTAGAGATCGGCCAGTACATCGGTCTCATCGTATCCCGCTCTTGTTTTTTGAAGGCCCTCGTGAATGGTATTATTTTTGTCATAAACTTGCCAGCCAGATCCATTGGGTGGATCTATCTCCTCTTCATAAATGAAGTCAACCGGCCACTGGCATGCGGGAGGACAACTCAAGCCATCTTTGCCGGATAAAGGGGCCATTTGTCCCTGGGTGATGGCATAGAAATTCAGATTTTGGGCTGGGTTCTGATCATAGTCGGTTACCTTTCCTTTGTTGGGCAAATTCGTATTCAAATCACGCTCATAGTAATGCATGGCGATATCTGAGTAGGTATTATCTTCAGTATCACCATAATATTTTTTGGCATCGTCGGCATCATCTGGTGGATTTTGAGATCCGTCATAGTCCGAGGAGTCATCCCCATCGGCGTTGGGTGCGGAGGATATACCGGTTTCACCATATACTCCGGGGACAGGATCAAACTCAAATATATTGTAGTCACCGTATTTTTCTGTTTCAGAGATGCCCAGGAAGATGACGGCGCTATTCTGGCAGGACCCACCATCTTTTTCAGTATACCAAGGGTTATTGGAGCCTGGCGTCCAGGGGAAGTTGCTGCCTTCGGGGGTAGCCTCTTGAGGATAAAACATGTTTTCATTATCCGTGGTGGCGACCAATCCGCTGGCATTATCAAAGGTATCCTCATCAGTCTGATCAAAGTAGCGGCCGATATCGCCAAGCGCCATGGGCATCGTGTACCAGTACCCCATATCAAACTCTAATGACTCTAGCTCTTTCAGCAATTCTTGGGTCTTGTCCAGCCCGTTAGGCAACTTGACCGGCTGCGGTACCACCCGAGCGCCGTCCACATCATATCCAAAATCGTGATATATACCAGCTAGTGGAAAATAATCATTTCTCCCGGTGGTATCCACCAGACTATAAAGGCCGATATTAGCCCCCCTGGCATCCGCCACGGCTGACCCTACGTTTGCGTAATTCCGGTCTCTTGCTGTATAGTAATAGTAGAGCCAATTCCTCATATTCCACACCTCTTCAACCGGCGTACGGACGAAGATCTCCGTGTCAAATATCAACCGCTCATTCTTCGCAAGATTTGCGTTGAGCCGAGGGGAGAAGGTTAAGCTATTGCCAGCCGCGGAGATGACTCGATATTCATCATAGCTGTTTGCGGGGCTGAAGAAGAGCCCTGTGATCTGGTAGTCGGAAAGATCATCACGTGAAATGGTGATCGTGGAGGATTCTTCCTCAGGGTCGTCTGAGGCGGTAACAGCTCCACTGGACCGGACAAAATTATCACGGGGCAAGAGTGCATCGTATTGAGCCTCAGACAGGCACTCGTACTCGCCGCAACTTTCACCACGCCCGACACGAACCAGTTCGCCATCATCAAATGAGAGATTAGTCTCAGATATTTTCAACTCATCATCGATCGAGAATGAGTCCAGATCGCGCCAACGATACACCTGGGTGGTGAGGCCGCCAAGGGGTTGGTCGAAGATGTCGTGGGTGTCGGTCACCACCAGATACGGGCGCAGAATAGTGACCCGGCTGCCTTGCTGATGCGGGAGAATATGGCGGGCGTGAAACTTGTGCTTAATAAAAAGGGTATTGCCCTCAGTGCCGGGTGAGATCTGATAGGCCCCGTTCATATCGCCTATCTTGACAAAATCGCCAGGTTCTGCCAAGCCGCCGGAATAACTAATCGTATCAGTATCCCGAACAGAAATGTAATCTGTACGTTGCAAATCTAAACCATCAAATACTACAGCAGGATCCGTATCGTTAACCAGGGTTACCTTGATCTGACCAGTGGGTCTCTCAACTTTGGTTATTTTATAATCGTAGCCTTGAATTGGTATATAATCACCTACCTCCACAGTTTGGCCAAAGTCCTCAAAGACCACCCATAAGGGGCCGTCTTCGATTGGCTTCCTCGAGTTTTTTTGATGTTTGTACGTCAATGGTTCAATGGTGCTGGTAAGATAGTGATCACGATCGTCAACCACCTGCCAGGCAAGATGATGTATTTGATGTATTTGGAGCTGTTTTCGCGGATGATGGTATATAATGTCGGCATTGCCGGGATATTTTTTCTGTAAACCGGTAACTTCATCCGAAGCATAGGCTCTGTGTACCGCAATGTTAAGTGTGTTGGCGTTGCTGCCGGCCAGCACGGTATATTTTTCTTCGTCGCCGCCTATCTGGATAACGGCGCCCGGCTCCGGGGTAAAATCAGCAGGGGTTTTGGTGACGGTAATGTAATCTGCCCCACCAGGTGCGGCCGCGGCAAGTTGCATGGTAAAATGGTCACGGTCGGCCTCAAAATACCAGAATTTATCGAAGACAATTTTGGTGTCGGCGTCATAGTCCGTAGTGATCGCCGGGGTAAAGTCCAACGAGGTTGTCGTACTGCCGGTTACCGTATAGAGTTGATCATCGTCGCCAATCCTGAAGGTCGCGGAGTCTTCTGAGGTCGCGCCAAAACGGGGGGCGACCATAAGGTCGCCCGCATTGAGGCTTAATGTTGTGACAGGGGTTTGTGTACCGTTTATGCCACTGGCCAGCTTCGCGGTTTCCACCAGTTCCACCCAACGTGCTTTATTACCCTTATTAAGGTCATCGCTCGTATTATACTGATTAAGAGGATCATTCTCTACTTCGACGGTGCCAAGGAGAACATTATCCCTATTAACAATTTCATATTGGGCGGCGGGGTCATTTGCCTGGGGTGGAATATGGACAAAGAGGTGGTAAAACCCGGTTTTGGGGTAATCCGGCAACCAGGCAAGGCCTGCCTCGGGGCTCCTCAATTTCCCACTATCAGAAGCCCAATGTGTTTTTAGTATCTCGCTTTGGGTAGTGTATGCGTGGCCCATATGTCGAGATCCGATTTCCCGCAGATCGTAGTCGAAGTCCTCGTCATAGGTTCGTGCCTGCATTTTTGTGCCAGGAGTGCGAAAGTGCAACGCGAAGTTATCAACCTCACCGTCAGTCGTACTATTAGATTTAAATACAATGGTAATCGGATCGCCCTCCTTCCAGTCGTTCCGCCCAATTATTTCCCGCACAATTGTGGATACGTCAATACTCAGTGTTCCCGTTTTATCCACATTGTCATCAGTCTCTCGTTCATCCCGCCAGCCAGTACAGTCATTATCGGCTATAGTGTAAGCTGTGATTGTGCCCACAGCTCTAGGAACACCAGTCGTAACAGTCTCAAGGAAAAATTCTGGGTCATCGCATGGAGTGGTGCTCGTGTTGTTTCCGACGACCCATTCCGCCCCCCACAGGGACAGATTTGTACCCTTGTAATCAGTGGGAGCAGAGCCATCTTTGCTGGAAAGTTCAAAATGTAAAATAGCTTCTAGCTCTGCTGGGTCTGTGTAATCAGGCGGCAGGACAACGCTCGTAAACCTCGCTATATTTATATTGCCACTTGAAAAATCACCACCAGTGCCGTAAGTAATTGAGCCATTACCATGATATTTGAAGCCTTCACATTTATTTAAGAACGCAACCGTAGAGCCATGGTGGGGTGTCACCATCAATTTATCGGCGGCAGCGGTTACCAAGCTCCTTCTCGATTCGGGATAGTCGACCTCATTATAATAGTTGGGGCAGGTTTGAATAGCACCGCTAGAAGGCCTTGTCGCGCTATCTAAGGCAGGGTTGGGGATGTTTGCATACGACGCTGAAGTTCGGAGCCTGACATGGGGGCCATTGATATCACGGGGATAGGCAAAATGGTGCAAAACCGCACCGTTGTCTGATATCTGGGTACTGGTGGATTCTGTTTGGAGATAGCCTAGTGCAGTATAAGTCGTTTGCCACCCCCCCCGCGGGAGCAGCAAGGAATTGTTATCGTTATCTAATACTTCAGAAAGGCGTGGGTAAAGCGTATTCAATCCGGAAGCGGGGTCCCACTCCCAGTCCGGATCCGGATCCGGATCAGGGGGCGGCAGGTAGGTATCGTGGGGATTGTACCACGCCTTGTTGATTTCATGCCAGTGAGCACCGATGTGCAATGCATCAGCTTCAGCATAAATTTCATAAGTGGAGAAATGGTCATCTACTACACGACCGTCCCCCCATCGAAAAAAGGGAACCTCTCGAGCATAGTCATGTGGATGAAATGGCAGATCATATGGATTAATTATCTTGGAAAAGCTGTTTTCAGAAAAGTACATGGCGAAGTTATCAATCAACAACATGATATTGGGCGGCGGCGCAGAAAAATTGTTGACCAACGGGTGGTCGTAAATCTCCACGCACTCAAAAGCATCGGAACAAACCGCGTCACCATCATAGAGGTTTTGATCAAAACCATCAGCGCATATATCAATGCCACCAGGATGATACAATGCATTGTTATCGACGCTACTGCGGTTGCCGACATTATCGGGCCAGCTCACGTCACCTTCAAGACAGGCAAAACCATCGTTGTCGCTGTCGACGTTGGCGGTTGCACCGCAATCGAACTGCAGTTCTTGAGCACTCCCCGGCAGTGTCATGAATATAGACAGGGCAACCAGCGCGAGTGCATGCAAGCGTTTGATACTTACTACGGGTATCCGATTTCCAACAGACCGCCTCCTCTCTGAAGCACCGTCCGTCTCAACCTCAACACCTCGCTTACCTCCAAGCCAGCTTAATATCCCACCTTTATACCGATCCATTTAAAATCCTTAAGTAAATATATTACCTACCTTAGGTCTATCTTTCGCGATAGATGAATTTTGGTAAAGCCCCCTGCGATCGCTCGCCATCCGGGCCTGGGTCAACACTCATTCCCTGAGTTATAAGCGATTCAGGTCAGAGCAACGGCACGCACAAAAACAGTTCACTTTTTATAAGCAATAAATATGCCAAAATATAGATTGCTGACATATTATTGAAGAATAAATGGTTACCATGGCGCCTGATAGCGTTTTGGGTGAGTGTATGGGATAAGTTGACCGTCATGTTTACACAAACTTGCCATCATCGCGATCGATCCCATACTCCTTGATCTTGGCGAGCAGTGACGGGTAGCTCAGCTCCAGTAGGTCGGCGGCGCGGCTCTTGTTGCCGCCGCACTCAGCCAGCGCCAGCCTGATCAGCTGCGCTTCCACAAGCGCCCGGGCCGCCTTTACGGAGAGGGTGTCAAGTCCTAAGGCGAGGCTCAGGGCCGAATCGGCACCTTCGGCGGAAACCCCCAGCCCGGTGGGCAGATCGGCCACCTCGATCATCTCGTGCGGGGCCATCAACACGGCGTGCTGGATGACGTTTTCCAGCTCGCGTACGTTGCCGGGCCACTGGTACCCAGAAAGCAGTTTCAGGGCGGCGGGGGTAAACCCATTGATGGAACGACCGAATTGATTATTAAATTTTTTTACAAAGTGGTGGCACAGCAGGGGGATGTCTTCGCGTCGTTCGCGCAGCGGCGGCACCCGCAGGTTCAGGACGTTGACCCGGTAATAGAGGTCATCGCGAAACGATCCGGCCGCCACCGCCTCACTGAGATCCACCGCGGTGGCGGCCACCACCCGGACATCCACCGAGGTGGTTCTGGTGGCGCCCAGCCGGCGCACCTCGCGTTCCTGCAACACGCGCAGCAGCGCCACCTGCATGGTGAGTGGCAGCTCACCAATTTCATCGAGCAGCAAGGTGCCGCCGTGGGCCGCCTCGAAGAGCCCGGCCCGGGCGGTATCGGCGCCGGTAAACGCACCTTTGACATTGCCGAAAAGTTCGGATTCCAGCAGCTGATCGGGGATAGCGCCGCAGTTCACCGCGATAAAGGGCTGGCCGGAACGTGGTGAAAGGTCGTGCAGGCCGCGCGCCACCAGCTCCTTGCCGGTTCCCGACTCACCGGTGATGAGCACCGTGGCGTCATATGGCGCCAGCCGCTCGGCGCGTGCAAACAGCGCCTTAATGGCCCGGCTGGCGCCGATCATGGCGCCAAAACCGGTGGCCGCCTGGAGGGTCTGCAGGCGGCGCTTGAGTTCGGCATTTTCACGCCGCAGACGCTCGCGCTCCGCCGCTTTTTTGAGGGCGAGCAGCACCTCGTCACTCTTGAACGGTTTGGAGATGAAGTCGTACGCCCCGGCCCGCATGGCCTCAATGGCCAGATCGATGGTGCCGTAGGCGGACATCATGATCACCGTGGTCTCACCCAGATGTTCGCGCCCCTGTTCAAGAAAGCCCAGGCCGTCGAGTTTCGGCATCTTTACATCACAGAGGATGAAATCAAACTGCTCGGACGCAATCAGCGAAAGCGCCGCCTCACCATCGGCACAACTCTGCACCTGGTAGCCGTGGCGGGCGACCATGGCGGTGAGCATGGTGCACATATTCGGTTCGTCATCGACGATCAGCAGTTTAGCTTTGTTCATCTTCGCTCTACAGCCGGCAGGGTGATACGGGCAATGGCGCCACCGCCGGGCTGGTTGGTAAGGGTGATGGCGCCGCCATGGGCGGCCACCAGCAGGCGGCAGACGTAAAGCCCCAAACCGGTGCCGGCGCCGGGCGGCTTGGTGGTGAAAAAGGGCTCGAACAGATGGGGTGCGGCGGCCTCATCGACACCGTCGCCATTATCGCCGATCTCCACCACCACAACGGGCTCGCCAGCATCTGCACCTTCATAACCGGCGCGAACGCTGATTTCCCCGAACACCCCCGCTCCACCGGTGGCAACCGCGTCACGCGCGTTGAGCAGACAATTGAGAAAGAGCTGGCGCAGCGCCTCGGGATCGCCGTTCACCAGCAGGTTCTCACCAATATCGGTAAGCAGATTGATATGAGCTGGTTTCACCAGCAGCGGTACGGCCAGCAGCTCGCGCAACACCTCATCCACAAAAACCGGCTGTGGCGCGGCCGGTTTATGGGAGGCCACGTCGCGCAGCTTAGCCAGCAGGGTATCGATCCGGGCAAGTTCCTGGCGGGCGTGGGTGGAAAACTCAAGGCGCCGATCGGCGGATTGTTCATCATCGAGCAGCTCCAGATAGCCCTGGATGATCCCCAGCGGATTGCCCACCTCATGGGCGAGACCCGCCGCCAGCCGGCCCACCGCCGCCAGTTTTTCGGCCTCGATCATCTCACTCTGGGCGGCCTTGAGCTCGGCGTTGGCATGTTCCAGCGAGGAAACGGTTTCGCGCAGGCGGCGGCGGTCCAGCTCGATGCGCAGCATCATCGAATGCAGGGTGGAAGAGAGCCGGCTGAGCTCGTTTGCATCTGATTGCCGGGTTTTCAGCAGCTCGTCGTCATCGAGCTGGGCGGCACCGGCGGCCACCAGCCGGGCCAGCGGCTCCACGGTGATGCGGGCAACCCGGCGCACGCCGATACCGGTAAGCACGCCGGTGGTGAGCAGCCCGAACATCACCAGCGGCGCCCCTAGCGTGCCAAGGACGGTGGCGGCTGAGCGCGCATCCAGCACCAGAACCAACACCACCGCCGTTGCCAGTAGCTGGGCCGAGACAAGCAGCACCGCCAAAAGTAAGGCGATCCTGAAATTGAGACCGTTCATCCAGCCGCTTGTACGTGGTGGTTCATCTGAAAAAGAGTGGCTTAACCGGCGGAGCCGGGTAAGAGATCGCCATCGATCCGTTTTACCACATTGATCCCGCCGGCCAGCACGACAGCGGAAGGCCCACCCACCTGATCGAGAAAGCGCTGCACCTCGTAGGATCGGGTGCCGGCATTGCAGAGCACCACCATGGTCTTGTCGGTGGGCAGTTCGCGCCAGCGCTCACGCACCTGATCGTAGGGCAGCGACAGCCAGCGCTCGGCGCCAAAACGATCAACACAGGGCTGCGACTCCTTGGGATGGCGGACATCAAGCATCATCCAGTCGGGTTGGACCGTCGGGTCTTTCATATACTCGAAAAACTCACGCATGTCGATCTTGCGCATCCGGTTGTCGCACAAATTCTCGGCCACATAGGAGGCCGCGTTAACGGAGTCGATGGCGGCGGAAAAAGGCGGTGAGTAGGCCATTTCGATGGTGTTGAAATCCTCTATAGTGGCACCCGCGCAAAGCAGCGGCGCCGCCCCGTTGATGCGCGCCAGGATGCCGTCGCCCATCGGCCCGATGCCCTGCAACCCCAGCGCTTTTCTGGTGCGCCGGTCAAAGACCATGAGAAAACAGGCAATGCCGTGGATCGGATAGAAATGGGCCCGGTCCACCGGCGAGGTCAGCGAGATATCGGCATCATAACCGGCCGCCCGGGCAGCGCTGAGGGTGAGCCCGGCCGAGCCGATGGACATGTCAAAGGCCTTCATGATGAAACTGCCCACCCCGCCTGCAAAGGTGGACGGGATGCCGGCGATATTGTCGCCGGCCACCCGCCCCTCTTTGTTGGCCAGGGAACCTAAGGGGGCGAAGAACTTGCGTCCGGACACCAGATTGGTAATCTCCACGCAGTCGCCGGCCGCGTAGATGGCCGGATCGGAGGTCTGCATATGATCGTTGACCACGATCATCCCTCTTTCCGAAACGTGCAGGCCGGCCGCCCGGGCCAGCTCGGCGCGGGGCCGCACACCGGCCGCCATGATTACCAGATCGGCCGCCAGGGTGCGCTTGTCGGTGCGAACTCCGGCCACTGTGCCGCCTTCGCCGATAATCTCGCGGGCCGGTTCACCAAGATGCACCGCCACCCCGTTGTCACGCAGATGGGTGGCGAGAATGGCGGCCATCTCCCAATCCACCAGGTTGGGCAGCAGCTGATCGAAAAATTCCACCAGGGCGGTATCGACCCCCCACAGATCCTTGAGTGCCTCGGCCATCTCCACCCCGATGGCGCCGCCGCCGATGACCACCGCCGAGCTCACCTTACCGGCCGCGATGCGCTCCTTGATAGCCACTGCCCGATGAATGTTGTTGGCGCAGAAGACCCCGTCCAGGTCGGCGCCGGGGATGGGCAGGACAAAGGGTTCGGTGCCGGTGGCCAGCATCAGGGCGTCATAGTCGAGCCAGTCGCGGGCGCCGGTCTCCAGTGACTCGATTTCCACTTTTTTGTTCTTGCGATCGATGGTGAGCGCCTTGGTCCGGGTGAGGGTGGTGACGCCTTTGGCGCGTTCAAAATAGTCTTTGTCACGCACCATATGAAAATTGGTGGAACGCAGCTCCTTTTCATCGGGTACGTCACCGGAAACGTAGTAGGGAATCCCGCAGCCGCCATAGGAGATGATGGAATCCTCATCGATCAGGGTCACTTGGGCGGAAAAATCAAGCCTTTTGATACGCACCGCCGCCTTCGGGCCGGCCGCCACCGCCCCGACGATCACCACTTTTTTACCCATTGTGCACCTCATATACATAGTTGGAGAGTAATTGTGTATGAGAACATTGCCAAATGACTGTTTCGCCCAAGCTCAGCGCTGCGCAAACCATGTTGGCCCGGCACTATCAGCCCGGCCCGCGGTACCATGTACCTCGCGCCTCGATGGTGAACGAAAAGTCTCATGTTACAAGGCTCCCGTATTTTTTGCATATGAACATAATTAGGTGCAATGGGCAAGCAAGCACATTGCCCGTATGCTGAAAAACGGCTTGCACACAAACGCTCCCGACCCATACGACACCCGCGGACACCGCTTAACGGTGCGGACGCCATCCTCAGGGAAGCCGGATAACGAAGGTGGCGCCGCCATCTTCACCGCCACGCACGGAGATCGTACCGTGGTGGCTGTCGATACTGCTTTGGGCAATAGCCAGGCCAAGACCGGTGCCCTTGTGTTTGTCGGTGAAAAAGGGCTCGAAAATGTGGTCCATTTTCTCCTGGCTCATGCCCTTCCCGGTATCGGCGATGGTGATTACCGCCCATCCGTCGTCGTCAACCTTCGTGGTGATGGTGAGGGCGCCGCCGTCGGCCATGGCCTGGATAGCGTTAATGGTGATATTGAGAAAAGCACGGTAGAGCATATCCTCATCCACCGCTCGGATAAGCCCGCCATCGGTGAACTCGGTCTTGATGACCACCCCACTCTGCTCGGCCAGTCCATGCACGAAGGTGGCGGCGCGGCTGATAATCTGATGCAGGTCGTGGGGGGCGGGCTTTGGCTCCTGAGGTCTGGCAAAATCTAAAAATTCGGTGACGATGGTATTAAGGCGGTTGGTCTCGTCAACGATGATCTGGGAGAGCTGCTCGTTACCCGGCGCCACCTTCTCGATTCGTTTTTTCAAGACCTCGGCGGTGCTGCGAACAATTCCCAGAGGGCTTTTGATCTCGTGTGAAACGGTGGCGATCATGGTGCCCAGCTGGGCCAATTGTTTGGTTTTGGAGAGCTGCTCTTCCAGCTTGAGACGCTCGCCGGTGCGCCGCTCGATAATCCGGCCGGCCCGCGAGACGATGGTATACATAACGAGAAAAAGCACCGTCATCATCAGCAAGGAAACGATGATGATCCTGCCATGCAGCCGCAAAATCGCGGTATAATCCTTGGTGAGATCCTTGGTTATCTCGATGACCCCCATAATCGCCTCCCCCTCTTCGCCACTCTCTTTGACCTGGCGAAACGGGATATAGGTGATCAATTCACAGCCGATATCATCGGAACCGCTGAACAGGCTGAAGATGGAGCCATGGTAGATAAACCGGGAGTTGGCCTCGCCTTCCAGCGCCTTTTGATACTCTATCCCGCCTCGATCCCGAATCCCCACCAGCTCGGTGTCGGTGGAGTATGAGATAACGTTCTCACTGGAGTCAAAAATCGTCACCGAATCGATGGCAAGCCCCTGTACCACGCCGTCGACAATGCGGTCGAGATAGTCGAACTGCTCCGGATTGCGCAGGGCAATCCGTCCGTAACGCACCACCGCCGGCAGCACGAAGCGCCGAAATACCTGCTGGTTGAGGTTTTCCGCGAGCAGCAGGGAATAGTCCTCGCTCTGCTGAAGCATGACGTTGCGGGCGTGGTTTGCTATAATCCATGAAAGAGATAGCGCAAAAACCAGAAAGACGCCAAATGCTGAGAACGAGAAGTATTTTGTGAGGTTGAAAGACTGAATAGAGGGGTCGGTACGCGACCGCCGCCTCCCACTATCTTCTTGTGGTTGTTCAGTTGTCCGGGGGCCGGCCGCAGACCCCGCATCTTCGGCAGTGGGGCGGCTCACAGGGGCGGCTCTCCCGGGCCAAAATCGCTTTGCTATATTCATCGAAGAGATACGAATCGTTTATACCCTGATCGATAATCTGCCATGGCAGTGCATCGTCGTCGCGGTAGTGGCGGGTGGCAAAGAGATCGGCGCTCACCCCGTGTTGTTTCATGGCCCGCTTCGATGATATACCCGATGCCGCCATATCCAGCAAGACTGGGGCCAGCCTTCGATCACCACGGGCCAGCACCGCCTGCCAGAGAGCATCTTCGACTTTATCCGTTTTGAGCGTGACGTTGGCAAGCGCGGTGATCCCCTTTTTCAACTGCGCGGTCCGTTTTTTCAGCATTGATACGGCCCTATCGGCTGATATCGACTCACCTTGAGCGGGCGGTTCGGGTGAGCCGAAGGGATGATATTGAAACGGGGTCCACGGTTTGGGCACGAAACTAGTGGCCGAGACGATCAGCTCACATAACCGGCCATGGCTGCGACCGATTGTGTTCATTGCTTCGCGCAGCCTGCCGAGCAGACCGAGAAATTCGTCGATATCGGCCGCGGTCTCGGTGGGCAGCCCGATCATCAGGTAGAGCTTCAGGCGATAGAGCCCGGCGGCGGCGAGATGCTCGCCGGCGGAGATAATATCAGCCTCGCTGAGCCCCTTGTTGATCACCCGCCGCAGCCGCTGCGAGGCGCCGTCCGGGGCGATGGCAAGACTTTTGGGTCTGGTTTTGCCAAGCAGGGCAAGCAGACGGCCGGATATGCGATCAGCCCGCAATGAAGAAAAAGAAAGAGTACGGTCGTCCGCCAGCATGTGCTCTGAGATGGTCTCGATGGTCTCTTCATCGGTCATTTCCATGCCCAGCAGACCAACCCGGCTAATGTCCGCCGGACAATCGGCAAGGGCCGCGGCCACCGTCTGTTCACCCCAGAGACGCGGCGGTCTCAAGACAAATCCGGCGGTGCAGAACCGGCAGCCGCGACTGCACCCTCTGCCCAACTCCACCATGTAGAGATCGGCAAACTCGGCATCCGGGCTCAACAGCTGGGAGCGGCCGGTTACCTGGGTTTCATCGGCGTACACCCGCTTGACACGGGCAGGGGCGCCGCCATCGGCCTGCATCCCGACAAATCGGCCGGCCCCGTCATAGCTCGGGGTGTAGCGGCGCGGCACGTAAAACCCCGCCCCCAAAACCAGGCTACGACCAAGAAACTCGCGGCGTGAACCAAGCGGCTCGCTGAGGATAGTGAGCAACGGCGGCAGCAGTACCTCCGCCTCACCGATCAAAAGCAGATCAAAAAACGGCGCCAGCGGCTCGGGATTCATAGAAAGCGCCACCCCACCGCCCACCACCAGCGGCGCGCCGGGCTCGATCCGCTCACCGCGCTGCTCACTCAAGGCAGCGATACCGCCATCCAGCAGCAGACGAACCAGATTGACATAGTCCTGCTCAAAGCTGATCGAGCAGAGGACAACGGCGAAATTGTCCAGCGGGCGCCCCGACTCCATGGAAACGGGAGAAGAGTCGTCATCGGGGAGAAAGATGCGCTCGCAGACAATAGTTTCGCATTCGTTGAGCTGGTGATAGACCAGCTGCATGCCGAGGCTGGCCATACCGGCCCGGTATCGGTTGGGATAGAGCAGCGCCACCGGCAGACGGTCGCCCCATTTTTTCAGGTAGACGCCCCGTTCACCGGCCAGGCGGTTTTTTCGTGCCGAATCGGCACTATGGCGTCTGGTATGGGAACTCAAAAATGGTGAGAACCTTGCAAAATGGCCTTTTCGCCCAATCTCCGCGTTGCTCAAAAAATCTTATCCCGGCACTATCATTCCGGCCCGCGGCAAAATTTCCCTGGCGCCTTGATCTTGAACGAAATTTCTCATGTTTCAAGGATCCCTGGTGATGGGTGAGCTAATTTGCTTTTTTACGCAGATAGGTGGGGGTTTCCAGGTAATCCTCATAGTGCGTATCGCCACGGCGCGGTTCGACGCTCTCAGTTTGAGCATCACTTCCCTGCGCGTCAAAAGATTCGAAATTGGAGCCCGGCAGGACGGTACCCTTTTTTTGCTCGTTGGGAGGCGCCGGCTTCATTGCCCCCTGGCTCTCGCCCTCGACCCGCAACTGGCTGAGACGCAGATCTTCCACATGATGAATGGTTCGCCGGGTGCCCGCCGTTTCGCCGACCCCGGTGGCAATCACCGTTACCTGCAGCTCATCGCCCAGTGAATCATCATACAGGGCGCCGATCACCACCTTGGCATCCTCGTCCACCTTTTCCTGAATCAGGGCGGAAGCCGCCATGAATTCGGCCATGGTGAAGCTCTCATGGGAGGCGGAGATATTTATCAGCAGGCCGCGGGCGCCATCGATCCCCACATCTTCCAGGAGTTGATTATCGATCGCCCGTTTGGCGGCCTCCTCGGCCCGGTTCTCACCCACCGCCGAGGCGGAGCCCATGATCGCCGGTCCCACCTCGCGCATCACCGTGCGCAAATCGGCAAAATCGGCGTTGATCAGACCGGGAACACTGATGAGATCGGTAATCCCCTTCACCGCCTGGAGCAGTACCGAATCGGCCAGGGTGAGCATATCGGCGAGCTTGGAGGTCTTCTGCATAAGGGTGAGGAGGCGGTCATTGGGAATGGTGATCAGGGTGTCGGCAAAATCGTGAAGCTCCCGCCATCCCGCTTCGGCGTTTTTGGCTCGCTGTTTGCCTTCGAAACTAAACGGTTTGGTCACCACCGCCACGGTCAGGGCCCCCATCTCTTTGCTCAACCGGGCCACCACGGGAGCGGCACCGGTACCGGTGCCGCCACCAAGACCGGCGGTGACGAAGACCATATCGCTTCCCTTGAGAACCTCCTTGATCTCATCGAGTGATTCGTGCGCCGCCTGCGCCCCGATCTCGGGATCGGCGCCGGCTCCCAACCCCTTGGTGATGCTGGGTCCGAGCTGTATGCAGATATCTGCTCGGGACTGGGCGAGGGTCTGTTTGTCGGTGTTGGCGGAGATAAATTGTACCCCCTGCAACCGGTTGTCCACCATGGTGTTGATGGCGTTGCCGCCGCCACCGCCAACACCGATAACCTTTACGGTTGCAACCTGCTCAGTTTCCGCCATACGAAACGGCATCTCAGTCCCCCCTCAGGTATGAAAAATGTTCACCAACCGGTTAAAGCCCGGCATCCAGCATAATGGCGTCGTAAAAACCCCAATTACGGTCATTGTGGAGTTGAACCGAAATCCATAATCAAATGAAATTACTGGATTCCCGCTGCAGCCTGCCCTTGAGTGTTGTTATCGAGGGCGGGAATGACGTTAGCAAGTAAATTCAGGGTTTTTACGAGTTCATCAACTATAAAAATTAAAACTTCGCGATCATATCATGAAACATCCGGCTGATAAACGATAAAGAGCCACTTACCACATCTTTTTGAACCATCCCTTCACCCGCCCCATCATCGACGGATCACGATGGAGCATCGAGCGCTGATGCTCGCGGCCATGGACGACCAGGCCTACCCCGGTGGTACAGCGCGGACTGTAGACATCTTCGGTACGGCCGCCGATCCCGGCGGGATAGCCCACCCGTACCGGAAGATCGAAGACCTGCTCGGCCAGATCGCCAAGATTGGGCAACAAGGCGGTGCCGCCGGTGATCACCACCCCGGCATTGAGCCGTTTTTTCTGGCCGGAAACAGCCAGTTCGCGGTCCACCATCTCGAGGATCTCCACCATCCGTGCCTCGATGATGTCCACCAGAATCTTCTGGGTGACGCGGCGCGGTTCGCGGCTGCCCACCGAGGGCACATCCACCACATGATTTGGCTTGATCACCGCCGCCAGCGCCCCACCGAAATCTTCCTTGAGCCGTTCCGCCTCGCCCAGCGGGGTGCGCAGGCCGATGGAGAGATCGTTGGTAAGGTTGTGGCCGCCCAGGCCGATCTCGCCGGTCTGCCGGATTGTGCCGTCGCAGAACACCGCAATATCGGTGGTGCCGCCGCCGATATCCACCAGAACAACACCCAGATCCATTTCATCCTGACTGAGAACCGCCTTGGCCGAGGCCACCGATTCCAGCACCATGTCGGTCACCTCGAGCCCCGCCTTGTTGCAGCAGGTAATCAGATTATGGACGGCGCCGATATCGGCGGTGACGATATGCACATTGGTGACCAGCCGCACCCCGGTCATCCCCAGGGGGTTTTGAATGCCGGTGTGGTCATCCACCATGTATTCCTGCGGCAGAACGTGAATGATTCGTTGATTTTCCGATATCTTCACGGTGCGGGCCGCATCAATTACCTCCTGGACATCGGCCTGTTTGATCTCGCGGCCGTTGATGGCGAGGATACCGGGACTGGTGAACCCCTTGATGTGATTGCCGGCAATGCCCACATACACCGATTCCAGATCGCAACCGGCGACATCCTCGGCCATCTTGACGGCTCTGCGGATGGAGGCCACGGTACTTTCGATATTGACCACCACGCCTTTACGAATGCCCAGTGACGGTGTGATACCCACCCCGATGATATCGATGCCGTCGTCAAACGCCTCACCCACCACGCAACACACCTTGGTGGTGCCGATATCGAGTCCGACTACCAGATCACCACGAATCTCGCGGGGACCTTCTTCCTGCTCTTCGTGAGCGCTGGGTGATATTTCGGCCATCATGCAATTATCCTGATTCGTTTGTGCTGATAATAACTTTATCCGGCAGATAGTCCATACTGATATAGTCCACCGTGCCGATGTTCATGCCATGTCTGCGCGGCTTGTAAAGAACCTCGAGAACCTTGCGAAGTCGATGGTATTTCTCTCTGGTGATCTGTGTTCCCAGGAAAATGGGAAACGGGTATTCCACCAGATGAACCACCATACCGTGCTCAGCGTCAAGGTGGATCTCCGACACCGACTGGGCCGGTAAGTTGGGGTCGTTGCCGCCAAGCATGTTCAGAAACCGCAGGGGTTCGCTGAGTTGTTCCTGGGTGCCGGCAGTGTCCGGCTCGAGTTCAATGCCGGTGATCACCGGAAAATCAAGATCGTCCCCCGCTACCACCGGGGCAAAGGGATGGCCGCGCCGATCCACATAGAAGAGGCGTCCTCCTCCACCGGCGCCGCTGGTCATCAGGGCATATGGCTCATATTCATCCACCTCGATGATGATCTCGCCGGGCCAGCGCCTGATAATCTCAACGTCCGCTATCCATGGGTTCGCCGAGGTGACCGCGTACTCGACATCTTCGGAAGAAACCGAGAACATACTTTCGCTGACCATGATCCCGGAGCTTGCCCGAATCTGTTCGGCATCACTGTGAGTTTCTCCCTCAACGCTGACCACCACGATTTTAAACAGATCGATATGGGCCAGCGCCCGCTGCACAAGGGAAGAACCATCGATGCTGGAAAACAGCCAGAAACCAACCATCCCCGCGGTACCCAGCCAGAGGAGCCAGAGGGTACGAGGAGAAAAGATACCTCTTTTAATTTCAATCTGGGCGCTCTTTTTAGCCGGCTTTCTGGTCAGCCACCACTCATTGATCTTTCTCAGTACGGTTTTGTTTGTCGATTTAGGCTGGTTCGGCGGTGAGGAAAACCGGGAGCGCCCGGCGTCGATGCCGCCACTCAAAGCTTTTTTCCTGGGGAGAAACCCAAGTTTTATGAACAGGGTACGGATTATCTTCACCACACTTCCACCTCTGGTTCCAGCATAACCCCATGCTGTTTTTCCACTTTCTGCTGGACCTCCCGCATCAGCGCAATCATCTGGCGTGCCGTTGCCCTTCCCCGGTTGACAAAGAAGTTGGCATGTCTGGTCGACACCTGCGCATCGCCTACCCGCAGTCCCTTGAGACCGCTCGACTCAATCAACTCGGCGGCAAAAAGACCCGGCGGATTTTTAAAGAAAGAACCGGCGCTGGGCTGATTCAAGGGCTGTTTTTCACGGCGCAGTTGATGATAATATGCCATCTGTTCACGAATCGCCACCGTGGACGAGCGGCGCAGCTCAAACTCCACCGCCGCCACTATGAGAGGAGCAGGAAGAGCGGGTGCCATCCACAGGGATCGGTAGGAAAAATGCAAACAGGATCGTGGCAGGGTACGTTCTTCCCGCCCGTTCATCACGGTGACGGATGCCACCACCGCCCCCATCTCGCTTCCCCAGGCGCCGGCGTTTTTCAGCACCGCCGCGCCAACACAGCCGGGTATTCCGGCGGCGAACTCCAGACCGGCAAGCCCACGAGCGGCACACCAGTCCGCCACCCGGGTGAGACTGAGCCCGGCGCCGGCCCGGACCAGCACCTTGTCGGCAGACAAATCAGTACTCTTTTCGATGGTTTTGAAGCCATCGCCAAGGGCCAGCAATGCCCCGTCAAAGCCCTCATCAGGGGCAAGGACGTTGGAGCCCCGGCCGATCAACCGCCATGGGGTCCGGTTTTTTTCAAGAAAAGTGACGACCTGGTGACATTCTTCTACGTGTTCGGCAAATATCAGGGCGCCCACCGGCCCGCCGATCTTCATGGTGGTAAGGCGGGCCAGGGTGAGATCAAACCGCACCCGGCCACCCAGCAACTGGGTTAATTCAGTACGAAACAGCGACCTGTCAAGCATGGCGGAGATCACCGGCGGCTAAGGGCGGTGAGCAGTCGCTCGCCGGCCTGGACAATAGTACCGGCACCCAGGGTAAGCACGATATCGTACGGCCGGGCGATATCCGCCGCCGCCGCCACCGCCGCTTCCAGGGTATCCACATAGCTGATGGTGCGCTGCCCGCGTCTGGCGATCTCTTCCACCAGAGAGGCACCGCTCACCCCTTTGATGGGCTCCTCACCGGCCGCATAGATGTCTGTCACCACGACGATATCGGCCTGATGAAAGCAGGTGAGAAATTCATCGTGCAGGGCCCGCGTGCGGCTATAGCGGTGCGGCTGAAACAATACCACCAGACGCCGATCCGGCCAGCCGTGCCTGATAGCCGCCAGAGTGGCACGGATTTCAGTGGGGTGGTGGCCGTAATCATCCATTACCATGATATCATCCACTACCCCTTTGCGCTGCATCCGCCGCTGTACCCCCTGGAAGCTGCGCAGTGCCCCGGCGATGACGGAAAACTCAAGACCCAGTTCACGCCCCACCCCCACCGTGGCAAGCGCATTATAGACGTTGTGCAGGCCCGGTGGCGCAACATCGATGGTCCCCAGAACCGCATCGCCGCTCCTCACGGTAAAGTACACCCGGTTGTCCCGGTAGTTGATCTCCTCACCCCAGAGATCCGACTGGGGTGTCAGGCCGTAGGTGATGGTGCGTTTTTTAATGGCGGGCAGAATCGAGGCGACATGCTCGTTGTCCAGGCAGACCACCGCGGCGCCGTAAAAGGGCACCTTGTTGATGAAGCTTACAAACGAATCCTTGATGTGATGAATGTCGCGATAATAGTCAAGGTGCTCCAGATCTATATTGGTGACGATTTCCAGCACCGGCGAGAGTTTCAAGAACGAGCCGTCGCTTTCATCTGCCTCGGTCACGATAAACTCACCGGTTCCTAAAATGGCGTTGCCGCCGAGGCTGTCCACCTTACCGCCTACGACAATGGTGGGATCGAGTCCGGCCTGGGCCATTATCCAGCCCAGCATAGAGGTGGTGGTGGTCTTGCCGTGGCTGCCGGCCACCGCGATGCCGTAGGATTTCAGACGCATGAGTTCGGCCAGCATTTCGGCCCGCATGATAACCGGAATACCGCGCTCACGGGCGGCGACCACTTCCGGGTTGTTTTCGCGTACCGCCGACGAGATCACTACCACTTCGGCCGTTTCCACCCATTGAGCCTGGTGGCCGATATGAATCTCACAGCCCAGCCGGGCCAGCCGATCGGTTATAGAGGAGCCACGCAGATCGGAACCGGACACCTTGTAGCCCAGATCGGCAAGCAACTCAGCGATCCCGCTCATGCCGATACCTCCGATACCGACGAAATGGATATGCTGATTTTTCCGATACATTATCTACCATCCGCTGCTTCAAGACATACATCCACCAGCCGGGTGGCGGCCTCGGTCGTACCACGCGCGGCCATTGCTTTGGCCATGGCCTGCCTGCGCTCCGGGTTGTGTGCCAGATCGGTGATCTCGGCGCCGATTCTCGCGGCGCCGGCCTGATCTTGAGCAAACATGAGGGCGCCGCCACCCGCCACATACCAGTTGCCGTTTTCTCGCTGATGATCATCGGCGGCATGGGGATAGGGGATCAGCAGGGCCGGCATGCCCACCACCGCCAGCTCCGCCAGCGTTGTGGCGCCGGCCCGCGATACCGCTACGTCACCCTTTGTATAGATGGTTGCCATATCATGAAAAAACGCAGCCACCTCGGCGTTGACACCGGCCGCATGATACCGTTGCGCCACCCAATCCGCATCGCGGGCGCCGGTTTGATGGATGATCCGGATCCCCGCCGGCAAACCACTTGAGGCGGAAAAAAGCGATACCATCAATTCGTTGACACCATGCGCACCCTGGCTGCCGCCCAGCACCAGGACGGTGAATGCATCATTGGTCTCTTTTAGATGACCGGCAAGTTCACATACCTCCCGGCGCACCGGATTGCCGGTCAGAACGGTTTTTTCTTCGGCAAAAAAGCGGTTGCTCACCGGAATGGAGAGACAGACGCGGCGGGCCAGCCGGCCAAGCAATCGGTTGGCAAGACCCGGAATGGAGTTCTGCTCATGAATGACGGTGGGAATACGCAACAGCCACGCCGTCGCCACCACCGGCCCGGTGACGTACCCGCCTACACCCAGCACCACATCGGGCCGAAACCGAACAAGCACGATAACGGCCTGAACCAATGCAACGGGCAGCACCAGACATGCCTTGATCAGCTCCAGCAGCCGTTTACCCTTGAGGCCGAAACTCAGTATGGTCTTCACCTGAAAACCTGCCTGCGTGAGACTTTGCCGGTCAAGCAGACGTTTTGTTCCGACAAAAAGAATGGCGCTGTCCGGATATCTCTCCCGCATCGCCTCGGCGGCGGCCACCGCCGGAAAGAGATGGCCGCCGGTGCCGCCACCGGTGAGCAGCAACCGAAAAGGTCTGCTGGAATCGCGAGTTTTATCCATTGGTTTTGTTATTCACCTGCGCGGATAACCGGTGCACCGATTCCATAAACGCGTCTCCGCGTCTGGTATAGTCGGCAAACATATCAAAACTGGCACAGGCCGGCGACAGCAGCACCGTGTCACCGGGCCGCGCCACCGCCGCCGCACTCTTTACCGCCGCCGTAAGGTTGTCGTGGTAAGTGCAGGTGGTGACATCGTCCAGAGCGCGACCAAGCTGCGGCGCCGACTCGCCCAACAACAGCGCCTGGCTGACATATTTTCGTACCGGCTCGCGCAGCACACGGTAATCGTCTCCCTTGTCACTACCGCCGGCCAGCAGCAGCACCCTGCCCCCCACCTCGCCCCCCACCTCGTATAGGGCGGCACGGACGGCGCCGGTGTTGGTGGCCTTGGAATCGTTGATGTAGCTCACCCCGTCAATCACGGCGACCCGCTGCAATCGATGCGCACCGGTCTGAAACGCTTTAATCCGCTGTGCCGCCCCATCCGCATCGCTACAGAACGGGGATACCGCCAGCAATGATGCGGCGCAGTTGGCGGCCCCGAAGAGGGTATCCAAACTTGAGCCGGTAAGATCAAAACGAACCAGGCGGCCATTCCAACCCACTGTGACGGAGCTCTTATCAACCTGCGCGGCGCAGTGCGGCGAAGTGCCGAAATAGTGGGGACGATATCCTTTGAGCAGTGGATTACAGGATGCGATCATCTCGTCATCGCCGTTGATCACCGCCCGCCCGGAAAAGTGAGGCGTGCTGAACAGCCGCATCTTGGCGGCGGTATAGGCGGCCATGGAGCCATGCCGGTCAAGGTGGTCCGGCGAGAGGTTGAGCAGCACACCGACATCGGCACTAAATTCCCCGCCCGTTTCAAGCTGGAAACTGGAGACCTCCAGCACGACGAAATCATAGCCCGACGGGGCGGCAAGATACTCGCCCACCGGGGTGCCGATGTTGCCGCCCACGAAAACCCGATAGCCTTCGCCGGCCAGCAGTTCGCCGATCAGCTCAGTCACCGTGGTTTTACCGTTGGTGCCGGTTACCGCAATCACCGGGGCCTCAAACCGACCGGCGGCAATGGCCAGCTCACCGCATAGCAGAGCGCCGCCGGCTCGTGCCGCCTGCAGGGTCGGATGGCGCGGATCAACACCGGGGCTCACCACGATAAGCTCAGCATCTTGTAAAAAAGCGGTGCGGTGACCGCCGCCCTCAAAGCGCGCCTCGCAGTCGGCCAGACAGGCAAGCTGCTCGGGGCTCAGGGCCGTCTCAGCGGTTTTCTCAGATACCAGTAGACGGACGCCGCACCCGGCAAGATAACGGGCCAAAGACCGGTTTGCCCGGCCAAAACCCACCATGCCCACGGTCATCCCGGAATAAAGAGTGATCGGTGCAGTCATCAGCGAAGTTTCAGGGTTGCCATGGCGACAAATCCCAGGATGATGGCGACAATCCAGAACCGCACCACCACCTTGGTCTCGTGCATGCCCTGTTTTTCAAAATGATGATGAAACGGCGCCATGAGAAATATGCGTTTGCCCTTGCTGAGCTTGAAATACCCCACCTGCAGCATCACCGAAACCGCCTCGGCCACGAAAATACCGCCGACAATGGCGAGCAGCATCTCCTGTTTGATGATGATGGCCACGGTGCCGAGACCGCCACCGATGGCAAGAGAGCCGACATCCCCCATAAATACCTGGGCGGGATAGGCGTTAAACCAGAGAAAACCGAGACAGGCGCCCACCATGGCGGCGCAGAACACGCTTAACTCACCGCTGTCGACAACGTAGGGCACCTGCAGGTATTGGGCAATGACGATATTGCCGGCAATGTAGGAAAAGATCACATAGACCGCCGCCGATACCACCGTCGGCCCGGTGGCCAGTCCATCGAGACCGTCGGTGAGGTTGACCGCGTTGGAGGCGCCGACAATTACCACCATGGCAAAGACGATATACAGCAAGCCGAGATCGGGCCGAACGTTTTTCAAAAAGGGAACGGACAGGGCTCCGTCAAAACCGGGCTGCACATACATATACATTCCCACCGCCAGGGCGCCGACACACTGCAGGGCAAGTTTGGCACGGGCACTGAGACCGCCGCTGTGTTGCCTCGATATCTTGCGATAATCATCCAGGGCGCCGATGGCGCCGAAAAAAAGGGTTGCCGCCATGATCAGCCAGACGTAGCCATTGTCGATGCGGGCCCAGAGAAATGTGGCGCTGAGCAGGGCGAACACAATGAGCATCCCCCCCATGGTGGGTACCCCTTTTTTGCTCAGATGGCTCCGCGGACCGTCGGTGCGAATGACCTGGCCAACCTGCAACTGCTGCATTTTACCAATGAACCAGGGGCCCAGGACGAGCACGATGAAAAAGGCGGTAATCGCCCCGCCGATACTGCGGAAGGTGATATAGCGAAAGACGTTGAACCCGCTGAACAGCTCATGCAGGGGAAAGAGCAGGTGATAGAACATGGCCTGTTATAAATAATTATTCACGTTCACACAATTGATCGACTACCGTTTCCAGGCCGATCCCCCGGGATGCCTTGATCAGGAGCCAGTCACCGGCGCTCAGGCTGCCTTCGTCGACAAGGCGGGCAAGCCAGGCCTCGGCGTCTTGCTTTTTACCCAGCACGGTTATCCGGCCGGCTTCCATGCCGGCGCCGATGGCGCCCATGCGGATGGCGCCGGCAAACTCACCGACGCAGGCGAGATAGTCGAGATGGTTCGCGGCGTGACGCCCCACCTGCTCATGCAGGGCAGCGGCGTGATCGCCAAGCTCGAGCATATCGCCGAGCAGGCCGCTCCTGGCCCGTTTACCGGCAATCTCGGCTAGGGTAAGCAGCCCTGCCTCCATGGAGGCAGGATTGGCATTATAGCTATCATTGAGCACGTTGATCCCACTACTGGTGCGACAGATCCGCAGCCGATTGGCCGGACTGCGAAAATCGGACAAGCCGGCCGCAATGGTCACCGGATCGATCCCCGCCGCCCTGGCAATAGCGGCGGCGGCACAGCCATTGGCCATATTGTGCCGACCACTCACTTTGAGTTCTACTTCCGTTGATTCATCACCGCAGGTAAGCACAAAACGCCCGCCGCTTTCACCAAGTGGTTGCCAGTGGGTTCCATACACCAGGGCGCCCCGTTCGATCCCCTTTTTGGTCACCGCAAAACCGATCTGTTGCCGCACGCGACCCTCCGCCAGGCCAAACACCTGATCATCATCACAATTGACGATATGGATGGCATCGCTTCCACTGTTGGTAAAAAGCTCAGCCTTGGCCCGGGCCACCGCCGCAACTGAGCCCAGCTTCTCCAGATGAGCCGGACGGACGTTGACGATACAACAAATATCAGGCTCGGCAATCCTGGTGAGCCGGGCGATTTCACCAGCCTCGTTCATCCCCATTTCCAGAACCGCGGCCCGATGGTGCGCACCAATGGGCAGCAGGGAAAGCGGCAACCCGACCAGGTTGTTGAAGTTGCCGCTGGTTTTCAACACCCGGCCGGGTGGCCTGTCCGGCTGATCCGGCCAGCGGCGGGCAAAGATCGCCGCGGTCATCTCTTTTACCGTAGTTTTTCCGCAACTGCCGGTTATCCCGACGACAACGGGGCCGCTCATCCGGGCCACCAGCCGTCGTCGATAGTTGGCCAGATCCCCCAGGGCATGAAGAGTATCGCCAACCACAATGACGGGGATCTCAGTGGCGGGCAACCGGCTGCTCTCTTCCACGAGCAGACCCGCCGCCCCGTTCAGAACCGCCTGGGCGAGAAACTCATGCCCGTCAAAAGATTCACCGCGCAGGGCGACGAAGAGATCACCCGGACTGAGCCGGCGGGAATCGGTACAGATAGCCTTGAAGAAAACCGGTCGCACCTTGTTAATGACTCGTCCGCCGGCAGCCTCGGCAACGGTTGTCTGGTTCCAGCTCAGAACGCTTTGCCGGGCCCAGAGTGCGTCATCAAAAAATATGGTTTCACCTCTCAGTTGCTGGTAGCGCTCATGACCCTTGCCGGCGATCAGCACGATATCTCCTTCTTTTGCGCCATGTACGGCCGCCGCGATGGCCGCCGCCCGGCCGGCGATTTCAACGCATCCGGTCTCGCCTTCGGCCCGCGTTGTCAACCAGTCGGGTGAATAGATGGACACTCCCGCCTCGCTCACCCCGCCGAGCATCTGCCGCCGAATGAGTGACGGCTCTTCGGTGCGCGGATTGTCATCGGTAATAATAACCACATCGGCAAGGCGGGCGGCCGCCGCCCCCATGATGGACCGTTTCGCCCGGTCACGGTCGCCGCCGCAGCCGCAGACCACGAACAATGTCCCGTTGGTCAGATCCCGCGCCGCGATCAATGCCTTACTCAGGGCATCGGGGGTGTGGGCGTAGTCCACCAGTACGGTCGGCCGGGCATCTCCAGAGCCGGGCAAGGATACCGGCTCCATTCTTCCCGGCGCACCGGCGGCGCCTTCCAGCAGAGAACATGCCTCATCAAGGCTGTATCCCATGGCGGTGAGAGTGGTCAGCACGAGTTGTACATTGGCCAGGTTGAAATTGCCGATCAACGGCGCCCGGACCGATCCTCGACTTTTCTCACTATCCACCACGGTGAGGGTAAGCCCATGGGAATCGGTGCTCGATGAGATGAGGCGCAGATTTTCGGATGGGCCCGGGCCACAGGTGACCACATCGATATGGCGCTGCTCGCAGAGAGCCACCAATTGTTTGCTCCATCTGTGCGAATCGTCATGGGGGCGGCAGATAACGGCGCAGCCGTCATCTTTGAGATGGGTGTCAAAAAGCAGGGCCTTGGCCTGAAAATAGTCGTCAAGATCAGAGTGGTAATCCAGATGGTCCTGACTGAGGTTGGTGAACAGTCCGTAATCAAAACGCAGCGGCCCGATCCGCTGCTGGGCAAGGGCATGGGAAGAGACCTCCATGATCAGATGAGTCACCCCCGCATCGGCCATTTCCCTAAGCAAACCATAGAGTACAAGCGGCTCCGGCGTGGTACGGACTGCCGGCCGGCTGACCCGTGTACCATCTCTGCCGCGGTATCGGTACTCCACCGTACCGATTACCCCCACCCGCACCCCCTTTTTCATAAGGGCGTGTTCCAGCAGATAACTGCAGGTGGTCTTGCCGTTGGTGCCGGTAATACCGATGGTGGTCAACTCCCGCTGAGGATGGTTGTGAAAGGCGGCGGCCAGCAGGCCGAGCGCATCCCGGCTGTTCTCCACGATGATCATGGCAGCGGCGGCGGTCTCCGACACGGCGGTATCATCTTCGGCGACCACCAGCTGGGCACCGGCGGCAATGGCATCGTCAATGAATTGGTGGCCATCGACCCGCTGCCCGCGAACGGCTACAAAGAGATCACCGGGCTGGACACGACGGGAATCGGCACAAATCGCCCGGATGGGCGACAACTCACTGATAAAAGGATAATCCGCCGGGCGCCGCGCCCGCAAGGCGAGCAGATCCGCCGGGTTCACGGCGGCGCAATCCCTTGTTTTTTCTGGTTTTTCCGTCATATATTGATAATTTCGTCCTAAAAACCTTGAAATTGCTTCCCAAGGTCATTCCCGCGGAATCGTGAATCCATTGATCTCAAACAATTATGGATTCTAGATCAGCTCCACCATGGCGGTAACAGGGTTGTTACGATTCCATCATGTCAGTAAGCAACGCGGTTATTGCTCTGTCCGCAGAACCCGCTCCACCTGATCCCGTTCAAGATAGAGCTCAATTGTTGCCCCGGCCTCAAGCCGCGTTCCCGGCGCCGGCTCCTGCCTCACCACCCGTCCGGTCCCATAGACCACCAGTTCCACGTCCATACCGCGCAGGCTGCGAAGACTCTTGCGCAGACTCATATCCACCAATAGGGGCATAGAGAATACCTGCCCTGATGGTGATTCCGGTGGTGCTATGGTATCGGTGAGACGGTCCGCCCTACTGCCTGCCAAGTTTACCTCTTCCAGTTGCCGTGGTGCAACAACATCGGCAACATTTTTCATCACCCGCTGCAAACCGATGATCGGCGCCAAAATCGTCTGCAATTGGGCCACCGGATCAGACATTGTCGTCACTGAGAAACCGGGTTCGCTGATCACCACCATGAAAATCAGCTCAGGGTGCGCCCCGGGCAAGACGGAAAATATCACCCGATGACGCCAGACGGCCTGATAGCCCTTTTCCCATCCGGAGGAATATGATGTGGTGGATAGATTTACCGCCTGCAACGGCCCCGGCGTACCCAGGGCGGTAAAGAGGTGGTGCGCCTCCTCCGATACCGCGGCTGAAACCGCCGCGCCCTCAGAGCCCGGGCTCAGTTCGGCGAGAAGATATTCTCTTTGGTTGATCCGTGCAACAAAGCGATCAGCGGCATGCACCTCTATGGCATCACCGCCATTGAGTACCCTGGTCAGGGCCGTCACCAGCTGCACTGGTGAGAGGGCCGGTACTGTCTTCTCATCCTCTGGTATGCCGGTGCCATTGTGCCGTGCAGGCGCCGGGGCACCCGCTGCCGGCGCCATGACACCAAAATCCGGGATCAAGGGGCGAGCACCACCGAGACGATCCCACCATGTGACGGGAGGGCTCTGCTCCCCCCCCCCGGCAGCGATACTCCATGGCGGCAGAGCCCCTTGCTCATCCGCGGCAGACAGAGCGAAGACATGGTGCAGAAAGTCATACAGTGGGCGGGGTATGCTGAGCGGGCTCAGAAATATGTCGTTGAATACCCATTGACCATAGCGATGAAATTCATTGGGATCAAAAGAAGGATTCTGGGCGTAACCGACAATGGCGCCGGATTGCGGCTCGATAACCATCACTCCGGCCTTACTGGTTGCTGATCCGCGCTCCATGGTTGCCAGAAATCTCTCTGCTATGTTCTGGATTTTCAGATCAAGGGTCAGGATGAGATGATTGCCGTTCACCCCCGGCCGCCCCTCGCTGATCAGTGGATAGCCGCCCCGCTCCACATCGGTGAGGCGATATCGGTTGTCGATTTCATTGAGATAGTGCTCGATGCCGGCCAGACCGCTGTTGTTTTCGGCGTAGCCGACAAGGTGGGCACCACTTGTGTTCTGAGGATAGGTACGGACATATTCACGATGCAGATAGATACCGCGAAACCCCTCGCCGCCGATCAACTCCTCCTGCTCCTGGCTGATATCTCTTGCCAGCCATACCCGCGGAGCATTGCCGGACAAACGTTCGGAGATTTCGTCTGAAGGTCGCTCAAGAATTGCCGCCATCCTCGTTACGGTGCCGGCTAGGTCGTTGATTTCACGAATATTGGCATAGACCGAGACCCGCTCGTAGGTGAGCGCCAGCTCCTTGAAATTACGGTCGTAGATAATGCCGCGCTCCAGCCGCGCGGCAGATGAGCCATCCTCATCACTGAGCCCCAGCCCGGTCACGGCCCACTGGAAGAACAGAGAGAGACGATCCTGGCCCAGCCATAAAAAAAGGGCGGCCAGCAGACCGCCCATGATGATGATCAGCAGCCGCCGCCTTCGAGCCCCCTGGCCGCGGAGACGGGACCGCTTGTCCATGCTCTTTGCTACCGCAGGGAAATGACCTGATCCTCGCGCGCATCCATCAGTGCCAGGTAACGTATGGCATCACCGCGAATTCGCTGTTCGGAGGCCAGTGCCCGGCGCTCTATCGCCAGTCCGATCTGCCGGTCTTTGAGCTCATACCTGGCAGATTCAAGATCGTCGATTAACCGACCACTGTTCCGGGCAATCATATTAAGGCACACACTGACTCCGATCAGCACCGCACCGATCAGCACTATGCGCCTCGCCAGTGCCGACCACAGGGCAGTCCCGCCCGGTATTTCGAGAGCCCGCCATCGCCGGGTACGCTGGCGGAATTTCGCGCCGATGACCGGCTGCCGCACCCGGTATGGTGAGACAGGTGAATAGGTGTTGTAAGTCTGTTTCATACCGACTCCCCCCTATCTATGCAATCTTCTCCGCGCCCCGCAGCCGCGCACTGCGGGCCCGCGGGTTACGCCTTATTTCATCACGCCCCGGCACAATCGGCTTGGGAGTGAGCAGTTTCAGCAACTTGTCCCCAGACAAGGTTCTTTTAGCCAGCCGATCCTCCAGGGAGTGAAAGGAGATGACCCCCATGCGCCCCCCCATGGCCAGCAGGGCCGGACCTGCCTGCAGGGCCGCGGCCAGATTTTTAAGTTCGTCATTCACCGCGATGCGCAACGCCTGAAACACCCTGGTGGCCACATGGATCCTGGCTGGATGAAATCTGCGCGGAATCGCCTCGGCAACGATCCGGGCAAGCTGTTTTGTTGTGGTTATCGGCTGCCCGCGGCGCTCGGCAACGATTCGGGCGGCAACCCGCCGTGCCTGAATTTCATCGCCATAGTGAAAAAAAATATCAGCCAGCTCGACCTCTTCCGCGCCGGCGAGTATATCGGCCGCCGTGGTGGGGCGACGTTGATCCATGCGCATATCGAGCAATTCGTCCACCTGAAAACTGAATCCCCGGCCACCCTGGTCGAGCTGCATGGAGGAACAGCCCACATCGAGCAGTATCCCGTCTACGTTTTGCAGCCCAAGTTCGGCCAGTGCCTCCCCCATCTCGGCAAAATTCCGGCGCACCAGGGTCAACCGTTGCCGCTCGCCTGAGAGCCCTTGCCGCGCCTGGCCGATGGCCTGGCCATCCCACTCAAATCCCACCACCCGACCGTCAGGCGCGCACCGCCGGAGCATGGCATCGCCATGCCCACCCAGCCCAAAGGTTCCATCAACATAAACACCGCCGGGTTTCACCCGCAGCAGGGCGAGCGCTTCATCGAGCAGTACCGGCTGATGAAGCATGGTGCAGCGCCCGCTCCACTAGAGAATTCCGAGTTTCGCCAGGCTGTCGCCGTATTGATCAAGCTGCTCGCGCTCTCTGCAATACTCAGCGAGCCATGCCTCCCGGTCCCAGACCTCAACGAACTCGAGCATCCCGTTGAGTACCACTTCCTTGCTGATGTTCACCTCGGAACGCAGCGGCGCCGGGATCAACAAACGCCCCTGCTTATCCAGGGTGCATTCGGTGATTCCGGAAATGACATAGCGGATGAAGCCGGCCAGTTTCGGCTCGCGACGACCTTCACGGAGCAGGGTATCCTCCACCATCTGCCATTCACTGGCCGGATAGGCACGAAGATGTTTCCCCCAGGCCGTGATCATCAGCACTTCGGAGCCGTACTGGAACAGCACATCCTTGAATCTGCTGGGGAAATTAAGCCTCCCCTTGGGATCCAGACTGTGCTCCGAACGGCTGCGAAACCTCTGTTTGATGAACTCTTCCGGCGACACGATCTCTCTGCAAGCAAAATTACCCGCTTCATATCCACTTTACACCACTATGCCCCTTATACAATCAATACCCAGTGTGTCAAGAGAAAAATTTAGAAAATTCATTATGTTATAGAAAAAATATACCCAGATCGGTATACAATATATGGTGGGATATTTTCATTCGAGCACTACAGGTGCCTTGGCCAGTCCACAAAAAATTGTGAACGTGCCCAATGAAATACCAGTTTTATATTGCTAAATTATGGCGTTAACGAGGTGGTTGAAAGGAAAAACGGCTGAAAAGCAGATCAGTAAAAGGTGGTTCAAAGTGGATGTGAAATGATGAGGCGCGGATAGCACAATTGAGAGCGCATAGCAACGCTCTGCGGCTGAAAGAGTAACGAAGCGTAAAACACGAAAGAGCACGCGCGGCGATATTACAAGCTTTACCGGGTGCCAGGTAATCGACGGCGGAAAGAAGGGGAGAAGGAAGCTTCAGAGTCTATCCCACCCCATCGCTATTAACCGTCAAACAGTCCGGGTTGGGTGGCGGTGCGTGGCGGCGTCCGCTGGAAGTGCTCAAAGGCGCTTATGGTGGCCACCCGACCGCGCGGGGTGCGGGCCAGAAAGCCCGATTGAATCAAAAAGGGCTCATAGACGTCCTCAAGCGTGGTCTTTTCCTCACAGACCACCGTTGCCAGGGTCTCCAGGCCGATGGGCCCACCTTGAAACTTGTCGATTATGGTCAACATAATGCGCCGATCCATATCGTCGAGTCCATGTCGATCAACGTTGAGCAGGGTCAGGGCCCCGTCCGCCACCTCTTTGGTGATCACCGGATGCTCCCCCACCGCCGCATAATCACGCACCCGGCGCAGTAGTCGATTGGCAATGCGCGGCGTTCCGCGGGAGCGCCTTGCCAGTTCCAGGGCGCCGTGATCATCGATCCGCACCCCTAAAATGGCGGCTGAGCGTTTGATGATTGTCTCCAGTTCATGGGGTTCGTAAAATTCCAGGCGCAGGCTGACCCCGAACCGATCACGCAGGGGCGGAGTCAACAGCCCCGTTCTGGTAGTGGCTCCCACCAGGGTAAAGCGCGGCAGATCCATCTTGATGGAACGGGCGCCCGGCCCCTGCCCGATGATCAGATCAAGCTGAAAATCCTCCATGGCCGGATAGAGAATCTCCTCAACGGCGTGGTTGAGGCGATGAATCTCATCAATAAAGAGCACATCGCCCTGCCGCAGGCTCGTCAGGATGGCGGCGAGATCGCCCTGGCGCTCGATCACCGGCCCCGAGGTCACCTTGATACCCGAGCCCATCTCGTTGGCGATGATGTAGGAAAGCGTGGTTTTCCCCAAACCGGGAAAGCCATGAAACAGCACATGATCAAGGGGTTCACCGCGCATCAGGGCAGCCTTGATGAATACCGTCAGGCCGGCGCGAACCTGCTCCTGGCCGACATATTCCTGCAAACGCTTGGGCCGCAGATCGTTATCGCTGGCATGATCACGGCTGATGGGCGCCGGGCTTACCAGCCGCTGCTCACTGAAAATCTCTTCCTCGTAGTTCACGCCAGACTCCTGAGACATTCTTTCAGCAGATCTTCCACCGCAAGGGTGCTGAACGTTTCATCACCCAGTCGCTGCTTGACCCCGAGCACGGCCCGGCGACTCAGAGCATCGCCATAGCCGAGATTGACCAGGGCCGACACCGCGTCGGCCGCCGCCGACTGCTCGCCGGCAGCAAGCACCATGCCGCCGTCAAACGCCAGTCCCCGAAGTGGGGCCGCGCCCAGTGAATCGCGCAGCTCCATGCAGATCCGCTCCGCCGTTTTCTTGCCAATCCCGGGCAGGGCGGTAAGTCGCTTGATATCACCCGCCACGATAGCCCGGTGCAACTCACCCACCGGCAGACCGGCCACCATTGCCAACCCAAGTCGCGGCCCCACTCCGGAAACGGTAATCAATTTGAGAAACAGCTCTTTTTCCTCAATGTTCAAAAAACCAAAGAGAAGAATTGCATCCTCGCGGACATGGGTGTGGATGTGCAGCAGCACCTTTTCCCCAACCTCGGGCAGATCCGCCATTGCCGACGAATTAAGCATCACCTGATAGCCGACGCCGCCGACATCGACAACCGCCACATCAACCCCTTTTTGTAACACTGTGCCGTTGAGGGTGCCGATCATTTTCTACCTCATGATAAGGAGCTGGTTGGCGTGGCAGATTGCCACCGACAACGCATCGGCCGCGTCAGTGCTGGGCTGCGCCGAGAGGCCGAGTAACAGGGTGACCATATGCTGGACCTGCGCTTTTTCCGCCTGACCATAGCCGACTACCGCCTGTTTAATCATCTTTGAATTGTAATCGTATACCATCAAACCATTCTGCATGGCGGCCACCACCGCACTGCCGCGTGCCTGACCGAGCTTAAGCGCCGAACGCGGGTTGGTGGCAAGAAAGACATCTTCCACCGCGGCGACGGTGGGCCCGTGCACCTGAATAACCTCGTTGATCCCGGTAAAAATCTGATTGAGGCGATGGGCAAACGGCAGATCCCCGTCGGTCTTGATCACCCCGCAGGAGACAAAGCCGATGGTACCAGCCTGCCAGTCGATGATCCCGTAACCGGTGCAGCGAAGCCCCGGATCAATGCCGATTACCCGGATCATCACCCGCGCGCTCAGAAAAAGATAGCAGATTTTTCAGGAAAGCCGCTCCATCAGCGCTGCATCGATGTCGAAATTGGCGTGTACCTTCTGCACGTCGTCGTGATCTTCGAGATTTTCCAGCAGTTTCAGCAGTGCTACGGCGACCTGTTCATCACTCACCTCAACACTGTTGGTGGGGATCATCGCAATGGCTGCCTCGAGGGTTGCAAGCCCCTTCTCCTCGAAGGTTTCGGTGACATCGGAAAAAGTTTCGACACCGGTGATGACCTGAAACTCACTTTCTTCCTCGATCACATCATCGGCGCCCGCCTCCAGGGCTGCTTCCATAAGATCGTCCTCGGAAATCGTCTCTTTATCCACCAGGATGAGCCCTTTTTTTTCAAACATCCAGGCAACACAACCGTTCTCCCCCAGGTTCCCGTTGCTTTTTGAGAAAAAGTGGCGCACGTCGGCCACGGTGCGATTTCGGTTATCGGTCATACACTCCACCAGCACCGCCACCCCGCCGGGCCCATACCCCTCGTAGAGAATTTCCTCATAGACCACCCCGTCACCGCCGCCGGACCCCTTTGATATGGCCCGGCTGATATTATCCTTGGGCATGTTCTCCGCTTTTGCCGCGGCAATGGCGGCCCGCAGCCGGGGGTTGCCCTCCGGGTCGTTGCCGCCCTGCCGGGCGGCCACGGTAATTTCCTTGATCAGCTTGGAAAAAATCTTGCCGCGTTTGGCGTCGATGGCGCCTTTTTTGCGCTTAATGGTCGACCACTTGGAATGTCCTGACATGGCATCCTTAGCTTATAGTTTATGGGAGCCTTGAAAAATGAGAATTTTCGTTCAATATCAAGGCGCGAGGAAAATTTTACCGCAGGCATATGATCGATATTGCCAGGATAAAATTTTTAGAGCAACGATGAGGTTGGGCGAAAAGGCCATTTTGCCAGGCTCCCTTATCTGTTTCCAGTACTATTAGGGCTATACCGCAGAGCAAGCGCATACACCTCACGACTCTGCTTGCGCGAGCTGTCCGGCTTGATCACCTTTACCTGGGCAAATATACCCCGCAACTCCTTGATAAAACTTTCCGTCTCCTCGCCCTGAAAGAGTTTGCCCAGGTAATGGCCGGAAGGAACCAGCACCCGTTCGGCAAGCGCCACGGTGCGCCGAACCAGACGCATGGACTGCTGATGATCGGCCCAGCGATTGCCGGTGGTTTTCGGGGCCAGATCGGAGAGCAGCACCTTGAACCGGGGGGAAATAGTGTGCAGCTCATCAACAAGTGTATCATCCATGATGTCGTGACACAACCAGTGAATCGGGGCGCCGCCAGGGCGCGGCAGGTGCTCGGTCTGCTTCAGATCAACCCCCACAACCATACCGTTCGCCCCCGCCGTTTCCGAGGCGAACAGCGTCCAGCTGCCGGGGTGACAGCCAAGATCAACCACCTTATCGCCTGCTTTGATAAAACGGTGTTTGGCCTGAATCTCAGCCAATTTGAACACCGAACGGGCCGGATAGTTCTGCTGCTTGGCCTTCTTGAAGTAGTGGTCGTGAAGAACTCGCACGGTGCGATCACCTTCCTCTGCCTACCCGCTTTGTCCGTTGTCCTTGTTCAACTCACCGCGCACCCAGTCAAGAGCCTCACGGCGCGTCGTAATGATTCCCTCCAGGGTCGCCAGCTCGGCTTTATCGAGCAGTTCGGTAAACAGCGGCCCCGGCTTAAGACCAATAGTATCAATCAAATCATGCCCGGTCAATAAACGAGGTCTGGCCAGGGTCGGCTTGACCTGTTGCTGGAAGAGCTGGATGAAATCGGCATAGAGCTTCACCAACGCATCTTCCAGCCCCGCTGGGCGGGCCGGCCCGCGGCCGGCCAGGCAGTCCGCCAGGGCGACCATGAAGAGCCCACTCAGCTCCGCCCCCGCCCGGCGGCACAAGCGCAGGGCCGCCCGTTTGCTGATCGCCCCTTCTTTCGCCTGCACGGCAAGCAGATGAAACGGGTGCATATGCCTCCGTACCAGCGCCGCTACCCGGTCCCTCAGTTGATTGCTCCAGCGCAGGCGGGAACCACAGCGCACCACCAGAGAGGCGCCGTGCTCATCATGATTGTAAAAGGTGATGGGTTCCCCATCGGTACCGCCTTTTTTCACAAACGGTTTACCGATATCGTGCAGAAACGCCGCCCAGACCAGAGCCAGACGATTGTCCGCATCGGCCAGCCACTCCTCCATGGCGGAGCCGTGGCGCTGGAAATAGCGCCGCGGCGCCGCCATAATCAGCTCGGCGTTGCAAACCGTCTCGATGCAGTGGGAGAGCACATCCAGGTGATGAAAGGGCGGCTGGCTAACCGCTTCGCCTGCCGCCAGCTCCGGCAGCAGGTAAGCAAACAGAGGGGTATCAGCTAGCTCGGCCAGAGCGGCGCCGGCCCGCCCGCTCGCCATAATGAGATCGAGCTCTGAGCCCACCCGCTCAGCGGCGCTGCGCCTGATCAGAGAGGCATACTTGACGATCTCCGTCCGGGTGTGCGCTTCGATGGCAAAGCCAAGGGTGGCGCTAAAACGATAGGCCCGCAGCAGCCGCAGCGGATCATCGACAAAGGCCCCCGGACAGGCGCGAACAATACCTGCATGCAGGTCATCATAACCACCCAGCGGGTCAATAAGATTTTCTCGCAAGAGCGTAGCCGGCAGTAGCGCTTCCATCGCCATGGCCATGGCATTGATGGTAAAATCTCGCTTGCCGAGGTCGGCTTCGATGGTGGACGCCCCGCCGCGAAACCCGCTGACATCGATATCAACTTCCGGCAACGCCAGCCGGCAGGTATCATCTTGCTCCTCACCAAGATCAACCAGGGCGCCGCGGCCAAGGCGGCTGTGCACCTGAGCAAGAAAGGCGCGGGCGCCGCCGGCTATGGTGATATCGATATCGTGCGGCGCCGTCCGGCCACGCAGCAGATCGCGCACCGCACCGCCGCTCAGAAAGAGTTGCACGCCTTGCTCGCCGGCAATTGTATGCAGCATGGTGAGCAGCGCACGGGTATGATCGGGGAAATAACCGCTCATGCCGGGTGGGATCTCCTGGGCGACCTGATGATCCTTGACTGAATGCAGACGGTTCGGTAAGTACGATCCACCACATGTTCGAGGGAAACCTTATGGTAAGCAACTGGTTTTATCAACATTTTATCACCCTTGGCCTCTCGCCCACCCTTGCCGAGATAGCTGCATCGACAATCACCATCAGCCTTTTGCTGCTGGTGTTGCTCATCACCACCCTGATCATCCGTCGTCTGTTGCTGCGCGGCACCACCGCCTGGATGACCAGAAACCGCTACAGCTGGGATGATATCCTGGTAAAAAACCAGCTCTTTCACAAACTGAGCTGGTTTATCCCGCTGCTCGCCACCCACCTGACCATCGACGCCCTGCTGCCGCCGGAAAGCTCCATCTACATCTTTACCAAGCGGCTCCTGCTGGTCTGTTTCGTGATCGTGGTGGTGTTCAGCGTCAACGCCCTGCTCGCCAGCATCAACGAGATATACCGCCAGCTCGGAAAGAAACGGGCCGATGTACTGAACGGCTTTACCGACGCCGGTAAAATCGTCGCCTACCTGCTTGGCCTGATCTTTATCGGCTCGATATTGAGCGGGGTATCACCCTGGGGGATCATCTCCATCTTGGGTGGGCTCACCGCCGTCACCATGCTGGTTTTCAAGGATACCATACTCGGCTTTGTCGCCTCGGTGCAACTGACCATGACCGATATGGTGCGGATCGGCGACTGGATCGAAATGCCCGCCTACGGCGCTGACGGTGACGTGATCTCGATCTCCATTCATACCATCCGGGTGCAGAACTGGGACAAGACCATCTCCACCATCCCCACCTACGCCCTGGTCACTAATTCGTTCAAGAACTGGCGGGGGATGACCGAGTCGCGCGGCCGGCGCATCAAACGCGCCCTGATGATCGATATTGAATCGATTCGCTTCTGCGATCACACCCTGCTTGAACGGCTGGGCTCGGTGAAACTGCTGGCCCCTTATCTGGTGGCCAAGGAAAAGGAAATTGAGGCCGCCAACAAAGAGGCGGGAGTTGCAGGCGATGACAACAACCTGATCAATGGGCGCCACCAGACCAACATCGGGGTGTTTCGCGCCTACGTCATCGCCTATCTGAAAAACAACCCCATCATCAGCCAGGAGATGACCTTTCTGGTGCGCCATCTGCAACCCACCGAACACGGGTTGCCCCTGGAAATTTATGTATTCAGCCGCGACCAGCGGTGGGCCCAGTACGAGGCCATCCAGGCCGACATCTTCGATCATCTCTTTGCCGCCCTGCCGAGTTTTGAGCTGCGCGCCTTCCAGAGCCCCAGCGGCTACGATATGCGAACAATGGCCCAGCGCATGGCGGGCTGATCAGCACTGTGGTGGCTCGAACCACGGCGCCGTTTATCTATCTGGCGCCGCTTAAATCCATCACCGACTCCCTGTTCCGGCGGGTGTTTGGCGCTCATTTCGGCGGTGTTGACGCGGCGGTGGCGCCCTTTATCAATCCACAGCGTGCCTCGTCGTATCCCGACAAACTGGTGCGCGATCTGCTGCCGGAACGAAACCGAGAAATTACCGTCATCCCGCAGATACTCAACAACGAACCCCAGGGGTTTAGCGCCCTTGCCCGACGACTGCATGAACTGGGCTATCAGGAAATCAACTGGAATCTGGGCTGCCCGGCCCGGCAGGTGGTGAAAAAACAGCGCGGCGCCGGTCTGCTGCCCCATCCCGACACCGTCTGCCGACTGCTCGATACGGTGCTGCCGGAGCTGCCGGGGCGCCTTTCAATAAAGATGCGGGTGGGACTGCACGACGAGGCCGAGGCCGCCGCCCTGCTGCCGCGCCTCAACGATTATCCGCTGAGCGAAATCATTATCCATCCGCGGCTGGGCGATGAATTCTACCGCGCCCTGGCCGACCCGGACCGGTTTGAACGGTGCATGACGCTCACCGGCCACCGCCTCTGCTACAACGGTGATATCAGGACGATGGCTGATTACCTGAGGTTGGCACACCGATTTACCGGCATCAACCGCTGGATGATCGGCCGCGGCCTGCTGGCCAACCCCTTTCTAGGAGAAGAGATTAAAGGACGCTCACCAGCCAAGCAGGATCGCCGATGGCGCCTTATTAGTTTTCATGACGAGTTGTTCGGGGCTTTGCAGGAGCATGTCAGCGGCCCCGGCCATCTGCTGGGTCGCCTCAAGCAAGTTTGGATCTATTTTATCGGGGCCTTCCCGGATAACCAATCACAGCTCAAAAAAATCACCCGGGCCGGTTCCCTCGACTCGTATCGACGGGTGGTGGATACATTGTTTTTAAAGCCCCCGCTTTGATCGCATCAGCGATATGCCCGTTTGCGATGGTCGACAACAAGAAGCAAGACAAGCTGATTTACTTCATCAATGGTGTAAAATACCCGATAATTGCCAATACGATAACGCCATGTTGGTGTGGGGTATTTCCGCAGTCTTTTTATATTTTTACCAAAATGCGGTTCTACCCGAAGCTGCGGGTATACATAAGAATTGAGTTTTGCACCAATAAAAGAGGAATCTTTCTTGTCCAGCCGGGCGAGACTCTTGGTGAACTCATCAGTCTCGAAGAGCTTATACATCAGCCAACCAGACGACCTTTGCGCTTCTTCGCATCCTGATGGGCTTTTGCAAGACTGTCTTGCAAATCTTTATCAGCGCTTATTTCGGCCATTTCCGCATCATCGACATATTGGTGCTCCTGAACGTAGCGCAGTGCAGCGGTTTCGATAAAATTGGACAAGCTACGATTGTCACCTTTCGCATAGGTTTTGAACAACCGATGAGTTTCCTCACTGAGCCTGATGGTTACCGTTTTTGACATATAGCCCTCACTTGAATGCATATAGAACTACAATGGATACATTAGTGTACTACACTGTCAATATGTTTACAACTACAGCAACGGGCCGATCAGCAGGGCGACATTTTCCTTGAAGCGGGTTACCACCGCCTGTTTTTCCAGAAGACTGGGGGCAAGGGTGATGGAGCCGGCCTCGTAGCCCGCCTGGGCCCGGCGCAGCCGGGCAGTGAAATCTTCGTCATAGATAAGCAGGGTTGCCTCGAAGTTGAGCCAGAAACTGCGCATATCAAGATTCACCGAGCCGAAAAGTGAAATCTCACCGTCGATGGTAATGGTCTTGGCGTGCAGCAGCCCCGCCTGAAAGAGCCGAATCGCCACCCCCGCCTCGCTCAGCTTTCGGTAATGGGCGCGGCTGGCGTACTGGACCAGCCGGGAATCGTTTTTTTCCGGCAAGATTAAGGTTACCGCCACCCCGCGCTGAGCGGCCGAGACCAGGGCACCCAGCAGGGATTCATCGGGGACGAAATAGGGCGTGGTGAGTACCAGTTCGCGACGGGCGGAATAGATGGCGGTGAGCAGCAGTGAGTGAATTGCATCAGGCACCTGGCCGGGTCCGGAGGGGACAAGCTGGACGGCGCTCTTGCCAACCGGGGCGAGCGGATGGACATCGGTGCGCCGGCGCACCTGCTCGATGTCTTTGCCGATATCATCCACCGAGAGTTGCTGATCGCCGATTTCCAGAAACCAGTCGTTGACGAAGGTACCGGCCAGACTCTCAACCACCGGCCCCCGAACCCGTACCATCAGATCCACCCATTGGCCGACGCCTTCATTCTGCTTGAAATAGCGGGGATCAACCATATTCTGACTGCCGGTGTAGGCTATTTCCCCGTCGATCACCACTATTTTTCTATGGTTACGGATATCGATCCGGGAAAACAGGGCCTTGTAGAGTCCGGCCGGCAAGGATTCCTCGATGCGAATCCCGGCTGCCTTCAGTGCCCTCGCCCGGCTGCCGCGCAAAAAACCGCGGCTGCCGATGGAGTCCACCAGCAACCGGCAGGTGACCCCGCGTTTCGCAGCCGCCAGCAGCGCCTCTTCCACCTCATGCACCTTACCGCCCTCATACCAGATATAGAACTGCAGATGGCAGGTGGAGCGGGCCGTATTGATATCGGCAATGATGGCATCGATAATATCATCAGGGGTCTCGATCAATTGCAGCTCGTTGCCGGCCATGGCCGGGATGCCGATCAGATGTTCGCCCTGACGGTGAATGGGACGACACACCGGGTCGCGGGTGGCCCAGTCCACCGGGGCCCGGCTGCGCAGACTGTTGAGCCAGTATGTATAGTGTTCCTGGGCCTGGCGGATGCGCCTGGTGCGGCGCTCGGAAATCCTGTTTTCGCCAAACAGCAGATAGGTGAGCGCCCCCAGAAAGGGAATCAGCAGGATGATGATCAGCCAGGCAAAGGTGATGCCGTACGGGCGCCCCCGCATGATAACCCGAAACGAAAGGCCGACGCGTATGGCCAGATCGGCTATGAAGATAATGGAGGGGAGCATATCGATTCCTATATCACCCAGTTTGCCATATTGTCGTCCGCGCACGACATACCCACAAGCTCTACCACCTCTTCGCCCTGTGCAACAATGACCATGCCGGGGGCCGGGACGCCACCTATTTTTTTCGCGTAGCGGGTGATTACCGAGGCACCATGGCCCAAGTCTTGCCGTTTATCTTCGCCGTTTGCGTAACAGACGGCACCGCGGCGTAGCAGGCCGAGGGGACCGGGACGCTCTTCGATGTGCAGCCGGAGATCGACCGGTTCAGCCAGACTATCCAGGCGATCATTTTCTTTCTCATCCCGGCCCACCACCAGCCAGCCGCCGCCGGGCAGCAGAAAATGGCGGCCCAGGAGCATAAGGCGGATATCTGGCACCGTCATCTCATCCGCCGTAAAGGGAAAGGTGCCCTCATACACCCGGGCGATGCGGCGACTGAGGATAGGATCGGCCAGCACGCAGCCGCCGGCCGGCGGCGGATACTCGGTAATGCCGAAGGAGGCGGCCAGTTCGATCTGCCGCGAGCGACCGCGACCTCTGAAGTCGCGGAGTTTTTCCCGGTCGATCCAGCCCCGCCTTTCCGCCTCGGTGGGCGCCATCAGTTTGGCGCTCAACGGCCTCACCAGAATGGGACGGCTGCCCGAATCCCGCGAGATCACGTCTAGAGTATCGCGGCGCTGCGACATGGGGCGCTGGCCCAGCACCTCGCCGGTGACCAGAAATGAGGCCTGGTATTGATCCAGCATACTCTTTGCCTTCTCAAGCATCAGCACTTTGCAGTCAATACACGGGTTGAAATAGCGGCCAAAACCATGCACCGGGTTGCGCAGCATATGCAGATAGTCATTGCTGATATCAACCACCTGTACCTCTATGCCGAATTTTTCCCTGATGCCTGTCTGGTAGCCTGCAACATCGTCGATGATATCATCACCAAAGAAGGGGGAGACGAATTTGATCGCAACCACCTCGATGGACTGGGCCATAACGAGGCGGGTGGCGCAGATGGAATCGAGCCCGCCGGAAAACAGTGAAATCGCCCGAACCTTTTTCATTGTGCCGCTTCACCCTTGCGCAGAAGTTCCTCAGCCCAGGCCAGCGTCTGGCTGGAGAAGGTCTCACCGGCGAGCATACGGGCCAGTTCCGCCACCCGGTCGGTACGGGGCAGCGGCTCCACCGTGGAAATGGTCCGACCATCGACCACCCGCTTATCCACCCGCAGGTGCTGGGTCCCGCGGGCGGCAATCTGCGGCAGATGGGTTATGCAGATAACCTGGTGATGGACAGCCAGTTCACGGATTTTGCGGGCCACCGCCTCAGCCGCCTCGCCGCCGACACCGGCATCGACCTCGTCAAATATCACCGTTTCAACCTTGTCCTGGCGTGCCAGAATACATTTAAGCGCCAGCATCAGCCGGGAGAGCTCGCCGCCGGAGACAATCCTGGCAAGGGGCCGGGCCGGCTCGCCCGGATTGGCGGCAAAATAAAACTCCACCGTATCGGCGCCGGTTGCACGCAGATCGGCAACGGTGCCGTCCCGCTCAGCAAAGCGCACCTCGAGCCGGGATTTATTGAAGTTAAGCGAGGCAAGCTCCCCGTTGACCGCGCTCTCCAGCGCACGGGCGGCCTCAATGCGACGGCCGCTCAAGCTCTCGGCACGCTGCATCACCTCGTCTTGCAGCTGCGTAACCAGGGCTTGCTGGGTCGCGATTTGCTCATCCAGATGCTCGATGGCGGCCAGTTCCGCCTTCGCCTCGGCAAGTGAATCAAGCACCTCCGCAAGACCTGTGCCATATTTGCGCTTGAGATTTTGCAAGGTATCGAGCCGCGCCCCGATTGTTTCCAGCCGATGCGGACTGTGCTCCAGCGATTCCAGATATGAGCGGAGCCGGTGTCCATGTTCATCGGCCAGGTAGGCGTATTCACTCACCTCCTGGCACAGTGTATCGGCACCGGGATCAAGGGCGGCGAGCTGTTCCATATGCTTGCGTACCAGGGCCAGATTGTCGGCCACGGGACCACTCAGCAGGTGCAATGAATCCCGGCTTAAACGGAGCAGCGATTCGACGCTTTTGAGGCGGTTGCGCTCCGCTATCAGGGCTTCGTCTTCTCCCGGCTCCGGCGCCGCCGTCTCGATTTCATTGATCTGATGGTTGAGAAATTCGCACCGCCGGTCACGATCATGTTGCCTGCCGCGCAGCTGTGTAAGCGTTGAACCTGCCTCGCGCCACACCTGAAACCGAGCCGCCATTTCGCTGCGAAGCGGCCACAAGTCACCCACCGTGTCCAGATAATCGAGCTGGGAGGAACTCTCAAGAAGACGCTGATGTTCGCGCTGGCCGGCGATTTCAAGCAGGTGAGAAGATATTTCGGCGGCCGCCTTGGCGGTGGCGATGGAGCCGTTGATGTGCAGCCTGCTGCGCCCGCCGGCACTGATGGTACGGGCAATCACTATCTGCGAATCCACCTCGAAGCCGCCCTCTTCCAGCACCCGCATCAGCTCATGATGATCAGCGGATACCTCAAACAGCGCCTCGACCCGGCACCGTTCAGCGCCGGCCCGAATCCAGTCGGCGGAACCGCGGGCGCCGGCGAGCAGTCCAATGGCGCGAATCATGATCGATTTTCCGGCCCCGGTTTCGCCGGTAAGCACCATCAGGCCGCCGCCGCTTTCAAAGCTCAGATGCAGCGATTCGATCAGCGCCAGGTTTTCAACCCTAAGTTCGCACAGCACGGTACAAATCCCTCTCACTTTCAGGTACACCCGCCTTGACGGGGTAGGTAAAGCACCGTATCATAGCCCTAATTCCAAATCGGTTCGACCTGACAGCCCGTTTCATGAACTGTGTTGTCATTACGGACATATCCTGCCATGAAACGATGAAAAATTCCAGCGAACCATTTGAGCTCAGTGCCAGCCTCGAAGACTATATCGAGGCGATTTATCATATCGTCGAGGAAAAACTCGTCGCCCGCAGCAAAGATATCGCCGCCCGCCTCGGGGTCAGCCGTGCCTCGGTGACCGAGGCCCTGCGTGCGTTGGCCCGCAAAGAACTAATCAACTACGCTCCGTACGAGGCGATCACCATGACCGAGCAGGGCAAAAAGGTTGCCGAGGACGTCATCCACCGCCACGAGTCCCTGCGCCATTTTTTCATGGAGGTGCTGGCCATCGACTCCGCCACCGCCGAGGAGGCGGCCTGCAAAGTGGAACACGCGGCGCCGCCGGTGGTAATCAGCCGGATGATCGATTTTATCGCATTTTTGCGGGTCTGCCCGCGTGGCGGCGACGAGCTGCTCAACGGTTTTGCCCAATTTACAACACATGGCGGGCTGACCGGCGATTGCGATAATTGTATCACCGACATCGCCGAGAAAGAAACAGAGAGCTCTACGCCCGGCCCCGGCGCTCAAGCAGAGTAAGCAGTTCACCCGGTTCCGGGAAACGGCCCACAGTGCCCTTGGAAAAGAGCATTGTCCCATCTACCTCCACGTCAAAAATGCCGCCGGATCCACCCACCAATTCCACATCGGCGCTGTATGCGCCCTTGATCTCTTCCTCCGCCCGGGAGGCCCGCGGTTGAAAGTTTCACGGCAGGCAATAGGTGATTCTTACCTTCATGTTGACCCCTTGATCAGAAAAATTTTGTCGTAATCCACGCCTTTTCACCTCTCTTCGAGCCCAATGCCATGAACGCAGAGCACGCGGCAAAGCCGGAGCACACCATTCTGGCCGAACTCAACGGACGCGAACGCACCACCCTTTCTTCCTCGGCAACACTAAGCAGCGATGGCCGCCGCCGCCACCCGGAAATGATGCACGATCATCGCCAAAATTTTGCCCAGGACGCTGATCGCATCCTCCACTCACGCGCCTATGCGCGCTACATCGACAAGACCCAGGTATTCAGCCTGGTGCGTAACGACCACATCAGCCACCGCGCCCTGCACGTCCAATTGGTGGCCCGCATCGCCCGCACCATCGGCCGTTTTCTGGCGCTTAACGAGGATTTGATCGAGGCCATTGCTCTGGGGCATGACATCGGCCATCCGCCCTTTGGCCATGCCGGCGAGTCGTTTCTGGCCGAGCTGTGCCGCGCCCATGGGCTCCCCGGTTTTCAACATAACATTCAATCGTATCGGATACTTGACCGTCTTGAACACAAAGGCGCCGGCTGGAATCTCTGTCTGCAGACCCTGGACGGGATTCTCTGCCACGACGGCGAAACCCACGAGACCCGTGTGCGACCGGGGCCAACCGGCGATTTCACCGATCTGGACGCCAAGGCCGGCGAAAAGGCGGCCGATCCAAGCCACGTCCTGATCCCCATGAGCTTTGAAGGATGCGTTGTTCGGATGGCCGACACCATCGCCTATATCGGCCGTGATATCGAAGATGCAATCATCCTCGGCCTCCTGCAACGCAGCGATCTGCCACCCCATTGCACAAAGCTGCTGGGCGCCACCAACGGCGCCATGGTCTACACCCTGGTTACCGATCTGATTGGCGCCAGCCGCATCCCCCGCCCCGGTGAGGGCTCCGGTACCGAAACCTTCATCGGATTCAGCGATGAAATCGGCGCTGCTCTGGGCGCTCTTAAAACATTCAACTACCAGCGCATCTACCTGGCGCCGCGCACCACCGAACAGCTACCGCTGATCAAGCGTTGCTATGAGGATCTCTTCGATCATTACCTGCATCATCTCAGCAGCGGTACCAGTAATCGCCTCAGCGTCGATCTGCTCGCCGATCTGCCTGCCAGCTATCTCGCTTCGCAGCCCCCGGCGGCCCGGGTACGCGATTTCATCGCCGGCATGACCGATGACTATTTTCTCGCCCAGGCGAAAGCCATCGGCTGCACGATACCTGAAAAGCGATGAGGGTGGGTGCAACTCACTTGGCTTGCCCCGCCGACGGTGATCAGGTAGAGTGGCGCCGCACCTCATCTTCTCATCACGTTCACAATGACACAACCACAACCATATCGGGGCGTTGTTTCGCTCATCCTGCTGATCATCGCGGGCGTATCCGCCATGGCGGTAATCACTCCCTACGATGTGGAACTGACCCGCTGGCTGAGTGATAACAAAATCCACGGCCTGGATCGCTTTATGGGCCAGACCATTTTCGAAGCCGAACGGGTCGGCGGTGGCGACCCGGCAATTCTCTACCTTGCCATTGTACTTTTCGGCTATTATCTGGCCTGGAAGAGGGGAACCGATTCACGCCTCTACCGGTGGCGTCCGCAATTAGGCTTTATCCTGGTGAGCAGTGCTGCCAGCGCCTTCATAATGGTACACTCCATCAAATGGGTGATGGGGCGGGCCCGACCGGATGAGGTCCTCAACCACGGCGCACCCTATTCGCAATGGTATGAGATCGGCCCCCACTTCATCACCGAAGGCATCTACCGGGGCAGCTTTCCCTCCGGCCACACCGCCCAGGTCTTTGTCTTCATCACCCTGGCCTACGTCCTGATCAATCTGCCCTGGGGCCACACCTGGACAAAGCTGGCCGGCTGGCTGTGGGGCGCGGCCTCGCTGCTCTATACCATGCTGATGGGCGCCGCCCGCTGCATGACCCTGAGCCACTGGCTCACCGATGTCGTCGGGGCACTGTTCATGGCCTGGATCATCACCCATATCATCTACTACTGGCTGCTCGACGTGGGTCGCCAGAACCGCTTCCACGAGTATTACGGTCTGCTCCCCGCTGAGCCGCTGGTGTGGGAATTGCGCATCGGTCTCTATCTGCTGGGCATCGGCGCGGGAACCACGCTCATGCTGCTGGGAGTACGCGGTATATGGCTGCAGGCGCCTCTTTTCTATCAGCTAGTGGGGCTGGCCGGATTCTGCATGGCCATACTCTTTCTGCTGCTGCTCATGCACCTCAATCGGGCGGTATGGAATCAATACCGCTCGTTTCAGTCGTGATAACCAGTATGGATTCATCACCACAAGAGCAGGCAGTGACTACCCAGGCCTCTTCCCACACCCCCGTCTGGTACCGCATACTGGTGGTGGATTCAGGCCGCGATCTGTTCAAATACAAGTCCTTTTTTCTGCTTATTTTCGTCCTCGCCCTGATCGACAAATTGCTGAAAAAGTATGTCAAGCTCGACCGTTCGTCACTGCCGACCATACAGGAGATGAGCATCCAGTCGGCCGACTACGTATTTACCGGGCTGCCCGCCGATGTGCTGGCCCTGATCAGCGATTACCGGACCTTTCTCGTACTGGCCGCCCTGTTCATGTTCAAAGAGACAATCTCGTTGTGGCCCAGCAGTGACATGCGCCGCATGCACCGCAACGAACGGGGCAGGTTCGGGATTTTTGCCTCACTGACGGCAATCCGCTGGCAGCAGGTGGGCTGGGACATTATCGCGGTGGGCGCCACCTGTGGAGTGTTCATGCTCTGGGCGGTGTCTGGATTTGTGATGTGGCGTGGCGGCTGGCAAATCCTGGCCAGTCCATGGTGGCTCGTTTTGTTTGCAATGCAGGTTGGACTTGCTCTGCCGCTGGTAATGGCCGGGTTTTCCTTTTCCTCGAAGCTGGCGGTGATCTCACGGGGTGCATTTTCCGCTAAGCTGGCGCTGTTCTTCAAGCTGTTTACCAGTGCTCGGCTGGCGGTACTGAGCTGGATCTTTTTCACTGGTCGTATTGTCCTGGAAAGTATCTTTGTGGTGGGCCTGCCGGCCCTGATCCTCTTTTCAGTAGATCACCTGATCCTCCGGCTGGTGTTGGCAACCATGATCGCCACCCCGAGTTATTGTTACCTGAAAATGGCCTCCTTCAAGTTTTTTTTGATGGTGTATCGCCCCTATCAGCTGGTACATAATGAATATCGTCACTACTATCAGAGACTCTATGAAACCTGAACTGAAGATCGTTGCAATTTCCCGCCTCCGCCTGCTGGTACTTATTTCAGCACTATTGCTTGGCGGATGCGGCTCCTCCGAACCAGAGCAGATCGTCGCGGAATTTGTCACACAGACTGAAGAGGCGATCGAGGCCCGTAAAGGACGCGCCGTCCGGGCGCTTATTTCAGAATCATATCTCGACGAGCAAAACCGCACCAAAGCCGATCTTGCCGGCGTGGCCACCGGCTACCTGCTGAGCAACAGATCAATCTACGTGCTGAGCCGGATCAGCGAGGTTATCCCCATCGACGAAAAAACCATCCAGGCAACCGTGCTGGCCGCCTTTACCGGCAGCCCGGTGGGTGACGCCGCGGGGCTGCCCGATATCAATGCCGATATCTACTGGTTTGATATCACCATCTTAGAAGAAGACGGCGACTGGAAACTCTCCCGTGCCGGCTGGCGCCAGGCAATGGTGGAAGATTTCTGGTAGCATGGTCGACACATCAAAGCCAAAGAAACACCTGCTACTGATGAACTCGTAAAAATCTTGAATCTGCTTACGAACGTCATTGCCGCCCTCGACAACACTCAAGGGCAGGCTGCAGCGGGAATCCAGTAATTTCGATTATGGATTTTGGCTCAACTCCACAATGACCGTAATTGGGGTTTTTACGACGCCATCACTTCTGATGGGCTCGTACAAACCTCAAAATTGCTTGCTGCCGTCATTCCCGCGAAAGCGGGAATCCAGTTATTTCAATTAGTTATGGATGTCGGGTTAATTCCGGTTTGACAGGAATATGGGCTTTTACGAAAACATCACTTCTGAAGCCTGGAAATTTCCCTCCGGATGGCGCCCTCACAGATCACGATAATCTCTTCTCCACCGGCAAGCGTCAGCTTGTAGTGGTGCACATCTTGTCTTCTTTTGACAACATTTCTGATAATATTCCACAAATTGACCGGCAAAATGAGGGTGGGATTGGTCATGCCCCACTCCATGGTGCCACAAAAACCAGATGCGCTTTTCACGCCCACCAGCGCAATCGCCGTTATTTCAGACAAGGGTATTGTCCGCGGCCTGCCCGCATCATCTACGAGTACAATAGTCGTATCCGTCAGTTCAGTCGCCTTAAGCCGTGTAAAGGCGAGATTGTCTCCGATTTTCGTCACACCCTCACACCTCGAAACAAGTTCCCGTGTTAATCTGAACGAGCCGGTCGCCCATTATCGACTTTAGTACCGTAAAGGCTTTTGCCCCAGTACAATGGCCGGTATAGGTCATTTCGATGGGATAGTCCAGTACCGCTCTGCCAAGCGCTTCGATCTCCCTCTTGCTTCCCGCCATCCGGTTCAACGGTATCGCGGTAATCAGGTGAAAACCGCCGATAACAGCCTTTACCGGCAGCCCCGGAAACCTGTGCACCACCGTATCCACCATATTGAGCAGACCGTTGTGTGAACAGCCGGTAAAAATGACAAGCGCCTCCCCATCTTTTATGGCCATCACTATCTCATGGGAAAAGTCATCATGATACAGCCTTCCCTCATGCTCCACATAGAGCTGGGTGTTGCCCCGCGGCCGTGGATGAGAACCGCTGATGGCAGGAAAAACAAAGACATTGGGAAGTATCTCGGTGGTTTCCGAGACGACTACAAACCGCTCAGGATGAGCGCCCATAATCGAATTATCAAAACCTATGTGCCTCTTAAACAGAGAAAAGATTTTGATGTAGCATTCACCTGCCGGTGGCGACGCCAGATACACGGATGCGCCGGAGTTGTGATCAAAAAACCGGGGAAGGCCACCGCCATGGTCAGCATGGTGATGCGACAGCACCATCGCGTCTACAGAGGCGATATCGACACCTAACCGGGCCGCATTATCGGCAAACGCGCCGGTCTTGCCCACATCGAACAAAATCGAGTGCTCACCACACTCAAGGTGCAGCGATAACCCCCATTCGCAGATAAAATCAGCACCACCCTCAGCACATTCATTTTCAATCAACGTAGTGATTTTCATTGGCCGCTCCTGTTATCGCCACCCGTTACCCTTTTTCAGATCATTTCAAATTATCATTGCTCACGGCAAGTATCTACTTTTGTTGAGAGCAATAATATTAACTTTTCATGAATGTTTCTTCCTCTTGAGATGGCCTATTATCTCAAATTTTATAAATTTATACAAAGAATGTCCTATTGCAGTCAATCCCATGATACAAAGTCCAAGAACATAAAAAGTAATAGCGAATCCTAAAATAGGTATATCTCCTCCTACACGATATATTAAATAGGCGTATATTAACAGAGGAAGATTAATTCCAACCAGAAGGTATATAGCAACAAGAATAGTCTTTAATACAGAGAATTTCTTACCCTCAATTACCTTTGTTATTACTGTTAATTGGCCAAATAGCAGCAATATCACCAGTATCAAATTCATGGTTTAATTCTTACAAAAAATTATGCAGAAGCATGAACTATTTCAGCTAGAATCTAAAAAAATATTCTACTAGATATTGTAACACCTTTCAGCATGCATTTTAACGATAATATGGAAAAAACCTATCGTGACTCTTTACCAGCATTATCCATTGCATGCAAATAGTATTGCTTGTCGCATCAGATACGGTTGATTTAAATCCGTTGGTCCGCCAGTATTCGTATGCGTAAATCACCTGACCTTGAGATTTTATCATATTCTATCTTCGTGTGGTTAGCTCATTTCAGATCCTCACCCTTGGTATCCAGAAAATCGGATTGACAAACAGGGGTATGGCGCATAAAAAGCTCGGGCGATGGATGTCGGCAGAGTTGACATCTTGGCAAGCAAATACATAGGTATTCTCCACTCATGGCTGACAAAACTCTCATTATTGCGGAAAAACCAAGTGTTGCCGCCGATCTGGCGCGGGCCCTGCCGGGCTCGTTTACCAGGGCGAAGACGCAATACGAGGGCGCGGACTATATCGTCTCCTTTGCGGTGGGCCACCTGGTGTCCATCTGCTTTCCCGAAGAGATTGACGGGCGCTATCAGAAATGGCGGATGGACGATCTGCCCATCATCCCCGAAACCTTTCCCCTCAAGGTGCTGGACGGAACCAAGAGCCAGTTCAACGCCCTGCAAAAACTTATTCGCCGCAAGGATGTGACCACCATCGTCAACGCCTGCGATGCCGGACGGGAAGGTGAGCTGATCTTCAAATATATCGTCAGGCAGGCGTGGAACAATTCGGTGAAGGGTAAAACCTTCAAGCGGCTGTGGCTGCAGTCCATGACCAAGGAGGCTATTGCCGCCGGTTTCGGCGCCCTGCGTGACGATAAGGAAATGCAAGCATTGGAGGACACCGCCCTGTGCCGTTCGGAATCGGACTGGCTGGTGGGAATCAACGCCACCCGGGCGCTGACCGCCTATCGCTCCCGATTCGGCGGTTTTTTCCTCACCCCCTGCGGCCGCGTCCAGACCCCCACCCTGTCGCTGCTGGTGCACCGTGAGCGGCAGCGCATAGACTTTCAGCCGCGTTCCTATTTCAGTCTGATCGGCGCCTTTACCGGGGCCGAGTCGCCCTACACCGGTAAGTGGATCGATCCGAAATTTCGCAAAAGAAAAAAAGATCCGGACGCCCAGGCAGATCGTATCTGGGATGAGAAGCGTGCCGCCGCCATCGCCCAGAGCTGTGCCGGCAAACCCGCGGTGGTGAGCGAGAAAACCAGAGAGGCGCGCCAGTCACCGCCGCAGCTCTACGACCTTACTTCGCTGCAGCGCGAGGCCAACAACCGATTCGGCCTCTCGGCCAAGAACACCCTGGCCATCGCCCAGGCCCTGTATGAACGGCATAAGCTGCTCACCTATCCGCGTACCGACTCGCGCTATCTGACCAGGGATTACATTGGGGTCGCCACCCGGCTCACTACCGCGCAGAAAAAGTGGGACTACGGCGAACACGCAACAACCGTGCTCAGCAAAAAGTATATCCGCGCCAATCCCCGCATCTTCAACGACGCCAAAGTTTCCGACCATCACGCCATCATCCCCACCAACAAACTGCCGACCGGTTCGCTGAGCAAATCGGAGCTGGACATCTACCGTATGGTGGTGCAGCGGTTTCTGGCGGTATTTTTCCCGCCCGCCGTCTATTTGAAGACCAGGCGCATCTCAGAAGTTGAAGGCGAGCAGTTTCTCACCGAAGGCGCCATTTTGCGGGAGCCGGGCTGGCGCGCGGTGTATCTCAAGGACGGCGCCGCCGCCGATGACAACATGCTGCCGCCGGTGAGCGCTGATACCGCCATCACCTGCAGCGATGTTGAGGTACAGTCCCTTGCCACCAAGCCGCCGCCGCGCTTTTCCGAGGCCACCCTGCTGACCGCCATGGAGCATTCCGGCAAGCTGGTGGATGACGAGGAGCTGGCCGAAGCCATGAAAGAACGGGGGCTGGGAACACCGGCGACCCGGGCCGCAATCATCGAAAAACTGATTAACGAAAAGTATGTGATCCGAGAGGGCAAGGAGCTGGCCCCCACCGGCAAGGCGTTTGAGCTGCTCACCCTGCTGGAGGCCATGCGCATCAATGTATTGGCCTCGCCGGAGATGACCGGTGAGTGGGAGTACAAGCTCAACCAGATATTGAAAGGAGACTACACCCGGGCCGATTTTATGGCTGATATCCGTAATCTCACCGCTGAGATCACCGAGCGCATCAAGAAATATGACGGCGACCGGGATCGCGTCCCGGCTCCGTTCAGCCCGCTGGATGGGGTGGATTTCTATGAAACACCCACCGCTTATGTGCGCGGTGACAATAAGATCACCATCCGCAAGATATTAGGCGGTCGTCTGATGCGCGAAGACGAGGTGGTGGCCCTCATTACGGGTAAAACCGTCGGCCCGTTTTCTGATTTTCGCTCGAAAAAGGGCAAGCCATTTACCGCCTCGGTGCATCTGCACAACAACAAGGTGGAATTTCTGTTTGCCGAGGCCACCGATCAGCTCGATATCGACGCCATCACCAGCACCGAACCGCTGGGACTCTCGCCCATCGACCAGAGCCCGGTATACGAGACCCCGGCCGGCTACATGTCTTCCTCCGCCCTGCATGGTGATGAGAAAAAAGGGCTTAAAATCAGCAAGATTATTCTCGCCAAGCCGATCCCGCCGGAGGCCATGAAGGCCATGCTTAGAGACGGCAAGACCCCACTGATCAAGGGCTTTATCTCGAAAAAACGGCGGCCCTTCGACGCCTATCTGGTGCTTGACGGCAGCGGCCGCATCAGCTTTGAATTTCCCCCCCGAAAACGACGCGGCGCCGCGAAAAAGAATTGACAGCGGGTTCATTTCCCGTCAGTAAAGCAGGATGAGTAACCTGAAAAAAGAATATCGCGATCGCGACGGCCACGATATCGCCGAGGTCTGCCACCGGGTCGCCACCGACAGCAAGGGCGAAGAGATAGCGGTTCTCGACGTGCGCGGGATGTGCTCGTTCGCCGATTATTTCGTGATTGTCAGCGGTCGCTCCACCAGGCATGTCCAGGCCATGGCGGAGAACATCGAGCACGAGCTGCGCTCCAAGCGGATCAACACCTCGCGGGCCGAGGGACTGCGCGAGGGAACCTGGGTACTGCTTGATTTCGGCGATGTGATCGTTCATGTCTTTTACCATGAACAGCGCGAGTTCTATGATCTGGACGGGCTCTGGCACGACGCCCCCAGGGTGGAGTTTGACCATGATTCTACCTAGCGGCCCCCAAAACCAGCGGCGCTGAGCAAGCCATGGAATACATCAGCACGCGCGGCGGGGTAACCGGTATCAGCTTCAGCGAGGCGGTTATGATGGGGCTGGCCGAAGACGGCGGCCTGCTGCTGCCCCGCGCTATTCCCCGGGTGGATCATGATACGGTGGAGAGATGGCGCGGCTTCAGCTACCAGGAGCTGGCCTTCGAGGTAATGTCGAGATTCATCGACGATATCCCGGCCCCTGATCTCAAAGCGCTGATCACCGACTCCTACGCATCGTTCAACGATCCGGCCGTCGCCCCGATGGTGCATGCCGGCGAGCTGCACATCCTGGAGCTGTTCCACGGCCCGACCCTTGCCTTCAAGGACATTGCTCTGCAGTTTCTGGGCAATCTTTTTGCCTATCTGCTTACTAAATCAGGCGATCAGCTCAACATTATCGGCGCCACCTCCGGCGACACCGGCAGCGCCGCCATTCACGGGGTGCGCGGCAGGGAGCGAATCAATATCTTTATCCTGCACCCCCATGGCCGGATCAGCACGGTGCAGGAAAAACAGATGACCACGGTTACCGACGCCAACGTCTTCAACATCGGTATCCAGGGAACGTTTGACGAGGCCCAGGCCATCGTCAAGACCATTTTCTCCGATACCGATTTCAAACACCACTACCGGTTGGGCGCCATCAACTCCATCAACTGGGCGCGGGTGCTGGCGCAGATCGTCTACTATATTTATGCGTATCTGCACATCCGCACCCACGAACAGGACCGCACCGTCGGCTTTGCCGTTCCCACCGGCAATTTCGGCGATATCTTCGCGGGCTATCTGGCCAGAAAACTTCTCCCGGAAGGCGCCATCGGCAGCCTGATCCTGGCTACCAACGAAAACGATATTCTCGCCCGGCTCATCGAAGATGGACACTATTCGCGACGGCCGGTGGTGGCCACCTCGAGCCCGTCCATGGATATCCAGGCGGCATCGAATTTTGAGCGCTACCTCTATTACCTTTTTGATAAGGAGCCACAGCGGGTGGCCGGCGCCATGGCAGATTTTGCCCAAACCGGCGTATTGGATTTGCGTGATCAGCTTGATCATATCCGACGTGATTTCATCGGCTGCGCGGTATCAAGCGATGAGGTCAGCCAGACCATTGCCCACTACTATCGCACCTACGGCTATGTGCTTGATCCGCACACCGCCATCGGGGTTCGCGCCGGGCAGCAGCTAAGCGGCAAGGGGACGCCGCTTGTCTGCCTTGCCACGGCCCATCCGGCAAAGTTTTTCGATACGGTGGAAACAGCCATCGACACCAGATTCGAGCTTCCTTCATCCCTGGCCGCCATGCTGGATATGCCCAGCCGGTGCGAGGTGATGGAGGCGAAGATGGAGGACGTGAAAGCGTTTGTCGCGAAACACGCGCTCAGTAGCTCATAAACTACCGATGGAGTGGTAAAAACTTCTGTTCCCGTAATGCCTGAGTTAACCAGCCATCGATATTTTTTGAAATTACTGGATTCCCCCTGAAGCCTGCCCGTAAATGGTGTAATCGAGCGCCGCAATGGTGGAAAAAATGCTAATTCAGGGTTTTAACGAATTCATCAATTCCCTATGTGCGACTATCTAACCCAGGTAAACGAGGCGGTTGCCTACCTGCGTGGTGAGCTGCCCTTTGTCCCCGCCATCGCCATGCAGCTGGGAACCGGCCTGGCCGGGATCGGCCACGCCATGGCCATCCACCACCGCATTGGCTATGAAGCAATCCCCCATTTCCCCCGTTCCACGGTAGCCGGGCATGAAGGAGTGTTGCTCGCCGGGACCCTGGCGGAGGTGCCGCTGCTCGTCTTATCCGGCCGCTTCCACTATTACGAAGGCTACGACACCAGGGCCGTCACCATGCCGGTGCGGGTTATGCAACTGCTGGGCATCAAGACGATGATCATCGTCAATGCGGCGGGAGGGCTCAACCCGTTGTTTGCCCCCGGCACCATTATGGTGATTCGCGATCACCTCAATTTTCTGGGCGAAAACCCGCTGCGCGGCACCAACCTTGAGGCATGGGGAGAGCGTTTTCCCGACATGTCGGAGCCGTATCATCCGGGGTTGATCAAACTGGCGCTGGACAGCGCTTCCACCGCCGGCATCGCTCAGGTGGTAAGCGGGGTGTATGTCTGCATTCCCGGGCCGAGTCTGGAAACACCCTCGGAAACCCGCTGGCTGAGAGGCTGTGGGGCGGACGCGGTGGGCATGTCGTCGGTGCCCGAGGTGATTGTCGCCCGCCATGGCGGGCTCGATGTGCTGGGTTTGTCGGTAATCGCTAACGTTAACGACCCCAATAATTTTCAACCCATCAGTCTCGATGAGATTTTTGCCGCGGTCCACGCCACCGAGCCGCACTTGATCACCCTGATTGCAACCATTGTTGCGCAACTGCCGGCATACCAGAAACCATGATCAATAACCGCACAGCCGATCTTGTTCTATCCGGGCGCCACCTGTTGCCTTCCTGGCGGCAGGAGGATCTGCTTGCCGATGGCGCCGTGGCAATCTCGGGTGACACCATTGTCGCCGTGGGTGAGCGTACCCGTCTCTGTGCCGACTATCCCGATGCACGTCATATGCATGAACCGCACGGGCTGATCATGCCCGGGTTGATCAATACCCATACCCACGCGGCCATGAGTTGTTTGCGCGGCCTCGCCGATGATCTGCCGCTGATGAGCTGGCTGCAGAATCATATCTTTCCGGTGGAAGCGCATCTGGATGAGGAGCTGGTCTATTGGGCCAGCCTGCTCTCCATGGCGGAGATGATCAAAAGCGGCACCACCGCCTGCAACGATATGTATCTGTTCAGCAAGGCGGTGGCGCGGGCGGCAGAGCACTCCGCCATGCGCTGCTGGCTGGGTGAGGTGCTCTACGATTTTGATTCACCCTGTTATGGTGAGCTTGCAAACGGGTTTGTCTACGTGGCCGAACTGCTGGCCGCATACCAGGATCATCCGCTCATCACTATCACCATCAACCCGCATGGGGTCTACACCTGCTCGCCCGATCTGCTGAACCGATGCGCCGAGCTGGCCGAACAGCACGATACACTGCTCCATATTCATCTCTCTGAAACCGACAGCGAAGTGGCAACCTGTCGTGAACGCTACGGCGTATCGCCGGTGCATCATTTGGGTGCGCTTGGGGTGCTTTGCTCACGCGTGGTTGCCGCCCATTGCGTGAAACTGAGTGAGGCCGATATGGAGCTGCTGGCTGAACACGATGTGCAGGTAAGCCACTGCATACAGTCCAATCTCAAGCTCGCCTCGGGCATTGCCCCCATCCCGGCTCTGATTGAACGGGGACTTTCGGTGAGTCTGGGCAGCGACGGCAGCGCCAGCAACAACGATGTCGATCTCTTTGCGGAAATGACAAGTGTTGCCCAGACGCACAAGGCCATCCTCAACGATCCCACCGTCATGGATGCATCCACCGTCCTGCATGCCGCCACCCAGGCCGGCGCCGACGCCCTGGGAGCAGGTTCATCCCTCGGCACCCTGGAACCCGGCAAGAAGGCTGACCTGATCGTGATCGACCTCGATCAACCTCACCTCACCCCGCTGTACAATATGGCCTCCCAGCTGGTCTATGCGGTCCGCGGCGCCGATGTCATCCACTCGGTAATCGGCGGCCGCCTGGTGATGCGTGACCGGCACCTGCTCACCATTGACGAACCCGAGGTGCTGGCCCGCATGCGCGGCAGCGCCGCCCGCGTTCAGGCGTTGCGCGATGCTTCACGGCGACACTGAGGAAAAGGGTCGCACGCCAGTTAAGGATACATTTTTGGATTAAATTGTGGTATAGAGCAGGCGTGATGATCCATCACAACGGCTCACTCAGTTCCCATTCACCACGGAGGTCTTATGATCACCCTGAACGTTAACGGCACCCAAAGGCAAGTGGACGCCACCCCGGATACCCCATTGCTCTGGGTGTTGCGGGATAATCTTGGTCTGACCAGCGTAAAATACACCTGCGGCATCGCCCAGTGCGGTATCTGTACGGTTCTTCTCGACGGCGAGGCGGTTCGCTCCTGCGCCATCAGCATCGACGAGGCGGCGGGCGGCGAGGTGACTACCATCGAAGGGCTTGCCGAGGATCATCCGGTCAAGATCGCCTGGATCGAAAAACAGGTGCCCCAGTGCGGCTATTGCCAGCCGGGCATCATGCTGCAGACCGTTGATTTTCTTAACCGGGTGGAAAAGCCGTCCGACCAGGAGATCATCGATGCCATGGATGATGTGATCTGCCGCTGCGGTTCCCATCCCAGAATAAAAGAAGCCATTGTCCAGGCCGCCGAGCTGAGCGCCGGAAAAAGGGGGTAGACGATGAAACCATCGATGACGCGACGATCATTTATTGCAACAAGCAGCCTGGTAATCGCCGGTGCCGCGGTCTCTTCGAACATTGACATTTTCAATGTTTCCCCCGCGCAGGCGCAACCGAACCCGACGTTCAAACCCCATGCCTTTCTCGAGATCGGCACCGATGACACCATTACCGTCTGGGTGGGGCAGACCAATCTCGGCCAGGGCAGCCATACCGGTATCCCCATGGTTATCGCCGATGAACTCGATGGCGACTGGCAAACGGTGCAGGTGAAAATGGCGCCGGCCGGCGAGCCGTTCAAGAGCCCCATCTGGCATATGCAGGCAACCGGCGGCAGCACCAGCATCCGTCACCGCTGGGATATGTTGCGCACGGTGGGCGCCGCCGCCCGCCAGATGCTTGTTGAGGCGGCCGCCCAGCAGTGGGAAGTCTCCCCGGCCCAATGCACGGTAGAGGCGGGCACGGTATTTGGACCGGCCGGACAAAGCGCCCGCTTCGGCCAATTGGTGGCACGCGCCGCCACCCTGCCGGTTCCAGAAAACCCGCCCTTAAAGAATCCGAAAGAGTACAAGATTATCGGCTCGGCCAGAGATCGGCTGGACATCCCCGACAAGGTGATGGGCAAAACCGTCTACGGCATTGATTTCAGTGTGCCGGACATGTGCATCGCCGTGGTCGCCCGGCCACCCGTCTACGGCGCCACCCTCGAATCGTACGACAAAGAGGCGGCGCTGGCCGTACAAGGGGTTGTCGATGTGGTGGAGCTTGAGGGCAGAGTGGGCGTCTGTGCCGAAACCACCTACGGCGCCATGAAGGGTAGAGATGCCCTCAATATCCAATGGTCGGCACCCTCTCATCCGGAGTTGAGCGACGAGACACTGCCAGCCATCTTTTCCGACTATCTTGAAAAACCGGGGGTAATCGCCCAGGATGAGGGCGATGTGACCGGATCACTTGCTCAGGCCACAACGACCATCTCCCAGGGCTACCAGCTTCCCTATCTTTCTCATGCCCAGGTGGAGCCGCTTAACTGCACCGCCCACGTGGAACAGGATCGCTGCCGGATCTGGATGCCCACCCAGGGCCAGACCGCCACTCAGATGACCGCGGCCCAGTTGACCGGACTTGCCCCCGAGCAGGTAGAGGTGATGACTCTGCCGGCGGGCGGCGGTTTTGGTCTGCGCGGCGAACAGGACACGGTCTTTGACGCGGTACAGCTCTCCCAGGCGCTGAAGCGTCCGGTAAAGGTGGTGTGGAGTCGTGAAGATGATTTCACCAACGACTATTTTCGGCCGGCCAGCCATTGCACCATAGCGGCGGGGCTGAACGGTGACGGTACGGTGGCGGCCTGGTCCCACAAAATCGCGGCGCCGTCGGTGATGACCCGGGTGTTACCCCAATTTGTCAAAAACGGGGTGGATCCCGACGCCGTTTCGGGGGTATGGGACATGCCTTACCTCTTTGCCAACAGAAAGGTCGAGTATGTGATGGTGGAGTTGCCCATCCCGGTGGGGTTCTGGCGCTCGGTGGGCTATTCCGTCAACGTCTTTGCGGTGGAATCGTTCATGGACGAACTGGCGCACGCCGCCGGCGCCGATCCACTGGCCTTTCGTCTTAACCACCTGGAGCAGGGCGGCAGAATGCATGCACTGCTTACGGCGCTGGCCGACCAGGCAGACTGGGCCGCCCCGGCGCCTGCCGGCAGGGCCAAAGGGGTTGCCGTAACCGCCTGTTTTGAATCCTTTGCGGCGCACGTGGCCGAGGTCTCGGTCAGTGAGCGGGGACGCATCACCGTCCATAAAATGCACTGCGCCATCGACTGCGGCACCGCCGTCTACCCCGATGCCGTCAAGGCCCAGGCGGAAGCGGGGGTCATTATGGCGATGAGTACCGCCTTTCATGAAAAAGTGAGTTTTGCGGGCGGCGGTGTTTCCTCCACCAACTATGACAGCTATCCGCTGCTCACCATGTCGGAGGTGCCTGAGATCGAGGTGTACATTGCCCAAAATGATCTCAAGGCGGGCGGGGTCGGCGAGCCGGTGTTCCCGTCCGTGGCCCCGGCCATTGCCAACGCGGTATTTGCCGCCACCGGTGTTCGGTTGCGGCAGCTTCCCCTGGTGATGCCGAGTTGATGGAGGTGGTTGGTTCACCGCGATGAAAAAAGTAACAATAATTGCCCCTTTGGCGTGTCAATGAGCGACATTCTCGAAGAGATATACCGTTGTCTGGCAGCAGGAGGCGAACTGGTACTTGCCGCTATTGTCGAGCATCACGGCTCGACGCCGCGAACCGCCGGCGCAAAAATGATTGTCTACGATGGCGGCGCTAGTAGCGGGACCATCGGCGGCGGCGCCGTGGAGGCCGCTGTTATTGAGGCCGCCCTGAAAATTTTTCAGACCAAACAGAATGCACTGCTTCATTTTGATCTGAGCCGGGCGGACAATCTGGCTGCACTGGATCTGATCTGCGGAGGCCGGGTACAGATTCTGCTGGAATACATTTCCAATTCTCCTGAGAATGTTGAGCTGTATCGGGCAACGAGCGAAAACATCAACAATTGCACGCCTTTTTTCTGGGTCACCACCGTCCATAGTGAAGATGAACGCTTACTTGTTGAACGATCCATTGAAGAGTGCGTCCAAGCCAATGGTAAAGGCGCTGCTGCGACCGCGGCGCCGGTGCAAGCAGATGATGGCCGCCTCACGATACGTGAGCAGGTTCTGCCCGCCGAGACCCTCTATATCGTCGGCGCCGGTCATGTCGGACAAGCTATCGGTGAAGCGGTTGCAGGGCTTGGCTTCACCATCGTGGTTTTTGATGACAGGGCTGAATTCGCCAACACTGAGCGCTTTCCCGCCGCCGATGAGATTCGCCTCTGCCCCGGCTATGCCGAAGTGTTCGCGGGACTGGCAATGCCGCCCGATTGCTTCATCGTTATCGTTACCCGGGGCCATCGGTTCGACAAAGAGGTACTGGGCCAGGCCCTGCGCACCGAGGCGGGCTATATCGGGATGATCGGCAGCCGGAAAAAGCGAGATACCATCTTTACCCAGCTTCTGACGGAGGGGTTCATTAAGGACGATTTGAGCCGGGTGTTCTGCCCCATCGGCATCGCCATCGGCGCTGAGACACCCGAAGAAATCGCGATCAGTGTCGCTGCCGAACTCATCGACCACCGGGCCCGCCGGCGGCGGCGTGGCTGACCCCCAACTCGGCGCCCTCATTCTGGCGGCCGGACGCTCGTCACGGATGCAGGGGTTTAAGCCGCTGCTGCACGTGGGGCCACGATCCATGCTGGATCACGCCCTCGCCCTTTTTCAGATACCCGCCGTCATCGATTGTGTCACCGTGGTGGGCCATCGCGCCGAGGAACTGATACCGGCCATAGAAACCGGTGGAGGGCGCTGGGTGCTCAACAAACACCACGATGACGGCATGTTCTCCTCCATTCAGGTGGGTGTAGCGGCACTCGGCCATAGCTGTGCTGCTTTTTTCCTGCTGCCGGTAGACATGTGTCTGGTCCGGCCCCACACGATAACGAGCCTCCTCCATGCCTATGCGACCCACCCCGGCGCACCGGTGTATTACCCGCACACGGAAAACCGGCGCGGTCACCCGCCGCTTATTGCGGCCCGGCTGCGAGAGCCGATCCTGACTCACAACGGCACCGACGGCTTGCGCGGCCTGCTGCGCGACTATGAGATACATTCCTGCACTATCGCACTCGATGACCCCTTCATTCTGATGGATGCCGACACCGATAAGGATCTGGCAAAACTCAGAAAACGATACCAGAAGCTTAATGACGAATGAAGCCGAGAAATCTATCGGCGCTTCCGAGCACAACCCCAACAATTCACCTCTCGGCCGACAATGTCAGACCACAATCCCAGCGCTTGCCGCCTGAAAATTATGGTGTATACTGCGATAAGATGTTAATCTTACGCGTGAAAGAAAAGTAATTATCAGGGCAAATCGCATCGTTAAGCGGAATTAATGCCGTTATCGAGGCACATTGCCCTGTTTGGCGGGTAATTATCAACTTATCAAGGCAAATCGCACTGATAATCAGTGGTTCGGCCAAAACTGGAGGTACAAATGCTCATTTCACATAAAACCTAAATATTGCAAAAAGGTAGCCATAGAAACATGAAAAAGGTAATATCCTTAGGAAGTTAACCATGACGAAAACAACCTGGAGGAATCACCTTTTTCATGAAAGCAAACAATAGCAGGCGTAGTG
>Ga0272443_10000238_pt1 | contig 105278 bp, 101 predicted proteins | sample SSMAcet12_FD_193581 | JGI IMG/M metagenome (GOLD analysis project Ga0272443, IMG submission 193581) | Marine sediment archaeal communities from Little Sippewissett salt marsh, Falmouth, MA, United States - SSM-Acet-12 | ecosystem: Environmental > Aquatic > Marine > Wetlands > Sediment ... | reverse complement strand
CTCGACAGTGACGTTCTCCGAAACGCCTGTACCGCCCGAGGGCATGGTGGCTACCACGTCCGAGTCCGTGTACTGGCGCCGTCCCGTGGCATCCAGTGCTTGCTGGGGATCGCGGGTGCGGTCGACTCGATTCACGGTCACCGCAACCACTATCCTCTTTTCTGTCACTTCCGTTTTGGTTCCTGTCGATGGGGTCGATGTACTCATCGGCGTCATCTCCTCTTGCTTCTTCCTTACACGAAGTTTTGCCAGCGGACCACCACAGTAGTAGTCATAGCGAAAAATCACCTAGTATTAAGTAACTTTTAGCTATGACTACATTTACAAGAATATTAAAACATCTAAAAAGAACTAACAATCCAATATACCATATATTACCATAAATGTCAAACAAAATTTAAAAATTACTCTAAAATTTGGCTTATTTTAGGTATTTTAATTTATATGCTCGCGGCATTCACCCCCAACCCCCTCTGCCGCTCGCATAAGTGGAAAATCAAATTCTTTCTTTTATGTAAGCGTATTGGTAAAATGAATATAGGATAAAAATGTCCATCATACAACACCAGTTATGTGGTTCACCCTCATTACATTCGGGTTCACCTACACCGCTTCATTTGTTTACGTGATTGCGCTCCGGGCAATTATATCACAACACAAATTTGCGGCGTCACATAACAAGGTACGTTATGTGACATAAATCTGGGCGTAAACATAGTAAGATTTAAATATATTAATAAATAATTCTATCGTATGTTTATATCTACAATATTTGATCTTTTTTATTACATCATATTAGTCATTTTTGTTGTCTTCTTCTTTGTATACAAACCAAACAGATCAAAATTTCAATTGATTAGCGTCTCTTCTCTAGTAATAGGCATATTTTTTTCAATTTTCTTTATAACACTACAAATTACTTTGAGTATCTTCAACTTATTCAATATAACTTTGATCTTATTCTACCCCTTACCATTTTATATTATAAGTCGAGTTTATTCTTCAAAACAAAAAAAAATTGAAATAACAAAAAGCACTAAGGCATGTTTTATAGTAAGTATTGTTCTATTGATATTATCAGCTTTAGCATTTGTATCATATTATGGTTTTATTATCATAGCTTTGTTATCTAATCCTTTCTAATACATTCAGATTTATGACACCTAACACGTTTTAGCTGGTTACACAAAAGGAATTAATATATAATTTTTAGAAAAAAAGGCCGTCCCAGCAGAAGCTTGCTGAAACGGCACAACGAACAACGAGGGTTGGACTTAGACGGTTTGGGATTGTAGAATCAGTTCTGCCAACTCAGCTGGCTCAAAAGGCTTTACCAGCACCGCTTCGGCGCCATGGGTTTCACAGTACGACACGACTTCGTCTTCCTTAGTTGACGGCGAAGTCAAGACGATAACACGCTGGTTAGGGTTACGATCCCTGATGGTAAGCAAGGCCTTCACGCCATTGCGATGCATCTCAGGAATCCTATCCATACCGGAAAAGCCTATCACTGGCATATCCGTCCAATTCACCACCGTATTAACCACAATAACATCGGTTTCTCCTCGCTCAGCAACGGTAATCGCCTCTGCAGCGTCTTGGGAAAAACTCGCTTCCCATCCGTCGGTCAACTTCTGCAAAAGACCATCGGTCAGTCTGCTCATCCAGTGATCTTGATCAACGACCAATATTTTTCCCATCATTACTTTCCTTTCGCAATTAAATCAACCAGCGTTCTGCCAGCATACCTTCAGTAGTTCCAATTTCTTCCCACGATACCACATCGGCATTAACGGCCTCGACGACTTTACGCGCAAGCGCTTGCAGCTCGGAAAACTCGTCGGCGTTTCTCGCAAGTTTTGCTAACGCCTGCCTTACTTCTTTTTTTGTCGTCATTTCAAATCCTCCTAATTACTCTTCCCCTCTTTCATATCATAGAACATTAAACTCTAACATGTTATAATAAAAAAGTCAATTAATTATTAATAAAACAATTATTAAAAATACTCAAAAAATAATAAAAATACTTCGTTATACAGTCAGAACCGTATTAGTTATCATTGCTACTTTTTGGTTTATTTTTGGCCTTCTCTCAGGTTCTGAACTTTACGGTGGAGGAATTATGGGAATAATAAAAAACAGCCCAAATGCCTTACCTTGGTTAATATTATATATTTTCGTCTTTTTAGCTTTTAAATATGAACTTGTAAGTGGGATAATTATTACCTTAATGGGTATATTTAGTACTTTTGCTTTTGATGCTTTTGAAGAACCTTTTGTCTTTTTAGTTATTTCTCTTCCTTTAATTATTTTAGGTAGCTTTTTAATTTTAAATTGGTATTTAAATAAAAAAAATGTACAAAAACTTCAAAAAAAATCATCCTAATATTTATTCTATTATCATCGGTGCCGCAATAATAATGTTTTGGCGCGGTCTTTGGGGGTTAATGGATTTATATTTATTTCCCGAAAATCCAACTTTAAGCTTTTCTGCATCGGCCTTGCTAGGATTGCTTCTTCTCTGGTCAAACGATTTTCGTCTAAAAGAAATAGAATAAAAAAAGAGTCCGCCATATTACTTGCGAACTCCATGTAAAAAGCTAATCCTGCAATACATCTTTCATACCAGTACCGGTAATACGCTCGATAATGCTGGCACCGCCAACAACATGAAGCATTCCTTCATACTGGCCGATATAAACACAGGTTTGACCTTCCTGTCCTGGTACAGTAATTTGAATTTCTTCCTGATGATCAAGGACAATCATATTGCCTTTAATTTTCATCCAGTATCCTCCTAGCTAATAAGCTTGCCGTTTTGAAAAATTCCAACCCGCCAACAGCTACCACCAAAGCCGGCCCGCTGAGCCAGTTTTTGCAAATCACGACTGGCAAATTCTTTCTTGCGATATCTGCCAAGCACTTTACCTGGCAAAATCTTTCCCGAAACCGACTTGGAATCCTTAACGGCTACAACAACACCATCTTTTTTCTTACCCAATTTTAAACCTCCTTATCTGTTAGGGTACAACAAATAAAAATATCACACCTAAAACAAATTGTCAATAAAAAAACTTATTTCCTAGATCCTGAAACAAGTTCAGGATGACAAGTAAGAAATAAGTTTTTTTATTCCCCTATTTGAATTTCTATTTTATCTTTAAGTCTTGGTGTCTTTTTAAGCCAGGCTGGTTTAAAAATTACTTCAACAGATTTTACTTGTGGAAATTGTGAAAAATAAGATTCAATTTCTTCTGCAGTCTTGCCAACCAGTTTTCCCTTATCAAAAAAATCTAAACCGCTATTTATTACCGACTCAGCCTTAAATGAAAGCTTCACCTCTGCTTGATTTGTTTCAATGTTATGATTTTGAACCTCATATACAAAACTATTTGGATCAAGATCAATCAATTTACGCTCTCCAGGATTCAAACTTTTAAGCTCACTTTTTATCAAAGAAATTAATTGCCCTTCATCAAAAACCACTACAGCCGCTTCTAAATTCATGGTAACGCTAAATTCAGCCGCCTCTTGGCCGACTTCCGTATCAGAAGTAAAATCAACTACTTTTAAAGATACTAACTTAGACCATAACAATTCATCCGAACTCAAATCACTATTTATTTCTTCAAGTGCCTTTTTATATAATTCATCTTTTAAAACAGCTTGAGCATTATCTAAGTCTTCTTGGACTAAATAACTAACCTGATATCCTCCTGCTACTAAAGCCTGGCTATTCTCAGCATAAATTTTATCCTGCAATGGACCCCAAAGACCAGGAATAATAAATTTCATTTTATCTAATCCAGAAAAATTTTCTAAATCATCCGGATAAACCTGAACATTCACTTTTTGCCCAGCCGGAACATTTACAGTCTTTTTAAGTCTAACTAAAACTTTATCGGGATCATCTGCTGATGCCAACCTTGTAGTTTCAACCAATGTTTGATCCTTGCTGTAATTATTAATAATTGTTACCTCGCCGATAATATCAGACTCAACTAACCTTTTTCCTGAAGCTGTAAAAGATTTAGAATCTTGTACATTAATCAATTTTATCTTGCCTGGGACTGTAATTTCACCATCCAAAATTTCGGCCTTACTATCTTTACTAACTTTAAAATAATATTCTTGATCTATTTTTTCTGTATCTGGAATAATTTTAATAATTACTTTAGCCCAAACTAAATAAGTAACTGAACTTAGTAATAAAATTGACAAAATAAAAAAGCCAAACCCGATTTTTCGGTAAGACTTTGGTAATATGTATCCTCCTTGCCTCATAAAGTAATAATACTAAAAAAATTAAATAGTTGCAATTAAACCTCTGTATAATTTTCGGTAGTAAAGGTTTTTTTACCCAGTAAATCCTCAATTGCTTGCTTTAATTGATCTGAACCATCAACCATAAAATTAGTCTTAATTTTTTTATAACCAGCTCCATTTTTTATAGCTAAAAACAATTTATACTTACCTGGATATTTATTAAAAATTTCTTTCAATTTTTGACTTAAAAACTCTTCTATATTTGCTGGAATTAAAACATACGCATTACCACCAACCAAAAGCTCTCCTGTATTTTCTTTTTCTTTCTTTTTAAAAGAATTCGAAATACGCCTATAACGTCCCATGCCATTTACATTATCCGGAAGGTTATTAAGTTCTTCAATTATACTATAAACATTTTTAGTATCAATCTCTTTAGCAACATTACAAATTAGTTTAGACTCACCATCCTTATCTGACATTCTACAATTCATTAAAATAATTTTTTCTTCCTGCCAAACTTCTGGATCAGATTGCAAAATAGTCGGAAAAACTAAAACCTCCATACCATCAGTTAAATCTTCAATTTTAACAAAAAGCATTGGATCGCCTTTTTTAGTAATAATCTTTTTCACTTTGGTAATCACGCCCGCTACTTTTAAGGCTTTTTCTAAATCAATATCCTCAGTATTGTTTAAATCTTTCAATGGCACAATTTCACCTTGAAGATAATTTTTAAATTCAGAAAGTGGATGAGCTGAAACATAAAGGCCTAAAAATTCTTTTTCCCAATTCAACTTTTGTTTATCATCTGCTGGTTCAATCGGATCAAGGTTTAATTTTGGAATACCAACTTCAGTTGCCATCATGCCAAACAAGCTTGATTGGTTACTTTCTGCCTCTTGATTAATATTTTTCACAAAAACCAAAAGCTTGTCCATATTATAAAGTAATTCACTGCGTTCTCCAAAATTATCCAAAGCACCTGATTTAATTAGTGCTTCTAAAGACTTTTTATTTAAATCCTTAGTTTTTACTCGACTTAGTAAATCTTCTAAAGTTTTAAACGATCCATTTTCTTTTCTTTCTTTAATAATTTCTTTAATTATATTCTGACCTAAATTTTTAACAGCACTCAAACCAAATCTAATTTTTTTACTCTCTTTATCTTCTCGTACTTCGAGTGAATCATATACTACAGTAAAAGTAGAAAAACTTTCATTAACATCTGGTGGTAAAACTTCTATTCCCATTTGTCTACACTCTTCCACCTCAATTGCAATCCTGTCGGTATTGCCATAATCTGCTGTTAAAAGTGACGCCATAAATTCCGACGGATATTTAGATTTTAAATAAGCGGTCTGATAGGCAATCATTGCATAACAAGCAGCATGACTCCTGTTAAAACCATAACGAGCAAAAGGTAAAATATAATCCCAAATTTGTTTTGCAACATCAGATTTAATTCCATTTTCTACCATTCCAGAAATCATCTTATCTTCTTGTTCATCTAATAAAGAAGCAATCTTTTTTCCCACAGCTTTACGAAGTACATCAGCTTCAGAATAAGAAAATCCAGCCAAAGCCCTGGCAATCTGCATTACTTGCTCCTGATAAACAATAATACCATAAGTCTTTTCTAAAATCGGCCTCATCCTCTCGTCTAAATATGTTACCCTACGCCTACCATGCTTGGCATTAATATAATCAGGAATAAACTCCATTGGGCCAGGACGATAAAGCGAAACCATAACAATAATATCTTCGAGTTCCGTTGGTTTAAGCTGTTTTAAATAACGCTTCATTCCAGAACTTTCAAGCTGAAATACTCCAGTAGTTTCTGCTTTACGAAAAAGCTCAAAAGCTTTTTGGTCATCAAGCGGAATCTTATCCATATCAATTTCAATTCCTCTGGCCTTTTTTAAAATGTCTAATGTATTTTCAACAATGGTTAAATTTTTCAATCCTAAAAAATCAATTTTTAAAAGGCCTAAGTCTTCAACAGCATGCATTTCATATTGAGTTACAATTTCATTTTCATCCTGATTTGAACGCTGCCTAGGAATATAATCATTCATCGATCCTGGTGTAACTACCACCCCACAAGCATGAGTTGAGGCATGTCTGGCACAACCTTCAAGTTTTTTAGCAATTTCAATTAATCTCTTTCCGTCGGGATCAACCATCACTTCTTGAAGCTCTGGAATTTTTTTAGTAGCTTCGTCAAGTGATGTAAACATTGGTATCATTTTTGCTACTTTATCACAATAAGTATAAGGTAAACCCATCACCCTTCCTACATCTCTAATTGCCGCCCTGGCTGCCATAGTTCCAAAAGTAATTATTTGAGCAACATGGTCTCTACCATATTTTTTAGCAACATAATCAAGTACTTCATCTCGACGGGTATCAGCAAAATCAGTATCAATATCAGGCATTGATATTCTTTCGGGATTCAAAAATCTTTCAAAAATCAAATCATATTTCAAAGGATCAATGTTGGTAATATTTATTAAATAAGAAACCAAACTACCAGCAGCAGAACCACGTCCTGGACCAACTACAATTTGGTTATCTTTAGCCCAATTAATAAAATCAGACACAATTAAAAAATAAGAAGCAAACCCAGTCTTTGCAATAATATCAAGTTCATAATCGAGCCGTTCTCTAATATCCTTATCAACATCTTTTGTTGCATATCTTTTTACCAAACCTTCTTCACACCTATCTTTTAAAAAATCTATATCGGTTTTTCCAGCCGGAACCTCAAAATAAGGCAGCAGGGTTTTTCCTAATTCGATTTCTACATTACATTTCTCAGCAATTTTTAAACTATTATCAATTACTTCCGGATGATCTTTCCAAAAAGCTTTCATTTCTTCAGGTGAATACATAGAAAAATTTTCACCCATATAAGACATTCTATCTGTATCAGATATGGTTTTTTTGGTTTGAATACAAAGCAAAACGTCTTGGGCATAATCATCATCAGAATTTAAATAATGAATATCATTTGTAGCTACTATTGGAATACCTAATTTATTACCAAGCTCAAAAACTTTTTTATTCACTTCTTCTTGTTTTGCAATAGTAGGATGATGTTGAACTTCTAAATAATAATTGCCTTCACCAAAAATATCTAAATACATTTTTGCTACCTCTTCAGCATGTTTATCGTCTCCGTTTAAAAAACTTCTTGCAATCTCGCCTTGTAGACAAGCACTACCAGCAATAAGTCCTTCACTATGTTCTTTTAATAAATCATGATCAATCCTTGGTTTATAATAAAAACCATCCAAGTGAGCGATGGTTGTTAATCTAATTAAATTTTTATATCCTTCTTGATTTTTAGCCAATAAAACAAGATGGTAAGGGCTACCATCTATTTTTGGCCGCTTATCTTTGTGTCCGTGTCTTGCAACATAAGCCTCAACTCCCAAAATTGGTTTAATTCCGGCCTTATTTGCTTTTTGATAAAACTCAATTAAGCCATACATCACCCCATGATCAGTTAAGGCTAAAGACGGCATACCAGTTTCTTTTGCTTTATTAACTAACCCGTCAATTTTTGCTAACCCGTCGAGTAAAGAATAGTGGGAATGAGTATGAAGATGGACAAAAGACATAATTTAAAAAATTTAGAAAGTCTTGATAAACAATTGACTCTCGAGGAAGAAAAATCTCCCTTAAAACTCAGCTGTCATTCTAAGGTCATAAGCCGAAAAATATCTATATTTTTCAGTCTTTTCACTCCTTCAGGATGACAATATTAATTATTACTTTTTCTTTTTTCGTGCTTTCTTTTTTGAAGTCGTCTGCTCTTTCTGTTTATCCATAACAAATCCAATCAATTTTATTACTGAATCAGAAACCAAAGCCATGTGGTTAGATCCTTTTTCTAGCTTTTCCTTCACTAATTTTAAAATTTTATCTACTAGTTCAAGTTTTTCTCTAACACTAACTGTCATTTTCCCAAAATTCTTCAAAATCATTATTAAATAATAAATTCCCCAACAAACAAAAACTGTAATCCAAAGAACAGAAAATGCAATAACAATTAATAATAAATCTTTTGATGTTTCTAACATATTTTTTGTTTCAAATAATTATTTTTTATTTTATTTTAAACTAATATCTATCTTAATTTTGCTTGGAATTTATTTTCTAGTTCTTTAACTAATTTATTTATTATCTGATCAACCTCTTCTGATTTTAAAGTTCTTTCAGGACTTGAAAAAATAATTCTTAAAGCAAGGCTTTTTTTATTTTCACCTAAAGATTTATCAACAAAAGTACTTAAATATTTAACCTCAGTAATTAACTTATTTGCTTTACTTACCGTTTCTTTTATTTCTTGCCAGCTTATTTTTTTATCAATTAATAAGGATAAATCTCTTGTACTATTTGGAAATTCTGGTAAATCAACGAAAGTTTTAACAGTTGTAGCCACTTCAACTAAAGCCGTAAAATCAAAATCAAATACTGCAACTGGTTTTTTAATATCAAATTTATTCAAAATCTTTTGGTTTATTATTCCAAATTGGCCTAAAAATTTATTTTCCAAAATTACATCCAAGGCTAAATCTTTTTCCCAAATCGGACAGTCACAATCAGTCAATTTTAATTCATAATTTTTTATTCCCATTTTTTCTAACAAAAATTCAACTACACCCTTAGAAATCAAAAAAGAATCATCACCTACTACTGCTCCAACCAGCCTTGGCAACTCATCTGGTAAATTCTTAGGTTTAGCTGGAATATAAATATTACTTAATTCAAAAATCTTTTGATTAGTAAAATTATTTAAATTATCAGAAACATTTTGTAAGACTTGAGGTAATAAAGTCGTTCTCATATATTCCATTTCTTCATTAAGTTCATTACTAATTTGCAAAGCCTGTTTCTCGCTAAAACCAACCTTATTAAGCATTTCCTTGGAAACCATAGAATAATTATAAACTTCGCTAAAACCAATTCCAGCTAATAAATCTTTTGTTTTACCTTCCCAAAAAAATTTTTGATTTTTAGGATCAATTGGAATTTGTCCAACTGGCAACTCAGTAGGTAAATTATGATAACCATAAATCCTAGCAACTTCCTCAACTAGATCGTGTTCAAACTCAACATCATAAGCTCGCCACCAAGGAGTTATAACGTTCAAAATATTACTACCACTAACTTCAAATCCTAAAGATTCTAAAATCCTTTTTATTTCTTTAATTTCAATTTCAACTCCTAAATACCTTTTAATACACGCTGGATCAAACTTTATTTTATTTGGCTTGTATTTTTTTGCATACACATCAATGATAGGTGAAGCTACTGTACCACCAGCAATTTCTTGAGTTAATTCAATTGCTCTTAAAATTCCAATAAAAGTTGATTCCGGATGAAGATTTTTTTCAAACAAGTCAGAAGAGTCAGAATGTAAATTTAAATCTCTAGCTGTTTTTCGAATCAAAACTGGATCAAAAGCTGCAGCTTCAAAAACAATAGTTTTAGTTTCTTGTGTAGCAGCACTCAACTCACCACCCATTACACCACCAATTGCCACTGGATTTTTACCGTCAGCAATTACTAAATGTTCTGGCTTTAAATCATAGTTATTACCATCCAAGGCTAAAATCTTTTCCCCTACTTTAGCTTTTCGAACAATAATCTTTTGATCATTTAATTTCTCATAATCAAAAACATGCATTGGCCTTCCATATTCAAGTAAAATATAATTTGTAATATCAACTAAATTATTAATTGGCCTCATTCCTGACTGCATTAAACGAAGCTGCATCCAAAGCGGTGAAGGCCCAACTTTAACACCAGTCATCACTACTGCGTTATATCTTGGACAAAGTTTTGATTCTTTTATTTCAACCGATAAAGGAATTTCTTCTGTCTTTTCTAATTTTACTTCTGGAACTTTAATATTATCTTTAATATTTAAAGCTGCTGCTGCTTCCCTAGCTAAACCAACTACTGACATTGCATCTGGTCTATTTGAAGTAACTTCTATTTCCAATAAATAATCATTTAAATCTAAAACTTTTTCTAACGGCTTACCAATTGGAGTATCTTCTGGCAAAATCATTATTCCGGTATGATCATCACCTAATCCTAATTCACGTTGAGAACAAAGCATACCATTACTTTCAACATCTCTAATTTTGGCTTTTTTAATAGTAAAATTCTTACCCGCTTCAAAATCTATCACTTCAGAACCAATGGATGCCAAAGGTACAATCTGGCCTTCTTCTATATTATTTGCTCCACAAACCACAGTTTGTTCTCCTTTGCCAGAATCAACTGTTGCTAACTTTAATCGATCAGCATTGGGATGCTTTTCTATTTTTAAAATTTTTGCTGTTGTAATTCCAATAAATTTCGGCTCAACTTTATTGGCCCGATCTATTGTTTGACTTCTTAAAGAAAACTCTCTAACAAACTCCTCAATTGGTTTGTCAGCTTTTAAATATTCTTTAATCCAATTGTAAGATAAATTTAAATTCATTTAATTAAAATACTATCTTTTGGCTTACTCTTCTTTTTCTTTTTAATCTTTATTTCTCTTTTTTTATTACCTAACTCTTCTTCCATTGAAATAAACATGCTATTTGCAAAATTACTCAAGGTATCCATATTAGTCATTACATCATCAAGGCTATTAATCTTTTTATTTTTAATATGTTTTTGAATGCCAACAATAGAAGTAATCATACTTTTAGAATCTTTTGCCCAAATGTCTATTTTATTTCTAACCCTGCGGTATCCAAACCACTGAATAATATTAAGGATCAGAGATGAAGCAGCTGCAATTATTGGCAACCAAAGAGTAAAAAATTTATCCATAATCATAATTTATTAAAATTGATTTAAAAATCTTAAATCGTTTTGATAAAGCATTCTAATATCTGGAATACTTAATCCTGCTTTCATCATATAAGTTCTTTCAACCCCCCACCCAAAAGCAAAACCTGAATATTTTTTTGGATCAAGTCCACCTGCTTTTAAAACATTTGGATGAACCATCCCCGCTCCGCCAAGTTCAAGCCAACCAGCCTTGCACATCTTACAACCTTTTCCACCACAAAGTCCACAAGAAATATCCACCTCAAAACTTGGTTCAGTAAATTTAAAATGAAACGGTCTTATTCTAGCTTTTCGCTCAGGACCAAAAAATTGCTTAGCAAAAAAATCAAGAGTTCCTTTTAAATGAGCAATGGTAACATTTTCATCAATTAATAAACCTTCAAACTGATGAAACATTGGGGCATGACTCACATCAATCTGCCTTCTATAACATTTTGAAATATTCATCATTCGAATAGGCAACTTTCCTTTTTCCATTTCTCGAACCTGACCCGAAGAAGTATGTGGAGTCAAAACCCGCTGTCCTTTTGGACCAACCGGCTTATTATCAATAAAAAAAGTCTCCCATTCATCTCTAGCTGGATGATCAGGAGGCATATTTAAAGCTTCGAATGCATAATAATCCCATTCAACTTCTGGATAACGGCGAACGCCAAAACCAATTCCTTCAAAAATATCAGTAATCTCCCTAATTGCTTGAGTTACCAAATGAAGATGGCCACAAGCAACTGGAATTCCTGGTAAAGTAACGTCTATTTCTCCAACCATAGACTGGCCGGAAAAATTATTTTTAGCTTCTTCTATTTTTTCAATAATTTCATTTTTAATCTGATTAGCAAGTTGACCAACTTCTTTTTTCTCTTCAACACTTAAATCTTTTAGACCGCGTAAAATATTTGTTAACTGTCCAGCTTTACGACCTAAATAATTAATTTCTAAATTATTTAAGTTTTCTAAATCAGAAATTTTAACAAAATCTTTTTGAAAATTCTCTTTAAGTTTTTTAAGTTTATCTTTCATTAATTATTCATTAACTATTCTTTGTTTTTGCGATGAAATAAAGAAAAATTCCAATACCGCTAAAATCATTATTAATAATGCTAAATTCCACCATTGAAGAAGTCCCTGAGTTTTCAAGATTCCCCAGCCAATCACTAAAATTGAAAATAATCCTGCATGACGAACTGAAATTCTTACTCGATTAACCAATAGTTGTCTTCTAAATATTTTAGATTTCAAAAAATCACTAATTATAAATATAGTGCCACTTAAAACTAGAAATAAATTTACATAAAATATAGTTAATCCAAGTAAACTTATTTGCCCTGGATCAAAATAAAAAATAATCAAACCTAAACTAATCCAGGCGATAATTGTTCCTAAAAATATCAAAATCTGGAATATTTTTAACCCCATATACTATTTAAGTATAACAAGATTTATCCTTAATGTAAACTTAGAGGCTATTCACTAAAAACAGTTGCTTGGTAAGATAAAAATTCAGTTTGCTTATTCAAATAACAAGCCGAATCAAGACCTGCTTTTTTGCATAAACTAGACCAAAATTGATTCGAATCATTAAAACTTTCCCAAACTTGTGGTAAATAAGTCGCCCCATAATTCCCCTGCCGCAATACTACTCCAAGCTTTTTGTTGGTAATATTTTCCAAAGAATCTGGTTTTGGCACAGTTAAAATTGAAATTTCAATTTCTAAATCATTAAGCTCACCAATTTCAACCGGATTGAAACGATTATCTTCAACTGCCGCTGAAATTGCATTATCCCTTATTGCTTCAACCAAAGGCTTTATTGGTTCGATATAACCAATACAACCCCTTAGCTTATTTTCTTTATTTAAAGTTACAAATACTCCGCGTTTCTGCAAAAATTTTTCATTAGTAGTTTCTGGTTCATAAATTTCACCAGTTCTTAGATACTTATCAATTGTAATCCTAGAAATTTTTAATAACTCTATTTTTTCTCCTTCAGTATAAAAATCTTGGTTAGTCATATTTTTTTCCTCTCCAGTAAAAACAAAACTTGAATAACCAACAACTCGAGTTTTATCTCCTGTTATATCGCCAGAATTAGTAGAGTTTAAAAGTTGCGCTTTATAATCTCTTAATTTAGCTAATTCAAGCACAGCAGAAACAGCCCAAGGAGCATCAATCTCGTCTCTTAAAATGTCTTTACTGTTTAAATTTAAAATATTTTGGATTGATTCCTTATCAATATCTAACGCCTCCTGATAGCTATGATAGTGAGATAAATCAACACTAACAATTAAAACTGTATTATCGTCAAGATACTTGTCTAATAATTTTACAAAATTTGTTATTTGATTTTCATTAAGCTGTCCGACAATAATTGGAATTATTTTAGCCTCAGGCAAAACAGTCTGCAAAAAAGGAACTTCAACTTCAATTGAATGTTCAGGTTTATGAATCTCTTCGTTAATTTCAAAATCATTTTCCTGAGCTAAAGTTAAATTAACTTTATCTACTTCTACTAATCCCAATGGTGTCTGCCAATGAGTTGCTTTAGACAAAAATAATCCTGAAACTGGATAATTATGGCTTGGACCAATAATAATTGCTTTACTAAAATTAAAATTATCTAAAGCCTTAAAAGCATAAGCTGCCACCTGCCCTGAATAATCATAACCGGCATGAGGTACAATTATTATTCTTGGTCGACCTTCAACTTTTTTAGATTTAGTTTGGCTTAAAAAATAATTGATTTTTTTTTCTAAAATTTCTTTAGAACTATCATAAAAAGCGCCACTAACTGCAGGTAGTCGCACATTTTTTTCTTGTTTCATATTTTTTTTAGTTATACCTAAATTTTCTAATTTATTTTTATAAATAAAAGTAAAAACACAAACAACTAAAATAACTATTGCTAAAACTCCCAAGGTTTGTTGAATAACTTTTTTAGCCATATTGTTTTACCTTAAACAATAAACTTTAAACGGCTAACTACTCGCCTACCATAAAAACCATTCAACTTTCCTAAAATTTCTTTTTCTTTACTTTTTAATTCTTTTGCTAAAACTGAAGATAAACAAGTAATCATTAAAGTTCCGTCTTCGCAACCCATGAATTTTATTTTCTTCATATTTTCTTTTCCAAATATCAATTCTCCTGCTTCTTTAAGTTGTTCCATAAAATCAGCTGTTGTAATCTGCTGACTAATACCATTTTTCTTTAACGATTTATGTAAAATTTTATTTAACTTTAAAAATCCCATATTAAAATGCTCTATGTTCACAAATATTTCTAAAATCACACCACTTACAAAGCTGGCTAGGTTTTGGTGGAAATTCTCCTTTTTTAATTTCTTTAATAATCTTAATTATTTTTTTCTGTAATTTTTCAAGTTCTTCTTCTGTTCCTAAAAAAGAAATTTTATTTCCTGGCTCAATATAATAAAAAGACAAGGCTTCTACCTTCTCTTCTAAAACTTGCTGGGCCGCTAATTGATATATTAAAAGCTGATCTTTATCTTCTGCCTTGAAAGTTTTTTTTGTCTTTCCTTGTCCGGTTTTGTAATCAATAATTTCAATTCCACCATTTAAAACATCAACCCGGTCAATTACACCCCGAATTGTATATTCTTCACCGTCTGCTTCAACTTTTAAATTAAAAGGTCTCTCTAAATACTTTGGCACTGGCATATTCTTTTCATGTTTTTTATAAAATTCTGTCAAAGCCTTCTTACCTTTTTGTTTATATTCATCATGTTCTTTTCGGCTTTTATACCAATCATCAATCCAAGTATTTTCATAAATCTCTAATAAATCTTCAAGGCTTACTTTAGATTTTTTTCCTTTTTCTTCTAATATATTGCCAAATAAATCAACTTGTTCTACTCCGGCTCGTTGCCTAACTAACTCAAAAAACTGTTGCATAGTAGCATGGATTGTCTTACCAAAAGAAAACACTGCCTTACCACGAATCGGCACTCGTAAAACATGAGAAAAACGATATTGATAAGGGCAGCTTTCAAATGCCTTAAGTTGAGTAAAAGAAAACCTCTTTGGAATTGAATGTTCAAGCTCTTCTTGAGGAATTTCAGAAACTACCTTCTCGGTCCTTTGAGTAATTGTATCTTTTCCTTTCTCAAGTTTATCTTTACCCTGAAGTTTAAACCCAATATCTTCTAATTCAGTTAAAAATCTTGAAACTTTTTTTCTTCTAGCTCCACCAACATCAAAAGCACTAGTCATAAAAAGTCCTTGTTTTGCTCGAGTCATTGCCACATAGAAAAGTCGCCGTTCTTCCTGCAGATGAACATCACCTTCTGGTAAAATTTCTTTTACTAATTTTTCCGGCAATTCGATTGGATCACGCCTATCATCTGTTGGAAAACGCCGGTCAACTAAATTAACAATAAAAACATATTTAAATTCTAATCCTTTAGCTGCATGAACTGTCATAATCTTTACGCTATCTGGTCCTTCTTCTAAATTATTTTGCAAATTTCCAGAATCACCTGCTTCAAATTCTAATTCAATTAATTCTAAAAAATTTTTAACTGACTTATCTTCAATTGAATTTTCAAAATCAGTAATTTTTTTATACAACTGATTTAAGTAACTCACTGTTTGATGCGATTCAATACTTTCTTCTTTAGTAACATCAGCTAAATAACCGGAATCTTCTAAAAAAGCAATTACAATCTCTCCGATAGTTTTTTCCTTAGTCATATTGCTGTGTTTTTCAATTAGATCAACGATCTTTTTTAATTTCTCACGAGTATCTTCTTTTGTGTTAGGTAAGGCAATTGCCTGTTTAACTGATTGAAAAATTGAAATTCCTTTACGATTTGCCCAATAATTTAAAGAATTAATATCACTAAAATCAAGATCAAAAACTTTAAAGCCCAAAACTCTATACATCGCTGTACTTTCTCGATAATTATCCAACAATTTTAAATAAGCCAAAATGTCTAAAATTACTTGTTTATTATAAAGCCCTCTTGAGGCTAAAAATTGATAAGGAATTTTAGTTTGTGAAATTGCACCTACAAAAAAATTAGCCACGTCATTTGTTCTGGCCAAAATTGCAAAATCAGACCAAGCTGTCTTCTTATCTTTAAGATCAGAAATCTTTTTTAAAACCTCTCTTGCCTCATCATCAATTGTTTCAAAAGCTAAATGTTTTATTATTCCTTTTTTAGTACTAGAGGCTTTAAGTTTTTTAGTTAATTTTTTACCAGTACCATTTTTTTCCTTTGCCAGCTTTACTTCCAATCGATCTGGATTATTCTGCTGAATAAACTTATAACTTAAATCTAAAATATCTTGAGTTGAACGATAATTCTTGTTTAAAAATATTTCTTTAGATTTTGGGTAATCTTTTTTAAACTCTAAGATATTAGAAACAGAGGCACCTCGGAATTTATAAATAGACTGATCATCGTCTCCTACTACTGTAATATTATTATCCCCAAAAGCTAAAAGTTTTACTAATTCATACTGAGCATAATTAGTATCCTGAAACTCATCAACTAAAATATATTTAAATTGTTTTCGATACTTAGCGAGAATTTTTGGCCGTTCCTTTAAAAGTTTCAAACAATAATTTATTAAATCACCAAAATCTAAAGCATTGTTTTCCAATAATAATTGCTGATAAACATGATAAGCATCTGCTATCTCTTGGGTTTTATTAATTTCTTGAGCAATCAATTCTTTTTTTTCTTTAGCCGATAATTTTTTAATTTCTTCAATATCTAAAAAATCTTTTACAAAATCACGTGAATCAGAATTAAGCTTTAATTCATTTGCATATTTCAAATATTCTTCCGGGCCAATTACTTCATCTTTTGCCCGTGAAAAAAGTTTTATTAAAGCATGGATAAATTTTGTTGGATTACCAAGAGGTCGATAAAAATCTAAATTAAACTTTTCAAGATTCTGGCGCACTAAAAGCCACTGCTGGGTTTGATTTAAAAGTTTAAAATCATTTGGCACTCCAATTTCAATCGCATGTTCTTTTAAGACCTTTTCGGCAAAACTATGAAAAGTAGAAACCCAAAGATCAACATAACCAAAAGGTAAAAGCTTATCAATTCGCTCTTCCATTTCACCAGCTGCCTTATCTGTAAAAGTCAAAGCTAAAATTTCATCAGCTTTAACTTTCCCTTGTTCAATAAGCCAAGCAATTCTCTGAGCAATAACCGTTGTCTTTCCAGTACCAGCCCCAGCAACGATTAAAAGAGGCCCTTTGTCATGAGTAACGGCCTTTTTTTGTTCTGAATTTAAACTTTTTAGATCAATTTCCATGATGACATTTTAACATAAATTCAGGTAAAAAAAAACCGCCCTAGACAACGTCTAAAGCGGGGTATGAATAGATTTTACCACCAAGATCGATCTTGAATAGTAATCTCTTTTGGTTCCTCAGCCTTTAAGAAAATGTAAGGGACTACACCCGGAACATATCCACTTGCCCAATGGGCAACTGCAGCTTTCTGGGCATCACTTAAAGGCAAACCACGCATCATGCGTTTACGAGCACTAGCTCTAAGCTGATTTACAGTCGGCAGCCTTTTTTGGCCTCTGCCAGCACCGCGGTACTTGGCTTTCAAGCTTACTTCCACAAGTATTCCTCCATTTCTTGCTTAAGCATTTTGCCAAGCATTACAATTTTTGCACAAATAAGCACCATTTTTTCTGCGTTTATAACATACTGAACCATGCTTATTGCTTGGAACAACATTACACTTTTTTGGTCTTCCGGGATAACTACCGGTTTTCTTACTCAATTACTAAATCCTTATCTTAGTGCTTTATTGATATCATCGCAAAGTTCTTTGGCTTTCTGGCCGGCAACTTTGGCAAAATCAGCTTCTGAGGAAGCATGGATAATGCCACGCGATGAGTTGACAACAAAAGGATATCTCGATGCCAAGGCAACTGTTGCCTCGAGGTCGCCTTCCTGCTTGCCGATTCCCGGAAGAAGTAACGGAATCGCAGAAGGATTCCAATCTTCAATCCAGTTTTCAAACTCGCCAATCTGCTGCGGGAAAGTTGCTCCCATCACCAGGCCAACGCTGGCGGTATTTTCAGTCCGCAAAGCTACTGCCTCACGCGCCACCTTAACAAACAACGGTTCGCTTGTCGTAGAACAGTAACATTTCTCCTGGAAAATAGCGGCGTCAAGATTGCTGGTGTGACTCAATACGAAAATCGCTTTTGTCGGACCGTAATCCAAATAAGGCTGAAGCGTACCAGGCCCAAGATAAGGATTAACGGTCAAGCCAGAAGCAGTAAAGCGTTCGAATGCCGCCTTAGCGTATTTAACGGCAGTGTTGCCGATGTCGCCAAACTTGGCATCAAGAATAACCGGCAAACAACGCTCAGACTGAATGAAACTAACCAACTGGGTCAATTCTTTTTCTGCACCACAAGCAAGCCAAAAAGCAAAATTCGCTTTGTAGATACAGGCGTGATTAGGACTGGCTGTAGCATCAACAATAGCACTAGAAAATTCCAGCAATTGTTCAGGCAAAGTGCCTTCGAGTTTTGGCATCTTAGAAACATCAGGATCAAGACCAACACAAACGTGGCTACCCTGCTGCTTAATCGATTCCTTTAACCACTGCAAGAAACTCGCCATTTTTACCTCCTAACTGGCCGCCTGGGTCAGCTTCTCCCAGTTGTCCTTTGGCCGAAGGGCTTTCGAACCCACAGCACAATACGGACAATCCACCTCATCCCAAAGAGGCAGCTCACGATTGATCAAAGCAACAATATTGCGACCGTCAAGTTCTGTCTTGCCGGAACGGTTAACCAGGACAAAAATCTCGTCCATTATAATTGCTCCGGCGTTTTCCAATGCAAAAATTGTCTTTTGGGTTGTGCCACCTGTTGTCATTACGTCTTCTGTTACCAAGACTCGTTCGCCCGACTTCACCGGAAAACGCTTGACCAGCATTACACCGTCGCCTTTTTCCGTAAAGCCAAAAGGAACACGAATATGTCTGGCAACTTCATAGGCAATTGGGATACCACCCATTGCCGAACCCCAAACGGAGTCAATTCTTGCCCGATCAAGGCCGCTTAAATCCAAAAGTGTACCACAGCAAAGCGGCAACAATTTCGAATCACGGACTACTAGGCTGCCGTTGAAAAAACCATTACTGTGTTTGCCTGAAGTCATCAGGCCGTGGGGCCGGTCCGGGCTCGATTCACCTTGATAAATCCACAAGGCGCCTCGTTTCTCGAACTGCCTAACAAACTCGGCTTCGTCATGCATCAGCACATTCTCCTTTCTAAGACACTTTCCTTAAACTAAAAATAAAAAGGGCAATCCCTCCTTATTACTGCTATAACTTTAGTGTTAATTAATAGAATAGTCAACCTAATTTTTTAACTAATTTTAGTCAAAAAATAATAAAACTATCGATTTTTTTGCTTAAGTGGTGTAAAATATAGTAGTTAAAAGGCTTAATTGCCAGTTTTTATTTTTTTCGAAAAACTGCAACCCTTGACATATTCAAATTTTTACCTATACTAAAATAGTGACTAAATTAAGCTAAAAATTTGCTTATTTTAGACAAATTTACCCAAAAAATAAATATCCTTAGCTAAAAATTTTTTTATTTTACACCAAATATGACAAACATTACTTTAGACCAAATAAAAGAAACAGAAAAACAAGCTAAAGAAACTATTTCTCAGGCTAGACAAAAAAGTGAAAATCTGGTTTCCCAAGCCCAAAAAGATGGTCAAAATTCGCTAGATCAAGCCCAAAATCAAGTAAGTTCTGAAATTGATAATATTGTTGAAAATGCTAAAAAAGAAATCCAGAATATTAAAAATAAACAAGAACGTGATTTAGAAAATAAGCTAAATAAACTAAATAATATTGATCAAAAAGCCGTCAATCAGGCGGCTTCTTTAATTACTAAAAAAATCACTGCTTAATTATGGCTTTAGCCCAAGTTTCTAAAATTAATATTGTTGGACACCAAAAAAATCAAAAAGAATTTTTGGAAGTCTTGCAAAATGCCGGGTTTGTTCAATTTGAAGAACAAGTTGAAAGTGATTTAGAAAAACAAAATCTTAACGAAGAATTGTCCAAAATAGAATACAAAACTGCCGGCGTTAAATTTTGTTTAGATTTTTTAGCAAATCATGAAACAGAAAAAAAGAGCCTTAAAGAAAAAATTGATTCTAAAATAAATTTAACCCTCGTTGAAATTGAAAAAAAAGTAAAAGAATTAGATCTTGAAGGAAAAATAAAAGAAATTCAAGAAATTGAAGCTGGAATAAATGAAGCTAATAGTATTAAAGAGAAAATAAATCTTGAATTGTCAGAAATTACACCATGGAATAAACTAGACTTTATTCCTAATCATGAAAAAATGATCTCTGGTTTTGATTTTAAACTTTTAATGATTAATGAAAATCTATACCAAGATTTTCTAAACCGCCTTCAAAAAGATTTACCTTTAACTGAAGTTGAAAAAATTAAAATTGAAAAAAAAGAAATCTTTGCTGTACTTTTTTACAAAACTAATGATGAAAGTAAAATTTCTGAAATTATCAACGAGCTAAGTATTAAAATATCTGAAATTCCTGACTTAAAAATTTCAATTTCAGACCGTATTAAAAAAATCAATCAAGAGATTGAACAATCAGAAAGTAGAATTGAAAAATTAACTAAAGAAGCTCAAAGACTAGCTCTAAACCAAACTGATTTAAAAATTGCCTTTGATTATTTAAACTGGCAAAAAGAATTCATATTCAACCAACAAAAATCTTTACAAACTAAACAAACATTTTCTTTAATCGGCTGGATAGATAAATCAAAAATTAAAAATTTAGAAAAAGAATTTTCAAAAATTAGCGATGAATTTGTAATTGATGAAATTAAAATTAAAGAAGAAGAAAATGTTCCAATTATTTTTAAAAATTCCTGGGCCCAGCCATTTGAATTTGTTACTAATGTATACGGTGCACCGCAATATAATGAACCAGACCCTACTCCTTGGTTAGCACCATTTTTCATTTTCTTTTTTGGTTTATGTTTAACAGACGCAGGCTACGGAATTATTTTAGCCCTTACTTCTTTTATTGCTCTAAAACTTTTTAAACCAGCCAAAGAAGCCGCTAAGATGTTTAAAGTTTTAATGTATGGAGGTATTGTTACCTTTTTTGCTGGTGCTGCTGTTGGTGGTTGGTTTGGAATCGTTATTGATGACATTAAAATTGAATGGTTAAAAAATATTTTAACTACCATCAGAATGATCGACCCAGTCAAAGATCCTTTAACCATGCTGGTTTTTTCTTTAATTTTAGGAATCATTCAGGTTCTTGTTGGTATTATAGTTAGTTTTTGGTGGAAACTTAAAAATAAAGATATTAAATCAGCTATTTTAGATGATGTAGTCTGGTTTTATTTTATTGTTGTTATGTTAGTTTGGGGTATTAGTAATATGGGTATAATTGACTTTACTGCCTCGAAATATTTAGTCTGGCTTGGTGTTGCCGCCTTAATTTTAACCCAAGGTAGAAACAAGAAAAACCCAGTTATGAAAATAATTGGTGGCGTTATTAGTCTTTACGGTTTAATCGGCTATTTATCAGACGTTTTATCTTATTCACGTTTATTAGCCCTAGGTTTAGCCACAGGTATCATTGCTATGGTAATTAACTTAATTGCCGGCTTAGTAATCGAAATGGTCCCCTACTTAGGTTACGTAATCGCTTTAGGTATCCTAATCGGTGGACATATTTTTAACATTGGTATTAATGCCTTGGGTGCTTTTATTCACTCAAGTCGTTTACAATTCGTTGAATTTTTTCCTAAATTTATGGAAGGCGGTGGAGTTTTATTTTCACCTTTTCAACGGGAAAGTAAATACGTTCGCATAATTAATAAAGATAATAAATAAATTATTTAAATTATTGTCATTCTGAATCCCACCTTGGTGGGACGAAGAATCCCAACTAATAAGATCCTTTACTTCGTTCAGGATGGCAAAAAAGAAAGGAAGATAAATTTATGGGTTTAGGAATTGCATTAGCAATTTTCGGAGCTGCTCTAGCCGCTGGCTTAGCTGGTGCTGGTAGTGCCTTAGGTGTTGGTATCGCTGGTCAGGCTGCTTCTGGAGTAATCTCTGAAGAACCAGAAAAATTTGGTCAAGCTTTATTATTAGAGGCTTTACCTGGTACACAGGGTATTTATGGTTTCTTAGCTGCTATTATGGCCCTCCAAAAAGTTGGTCTTTTAGGCGGTGAAGTTGCAGAAATTAGCACTGAAATTGGTTGGCAAATTTGTTTCGCCTGTTTACCAATTGCGATTGCTGGTTTAAGTTCTGGCTGGTTACAGGGTAAAGTATCAGCTGCTGGTATGGGTGTTGCTGCTAAACAGCCAAAAGCTTCTGGTAAAGCTATTATTCTTTCAGCTATGGTAGAAACTTACGCTGTATTAGGTTTATTAACCACCATTTTATTACTAAACGGTATTAAAGTTAGTTAAAAGTTAATTGTTAAAAGTTAATTGTTAAATTATGGCGCTTGACGACATTAAAAAAGCAATTTTAGAGCAAGCAAAAAAAGAATCAGAAAATATCATTTCTCAGGCAGAAAAAAAGGCTGCTGATGTTAAAATTGATTGGGATAAAAAATTAGAAGAAAAAAAACAAGAAATTATTGCTTCAGCAAAAAGAAAAGCCAATCAAAAAATACAGCAAACTCAATTTAAACTTCAAGCTCAGGCTCAAACTGAATTATTAAATCAAAAACAACAAATAATTAATAGAGCCTATAAAGCTGCTTTACAAAAGCTATCAAGCCTGGAAGACGACAAATATGTCGACTTAATGGCTAAACTAATTACTGATTTACCTTCTGGAGAGGGTAGCTTAATTTCGGTAAAAGACAAAGAAGCTTTATTAAAAAAAGCCTTAAAAAAATCTGGTAAAAAATTTGATATTTTGACTGAAACTACAAGCGGTAATGGTGGCTTTATTTTTCGCTCAAAAAAATTAGAAATCAATAACACTTTTGCTGCTTTAATTAATAACGCTAAACAAGATTCTATCTTAGAAGTAACTGATATATTATTTGGCCAAAGCCAAAATTAATCTATGAAGGCAACTAATTACATTTATGCTAGCGCAAAGATTAGAGCTCTTGAGCCGTTGATTTTAGATGAAACTGATATTGAAAGAATGGTTGATGCTCCAGATATCAAAAGTGCATTTAAAGTTTTAAATGATACTGATTACGGAGACAATCTTTTAGATGTACAGCCAGCTGAATACCGCGATGCTCTTAGAGCAGATTTTCAAGAGCTTCACGACTTCCTTCAACGGGTTACCCCTGAAGGAAGATTATTTGAATTAATATTACTTGATCGTGACTTTGTTAATCTTAGATTATTTTTCAAGGCTAAATATTTTAATATTGATATCGAAAAATTTGTTAAAGAAAATGTAATTTATGCACCAAATCACTTGAAAGACTTTGTCTTTGAAAATCACATCCACTCCCCTGAAACCATGCAGGCTTACTTAACTGAACAAAAAGGTCAAACCCTAGACCAAGAAATAAAAGATGTAATCTATCAAATTGATAAAAAAATAAATGACAAAACTAGACCAGACCAAATTGATTCATGGCTAACCCAAAAATACTTCGATTTAAAACAAGAATTAGCAAAAGAAATTGGCAGTGGTTTTATTAAAAAATATATCAAGATGGAAATTGACTGCGCTAATATCTTAATGTGGCTTCGCCTAAAAAGACTTGGTAAAGATCAAGAAGAAGCAAAACAAAAATTAATTCGAAGAGGAAATGCTGACTATAAAAGATTAATAACAATGTATAATGAAGAACCTCGAGCCATTAAATTTTTTATCAACGCTAACTTCGACCAAAAAGTTGTTGAAGCATTTGATAAATTTTGTGATGACAATAATTTATTCGAACTTGAAAGAGAAATGGAAGATTATAAAGTTCGCTATTCAAGACTAGCTAAAAGATATTCCTACGGCCCTGAAGTTATTTTTGCCTACTATTTAGCTAAACAAAATGCTATTACAAACATTCGAATTATTTTAACTGGAAAACTTAATAACCTTCCAACCGAATCTATTAAACAAACATTAAGAGAAGTATATTAATATGAGTTATAAAATTGCCATTATTGGAAGTGAGGATGCTGTCGGAGGCTTTAAAGCAATAGGCGCTGATGCTATTGGTGTAAAAAATAACCAAGACTGTGAACAAAAAATTCAGGAAATTTATAACTCTTCTGAGTATGGCATTATTTTTATTACTGAAGATTGGGTAGATAAAATAAAAAAATTTTTAGAAGAACTGCCACCAAAAGCTTTACCGTCAATTGTTGCTATACCCTCTCAAGCGGGATCAACAGGTGCTGGCCTAGCTAATTTAAAAAAAATTGTTGAACAGGCAGTTGGTTCAGATATTTTAGGAGATGACTAATTAAAATATAATATTTAATAATAATTATAAAAACATAAATATGTCAGAACAAACCGGTAAAATTATTAAAGTTTCAGGACCATTGGTTATTGCATCTGGAATGAAAAATGCCAAGATGTACGAAGTTGTTAAGGTTTCTGATCAAAAATTAATTGGTGAAATTATTGAATTGAAAGGTGACACCGCCTCAATTCAGGTTTATGAAGAAACTTCAGGCCTTGGGCCAGGCGAACCAGTTTACCAAACTGGAAACCCTATGGCTGTAGAATTAGGGCCAGGACTTCTTACCTCAATTTATGATGGTATTCAGCGTCCGCTAAACTTAATTCGTGACGTTGCCGGTGATTATATTACTCGAGGTATTGAGGTTCCTCCACTAGATAAAGAAAAAAAATGGAAATTTGAACCAAAAGTCCAAAACGGTGACGAAGTTTCAGAAGGTGACATTTTAGGTGAAGTTCCAGAAACCGAGCTTGTCACTCATAAAGTAATGGTTCCTCCTGGAATTAAAGGTAAAGTTGAAGACATCAAACCAGGTGAATTCACAATCGAAGAACCAGTTGCCAAAGTTGGTGGCAAAAATGTTGTAATGAAACAAATATGGCCAATTCGTCAACCTCGACCAATTTCCGAAAAGCTTATTCCAACCGAACCTCTTTTATCTGGTCAAAGAGTAGTTGACGCTTTCTTTCCAGTAGTTAAAGGTGGGACTGCTTGTGTTCCCGGACCTTTTGGTTCCGGTAAAACGGTTGTTCAACACCAATTAGCTAAATGGGCCGATGCTGACGTAATTATTTTTATTGGTTGTGGTGAACGCGGTAATGAAATGACAGACGTACTTCAAGAATTCCCAGAATTAATCGATCCAAAATCTGGCAAACCATTAATGCAACGTACCGTTCTTATTGCTAATACTTCAAACATGCCCGTAGCTGCTCGTGAAGCTTCTGTTTATACTGGTATCACTATTGCTGAATATTTTAGAGATATGGGATTAAAAGTTGCTCTTATGGCCGATTCAACTTCTCGTTGGGCTGAAGCTCTTCGGGAAATGTCTGGTCGTCTAGAAGAAATGCCTGGTGAAGAAGGTTATCCTGCTTACCTTGGTTCTAGAACTGCAACTTTTTACGAACGTGCAGGTTATGTTAAATGTTTAGGCACTGAGGGTCGTGAAGGTTCATTAACTGTTATTGGAGCTGTATCGCCTCCAGGCGGTGACCTTTCTGAACCAGTAACCCAAAATACTTTGCGGGTTGTAAAAGTTTTCTGGGGTCTAGACGCTCAATTAGCTTACAAACGTCACTTCCCTGCTATTAACTGGTTAACTAGTTATTCATTATACTTAGATGATGTTTCTGACTTCATGAGAAAAAATGCTGGACAAGACTGGCCGGAAATGCAAAAAGAAGCAATGAACTTACTTCAGCAAGAAGCTAAGCTTGAAGAAATTGTTCGTCTAGTTGGTGTTGAATCCCTTTCTGCAAAAGAACAATTAATCCTAGATACTGCAAAATCTCTTCGTGAAGACTTCTTACACCAAAACGCTTTTGACGACATTGATACTTATACTTCTTCCAAAAAGATGTATTTAATGTTAAAAGCAATTTTGACTTTCCATCACGAAGCAACTAATGCATTAGATAATGAAAAACTATTAAAAGATTTAGTTAATCTACCAATAAAAGAAAAAATCGGTAAAGCTAAAATGACTAAAGAAGAAGAATTAGATAAACTTGAAAAGCTTACTGAAGAAATCAAAACTGAAATTAATAAGTAAATTATAATATAGATAATTATGTTAAAGCAGTACAAAACAATTAAAGAAATCTCTGGACCACTTCTAGTCGTTGAAGGCGTTGAAGGCGTCAAATACGAAGAAATGGTCGAGGTTGAGCTATCTGATGGCTCACGTCGTCGCGGTCGTGTCTTGGAAATCTCCAAAGATAAGGCTGTTGTTCAAATGTTTGAAGAATCTCGAGGCTTAGAAATCGACGGTGCTAAAGCAACCTTTCTTGGTAAAACCATGGAAATTGGCGTTAGTAAAGACATGCTAGGCCGAATTTTTGATGGTGCCGGTAAACCAAAAGACGGTCTACCAGAAATTATTGCCGAAAAGAAACTTGATATTAATGGTGCACCGCTAAACCCTTATTCTCGTGACTATCCAGACGACTTTATTCAAACTGGTATTTCTACCATTGATGGTTTAAATACTTTAGTTCGAGGTCAAAAGCTTCCTATTTTTTCAGCTTCTGGTCTTCCCCATTCTGAATTCGCCGCTCAGATTGCCCGTCAGGCAAAAGTAGCAAAACCAGACGGTACTACTGAAGGAAACTTCGCCGTAGTATTTGCTGCTATGGGTATCACTTTTGAAGAATCAGAATTCTTTATTAATCAATTTAAAGAAACTGGCGCGATTTCTCGTGCTGTATTATACGTTAACCTGGCCGACGACCCAGTAGTTGAACGTATCACTCTACCTCGTATTGCTTTAACCACTGCTGAATATTTAGCCTTTGAATTAGGTATGCACGTACTAGTAATTTTGACCGACCTTACAAACTACTGCGAAGCCCTTCGTGAAATTTCCGCTGCTCGAAAAGAAATTCCTGGTCGACGTGGATACCCTGGTTACTTATATACTGACCTTTCTACTATTTATGAACGTGCAGGTAAAATTAAAGGTAAACCTGGTTCAATCACTCAAATTCCAGTACTAACAATGCCTGAAGACGATAAAACTCATCCAATTCCAGATCTTACTGGTTATATTACTGAAGGACAAATCATGCTTTCTCGTGAACTCCACAGAAAAGGTATCTATCCTCCAGTTGATGTATTACCTTCGTTATCTCGTTTGAAAGATAAAGGTATTGGCGACGGTAAAACTCGCGAAGACCACTCAGGTGTTTTAAATCAGGTTTTTGCTGCATATGCTCGTGGTAAAGAAGCAAAAGAACTTGCCGTTATTCTAGGTGAAAGTGCTTTAAGTGATGCTGATAAAAAATTCGCAAAATTTGCAGATGAATTTGAAGATAAATATGTTCGCCAAAGACTAGACGAAGATAGAACCATTAAAGAAACTCTAGATCTTTCCTGGAAACTAATGTCTATTTTACCAAAAGCAGAACTTAAACGTGTTAAAGAAGAACACATTGATAAATACCTACCTAAAGAATCAAGTTAATAAATCTGCAAGTTAGCAAGCTTGCTAACTTAACACTTTAAAACTTGCCGATTTAAAATATGGCTAATAAACTAAACGTTAATCCAACTCGTCAGGAATTACTTAAGTTAAAAGTAAAACTTAAGACAGCCCAGCGCGGTCATAAATTGTTAAAAGAAAAACGAGATGGCTTAATGAAAAATTTCATGGCAATCATTAGAGAAGCCAAAACCCTTCGCCAAGAAATCGAAGAACAGCTTGGTCGTGGTTTTTTCTCTTATATTTTCTTTTCTTCAAAAATTAGGCACTCAATTATTAATGAAGCTCTTGCTGTACCAACTAAAAAAGTTAGTCTTCAAGCCTCAACTAGGAATGTCATGGGTGTTGATGTGCCTAAATTTGAATATCAAGAGGAAGGAGATTTCTTATGTTACGATTTAGCCATTACTTCAACCAGTCTAGATAGAGCCTTAGAAACTTTTTCGGGTGCTTTAAAAACAATGGTAAAACTTGCTGAAATTGAACACTCCGCAAAACTTCTAGCCAAAGAAATTGAAAAAACTCGCCGGAGAGTTAATGCCTTAGAATATGTCTTTATTCCTGATACTATTGAAACTATAAAATATATTCAATCTAAGCTGAATGAACAAGAAAGAGCAACAATTATTACTCTAATGAAAGTCAAAGATATTATTGCTAAACAAGAAGCTACTTAATATTTTTATAAAATAAAAATCGCCTTTTACATAGGCGGTTTTTTGATTAAAAAATGCTCTAAACTTTAATTTTAGAGTTTTTTTATACTAGGCTTGTCCCGAATTTATTTCGAGATCACTCTTTAACTAGTAACAGCACTCACCTGCTGGCTTACCCGAACCACAGTCACATGGCTCAGCCGCACCGCAGCACTCGCCGTAAGGCTTACCTGAACCGCACGGGCAATCATCTGCCAAATGTGGCATAAACTTAATTTATAAATTAAATAATTTAGTTGTATTAATAACAGCCTGTTTCTCAACTTTATTATAATCAATTTCTCTAATTTCAGCAATTTTCTTAGCTATATACTTAACATATTCAGGCCTATTGCGCTCGCCTCTATAAGGATCTGGCGCTAAATAAGGGCAATCAGTCTCAACTAAAATAACGTCTAAAGGAAGATTTCTTACTACTTCTGCTATTTGACCGGTTTTGTCAAAAGTTACTATACCTGTAAAACCAATAAAAAATCCCTGCTTTAAAAAAGCCAAGGCTTGTTCTGGAGTTCCACCAAAACAATGAATTACCCCTCTTAACTTATCATCCTGAACATCACGAAGGATCTCTAAAATCTCATTATAAGCATCTCTACTGCCATCTTTACTATTTCGGCTATGTATAATCAATGGCAAATTAAACTCCTTCGCCAAATTTACATGCTTAATAAAAACTTTTTTTTGGTTTTCAATATTTTTATCACTGTGAAAAAAATCCAATCCAGTCTCACCTATTCCAACAATTTTTTTAGAACTTTTTATTAATGATCTATAATTATCAATGTTAAATGCTTCTGGATGAAAATCACTGCCTGAAACATGAATTGGATGAAGACCAACAGCTGCATAAACTCCTTTTTCAAACTCCTCTGCGATTTCTACCGCCCGCCGACTAGTTTGCAATTGTGCCCCAACGTTTATCATCCAAATTTTTTCTTTTTCACAATTATCAATTATCTGTTTATAATCATCTTTAAATGCTTCAAAATTTAAATGGGCATGACTATCAATTATCATAAACTAAATTAAAGGATTAACTTTATCAAAAAGTACTGGAATAATAGGTGATAAAAAATTAGCCATTTCAATAAGCCACATTGAAACTTGTGATTCGGCTAATTTTTCAAGCCACCAAGGTGAAATAGTAATTTGAGAAGTAAAATATAAAACTATCCCTATTGCTAATGTACCTTCTAAAAAACCAAGTAAAGCACCTAAAAACCTATTTAAACTTTTAGTAAATGGGATAATTGAAACTAAATTAAATATTTTATTGATTATCCAAAACGCCAAACCAATTAAACGATTTACAATTGTAAAAACTAAAATAAAAGCGATAATTCTAGCAGTTATCGCGTTGCCTAATAAAATCGGCTCAAGCCATGCCCCAACTGGCTCATAAAAAATTCCGGCCAGCCAACCACCAACCACTACACCAATTAATGCTCCAATTGTTTGAACTAACCCCATCGTAAAACCAAAAGCAATAAAAATAAACAAAATAATTAAAAGGATTAAATCAAGAATTGTTAAAAACATATTTTTATTTGTCATCCCGCACTAGATGCGGGATCTAATTAATTTAATCTTGGAAACAACGCTTCGCCTTTAATAATCTTTTTAGCTGTAATAATCTCTTTTACCTTTTTAGCAGTCTCTGGCAAAAATGGTATTAATAATTGGCTTACAACATAAACTCCATTAGCAGCTTTGTTTAAAACTTCTTTTAGTTCTTTATCCTTACCAGCCTTAGCAAGTTCCCACGGTTTAGTTTCAGAAATCAAGCCATCAATTTCAGCAATTTTATCCCAAATATATTTTAGGGCCTGATCGAAATAAAAATCTTCAACCAATTTTTCAAAATCTTTATCATCTTTAAACTTATCTAATTTTATTTTAACATCATTTTGTTCAATTAAACCAGTCACTCTATTAACTAAATTACCTAAACCATTAGCTAAATCAGCAGTATAAGCTTCTTCAAGTTTTTCAACGCTAAAATCACTATCCTGAACTGGATGTATGTACCTAGTTAAATAATAACGAACTGTCTCAGCACCATACTTTTCAACTAATTGAAATGGATCAACAACATTACCTAAAGATTTAGACATCTTTCCGCCTTCAATATTTATATAGCCATGAACAAATAATTTCTTAGGCAAAGGCAAATCTGCTGACATCAACATTGCCGGCCAATAAACTGCATGAAACCTAATTATTCCCTTACCAATTACATGAGTATCAGCTGGCCAATTTTTTTGATAAAGCTTATCATTATTCTGATAACCAATACCAGTAATATAATTACTTAAAGCATCAAACCAAACATACATTACTTGGCTTTCATCTCCTGGCACCGGCACTCCCCAATTCTTAGCCCGTTTCTGACTTCGTGAAATTGAAAAATCTTCAAGTCCCATTTTAATAAAACTCAAAACTTCATTTTTACGTGACTCAGGAACAATTTTATATTCGTCAGATTCAATAAGCTTTTCTAATTTTTTTTGATAATTAGTTAACTTAAAAAAATAATTCTCTTCCTCAACCACTTCTGGCTCTTTTTTATGTTCCGGACACTTACCATCAACTAATTCCTTTTCTGTATAAAATTGCTCACAACCAACACAATAAAGTCCTTTATATGTTTTTTTATAAATATCTTCTTTTTTACAAGCAGCCCATAATTTTTGTGCACCTTCAAAATGAGGTTTAGAAGCAGTTCTAATAAAATCATTATTAGAAATATTAAACACTTTAGCCAAATTAATAAAACATTTTGCATTTCTTTCTACCAACTCTTCAGTGGTTATATTTTCTTTTTCTGCGGCTTGAACATTTTTTAAACTATTATCATCAGTACCAGTTAAAAAGAAAACCTCTCTTCCCTTTTGTCGCTGGTATCTTGCTACCACATCAGTTTGAACCAATTCCAAAGCAAAGCCAATATGAGGGCTGGCATTAACATAAGGAATTGCAGTTGTAATATAAAATTTCTTCGACATTTTAATCTATTATTTATCTTTTTTAAATAAATATTTATTAGGTGAAATAATAACTACAAATTCACCTTTATTCTGATCAGCTTTTACTTTTTCTAAAACTTCTTTTGGCATTCCACGGTTAATAGTTTCAAACTTTTTAGTTAATTCCCGACAAACTACTACTTCACGATCAAGATTTAATTCAACCAACTGTTCAAGAGCCTTTATAATTCGATAAACCGATTCATAAAACACTACAGTTATTTTTGAATCTACTATTTCTTTTAATATTGTTTGTCTGCCTTTTTTTTGAGGTAGAAAGCCTAAAAATAAAAACCGGTCTGTTGGCAGGCCAGAAATCGATAGTGCAGCTGTTATTGCACTTGCTCCAGGAATAGGCTCTACTTTTATTCCTTCACGCCATGCAGCTTGAGCCAACAATCCTCCTGGGTCAGAAATTCCCGGAGTGCCTGCATCAGTTACCAAAGCAATATCTTCTCCTGCTTTTAATCTTTCAATCAAAAAATCAATTTTTCCATGATTACTATGCTGATGGTAGCTAATACAATTTGTATCAATTTGATAATGATTTAAAAGTATCTTAGTTACCCTAGTATCCTCACAAGCAATCAAGTTGACATTTTGTAAAATTTCAAGTGCTCTGCTGGTAATATCTTTTAAATTTCCAATTGGTGTTGCCACCACAAACAATGTTCCCATATATTTATAAAATAACACAAAAATAACCTTTTTTCAAGGTTATTAATTGACTATCTCATCATATTGTAGTAATAATATAACAACTGCAAACAAAGGAGGTGCCATGCAGGAAAACGACAAATTTCAGATCAAATTCCGAGGAGGAAAAGAAGTCGTAGTAGAGGCGTACAGTATCTCAAACGCCAAACAGAAAGCTCTTACAGAAACTGGCAAAAAGATGCGCGACATCACCAGTTGCAAACGGCTTCCAAAACCCAAACCCGCCCAACCAAGGCAAACTCTAGGCCCTATCGAATGGAGAAACCCCAGAAGAAGGTCTTATTGGGATCTTATTCATGGAAGCTTCTAAAATCACCCGCCCTAACATTAAACTTGATGTTGGGGCTTTGTTTTATTCGTCAAGTTGTTTTCTTAAATCAGCAATAGCTGATAAATATGTTTTCTTATTTTCTTCTTTAATTCCTTCCTTAGGAGGAAATACTTCAGTCAAAGGATTTATCTTAACTCCATTTTTTACCAACTCATAATGAACATGAGGACCAGTTGAAAGTCCGGTCGAACCGACATAGCCAATAGTTTCACCTTGGGAAACTTTCTGGCCATACGAAACAGCCATCTTTGACATATGTCCATAATTAGTCTGATAAGTAGAATTATGCCTTACTTTAACCATATAACCATAGGAACCATTCCAACCGGCAAAAATTATTGTACCATCACCAACTGAACGAATTGGGGTGCCATAATCTGCAGCATAATCAATTGCCCTGTGGGTTGTAGAAAACCCAAAAGCACTAATATAACGTTGGCCGGTTGTAAATCCTGAGGATATATATTTAAAAGCAACTGGCGCTTTCAAAAATGTTCTTTCAGATGAATCACCATTCTCGTCAAAATAACCAAAATTATCTTGTGACTCTTCATAATAAAATGCGTAAAGTTCTTTACCATCATTAACAAATTTTCCCGCCAATATCTGGCCTGGCATAATATATTCTCCATCTAAATATCGTTCCTCATAAACAAACTTAAACGAATCTCCTTTTCTAACTTCCCAGGCAAAATCAATCGTCCATTGAAAAGCATTAGCAAAACCAATAACTGCTCGTTCATCAATTCCTTTTTCTAATGCTGCTTCATACATTGAGCTTTCAATTATCCCTTCAGCGGTCTTTATTTTAATATCATAAACAATTGGCTTTCTTTCAGCTGCCCAAACTGATTGGGTGGTAGTTCCAGTACTACTAGCTATATCTATAAAACCTCTAGTTACAAAAAGTTTTTCTTCCGTATCAATTTGGTATATTAATTGTTCTAGTTCGTCTGTTTCTTTATCAAAAACTAAATCAATAGTCCGGCCAAGTCTAACTTTAGTTAAATCATACACGTCTTCAGTCGCATTAAAAATAGCCCCGCTAATTGCCGGGCTAATACTAGCATCTGCCATTAATTTTCCAAAGGTAGAACCTTCGGTAATTTCCAGGCTTTTTGTATAAGTTGTTTCAACCTGTTCAACCTCTTGATTTTCAATAGCCTCTAAATTCTCGGCATTATGAAATTTGTTAATCAAAAAAGCCAGGCTTAAACCGGCTACAGCTAAAATTACTAAAAACTTTATCTTCCTCATAGATTTTTATTATACCAAAAATGACAAAATTTACAATCCCAAAAAAATCAGCTTTTTTACCTTATTTTATCTCTTTATTTCTCAAAGAACGCTGGTAATTTATAGCAAATCTATGAGCCTCATCTCTGACTTGCTGCAATAATTTAAGCGAAGCTGATTTTTTAGAAAGCTTGACAGGATATTGATTATTTAAGGTATAAATTTCTTCTTCTTTCTTAGCCAATGCAATTAAAGGAACTTGCATGCCAATTTCTCTAAGTGAAGTAATAGCTGCTGTCAACTGAGGCTTACCGCCGTCAACCATTATTAAATCAGGTAGCTTTGATTTTTCTTTTGTTATTCTGTAATATCTTCGATAGATAATTTCCTTCATTGCGTCAAAATCACTCTGGCCTTTAAAAGTTTTAATTTTAAACCTTCGATAATTATTTTTATCTGGCTTTCCGTCTCGCCACTGAACCATTGAACCGACCACATCAGTCGCACCAAGATTAGATACATCAAAAGCTTCAATCACTCTTGGCAGGGTTGGCAGATTTAATTTATTTTGCAATTCAAGCAGACTATCTTGTCCAAGCTTTAATCCTACATCAATATTTTTTCTAACTAAATTTAAAAGCTTAAGCTTATCGCCTTTCTGGGGCACAGTAATTTTTATTTTTACTCCAGCTAATTTAGTTAAATATTTTTCTAACAAAGCCTGTTCTTCTAGTTTTTGAGGTAAAATGATTTCACTTGGAATATCATTAGTATAATAATACTGCCGAATAAAATCAGCGATGTGTTCTTCTGCCATTGGAATTCTAATTTTAAATTCTTTTCTTCCAGAAATTATTCCTTTATTAATATTAAAAAGCTGAACAAATAATTTGTTCATTACTTTTTTATAATTAATTACATCTTGATTATATCGTTTTTGCAGCTGTACCTTCTGGCGCTGAGTAATATTTTCAAGTGCTAGGATCTGATCTCGTCTTATTTTAGCAAGTTCATAATTTAAATCTGCTGAATAATTTTTCATTTCCTTCTGTAAATTTTTTATCAAGTCAGAAGTTTTTCCTTTTAAAATCATTTCTGCCTTCAAAACATTTTTCTGATATTCATTTTCACTTATGTTTCCAATACAAGGCGCACTACATTGTTTTATATGATAAAGTAAGCAAGCTCTCTTGGGTAAATTTTTGCAGATTCTTAATTTAAATAAACTATTAGCTAGCCTAATTGCCTCTTGTCTTGCCCCGCCAATAGCATATGGTCCAAAAACTTTATCACCTTTTTTAATTGCTCTAACTGTTTCCAAACGGGGAAACTTTTCTTTAGTGATCCTAATATACGCATAACGAACCCCAGACCTTAATTCAATATTATATTTTGGCTGATGTTTCTTTATTAAACTTGCTTCAAGTAAAAAAGCTTCAACCTCGTTATCTGTTACAAAAAAAGAAATATCCTTTGTACTTTTTATTAAAGCCTTGGTTTTAATATCTTGGATATCTTTTTGATAATATGAACCTACTCGCTTCTTTATATTTTTAGCTTTTCCAATATAAATAACATCACCATCTTTATCTTTAAATAAATAACAACCGGGATTTTTAGGAGCTTTGCTTATTTTTTCCTTTAAATTAGGCATAAAAAGCTATTTTAGGACTTGCTTTAAATATTTTCCAGTATAACTCCATTTCGCACATTTGGCGATTTTTTCCGGTGTACCTTCAGCAATTATTCTACCACCTTTGTCTCCACCTTCAGGACCTAAATCAATAATCCAGTCAGCTGATTTTATAACGTCTAAATTATGCTCGATTACCACCACGCTATTTCCTTTTTCGACTAGTCTACTCAAAACATCAAGCAATTTTTTAACATCAGCAAAATGAAGTCCAGTTGTCGGCTCGTCTAAAATATACATGGTATCCCCTCCTTTGCGGGAAAGTTCGGAGGTAAGCTTAATTCTTTGAGCCTCTCCGCCGGAAAGCGTTGTAGCACTCTGGCCTAAAGTAATATAGCCAAGCCCGACATCATAAAGAGTCCGCAGTTTATTTTTAATCCGAGGTATTCTTTCAAAAAACTCTAGAGCTTCTTCTACTGTCATGTTAAGCACATCAGCAATACTTTTATCTTTATATTTTATAGCCAGAGTTTCTTGATTGTACCGGCTACCTTTGCATTTCTCACACTCAACATAAACATCGGGTAAAAAATGCATCTCTATCTTTTTGACACCATCACCCTCACACTCTTCACAGCGTCCACCGGCAACATTAAAACTGAAACGCCCCGGCTTATAGCCCTTTGCTTTTGCATCTTTTGTCTGAGCAAAAAGTTCCCGAATATAAGTAAACACTCCAATATATGTAGCTGGGTTACTTCTTGGCGTTCTGCCAATTGGTGATTGATCAACAATGATTGCCTTCTCCAATAAACCATGGCCCTTTAAGCTTTTATACTTCCCAGGCTTTTCCTGACTAGCCCAAAATATTTTATACAGTGCTTTATATAAAATATCATTAATCAAACTACTTTTACCCGAACCAGAAACTCCAGTTACGCAAGTTAAAACCTTAAGTGGAATTTTCACATCAATGTTTTTTAAATTATTCTGAGCAGCTCCTAAAATTTCTAAATAATCAAAAGCTTTCTTTCTACTACCTGGCACTTCAATCTTTTTCTTGCCTGCTAAATATTGTCCAGTGATTGATTCCTTGCATTTTTTCATTGTTTCAGGGGTTCCAGCACAAACTACCTTTCCACCATGAATTCCCGCTCCCGGGCCCAAATCAAGCACATAATCAGCTGATAATATTGTCTCTTCATCATGTTCTACTACAACCACTGTATTTCCTAATTTTTGCAAATTTCTTAAAGTATTTATCAATTTTTCATTATCTCTCTGATGAAGACCAATTGAAGGTTCGTCCAAAATATACAAAACTCCGCGAAGCTCTGAACCAATTTGAGTTGCTAATCTAATCCTTTGAGCTTCCCCGCCAGAAAGAGTTCGGGCTTCCCGAGAAAGTGTTAGATAATCAAGGCCAACGTTAAGTAAAAATTTAAGTCTATTTTTAATCTCGCGTAAAATTAATTTAGCAATTTGATTTTCTTGCTTAGTCAATTTAAGATTATCAAAAAAATCATAAGCCTTATCTATTGAAAACTCAGAAACTTCCCAAATATTTTTATTACCAACTGTTATTGCCAATACCTCTGGTTTTAATCTTTTGCCTTTACAGGTAGGGCAAGGCCCAATAGTCATATATTTTTCCATCTCCCGTCTTCGATAATCAGAATCAGTCTGCTTATAAAGTCTTTCAATTTGCGGTATAACGCCTTCAAATTGTCCAGTCCAAGAATAATTAGTATCTCGCTTCCAAGAATGCATATCAAATTTTATATCTTCATCAGAACCATATAAAACTATATCTTTAACTGGCCTCGGAAGTTCTTTCCAAGGCACCCACATGTCAAAACTATAATGATCAGCCAAACTATCCAGCATCTTCTTACGCCAACCCTCACCATGTGTCTGCCAAGGCCGTATTGCACCCTCAGCTAAACTTAAACTTACATCTGGCACTACTAAACTTTCATCAACTTGTTGTAGATAACCTAATCCATGGCATTCCTCGCAAGCACCAAAGGGTGAATTAAAAGAAAACATTCTTGGTTGAAGTTCTTCAATAGAAATTCCGCAATCTGAACACGCATTGTGCTGAGAAAATATTTTTTCTTTTTTGTTTATTATTGCTAAAACTAAACCATTGGCCTCAGTAAGTGCATTTTCAATTGCTTCAGTTAATCTTGATTGAATTCCTTTTTTAATTACAATTCGATCAATAATTATCTCAATATTATGTTTAATTTGCTTATTTAATTTAAACTTTTCCCAATCAGATAAATCTTTAATTTCTCCATCAAGTCTAATTCGGCTATATCCTTTTTGAATTAACTCTAAAAATAATTTTTCATAAGTTCCCTTTTTACTACGAATTACTGGGGCTAAAATTTGTAATTTAGTTCCTGTTTTTTCTTTACTTAACAAACCAGCAATAGTTTCTGCTGATTGCCCAGAAATCGGTTTACCACACTTAGGACAATGGGCAATTCCAATTCGAGCAAAAAGCAATCTAAGATAATCAGAAATTTCTGTAATAGTACCAACAGTTGACCTAGGATTTTTTGAAATTGATTTTTGTTCTATTGATATAGCCGGTGAAAGTCCAGTTATTTTTTCAACATCCGGCTTGTTCATCAATCCCAAAAATTGTCTTGCATAAGCTGACAGGCTTTCAACATAACGTCGCTGGCCTTCAGCATAAAGGGTATCAAAAGCCAGTGTTGACTTGCCAGAACCAGATAAACCGGTAATCACCGTTAACTTATCGATTGGAATATCAACATTAATATTTTTAAGGTTATGCTCACGCGCACCTTTAATTGTTATTTTATTTTTTGTCATAATTTTATTTATCACCCTGAACTCGATTCAGGGTCTCGTTAAACGAAATTCCGAATCAAATCTGCCTGTCGGCAGGCAGATCCGGAATGATAACTATAATTTACTTTTTAATTTATCAATTTTATCTCTAAGCTCAATCGCCTTTTCAAAATTAAGCTCCTCGGCAGCGTTTTGCATCTGGCCTTCTAGATCAATTATTAACTTATCAATTTCAAGCTCTTTACCCTTTTCTCCCGGTTCAATCACAACTTCTTCTTCGGCAATTGCCTTAACAATACTTTTCGGCGTAATGCCATATTTTTTATTGTAAGCCAATTGCAACTTACGTCGACGTTCAGTTTCGGCAACTGCCTGCTTGATTGACTTAGTCTGGCGATCAGCATACATTATTACTTTAGAATCAACATTTCTGGCTGCTCGGCCAATTGTTTGGACTAAACTAGTTTTATTTCTTAAAAAACCTTCTTTATCAGCATCTAAAATAGCTACTAAAGCCACTTCTGGAATATCAAGCCCTTCTCTAAGTAAATTAATACCAACCAAAACATCATATTTACCTATTCTCAAATCTCTAATAATTTTAATTCTTTCCAAAGTATCAATTTCAGAATGCAAATAAACTGCTTTTATTCCCTGATCAACCAAATAGGTAGAAAGTTCTTCAGCCATTCGTTTAGTTAAAGTGGTTACTAAAACTCTATAACCTTTATTAATATTTTTCTGAGCTTGTTTCATTAAATCTTGAACTTGACCTTCAACTGGTTTAATTTCAATTTTTGGATCAACTAAGCCAGTTGGCCTAATAATCTGCTCTACTGTTTGCCCACTGTTTTTTATTTCGTATTCGTCTGGCGTTGCCGAAGTATAAACAACATGTTTTAAATGTTCTTCAAACTCATTAAATTTAAGCGGTCGATTATCATAGGCTGAAGGTAAACGAAATCCATAATCAATCAAATTCTTTTTACGGCTTCTGTCGCCATAATACATTCCGCCAATCTGTGGAATACTTTGATGACTCTCATCGATTACTAAAAGCCAATCCTTAGAAACATAGTCAAAAAAATCAATCAAAGTAAATGGTGGTTGGCCAGGCTTTCTATTGTCAAAATGACGCGAATAATTTTCAATTCCCTTGCAATACCCTAGTTGCTCAATCATTTCTAAATCATAATTTGTCCTCTGCTTAAGCCTATAAGCCTCGATAGTATCAAGTTCTGGCAATCTTTTATTTAATTCTTTACGAATTGAATCAATTGCTTTTGGGATTCTACCTGGTGGTACTACAAAAGGTTTAGCTGGATAAATAAAAACATCTTTTAAATCATTTATCTTTTTCCCAGTAATTTTATCTACATCAGAAATGGCTTCAATTTCATCTCCAAAAAGCTGAATTCTAACCACATTACTATTAGCTGATCCCTGAATTATATCAATTGTATCCCCTCGCACTCTAAACCTTCCTGGACGCAATTCTATATCATTTCTTTCATATTGAATATTCACTAAAGCACTAAGTAAATCTTTCTTTTCTACTTTCTGCCGTGCACTAATATGAAAACTTTCCCCTTCAAAATCTTCAGCCTGCCCTAGACCATAAATTGCTGAAACAGAAGCCACTACAATTACATCCTTACGAGCCAAAAGCGATGTGGTTGCCTCAAGTCTTAACCTTTCAATTTTCTCATTTATACTTGCATCTTTTTCAATATAAGTATCAGATTGCGGCAAATAACTCTCTGGTTGGTAATAGTCATAATAAGAAACAAAATAACAAACTTTATTATTTGGAAAAAAAGTTTTAAATTCTTCAAATAACTGAGCTGCCAAAGTTTTATTATGAGAAAGTACTAAAGTCGGCTTTTGAATTTTTTCAATCATGTTGGCAATAGTAAAAGTTTTTCCCGACCCGGTCACGCCTAAAAGAGTCTGCTGCGGATATTTTTTATATCCTGCCACCAGCTTCTTAATTGCCTCAGGCTGATCACCTCGAGGACCAAAATCAGATTGTAATTTAAATTTATCCACTACAAATTAATTTTTAATAGTTAAAGGTTAATGGTTAATTATTTCTATAAGGGATATAAACTTTATTTAGCTATTTTTTCAAACGCTAAACTAAGGGGCCCAAAAGCCCCTTGGTTAAAAATTAGCTTAATTCAGTTGTTTTTAGATTATAACAAAAAAACCTAAACAGTCAATACTAAGAAATTCCTAAAACCTTATTAATTTTATCTTTATCAAACCCAGTAATAATTTCTCCCTTAATATCCACAACTGGCACTCCCATTTGTCCAGACTTGTCAATCATCTCTTGAGCTTTATCTTGATCAACTGAGACATCAATATCTTCAAACTCAATCTTTTTTTCACTTAAATAGTCTTTAACCTGCTTACAAAAAGGACAAGTTGGGGTGGAATATATAATAACCTTTTTCATATTTTTTCAATTTAATAATTAATATTTAATAACAATCCTTACCTTCTTCACAAGGACTTTTCTTTTTTAAATTTATTATATAATTATAGGCCGAAAGCGCTGCCTTAACACCATCTCCAGCTGAGATATTATTTTGTTTATAAGGATCGTCAGTTACATCTCCAGCTGCAAAAATTCCAGGGTGACTAGTTTTTGAATATTTAGAATCAACTATTATTTGGCCAAATTTATCAATCTTCACTAAGCCTTTAACTATTTCTGAATTTGGTACTGAACCAATTTCTACAAACAATCCTCCAAGCTTTAGTTTTTTTTCTTTGTTAGTTTTAATATTTTTATACTTTAAACCTGTCACCATTTTATCACCTAAAATTTCCAAGGTCTCAGCATTAAAAATAATTTCTACTTTATCTTTATTCATAATTTCATCCTGAGTCATTTTATCAGCTTTTAACTTTTTACCACGTTGTAATAAATAAATTTTAGTTGCATAAGGTAATAAATCAATTACTGCTTCAACACCAGCATTACCTCCGCCAACTACAGCCACTTCACGACCATTAAACAATGGGGCGTCACAAGTAGAACAATAAGCAACACCTTTACCGTCAAAATCGGCTTCACCAGGAATATTAAGCTTCCGATGTCTCGCTCCACTTGCAACTACCAGTGTCTTAGCTCTATACTTATTATTTTTATCTGTTTTAATCTCAAAATCACATTTTCTCCTACCTTTTTCACATTTAATTTCTTTAGTAGAAACTACTTTCTCCGGCATTTTTATATCTACTTCTTTAGTAAAAAACCTAACGTGTTCTTCAAATTTCTTAGCTAAATCAACTCCTGAAATACTTTTCTCACCAATCCAATTCTGAATATCATCAGAAACAATAGACTGACCCCCAAAAGAATCAGTCACTAATAAAGTCTTTAATTTTTTTCGAGCCAGATAAACTGCAGCTGCACTTCCAGCCGGACCAGCTCCAATTATCACAACGTCGTAAATCATAACTTAATCCTCAATAACAAATGCCAATTTATCTCCAAATTCCTTAGCAGCTGTCGGGTCTTTAGCGGTAACAATCTTACCGTCAACTTCAACCTGCATACCAGTGTACTCAGCCCCTTTATCTTTTAGATTCTCTTCCTCACTGGGAAAACTCGTCACTGTTTTACTAATCAACGCACCAGCATTAGCTAAAATAGAAGGAGCAATACAAATTGCTCCCAAAATTTTTCCTGCTGCTTTAAAACCCTCAATAAGTCTAAATGCTTTTGGATCATTAAAATAAATTTGAGATCCCGGACCTCCAATAAAAACTAAAGCATTAAAATCCTTAGGATCAATTTCAGCGATTGCTAAATCAGGTTTTATTTCTGTTCCTAACTTCCCAATTGCTTTTTCTTTAGTTTGGGAGGCAATTTTAACTTCAATTCCTCGGCCTTCCAAAACTTTCTTTGGCTCCAATAATTCCTCATCTCTAAAATCTTTCTGGGCAATTATAAAAACCGCTTTCCGAGCCATACAATTAATATTTATTTATTATTCTGATAAGCTCTTTTACTAATCCAATATGCTTAGTTTCATCATCTCTGATATATCTAATCTTATCAAGTGTTTGTTTGTCTTGAAAAAAAGTCATTATTTCCTCACATGCTCCTTGAGCTTTTTCCTCAAGATCAAGACCTTTTTCTAAATTTTCCAAAATCGACTCTTTATTCATAAGTTTTCGATTATTTCTTGCATTGAATTCTTATGTTGGGCTGTATCACGAAGTAAACTGTCAATTATTCCTTGAACTAAACTACGATCATTTTCTGATAAGATATCTAAAAAATTATCATTTTTTATCATAGTAGAATAAAGTTCCAGCATACTATCTTCAAGCTGTATCTCACTTTTAATAATCTTACTTAATTTAGATTTTTCTTCCTGATCCATATTTATTTATCTAGTAACTTTAATATCTTCGCCAAGTTCAGCATCACAAGACCCAATTGTAATTCTACCGTTTGTGTCTTTCTGAACATAGTAATTAGTATAAGCTTCACTGCCTGCTAATTCTGGGTCATGAGGAATCTCGGCAATATATTTAGTAGTTAAACCAGATAAATCAATAAAGTTTGTGCCTGTACTTTGGGCAGAACAAGTCCCTGCTGCAGTACCAATCATATAATAAGTATCATCAGATAAAGTAACCGGATGAGCCCCATCATTATCAACCATATACTTAATGTAAGCATTTAAAACTGAATTAACTGAACTCCAACGATCAGCATTACGGGCTTGGGCAAACCTAGTTGCTGGATCAACAGCTACATATATCACTGCTGCTAAAATTGCAATCACTGCAATTACAATTAAAAGCTCAACTAAAGTAAATCCTTTTAATTTCATAAATTTATAATTTAAAAATTAACGAGTAACGCTAATCGAACTAGCACGTTCTGGCTGGCAAGCACCAACTACAATCCTACCATTTTGAGTTTTGTTGATATAATATTGAGTATTTTGAGTTGTTCCATATTGTGGATCAACTGGAATTTCACCAATATACTCATCAACTAAATCATCATCAAGACCAGTAGTAAAACAATTAGTATCAACTACTGTTTGACCACTACATTCAACTGCGGTACAGCTAACACCGCCAGTTCCTAAAACTTGGACAGTGCTCCAGTCATTATCAATAGTAGCACCAGTTGGTGGTAGCTCACCATTATCAACTGCATACTTTAAAACTGCGTTTAAAATTGAATTAACCGAACTCCAACGTTCTGCATCTCGGGCTTCTTCAAGCCTTCGAACAGGATCAATTGCCACGTAAATAATAGCTGCTAAAACAGCAATTATACCAATGACAATTAAAAGTTCAATCAGAGTTAAACCTTTATTTTGTTTCATAAAACCCCCTAAGAGTTAATTATTTAGCTATTTTTATTATACCAAAAATTAAGATATTAAAAAATACCCCTCTTATAAAGAGGGGTATTTTGTATAAAAACTATCTAGAAACACTAATTGTTGGGGTATCACCACCAACTGTTTCAGGTGCACAAGCACCTACAGTGATTCTACCATTAGTACTTTTATTAATGTAATATTGGGTATCATCAGCGTCTCCTGTGCTTGGATCATAAGGAATTGCTGAAAGATAATCATCAACTAAATCAGTGTCTAAACCAGTGACATAACAATCAGTTGTTGCAACATCTTCACTGCCACAAGTCACACTAGCACAGGCTGTAGCGCCAGTATTTTCACCAATAATTTGTACCGTAGTAGTTACTGAATCAATCGCAGTAGCAGTTGCTGGTAAAATACCGCCATTATCAACTGTGTACTTTAAAACTGCATTTAAAATTCCATTAACCGAACTCCATCGTTCAGCATTTCTCGCCTCAGCCAGTCTCCTAGCTGGATCAACTGCCACATAAATAATAGCAGCTAAAATGGCAATAATACCAATTACGATTAGGAGCTCAATTAAGGTAAAACCTTTTTTGTTCATAAGTTTTTACTCCTTTAATTTTATAATATTTAAATTTAATTATTGTCTATTTCTTTAACATAAGTTGAATATACCCAGCCAGATTCTTCAGGACTTAGTTCAATTTGATACCATAAATCATTTTTATCCAAAACAAAATATTCTTCACCGGGCAAAACCTGATCAATCTTTTCAAAATTAATCCCAGGACCTTTTCTAACGTTTAAATAACCAGAAGTATTATCTTTAATTATCACTTTAGTTAATACTTCAATATCCTCACCTAAAATTTCCCCCTCTTCTTCAGGTTCTTTTTCTTGAGCTTCCGGCTCAACTACGTCAACTAGGATTCCAGAAACCCAGCCTAAATTTTCTCCATCAAATTTAAATTGATACCAACCATTTTCTTCAGCTAAAATTTCATGCTCGCTGCCCGATTCAATTTCACCAATTTTAGCAAAGCCTACTCCCGCTCCATCTCGAACATTAATATAACCTACTGTTGTAGTTTTAATAATTAAAGTTGGTTTAGTTTCTTCAATAATTTCCTCTTCTTCTTCCTTTTCTTCTTTGCCATTAATTAAATCTTCCCAGGCACCAGCATCAATATTAGCATCAATTTCCATTTCAATTTTAGGTGGATTAACAATTAATTTATAAAAATCAACTCCCTTATTACGGGCAACTATTAAACCGCCTAAAATGATAGTAACTATTACCAAAATTGCTAAACGGATATAAAGTAATTTCCAGGCTCTACGTTCTTCTTTTTTAGGTAGTAGTCCAAAAAACTTTGTAATTACTGGCAATAAATTAATATCACTGCCAATAGGATCTTTTTTTACCCCACGCAAAGCAAGTCCTAAAACATTAGAAAATAAAACTGATTTACCTTTAAACTTTACCAATCCAGCCGGATCAGCTACTCTTGCCAAAGGCTCACCCACATCAGTTTTTATACCTAAATTATCAGCCAAATATTGATCAATCTGTGGCATTAAAGCTGAACCGCCAGCTAAAATTACCTCATCAATTTTTCGTTGATTATCAGTTTGATAATATTCAATTATCTTCTTACTTTCTTCAACAATCCTCTTTAATTCTTTTTGTAAAACCAAAAGTACTTTGCCTTTTTGTTTTTTAGGATCAAAACCATTAGTTCTTTTTAATTCACTAGCTTCTTTTTCTTTAATCTTTAAACTTTTAGCAATTGACTTTGTAAATCTATCACCTGCTAAACGGATTGAAAGGCTTTGTCTTATTCCTCCTCTGTCAAAAATATTTAAATTAGTATTACGGGCACCAATATCCATAATTAGCTTGGCATTCTGTTTTGGTACTTTTTTATCTAACAATGCCCTAGCTAAACTAATTGATTCTAAATCAAAAGCAACCGGCTTTAATCCAACATTATTTAAAGCCTCAACGTAGCTATCGACTACTTTAATTGGTACTGCTACATAAAAAATTTCCTGAGTCGGCCCTTTTTTATAAATAGTTTTAAAATCAAAATAAATTTCCGATGGTTTAAAAGGAATCACTTCCTCTGCTTTAAACGGAATTGTATTCATTATTTCATTTTGTTTTAAACCAGCAGGTAATTTAAAAACCGCCGTAAAAACCTGCGATTCTGGCAAAGAAATTATACAATAAGGTGTCTTAATCGCTTTTGGTTGGGCGGATTCTAAAAGTTTAACAATATTTTCTTGAAGTTTCTTTTTGTTTTTAATTAGGCCATTCTTAACTACTTCACCCCGCATAATCATCCGAGCGTAAGAAGCAATTTTAATTTTACCAAAAACTGGACTAGTTTTTTTTAAAACTAAGGCCTCTAAAGAATGATCAGATATATCTAGACCGAATATTTTTCTACTAAACATTTTTATTTTACCTCCGTTAAAAATTATTTTTATTTTATTATGAAATAAATCTTCATCATTTCTAATAAAATTTAATACTCCTGCCAAGAAATAATATTTAAACTATTATCGACTTGGACTTGAATTTTTTGAGCGTAAATATCAATTGTTCCTGTAGCAGTAACAGTAGCACTGCTACCGTCAATTACTATATCTATTATACAAGAATTATCACTAATTGACAAAGTTCCGGAATAGCTGCTCCAGCTCTCCCGTAAGCGCTCTAAACCATCCTCTATGCAAACATTTGCTAAATTTTTAGCCCTAAGTGATTCACTAGTATCAAAGCTAGTCATTATTTCTTCAATCCCCCGCATACTTACGGCAACGCCAATAGTTAAACCAGCTGCTACTACAACTAATAAAGCAACTAAAGCAATATAACCTTTTTGGTTATTCTTATTCATCTTCTCCCCCTTAATTCAACTGAAAAATTAGCGTTGCTATTCACGTCATAGTCAGTTAAATTTTCCGGATTTTTAAAATTAATATCTAAATAAACAGAAATGTTTTTAGATCGTCCTTGATAAGATAAATCAGTAAAAGATCCATCAACTTCAACTAAACTACTATTAAGGGTAACAACGCTGCCTGCACCAACTTGCCTGGTTATAATACTGCTTACTCCGTCGAAATTATAAGTAATATCTTCTCCGCTCATTGTTAAAACTAAAGTATTACTGCTCAAGCTTCCAATATCTTCAGCTGCCTTAATATCTTTAATTAAAATATTGGTAATATATCTAATATTTTGGTTAATTTCTTGGCCAGCATAACTCTTAGTCTGTCCACCTATTACATCCAGTATTAAATAAGAAATACTAACTAAAACAATACTGACAATTGCTAAATAAATAATCATTTCAATTAAAGTAAAGCCAAAATTGCTTTGAGATTTAGAATTTTTAATTTTAAATTTTGCATTTTGCATTATCTCGTATAGTTAACTGTTATATCTTGTAATATAGGGGTATCACTGCCATCACCGGTAAACTCAACTCGATACTTAACCCATTGATCATCATTATGGCCGTTGCTAAGTGGTAATAAAACTTCATCTCCAGAGGTAAAGTAAATTCCAGAGCCAGTCGGCCCCATCCAGTCAGTCCAAATTCCTGGACTTCCCCCACTATCAGGTGCAGTTGCAATTTGCACCTGAATATCTTCATTAGCCGAAGGAAGTGTCTCGGTCCACGATATAAAATTAAAAGCGCTAGGACCAGTAGTATCAAAAGCTGAAGATTCAAGCCAGCCGCTTGTAGCATAACCGCTGCCAAAACTAGAAATACGCAATTTTTCAGAATAAGGATTTTGATAAAAAGCCATAAAGCCAAAAGTTTCTGTAGTATGATTTCTTTCAGTATCACTAATAGTATCTTCTTCAGCATGGAAACCAGCCTGGGAATCGTCTATGTTACAAATCACGGACCAAGAACCGTCTCCACCATCCATTTCAAGTTGACTTGCAATAACAATTGGAGAAAAACTATAAGAATTATCAAAATTAAAATTATAACAACCATTACCATGTCCTCGAACCGAATCGGATGTTCTTTGAGTTTCAAAAGTAATACCTTCCACTGTACCACTAACATCTCGCTCTACGGCCACCCAACCAATAGTTTCGCTAGCACTGTGAGAGGTACAAGCTTCAGCACAATTTAAAGCCATTTGAAAACCATCAGCATCAGGTGGATTACTCTGACTACCATCACGACTAATCCAAGTTGTTACCCATGAAGTATCATTATTCGACATTAACTGATGAAAAACTAAAGGATCATTATCATAACTAAATTGGTAAGTCATTGAATCAGCATTCCAATTATTTTTTCTACCTAAAGTACTCGTTTCATATAAATGTGCTTCAATTTTAATATCTCCAAAAACCCATTCACCTTCTTCAATTACTAAATAAGCAATATCATCTGTTGTAGGTGTTGAACCGTTTGGCGCTTCTAAACGAACCTGAAAGCTGTTTGTTCCTGCATTCCTAACTCTAGCGCTAATTGGTGATCCATTATTAACTTCATAATAACTAACTATAACTACAGGATTAGTATATTCATTTTGTAAATTTATTGTCTGCCAATTGCCGTCTGCAGTAGTCGTAGCAATCTCTAACGGCGGCTCAGTTAAAACTTCAATCTTTACTTCATCAAGTTCAATTTCCTGAGTACCATCTCCGGCCAAAAAAGCCTTAAAATTTATTTCACCACTAGTAGCAGAAAAATCAAAAATATTATCATTAATTTCTGTGGCTGTATTATAATCAGTAGCTAGAGGGTCAACGCTAGCATTAATCCAATTATTACCGTCCCACCATTGCCAGGCTGCACCGTCCCATAGCTGATAATAAACCTCCCCACCTCCCGGCGCAGTTGAAGTAGCAGCAAAACTTTTCCATTTATCAACATTATCCGGCTCCCAAGAATCAGTTGGAAATATTGTTGGTTGATCGCTAGCATAAGGATCATCACTCCAGCCAGCTGAAACATTATCAAAACCAACCGTAAATGGCCCTGCTCCCGAACCACCTGGACTCTCAATCCAATAAGCTAATTTTAAATAATAAGTTCCAGCCGTAGTTACAGCCGAAGAAGCATCAATTGTTGTTGCACTTGTCCAAGAACCTTCACCATTAACACTAATTGAACTGCCAACTTGATTACTTGGTGGACCAGAACTACTATCAACATAAACTCGAATTTCTGCTACATTTGGTGTTAAATTAAAATCAACTGATTTATAATCAAAATCAATATCAAATGATGGATCATTCTCTGTTGTAGTGAATTCCTGCTCCCAATAACCGCCAATTTCGTCATTCTTTCCCTGAGGCACTGTTATTTCAGCATAATAATCTGGATTACCACCACTGCTTTGTTTTGTCCCTGTTGGCGTAACTTCTCCACCGCCTACACCATAATCAGAAAAACTCCAAACTGCGCTTGGCGGAGTTAATCCGAGATTAATATTTTCAAGTTGAACTAATTGATTACCATCACTTTCTAAAAAAGCCTTAAATTTAATACCCTCAGTAGTAATTGGAAAATCAGATATACTAGAATTAATTATACTCGCAGTATTATAATCACTAGTCCCTGCAGCAGCCCAATCGCTACTGTCCCAATATTTCCAAGTTAAACCATTGTCATCTGAAAGTTGGTAGTAAATCTCTCCTCCATTCTTTGTGGCAGTTTCACTAAAACTATCCCAGCTTAAAATTCCACCTCCAGCATAGGAATTAACTAGGTAGATATCTGGCTCATCAGTTGGATAAGTACCCCCAGTAGTTTTTTCCCAAGTTAAATTAACATTATCAAAACCAACCTCGCCATAGCCACCACCAAACCATCCACCACCGCTTTCAGCCCAGGTGGCTACTTTTATATAATAAGTTCCCGGGCTGGATATCTTAGAAGAAACATCAATACCAGTTACTGAAGCCCAATCTTGGACTTCGGAAATTTCATCAGAAGACCATACTTCCTGGCCAATCACCGGTTCCCCTGAGCTAGAATCTACAAACACATAAGCTTTAAAAGTATTAAAAGCAAAAAACAACTGGCTAACCTGCCAATCAAAACTAACCACTGCTGTAGCGTCAGCAACACTCACGGTAAAAGGCTGAGCCCAAAAACCGCCAAACTCATCATTTCTTCCCCAAGGCAAATAAACATCAATCCAGCCGTCAGGGTTGCCACCTGATGAATTATAGCTACCAGTAACATTCTCTTCACCACCTCCTTGATCCCAGTCATTATATGACCATTCATCTGTTGAAGTAGAAAAATAAGGATTAGCCGTATCACCTGAAACAGTAGTACCACCTGCCATTTTTAATCTTGCTAAACTTCCTAAAACTTCAATTTCCTCTGAATCATAAACATAATTAACCGGCATATCAAAAGGCCAATCATAACTTGTTTCAGAAACATATTCAAAATCACCATCTAAAATACCACCACTACCAGAAGAATCTTCAATCAGCCTAGCAACTCCACCAGTCACCTCAATTTTTTCTGTTTCATAAGTATAGTTGCCCGGCGTATCAAAAGGCCAAATATAAATGGTTGGCCCAGCAGATCCACTACTTAATAAACTAATTTGTCCGGCAACACTATAATCAATATTTCCGTCATCTGCATAATAGCGGGTAACATCAAACCAAGCAGATTGACCACTGCCGCCAATCCAGTTTGACTGTTGCCAATCTTGAGACTGCCAAGTTGTTAAATATCCAACCAATTCAATATTATTATTAAAACCAGTAATCGCCGTATAACCAACATTAACAGTTGCTTTTTTAGTATGTAAATCAACAGTTGCCCCAGGCTCAGTACATTCAACAATATCTCCTGCAATATCTCTGCAAGCATCGGCAATATTAATTATCCGGGTATATTTATCCTCTAATAATTCAGAACTGCCACTAAATTCCCAATAGCCATTTGTACTGGTTAAACCGTAATCACCATTAGCTAACAAATTCCAAGCCTGACGCCTAATAGACCATACAGCTTCCATCCCTTGTTTAGCATACAAAGCTGCTTTATCCTTTTCTGATGCTTGAAAATTACTGCCATAAGCATTAATCAATAAAGATATAAAAGCAGTTGCAAAAATACCAAACAAGGCCACTGCTAAAATAATTTCAACCAAACTAAAGCCTTTTTTAATTATAAATTTTTGGCTTTTCTTATTCATCAATTTCAATTATTGAATTACTAGTTATCGAAATTGTCTCTGTTTTGACCGTATTAACACTAGTAACAGTTACTGTACCCTGAATTGATGGCACTCCAGAATAAATAGTAAAATAAATTTCATTGCCAAAATCAGTTGTCACGCTAAAAGCAGAACCATATTCAGTTTGAATATCATATTCAATATCTCGAGCAGAATAGCTATTACCTTTAAAAAGAGTCAACTGGTCATTTGTAGAATCAAAATAAACCCCCCAGTCATCAGCATGCTTGCCAATAATAGCCAGTTGCTGAGCCCGCCGAAGAGTCTGCATTATACTATTAGTATTTGTATATAAATCAGAACTAGTTTGAAAAGACTGAAAAAAAGGAATACTTAAACCAGCCATTGCAGTTAAAATTGCCAAAACAACTAAAAGTTCAATTAGTGTAAAACCTTTTTTATTATGTAACATATAATATGTAACATATAATATTTATTACAAGCTATATGTTACATATTATAGGCTACATTATTTTATCTTCTAAACTGTCCTGTCACTTGATAAATTGGTGAAATAACTGAAACTGCCACAAAGCCAACTATTAAACCAACAAAAACTAAAAGTATTGGCTCTAAAACAGTAGTTAAATTTTTTGTTGTGTTGTCAACTTCTTTTTCAAAATACTCAGATAAATAATCAAGTGATTCATCAAGACGACCACTTCTTTCACCAACACCAATCATTTTAGTGACTAATAAAGGAAAAAGCTCCTTTCCTCTTTTAGAGTTAAAGTTTGATAAAATATCCGAAAGCCTTTTACCTTTTTGAATTTGTGGCAAAGCAAGTCTTGCCTTTTTTTTATAAACTAGGTTAGAAGTAGTTTGAACAACAATTACCATTGATTTATCAATTGTTAAACCACTTTTTAATAAAATTGAAAGGGTTCGATTAAATAACGCTAAATTATAATTAACTATAATATTACCAATTATTGGCATATGAATTATTAATTTATGCCACAAAGGTTTTACCGGTTTTAAACCAATAATTATTTTTATTCCAATCAAAGTACCAATTACTCCAGCAATAACAATTAAACCATGTTTGTCCATTAATTGAGAAAACCACAGAAGCATTCTGGTAGTTAATGGCAAATCAAAACTTAAAGTTTCAAAAAGTTTTGTAATCTTTGGCAAAACGAAATATGAAAGAATTAAACCCAACCCAAGAGTAGCCATTAAAACAATAGCCGGATAAAAGGCAGCTGCTTTTATTTTACGCTTTAACTCCAACCTATCCTCAAGTTCACCGGATAAATAATCTAAATTCTGTTCTAAAGTTCCACTCTCTTCTCCTACTCTAATCATATTAATAGTTAGAGGATCAAAAACCTTTGGAAATTTTCTCATTGCTCCAGCCAGACTTTGTCCTGTTCTTATAGTTTTTAAAATTTCACTTATTACCTTGCTAAATTTTTTAGATGATGTTTGTTCAGAAATTACTTCTAAAGCTTCGTTTAAATTAATTCCGGATTTAGTCATAGTTAAAAGATGCTTAACAAAAAGCACCTTCTCAACTAAAGAAACTCTGCCAAAACTAAATTCCTGAAATCCACTCTTAATTTTTCCTTTGGGTGAAATCTTTTTTATATACCACCCTTGATCAATTAAAAGCTTAGTAGCCTCTTTTAAAGATGCTGCCTCAGTTACCCCTTTTTTAGGCTTGCCTTTATTGTCAAAAGCAATATAAGAAAATTTCATATTTATTCACGGGTAGCCCTTAAGACCTCTTCAATAGTTGTTAGTCCGGCTAAAGATTTTTTAATACCATCTTCAATCATGGTTTTCATTCCTTCTTTAACTGCTTGTTTTCTAATTTCATCCGAATTAGCTCTCTTCATAATTAATTGTCTAATTTCTTCAGAAATTACCATCACCTCATAAACACCAATTCGGCCCGAATAACCAGTATTACCACAAACCTGACAGCCTTTTCCATGATAAAGCCTTATATTTTTATTATCAGCACCAAAATGCTTATCAATCATTGCTGGTGAAAATTTTTCCTTTAACTGGTCTGAAGTAACGGTATTACTAACAACACATTGGCTGCAATTTTTTCTTACCAAACGCTGAGCAATAATAATATTTACCGTTGAGGCAATTAAAAATGGTTCAATATCCATATCTAAAAGTCGTGGCAATGCTGTTGGTGCATCGTTAGTATGTAAAGTTGAAAGAACTAAATGACCAGTCATTGCTGCATTAACTGCAATTTCTGCAGTCTCTACGTCACGAATTTCACCAACCATTACAATATCTGGGTCTTGCCTTAAAATAGAACGAAGACCATTGGCAAAACTTAATTTTGCCTTTGGATCTACTTGAATTTGATTTACGCTTTCAATATCATATTCAACTGGATCTTCAATTGTTGAAATATTTACTTCGCGTCGATTTAAAATTTTAATAATTGCGTATAAAGTAGTTGATTTACCAGCACCAGTTGGACCAGTTGCCAAAACCATACCATAAGGCTTTGTGTATTGTTTCTTAAGCTTTACCAATTCTTCATTACCCATTCCTAAATCTTCAAGGCTTAACTGTCGGCTACGTTCCGAAAGCAGACGCATTACAACTTTTTCACCTTCCACAATTGGCACAATTGAAATTCTAACATCCAATTTCTCTTTATTAAATTTAATTCGTAATTTACCGTCTTGAGCTGCTCGATGTTCATCAGTTCTTAACTTGGCCATAATTTTAATCCTAGTGACTATCAATTCATGAAAATTTTTCGGCATATCTATAATGTCGTGCAAAATACCATCTATCCTAAAACGGACTAAAGTTTTTTCTTCACCTGGCTCAATATGAATATCTGAGGCTTTATTTTCATAAGCGTATTCTAAAATCGTATCAACAATTTTAATAATTGGCAGATCCTCGGCTTTAGAGGCTCCCTGAGCTTGGCTAATATTTTCCTGAATGATTCCGGCAAATTCTTTTTGAATTCCTTTTTGATAACGAGCCAATGCATTTTTTATATTTTCCGGAGTAGTATAATAAACTAAAACTTCCTGACCAGTCTTTTTCTCTAATAAATTAATAGCTCTTAAATTTCCTGGATTTACCATTGCTACTTTTATACCTTTTTCATTTCTATCAAAAACAATCATTTTCTGGCTCTTAGCCATGGCCTTTGGAATTAATTCCAAAATATCTTCATTAATTGCAATTTTATCTAAATCAACAAAATCATAACCCATTTCATCAGAAATAATCTGTCCTAAATGATCATCAGAAATCAAATCACTTTCAACCAGCACCTGTGCCATTGGTCGATTATTTTTTTCTGCATATTCAAAAGCAGCATCAAGCCGCTCTTTTGGAACCAAGTCTAATTCCTCAACAAGTAATTTTAATTTTTGATTTGATATTTTCATTTTTATTTTAATTAGGTGGTAAATATTTTCGAACCTTTTTAACTACTTGATCCAGACTCAAATCACTTTTAACTAAATAGTCAACTGCACCTAAAGCCCGGCCTTGTTGCATATCTTCTGGCTGTCCTAAATTAGATATAATAATTACCTGAACTTTCTTAATTTTTTCATCATTTTTTAAAGTTTCCAATAAATCAAAACCATCTATATCAGGAAGCATTATATCAAGCAAAATTAGCCCTATATCGCCGGCTGAAGCCTTTAAAAGGCCTTCTTTACCATTACTAGCCAAAAGCGTCTCGTAATGGTGAGATTCGAGCATTTTAGACAGCATTTTAGCCAAAAATTTGTCATCTTCAATTATTAATATCTTTTTATTTTTTGCCATAAAAAAAAGCCTATAAATAAAAACCTAAAAAATGTCTATAATCAATTTTTTACTCATAGGCATAATCATTACAAACCTTAAATAAGACAATTTTGACTTATTTATCTCTTGAATTATATTATACCACATTTTTCTAGAAAAAATAATAACTGTTGACAAATTTATCTTTTTATGCTAATATCTTACGATGTTGTTTCATGTAAGGAACAACACAATTGGATTGCCAATAATGGCAAAAAAGGAGGAACGTAGAATGAAAAAGTTGTGTGCATGTGGACGACCCGATTGTGCTGTGAACAAGGCCATGAACGAAGCGTTGGACGACATGCCGCCCGAATTGCAGGAGATGGTCGAGAACGGCGACGCCATTATGGTGCCCGCCGGCCCCGACGGTCGGCCCGATCTTAGCGGTCTGCTCGGCCTCGGTGGTATGTCCGATCGCGACCCCTTGAGTTCGCTTCTGCCCATGCTTATGGGCAGCGGGCTCGGCAACAACGAAGTCAGCATTACCATGGTCGGCCCCGACGGCGCCGAGAACTTCCGGCTTGTGTCCGGACCTGACGGCGTCAGCGTGGAGGAAACCTCGCTGGACGAAGACGGCACCGTGCGCAACCGCATTCAGGGCTACGCCTGGGAAGACGTCCTCGAAGACGAGATGAGCCCGGCCGTAATGGGCGCCTACGCCAAGGTCGTCGAAGCCCGCAAGGAAGTCGACAAAAACCGGAAACGCCTGGCTGAGCTGTGCAAGAGTGTCGAGAAGGAAACCGAGCAGCTCGGAATCGACCGCGAACTCTTCAAGCACTTGGTCTGGGAGAAACTTCCCAACCACTTCGGCAAAACCGGCTTGAAGATCGCCGAAGAACGTGGCCGCGTCATCCTGTGCAACCATTACGGTGATCATATCGAGGTCATCGACCAGGAGCACGCCGACGACTTGTTCGAGCATCAGGAAGCGCTCAATCAGCGCGAAGTCCAGCTCGAGTTGGACTGCGCCGAGATCGACCGGCTCAAGCTGCGCGAACAGCACGGCCCCGAAAAAATCAAGGCCCTGCTTCGGGCGGCGGACAGCACGCTCATGCGTGAGCAGCCGGAAGTCGCGCTTCTGCAGGCCAAAGGCGAGGTTCGTATTGGAGTTCTTGACGGCCACATCGTCGTCAAACGCCAAGTCCCCGTCTTCGACGAGACCGACGTGATCCCCGACCATATGCAAGAAATCCTTGCCACGGCCGCGGACCAGGATCCCAAAGAAGTCCAGCTTCCCCCCTTCCTGCGCAAAGCCTTGGGCATGTCCGAAAACGCGCCCGAGCAGACCGAGATCGACACGGAAGAAGTGCCGGCCGGCGCCCCGAAATAGCGCAACCAGCCCTCCCACACATCACACCGTACCTTAGTTAACCTTCAACCTGGTCGACTAGCCCCGCTAGTCGACCTCTTTTTTTACCTAAATTTTTATTTAAGAAAAGAAATTTTATAAATTGCAATAAACAAAACAATCACCCCAAACCACTGGCTTAAACTTAAAAACTTGCCATGAATTAAAAATTCTAGAAGAATTGCCGAAAGCGGAAAAGCTAATTCACAAATTGTTGATACCGATGCCTTAACTTTCTTTAAACCATAATAATACAAAAACATTGCTAAACCACCAGAAGAAAATACAATGGCTAAAAATATCAACCATTGTTGGCTGGTTATATCAGTCAGACTTCTAAATTCACCTCCAACTGCAACAATCATTAACATTATTAAAGTTGTTAAACCAAACCGCAAATAGGTCCCCATTTTAAAACTTACTTTTTTAAGCGCCCGTTTGGAAAAAACAGTTGAACTTCCCCAGGCAAAAGCTGCCCCTAAGGCAAAGAAAGCCGCTAAAACAGTTTTATTTCCTGTAGAAAAATCAGGAACTAAATCCTTAAAAGTGATAAAATAAGTTGCTACAATTGCCAAAAGGGCCCAGCGCCAAAATCGTTTAGGTAATTTTTCTCTTAGAATAACTCGAGCTAAAATCAAAGCAAATATTGGTTGAAGTTTTTGAATTAAAACTACAATAGAAAGATTAACAAAATGTACATAAAAAAGAGCCCTAGTAATAAACATTGTTCCAAGCACTCCACCAAAAACTGCCACCCATAAAAATGCGCCCCAATCACTCGATTTTAGATTTTTTATTTCCTTACGAGCCCTTATAAAAAAAGGAAGCATTATTAAAAAAGCAATTGCATGCTCTAAAAACACCACTAAAGAAACCGGCAAAACATAAAGTGCCGGCCTTAAAACAATACCATCAACTGCCCAAAGAACTGCTGCTAATATTATAAAAATAGGACCAAATAATAATACTTTTTTCATAAACCAAAAAATTTCTTCGCTGCCTTAACGTCTTTTTTAATTTGTTTTTTTAATTTAGTAAAATTAGGAAATTTTTCAATATCTCGAAACTTAAAAATTAATCTTTTTTCAACTACCTTGCCGTATAAATCCTCGTTCATATTTAAAACATGCGTTTCACAACTTTTCCTTCCAACAACAGAAGACTTAATTGGCCCAAGATGAGTTAAGCCAGGATATAATCTACCGTCTATTTTTATTAAAGAAAAATAAATCCCCCATTGATCACTTTTAACCGAACGGGGAAATCCAATATTAATAGTCGGAAAGCCAAGCTTCTTTTTTGCCTTTCCTCTTCCGGGTTCAACCTTTCCTTTGACTACTAAAAACATTATTTAATTGTAATAATTGCGCCAAAACTAACAATCAATAATTCAAATACAGCTGATAAAATAGACATTAACAAAACTCCCAAAAAAGTCACCGCTAAAATTTCACTATCCAAGCCACCTGCCGCACTTAAAATTCCTGAAAGTAAAACTAAAAATACTAATAATGGTAATACAGAAATCAAAACCACCAAAGAAGCATTTAAAACTTTTCGTTTTTTAAAATGGCCACCTAAAATAATTCCAAATCTAAACCAAACAACCGCACTGCAGCCAGCAAAAATAAAAATAATAAATAACGGTACAAAAGCAATCATTAACCCTTGAAAATTTAAAATCCCAACTAATAAAGAAACACCAATAAGTCCAAATAAAAAAGCCAGGATTAAAGAAACATTAAAACCTAATAAAACTAAGCCATGTTTTAAAATTTCGGCTTTTTCTTTTTCTTGTTTTTTCTTTTTGATATTTTTTATTATACCCATAGATTTTTTTGTTATTTTTAAATTTAAAATTTTATCGCGTAAAATCAAAAGTTTAGGATGAAACCTAGAAGTTATTTTATTAAAATTACTTTTCAAAATTAAAGTATATAAACCAGCTGCTAGCCCAATAAAAAATATTGCTGGCAAAACTGGCAAAAATACCCCCAGCAAAGCAATAATTAAAACAATAACAATTAATATTAAAACGATGATTTCAACTGATATGGCAATTATCAAAGAAATTGGAGTTTGACCCTTATCTTTATTTTTCATATTTTAATTATAACAAAATCCTAAAAAATAACTAAACTAGCAATTAAAAAATAAATAAGCAATGTAGAAACGTCTTGAATTGCCGTTGAAAATGGACCACTACCTAAAGCTGGATCTTTTTTAGCAGCATAAAGTGTCAATGGTATAGTGATGGCAATTAATACAGCTGCCAAAGTGCTTAAAATAATAGCTAAAAATACAATTAAGGCAATTTTAAAAGAACCAAGCCAAATCCCTGCATAAATCGAAATTATAATTGCCGAAACTATTCCAAGTAAAGTACTAACAAAAGCTTCTTTTTTTATAAATGGTAAATTTTTTACTTTCTGTGATGCTAATAATCTTATTAAAAGAGCTTGGGCTTGAATACTAATTGCATTACTAATATAAACAACGACTGGAATAAAAAATGAAAGAGCAATTTCTCTTTTTAAAATTCCTTCAAATTTGCTAATCAAAACACTAGCGATCATCCCACCAACTAACCCGATCAAAAGCCAGGGTAATCTTAGTTTCATCATTCTTAAGGGCTTGGCCTTAAAAATATCAACTGTTGGATGATCTTTACCAATGCCCGAAAAACGCAAAAATTTCTCTACATGTTCACGATGTAAAATATTTAAAATATTATCAGTTCCTACTACCCCCAAAAATTCACGACTGCCAGTTTTAAAAACTGGAACCGTTTTAATATTATGTTCAATAGCAATTACTGCTGCTCTCTCTTGAGGAGCCGATGCAAAAATTCCAACCGGATTTTTTATCATTACCTTTTTTATTAAATCAGTATTCTTTGCTCTCAACAATTCCTTAATTGAAACAACACCTTCAAGCGTTTTATCCGGCTTCAAAATATAAATATAGTTTACTGTATCCCAATTCCTTACCCGGCGAACCAACTCAATTACTTTTTCAATAGTCTCATCGGCTGCCACAGCCGGTACTTTCGTAAAAAGATGATCAATTACTCTATCTCTGGAATTATTTTTTTGATTTTTCATTTTTTATTTACTAAAAACTTTATAAAAATGCGTAAATTTTTCTGCAATTTGCTCTACTGCCTTGTCTGCATCAATTTTTCCTTCATTATAATCAACTAAAGATTGCCAAAAAATTGTCCTGCCAACAGCAAATCCAATTACTCCCTCAACTTTTGCTCCAGCCTCAAGCCATTTTTCTACTTGTGAATCATCGGCCCCTCGCCCTAAGACAATTGCTTTAGCATTTCTGCCGCCTGTCTGAATTTGATCTACTAACTTTTTATAATCATCAGACTTTTCTAAACCCTCGATCTTCCAAACATCAGGCTCTACTCCCCCTGCTTGCATTTCTTCAATCATTTTTACCATTAAGTTAGGCCTTAATTCATTATCATAACGATTTTGGTCGCCATCAACTCTGGCTAGTTGTTCTTCTGTAGCAGGAACCAAAGGCTCAATTATAAACTGATAATCATTTTGGACACAAAAGTCACTAAGCTGCTTTAATCTTTCTATTTGTCTGGCATTAATATCTTTATTGTCATCTGGATTATATCTAACCAATGCCTTGACTAAGGTTGGTTTATATTTACTAATATGCTGCCCGAAATTTTCACCATACTCGAAATCAAATTCTTTTTGCCCGCTTTTTTCAGTTGACAGGCATACCTTATAATTATTAGCAACGGCATCTTTAATTATTCCATCGCCAAACTGTTCATCAACTAAAATACCAGCTGATTCCTTGGGCACTTGTCCTTGAGTAACAGCTAGCTTAAAACCCTGATAAACTAAATTTTTAAGTTCTTTTGTTTTTTCAACCTCTTCCTGAGTTGGCTGCCTGCCGTCAACTCCAAACATTTTTTTTAAAAAAGAACTACGATGATCAAATGGTAAAATAAATAATTCTTTCATAATTCAATTTATTTATTAATCCTTAGGCTTATGATGTGTGGTGATATATCTAACTGTCCCCGAAACTCCTCTAACTACAATAGACTGAGTAATTATTTTATCTTCTTTAAAAAGTACCCCATTAAGCATTGGCCCATCTATTACTCCAGTCGCCGTAAAAGTTAGCTGTTCTCCTTTTGCTAAATCTTTAGCATGAAAAATATAATTTATATCATCTATATCTATCTTTTTTAAATATTTTTTAATCTCTGATTCATCATTTCTAATATCAGGCCGAAAACGACACACAATACCTCCACCAAAAATTTTAACCGCTGCCGCTGCCAAAACTGCTTCTGTACTTCCACCGCTACCCATTAATAAATCAATACCACTTTGAGGCATACAGGTTGCAACTGCTCCAGCTACATCACCATCAGTAATCAATCTTACCCTAGAACCAACTTTTCTAATTTGTTTTATTAATTCTTCATTTCGTGGTCGATCTAAAACTACAACTGTAACCTCATCAATATCTTTTCCTAAAAGTTTAGCAACCTTTTTTAAATTATCTTTTACTGATATTTCTAAATCAATTGCCGCTGCTGCTTTTGGACCAGCAGCAATCTTGTCCATATAAGTATCAGGGGCATGAAGTAAGCTACCTTTTGGACCAGCAGCAATTACTGCCATGGCATTATATCTCCCCCAGGCAACACTGTCAGTGCATTCAAGTGGATCAATTGCTAAATCCATTTCAGGACTTTTATCTTTTCCTACTTTTTCTCCAGTATAAAGTTTTGGCGCTTTATCTTTTTCTCCTTCACCAATCACCACAGTACCGCTAAATTCAATTTGGTTAAATCGATCACGCATTTCATCTACTGCCGCCTTATCAGCGGCATTTTTATCTCCCCGGCCAACCCAATATGCAGCCGCAATTGCTGCTGCTTCAGTTACTCGAACAAATTCTAAAGCTAGATTTCTATCCATCCCGTTAGAGATAGGCTAAACTTTAAACCTATCAATTAATAATTAACTTATTATATATAACAAATCCCATCTTACCAGCAGAAATCTCTAACGGGATCCATATTAATTACTATAAATATAATTACTCATCGGATTGGCATTACAAGTGCCAGCCGCATAACCTATAAGTTCTCCAGTAACCGGATCACCGCCATAAGGATAATACCAAATTACCATTTCGTAAGCCGTCCCCGCACTTCCATGACAACCACCTGACGTTGGTCGGGGACATGGATTACTGCTATAAACTCCCACTCCATCACAATTATTCTCAACCATGGCAGGAGTCGCCCAAAAAGAACCTATATAATCAACGCAAGTACTGGATTCATTAATAATATTACAAGAACCAATAACATGCTCCTTCAAAGAATTTTCGTCAATTACTTCTCCACTTCCCGGACCAGTTGGTTCATTTGGATCAACTTCATCGCCAGAACCTGGTCCAGTGGGCTCATCAGCTGGAACCTCGTCTCCACTACCTGGGCCAGTTGGTTCATTTGGATCAACTTCATCGCCAGAACCTGGTCCAGGTTCGCCAGGACCATTTCCTAAATCTACTTCATCACCACTTCCTGGACCAGTTGGTTCTGGTTCATAGGGTAATTCGTCTCCAGAACCTGGTCCAGGTTCGCCAGGACCATTTCCTAAATCTACTTCATCACCACTTCCTGGACCAGTTGGTTCTGGAGAAAACCAGTCATCAATTTTATTAAAAGCCACCACTCCAATTACCACCAATGTTGTAGCTGCTGCTCCCGCTCCGGCTAATAATATTTTGCCTTTATTCATATAAAAATTAAATAATTACCTTTTAATTATAACAAATTTTAAACAATAAAAAAACAAGGTAAAACCAACCTTATTTTAAATAATTTTATCCTTTAAACCATCTACCAAAGATTCTTCTTAAAATTCCCTGCCTTTTAGTTTTAGAATCAGAAGAAAATTTTTCTATATTTTTATCTATTAATTTTTGCCTTAATAATTCATAGGCTTTATTAAAAATACCAGAGTCATTAGGAATATTTTCATGTTCTAAAAACATTCTAATCTCTTGATCAATTTCTTTAGGCTTATCAATACTTAAAGTTCCAATATCAACAGCTCTAGTTAAATCTCTATTAGCTTTTTTAATACTTTCAATTACCTGTTCTTTTTTATACAATTTATCTCCCTCGCGAATTTGTTTAAATTGATTTAACACTCGATAAAAAGTTTCTAAACTAGTAACTGACTCAACTGCTTCTTTTCCAAATTCTTTTGATCTTTCCTGAAAACGATCATTCATTTTCGCCTTCATTAATTCTTTAACTTTTGATCTCAAACCAACTTGCCTTCCTTCAGTAATTAAATTTACTTTTTGCGCAAAAATTTCTTGTACCTGGTCTGACTGCCTGGTGATTGTATAAATAATAATTTGATCAAGATTGTCATCTAAATACTTATCCGCATCTTGAATAGCATCAATTACTCTTTCTGTAGAATATAAACGACTACCCTCAATTTGTTCAACCTTACTTAAAGCTTCACAAACTTCAGAAATTGTCTCAGCAGATTGAATAGCTACTTCTAAATCCTCTACCCTTGTTTCTTCTTCTACTTCTGGCTGTTCTTCTTCTACTTCTGGCTGTTCTTCTTCTACTTCTGGCTGTTCTTCTTCTACTTCTGGCTGTTCTTCTTCTACTTCTGGCTGTTCTTCTAATCCATCTTTTTCATCATCTGGAATTATCATCTCTGGTAAAGATTCCACATCTTCATATGCCTTGGGTTCTTCTGCTGGAAGTATTATATCTGGAAATTCTTTTTGTATATTTCTTCTTCTCATATTAATTTAATTTTAGCAAAAATGATAATTATGAACAAATAATAATACTTTTAAAAAAATGTGTAAATTTAGATAAATAAAAAACCTTTTTAAACCACTAATTTTTTTTAGATAATGCTGATTGAGCAGCAGTTATTAAAGGATAAACAGTAGGTGCAGAAATTAACAACGGATGAGTAGCAACTTGTAAAGTATTTAAATCATGAATAGTCACCTTTTTTTGAATAGCTAAAGCAATCACATTAACCATCTCACTAATACAATCAGGGCCAGCTAATTGAGCACCAATAAGCAAACCTTTTGGCTTAGAAAATATAAGCTTAACTATTACCTTGGTACTACCCGGCAATGATCCAGGATGCTTAGATGGACATTCACTTGTTCCGGTAAACGTACTAAAACCTCTTTCTTTTGCCATTCTTTCATTTAATCCAACCGCCCCAATAGCAGTATGATAGATAGAAGTTGAAAAAGAAGCAAGAGTGCCATTATTAACAATCAAATTCTTATTCCTATATAAATTTACAGCTGCAATCCTTGCTTCATAACAAGCGGTTGATGCAAGCATTACAGGAAAATGATTATTAGTAAAAAAATCTTTAGTTTCCGAACAATCACCAATAGCAAAAACATTAGTAATATTTGTCTTCATATGCTTATCAACTTTAATCGCATCGTAATTTCCTAATTTAATACCAGCTTCTTTTGCTATATCAGTTTGCGGTTTAGCTCCAATAGAAACAATCACCAGGTCAGCTAAAACTTTTTTACCATTACTTAACTTAACATATTCAACACTTTTCTTTCCTTCAATTTTATTTACTAAAACGCCAGTATGTATATCAACTCCATTTTCTTTTAGTTTGTTCTCTACTAATAAAGAAAATTCTTTATCCATTGTTGTAGCCAAACAACAATTAAGTTTTTCTATTATACTAATTTTTTTACCTTTAATAGAGCTTAACTCTTCAGCTAATTCTAAACCAATATAACCACCTCCAATAATAACAATATTCTTTGCCTTTAAAACAGCTCTCCTTAATTTTTCTAAATACTTAAAATCTTTTTTTATTTGCCAAACTCCAGCCTTGTTAATTCCATCAATAGGAATCATTGCTGGCTTTGAACCAGTAGCCAGAATCAATTTATCATAAGCTATTTTAGAATTATCTGAAAGAACCACTATTTTATCTTTTTGTAATATATTTTCAACTTTTTTAATAATCAAATCAATCTTATTATTATGCAAAGAAGCATCTGGCATTACATTCTTTTTAACCGAATCTAGTCTGTTAAAAATATATGGAATTCCACAAGGAACAACAACACTCTCATGTTCTCTAATTAAAACAATTTTCTTATTAGGATAATTTTTTTTAGCAGTAACTGCAGCAATAATGCCAGCTGGTCCACCACCAATTACTAAAACGTCTATTTTTTTCATAAATTAATTATTAATAAATTATAATAATATTTTTCATTATACCACCAAAATAAAACAAAATAAAAAACTCCTAGGCTCCCCACTACGGTCTGGAACCAAAACTTCGGAGGTTTTTAGGGGTCTTTGAGCGATGGCTTTTACCGGGAACCGGTCTCATCCGACGAAGCCCGTAGGGCGTAGTCGGGTCACCTTTTCAAAAATAAAATGCGACAAATGAGACAGTATAAAAAGGAGTAGCTTTTTTATGTCCCAAACTTGACTCATCTTGGATATTCATACCACACCTATATCTTACATAAATATCAATAAAATGTTAATATATTGTTAAGTAGTTTCTCCCAGCCAATATGACAACCATGAGATGAAAGGAAAGAAGATGCCAAATGTTGACCCGGCAGAAGAACATCGGAGAATAATCCGTACACCAGAACAGCAGGAATTGTATGATCTTGAAGACGAAGCAAGGCGTGAAATGAAGCCGACGTGGCTATGGATCATGATAATAGTCGGGATCGTTCTTTTCATCGCTCTTTATTACTTCAGCGGGTAAGGTGCATCCTGCGAAAAATCATTTCCACACACCAGTCCACTCCTTTTGGGGTGGCTTTTATTTTTTTGACAATTCTATTATTAAAGAATAAGATATAACACAAACAATAAACGAACCTTGACATAGGAGATAGCCATGGATAGCAGATTTTTAAAACTAGCTGATTTGCTAGTCAGACATTCAACTCACGTGATGCCTGGCGATGTCGTAATAATTGAGTGTTTCGACATTCCGCAACTGATGATCGAGGCTTTGGTCGCAAGCGTCCAACTGGCAGGGGGCCATCCGATTGTATGGCAGAAAAGCTGGATGACTCTGCGGGCAATCCTACTGCAGGCAACTGCACGGGAAATCGACGTTATTGCCGAAGCTGAACTTCAACAGATGAGGCAGGCCAGCGCGTACATCAGTTTAAGGGCGCCGGACAACGCTCTTGAACTCAGAGACGTACCTGAAGACAAGATGACATTGTTTCAAGCCAACTGGCTGGGCAAGGTCCATTACCAATACCGGGTTCACCATACCAAATGGTGTTCCGGCAAATGGCCCACTCCCGCCCTAGCGCAATCCGCCGGAATGTCAACCAGGGATTTCGAAAAATTCTTTTTCCAAGCCTGCGTCGAAGTGGACTACGGAAAGATGAGCATTGCAATGGATCCGCTAGTTGACCTGATTCAACGGACTGACCGCGTACGAGTTACTGCCCCAGACACCGACGTATCTTTCAGCATCAAAGGTATTGGAGCCAGAAAATGCGCCGGGGACTGCAACCTGCCTGACGGAGAAGTGTTTACTGCACCGGTAAAGGAAAGCGTCAATGGCTACATAGCCTACAACACACCTTCAATTTATCAGGGCAGAACATACGACGGCATCAGCCTTTCCTTTCGCAATGGAAGGATTGTCTCTGCCCACTGCCGACTCGGCAATCCTCGCAGCCTCGAGACCGTATTGGATACTGACGAAGGATCTCGATATGTCGGCGAGTTCGCCTTCGGAGTCAACCCCGTAATTACTCGGACTGTTGGCGACACTATGTTTGACGAGAAAATGAGCGGCAGCATCCACCTTACTCCGGGTAACTCCTACAAAGCCGCGTTCAACGGAAATCAAAGCGGCATCCATTGGGATCTGGTTTTAGACCAAACGGCAAATTCCGGCGGAGGCGATATTTATTTCGACGATGTCTTAATTCGCCGAGACGGAATCTTCCTTCTGCCAGAATTAGCCGATCTGAATCCCACTTCGCTCACTGTGTAACACAAAAGCCCGTCAGCAACTTAGCTTTGCTGACGGGCTATATTTATTTATAACTATTAAATAATTAAATTTTTATTTGCAAACCATCAGTGGCAAATTTTATATTCAAGTCCTTATATTTTCTCTCTAGAATATTAAGATCATCATTGCTTCGATTAAATTTTTCATCTATGTGCATCAAGATTGTTTTCTTCGGTTTAAGCTCGTTAATAATCCTCAGATTATCTTTTTCGAAGCCGGTACTCTTTCTCAACCGATGGTTCAAAGGCATTTTTTTCAACCCCTTTAGATTATCCTCAAAAAATCCCATGTTAATTATTAATAAACTTACATTTTTGTATTCATCCCTCATCGGCAAGCTCATGGAATGATCGGGGCAAAGCAAAGTCTTCTTGCCTTGCTGAGTAATCATAAATGCTGAAAAGGTGGTATTCTTAAGCCTTATAGGCTTAATATGAATACCCTTTACTCTCACGCCTTTGCTGGGAATTTTTTTAATTTCTGCATAGCCGCGAGATTCTAAATACCATAATCCGGGAACAAATTTCTTAAAATTGTTCCAATCATAGCTTGGAATATAAACTTTGACTGTTTTTTTCTTCTTAAAAAAATCCTGATCGCAAATAGTTTCAATTACGCGATAGCCCAGGGTGTGATCAGGATGCCAGTGGGTATAAATAATCGTATCTACATTATTGACTTCATTGAAATTCAAAGACTCGTTGATATCTTCGGGAGTATCAATTAAAACATTTACATCATTAAGGTATAAAGCAGGACCTCTGCGCCGGTAGAAACCACCTTTTTGCCTTGCCTTTTTGCAAATTCGGCACTGACAAGTGGCGCGCGGTATCGGCAGAAAGCCACCTGATCCTAAAATTTGTAATTCCATTATTTTTTGGCTTATTTGACAAATTAACGACTTGATATATAATATATTTACATTTGCCATCAACGGAAAGGAGGTGAAACGGCAGCGGGCAAATGAGCATCGTACACGGCTATAAGCCATTTCAATCAGGACATCAACCACAGGAGTACAGATCATGCGTACCATCAGACTTCGCGGCTTGGCGGAAGGTCTCGCCGGCAGATCCACGATTCAGGCAATGTCGGCCGAGCATGTTTTCGGGCAGATTCCCGCGCTGCAGAGCGTTCGCCACAAGCTCACCATCGACGGCGACACGATTTCCGGCTTCGCGGCCTGCGACGGCTAAGCGTCGCTTCCCGAACACCCCATGCCATATCTCGTCCCCCTCGTTCGTCTTTACGGACAGGGGGACACTTTTTTATATATTATCATAAATTATCAATAAAAAAAAGGCGGTCGCGAAGACGAATCTCCGCGACCGAACTGCTACTTATAGTAGCGTGAACAAACAGGACAATCCGGCCGTCTCGGCTGATCCTGATACTCAAACTCTTCGCTCAAGAGTAAAGAGCTGAAGCATAAGCGCCGATTGACGACCATTCGGTCCCGGTAACCGAGGAACCATTTGAAAACCTCCACGGCTCCCAAACTGCCTGCGATTGAGGTTGAAAGGACGTTGACGGGCACCGCTCCAGTATGTTCTTTCCGGGTATGGTCGGTCGGAAAAAAGCAAGCGAAGCAGGCGGTCTGCTCTGCAGGGACAACGCTGAACACGTAGCCGTAAGAAAACTGGGCCGACGCATGAACAAACGGCTGTCCCGCAGCAAGGCAATGCTCATTCACCAAGTTGCGGCCGGCAGGCGAATCTCCTCCCTCGACAACGAAATCGAATCCTCTGAAAAAATCGTCGATATTTGACTCGACCACCTTCTCCTCGACCAGTTCGATCGTCACCTCGGGATTAAGATCCTGTAGTGTCTTCAGGCTGGCCTGTCCCTTAGCCAATCCGATATCGGAAGTCCGATAAAGGATCTGGCGGTTGAGATTGGACAACTCGACCCTGTCGAACTCAATGAACCTGATATGGCCGATGCCTCCAGCGACCAGAGACATGAGCAAAGTGGATTTGACTCCACCGGCCCCAACCACTACGACGCGCGCTCCGGCCAGAAGCCGCTGACGCTCAACGCCCCATTCCGGCATTTGTTCCTGCCGGTTATACCGAGTATTTCCAAAGTTGAACATGGTTTCATCCTCCTAAGGAGTTACCCGGCTCATTGTCCGGGGAAACAGCGTCGCTTCCTTGATGCTTGGCAAACCCAGAAGCTGCATAGTCAGCCGCTCCAGGCCAAGTCCTAATCCGCCATGCGGAGGCATGCCGTGCTTATGAATCTGCAAGTACGGCTCAAACTCGGCTGGGTCATACCCGAAACGCCGAAGCTTTTCGACCTGCATGTCGTAGTCGTGAATTCGCTGTCCGCCAGTGGTGACTTCAAGCCCCCGAAATAGCAAGTCAAAACTCAATGTGACCGTTGCGTCCTTTGGATCTTCCATCGCATACATCGGACGCTTGGCCGTCGGATAGTGCGTGACGAATACGAACTCACTACCCGTTTCGGCTAACACATGCGCACAGAGAGTCTTTTCACTCTTGCCATCCAGATCATCCCGATCCGATATCTCATGCTTGCGCGCAACAATCTCCAATGCCTCGGACATCCGCAGAGCGGGAATCTCGCCGATCGTAGGTACGACGACATTGAGCAGTTCCAATTCTGCAGCGCAAACTTTCGTCAGCTGGGTAAAGACGTAATTGAGCAGATAGGTCTCGACCTGCATCACGTCTTCAAATCCCACAATCGGCCCCATCTCGAAGTCCATTGAAGTATACTCATTGAGATGTCTGGCGGTTTCATGAGGTTCGGCGCGGAAAACCGGCCCAACTTCAAAAACCCGTCCGAACACGCCGACCATCATCTGCTTGTAGAACTGGGGCGACTGCGCCAAGACCAGTTGTCTGCCGAAGTAGTCAAGTTTGAACACGTTGGCACCGCCTTCTGCTCCGGCAAAAACCAGTTTCGGCGTATGGATTTCGGTAAATCCGACCTGAGTCAGTCCCTCGCGGAACAACTGGCCTATTGCCGCCTGAACGACAAAAATTGCCTGCTGTACAGGGTGACGAAGGCTGATGGGACGATGGTCCAGGTTGGTGTCCAGACTGGCTTTGAGAACCTTGCGGTTAATGCTGAACGGCATCTCTTCGGCCGGCCTTGAAAGAACCTCGATGTTTTCCAGCTTGATCTCCGCCCCATGAGGAGCGCGTTCTTCCTTTCGGCATACGCCGGTAGCAGAGATGTAGTTGCCTTCGGCATACGACTCAGGCTTAATCGAGGTGTCCTCGGACTCAACCTTGCACTGAATCAGTGACCTGCCGTCACGAATGACGACGAAACATAATCCTCCGAATTGACGGACTTTGTGGACAGCGCCGCTGACAGTCAACTTTTCGCCATCATGCTGCGCCAGCTCTTGGGCGCTAATGCCCAAATGCGGTTCTGCAAAAATCTTTCTCATGACACTTTCTCCTGTTCCTGCCTTGCTGTCGTAGCCTGGCATGGGTTGGTTGAAACAATGACACTCTCGTACTCTTCAGGGTAATCTCGCCGCAACACGGCGAGCCAACGGCCAGCTTTCGCCAATTCGCCGTTTCCGGTTTCCGCCAAAACAACGGTATAAGCCGCAGTCGGACTGTTGCTTTGCTGAACCAAGTGGATCAGCTTCGGCTTGTCCAATACGGACTTGCACCGTGCCTTGACTTCAGACACTGAACGTTCTGTAGCCATAGCGTGGTTGCCTCCTTATTCGGTTGTATTGTACGTTACAAAGGCTTTTTGCCTTCAAGTTAAAATATCACTAATAAACAACGGTGTCAATAATCTATGGAGTTAACTTAAATAACAAAAAACGCCCTTTTCGCGCGTTATGTTGATTTCTGAATTGTAAATCTATCCTAACAGAACCTCAACAAAATATCAATTTACGAATATAAATTCAATTATACTCAGTTTCCTATTTACTCAACTCAGATGTCATTTACAATTTGGAATTAACTGGCATTATCCCCTTTTTATCCAAATATTTACTAAAATCAATTTTTTTATCCCTAAAATCAAAAGCTTCTTTAGTTTTTGGATTAATCCAAATTTTAAAACTTAACCTCCCGTCACCATGAGTTTTTTTACATTTTCTACACTTATTCTGTAACACTTTTGTTGGGATTAAAATAGTATGAGGTTTTATTACTCGCCGGCCTTTATCCTCATTATCCTCGATAATATAAATTAGAAACATAAAATAATCAGCGATTGCTTTACTAATTATTTCTTCAGGAAAGAAAAACCATCCTGCAGATCCTTGACCATATTTCCCAACCTCACTTTTTTGCGGTTCAAACGCCCTGCTACCTTTCACTTGGATCGAAACAAGTTTTTTTGTTTTAATATTTACCAAATACAAATCAATACCCTTCATCTGGGCATTTAACGGCATTAAAACATCTTTATCTTTACCTGTTCCCTCTCTTAGTATTCCAGCAACTACGGCTTCATCTGTATTTAGGCTCCAAAAATTTTTGTAAGCTACTCCCATAATTTTATTACTTATTTTTAGTTATATTTAAAATATGATGTTTTTTAAAGGCATTACATCGGCTGCAGGCTAAGATTAAATTATCAGGATGATTTGAACCAAAACTCTGAGCAGGCACCTTTTTGCCGGACTCTGGTTTTATCTTTCTTAATTTTTTATTCAATTCATTAGTAGACAGAGGGATGATATGATCAACATCAAACTTCTTTGTTTGGCTACAATCAGGATGAAGAAAAATTCAAAAAAATTAGAAGCGACGGTTCAGTTAGGCGTTATGTATATTATCACTGCAACAGATTCAAAGATTACCACTGCAAAGAGGCGTATATCCGAGAAGAAAAACTAATCACTGAATTATTAAAAATTATTGACCAAGTTAATCTAGATGAAGTTGGAACTTTAAAAAAAATGAAACAAGAAATGGAAAGATATCAAAAGTTTAATACTTTAATCTCTAAAATTAGTGATCAAGGAAAAATAAAAACGCCCAAAGTGGACATCAAAGAATACGCTAAATATTTATTGACTGAGGGGAGTAGGGATGAAAAAAGAGAAATACTGGCTTGCCTAAAAACTGAGATATATTTGAAAAACCAAAAAGTTTATTTGAAAAAGTAAATTAGCTTAAACAAAAATAATCCCTACAAAATGGGATTATTTTATTGATAAGTCACCAGCTCCGGGGGTCGGATTCGAACCGACAACCAATTGATTAACAGTCAACTGCTCTACCATTGAGCTACCCCGGAGCTCATGACTCATCTTTTTTTTATTATATATAATTTTTTCAATTTTCAAAGGTTCGACCGGGAACCGGTCGCCTAGAACCTGTCCATCCCCCTCCGGCGACTCGACTCTCACCAGCTAAATATTTTAGCTTAAATTTACTAAAACAATATAACACAATAAATTAAATTAATCAAGGCCTGTGGCTTACTTTAGCTTTTTATTTCCTTTTTGTAAAGCCATATTTTAATCTCATTTTTCAATTTTGTCGTATTGCCGTGACTTAGTAACCCAAGATACGACTGGACCGTATCATGGCTTCCCGCTTTCAGTTTGATAGCACGAAACATCCGACGCTTAGCCACGGTTCGCAATACTCGATGATCAGGAAAGTGTATCCAACCCAAAAAGTTAACGCCGGAAGCAACGGTTTTAATAAATATCTTGTCGGGATGTAATTCAAGAGATAATGTATTCCTCAAATACTCTCTCACTTCCGGTAAAATATTTAAAAGCCAATCTTTATTGTGAGACAAAAATACAAAATCATCGGCATAACGGATATAGTACTTAGCTTTGAGCTGGTGTTTAACAAATTGATCAAATTCATTCATATAAATATTTACCAACAATTGAGACGTAAGGTTGCCTAAAGGTAAACCTTTTCCCGGCACACCGGTATTAAAACTAGAAACTATTTGCCTAATAAGCCAATAGATGTCAACGTCAGGAATATACTTTCTAACAATATTAAGTAAGGTGAGTTGATCAATTGACGCAAAAAACTTTTTGATATCACATTTAAGTACCCAACAAGTCTTATGATTGTTTTTGCTAACTTTATATGAAAATTCTCTAAAGCGATCAAGGGCTTTATGTGTGCCCTTATTCAACCGGCAAGAATATGAATCGACAATAAATGTTTTATCAAAAAATGGATATAGTACTCTATAAATGGCATGATGCAACAAGCGATCTCTAACGCTGGCCTTGTGAATATTTCGTGGTTTTGGATCAGATATATTAAACGCATGATACGCTGAATGTTTGTAAATTTTGTTAGCTAAGTCATAATGCAACGATAAAATATTTTCCATTAAGTTTAATTCAAATTTTTGGACGTCTTTGCGTGAACGTTTGCCTTTTAAAAACTCTTTCCAAGCGTCAAGCAAATTATCAACAGAAATGATATACTGGTAATTGTTAGTAAATAAAATTTTTCCCATATATGTCATATTCTACCCCCCCCAGCAATTTTGCCAGTTCTACAAAAAGTAAAAAGTGCCTACCTACTCTGGTATAACTACTACCAAGCACTACCAAAAATTCAACGCTATTCGCTCGGTCAAAAAATAGATAACCTGTTTATTGAAGTAATTGAAGCTGTAGCAACAGCCAGTTTTTTGTCTCGCCAAGAAAAATTACCCTATGTGCGCAGAGCAATTCAAAAACTTGATGCGCTCAAAATACTTTTGATGGTGCTGTGGGAGACTAAAACATTGGATAACAAAAAATACGGTGCCCTATCTGTGCCACTGGACGAAATTGGAAAAATGCTGGGTGGCTGGAATGGCCAACTAATAAAACAAAACTCCCCCAAGCAAGGGGGAGAAATAAAGTGAGTTGCGAGACGACGAAGGCGAAACCGTTCTTGCGATTCCACTTGTTGTCGGGGTTATCCCAATACGTGTTCAGCCAGGAACCGTCATCGTTACGGTTCGCACTGAGCAAGTTCGGATTGCCATCCGAATCGGTATATATGTGTAATGTACCTTCCAGACCACTGCCCCTTGAATACTCTTAGGGCTGTATCGTATTTAGTATCTCTAATACTCTAGCACACTACACCAAGTAACTTTATTTTTTGAGTTCCATATTCTACGCTATCTCAAACCTTAGTCGGAGATACTCTGAGAAATATGGTAACTGGGTTCGGTAGTCAGTCTCGACTTGTCGGGACTGGCGTATTCACCTAGTACCGTTTTTAGTATAGCAAATATGATTTAGTTTTTAAATTAAATAAAAAGAAATCGACCCACGCTACTGTGAAAGCCAGCGTGGGTCGATGAATTGGAGTCCGAAGGACTAAGTCCTCAGGCCAGAGGCCTAAGTGCTTAAGTCCATAAGGACTCAGGACGAAGTTACTTGCGAGACGACGAAGGCGAAACCGCCCAGGCGATTCCACCGGCCGTCGGGGCTAGCCCAAACCGCGTTCAGCCAGGAACCGCCACCGCGACGGCGCGCACTGAGCAAGAGCGGAATGCCATCCGAACCGGCGATCGGCTCGTGCATGGTCACGATCCACACCAGACCCATGGCCTCGATCTCCTCGTCCGTGAACTTGTCGCGGATCAGGCAGGCGATTTCAGCGTTGGGGGTGGACAGCGTACGCTGTTCGGCGTCGGCACGGATCTTGCTGGTGACCCGGTCACTGTCGTTGAAGAGCATGCCCTTCAGGACGGCGATTTCGTAGATCACACCCGAGGTGGGCTTGAACTCCCGCGAGCGAAGCACGAATTTGGCCTCATTGCTCAGACGTTTTCCCTTGCCTTCCAGGCGAGTGATCCAGTCTTCACCGGTGGTGCCGTCAGAGACGACCGTGAAGTAGATCACACCATCTCGTTCGGTCCAGCAACGATCGGGCACGCAGACTGCCGTCTCTCCACGGAGAAACTGCTCGGCGCCGTCTTCGCCACCCAGCTTGTTGATGATCGCCTCGAACCAATTTCCGGTTTTGTGCCCATACTTAGACATGACACTTTCCTTTCTTCCGACTTCTAGTCGGACTACTCGCCTTCTTGTAGAGGGCGAGAGATGGAGTATGCTAGAGGGCACCGTTGTGGTAGCCATAGCCAGAAACCACGCATACAGGTTCATCTTAAACTCGATTTTAGATCTGATAAATGGGTGGCTTTTGGCTATGGCTACACGTTTTTGCAAGTAAATATATGGATAAAAAGAACTAATGATATAGTATACCATATCTAATGATTTATGTCAACCATAAATCAAAAATAAGCCAATTTTAGATAAAAAATAGCCGTAATATTTACGACCTTATAGATAAGTAGGATTTTTTGGTTCTAAACAATAATTACCGGGAGAATTGGACTCGAAATCATGGATTATATTTTTGGCTTAAATTACTACCTCGAACCGGTCGGTTAGAACCTGTCCAGCCCCCTCTAGCAACTGGACACTAACTCGTCGTCTGGTTCTAAACTGAAATTCCACTGGGAACTGGACTCGAACTTGCAGTTACTAAATTTAGTCAAAAATCTTACCTCGAACCGGTCTCTTAGAACCTGTCCAACCCCCTCCGAGGGTCGGACTCGAACCGACAACCAATTGGTTAACAGCCAACTGCTCTACCGATTGAGCTACCTCGGAGCTTAGGAGTCTTTTTAAAAACTAATAATCTTTTAACTTATCAATTAAATGATGCTTTTGGATTTTTTCTAAAGCCTTTGCTTCAATTTGTCTGATACGTTCACGAGTAACATCAAACTCCTGACCAACTTCTTCTAATGTATGTGAAACGCCATCGGTTAAACCAAAACGCATTTCTAAAATCTTTTGTTCTCTTGGTGTTAAATCTCGAATTACTTCTTTTACATAATCGCGTAAAAGCCGTAAAGCAGCAGATCTGTCTGGGGTAATAGTTCTGACATCTTCAATAAAATCCTCAAGGGTACTATCTTCATCATCTTCGCCAACTGATGTTTCAATTGAAATAGTGTCTTGACTTATTTTAATGATATGTAAAACTTTGTCAAGAGGTTCGCCCATTTCAGCTGCAATTTCTTCTGGCAAAGGTTCACGGCCCAAATCTTGAATTAGTTGACGCTCTGCTTGTTTAAACTTATTAATTGTTTCAACCATATGAACCGGAATTCGAATAGTTCTAGATTGATCAGCTAAAGCTCTAGTGATTGCTTGACGTATCCACCAAGTTGCATAAGTCGAAAATTTATAACCTCTCCTATAATCAAACTTTTCTACCGCTCGAAACAATCCAATATTTCCCTCTTGAATTAAATCTAACAATGAAAGACTTTTGCCAGTAAACCTTTTTGCAATTGAAACAACCAATCTTAAATTTGCTTCAATTAATTTTCGTTTAGCTTCTTTATCGCCTCGTTCAGACCGTTTAGCCAAAGCAATCTCTTCTTCAGCTTTAAGCAAAGGTACTTTACCGATTTCTTTTAAATACATTTGAATTGAATCAGCTGAAATATCAGAAATATCAATTCTTTTTTTCTGATCTTTATTTAAACCAACCTTAGTTAAAATCTCAGCCCGCTTTTCAACAGAATCTAAAAGTCCAGTCTCTGATTCAACTAAAGTTAAACCGAATTGATCAATTCGAGCTAAAAATTCTTCGTATTTATCAAGATAATCTTCTACTTCTGGAAAAGTATGCAAAACTTCGGTTTCTGTAATAAAACCTCTAGAAGAACCTTTTTCAATTAACTTATTAACTAGCTCTTCATTAACAACTGCTTTTGACTTTACCACTTTTTTCTTTTTTGTTGCTTTCTTTCTTGTCGTTTTTTTAGCAGTGGTCTTTTTTGTTGCTTTCTTTCTTGTCGTTTTTTTAGCAGTGGTCTTTTTTGTTGCTTTCTTTCTTGTCATTTTTTTAGCAGTGGTCTTTTTTGTTGCTTTCTTCACAGTTTTTTTCTTTTTCCGACTAGTAGCTTTTTTTGTAGCCATATTAGTCTAAAAATTTAAGTTCATTTAAAACTTCGCCAAATTCCTCAGTTAATTTATTGGTTCTATCATTATCCTTAGCATCTTCTGACTGTTTAAGTTGGCCCTCTATATCTCTAAGCCTTGAAGAATAATAGCTTTTTTTATAAAAATTAACGGCTTTGATTAATTCATTTTTAATCGATTCGGAATCAAAATCAAAAAAATCCTTCTCCGCCAAGAGAACGAATTGATCAGCTAGAGCATCAATATTTTCTTCTTTAAGTTTGAACTTAAACAATTGATAATCAAAGTCTTTGATATTATTACCAATATCCTCAGTATAATAAATAATTAACTTTTTGTAAAGAGTTTTAATCTTTTCCTCTTGAATTAAATCCGGTAAAAAATTATCAACTAAATAAGGTAAATTTTCTGGATATTTTAATACAATCGCAAAAATTTGCTCTAAAAGCATTAAGCCTCTATCCTTTTTAACTAATAATTCTTGATTAGATTGTTTAGTCTTAACAGAATTTGATCCTCCAACTAAAGATTCTCTTAAAATTTGTTCTGTTACATTAAGCTTACTAGCCAACTTCTGAAGCCAGTGAGTCTGTTCAATTGTATTGCCAATTTTTGAAATCACAGGTAATAAAATTTTTGCTGCTTCTTTTTTATCTTCTACTTTATTTAAATCAAGTTTAGAAAATGTTTTATCAAAATAATATTCCATTATTGATTTAGCATCTTTGATTGACTTAAACCAATCATCTGGATTATTTTTTATACATTCGTCAGGATCTTTACCTTCAGGCAAAACTATAATTTTAACATTTAAATCCTGACTTAAAGCTAAATCAATCCCCCTTTTAGCTGCTGACTCTCCTGCTAAATCAGTATCAAAGGCAATCGCTAAATTTTTAGTATAACGCTTAATAATACTTAACTGATCTAAAGTTAATGCTGTTCCCGAAGAAGCAATAATATTTTGGGTACCAGCCTGCACTGCAGCAATCACGTCCATCTGACCCTCTGCTAAAATTGCAAAATCTTTTTTCTTAATTTCTTGTTTTGCTTTATCTAAATTAAAAATTACTAAGCTTTTATTATAAATTAAAGTTTGTGGTGTATTAATATACTTACCCGCCTTTTCATCTTTTTTTAAAGTCCTTCCCGAAAACCCAATTGGATTACCATGCATATCATTTATAGGAAAGATTAATCGGTCACGAAACCTGTCATAAAAATCATGACCTCTTTCTTTTTTAACTGAAAGTCCAGCCAAAAATATCTCCTGATCATTAAAGTCTCTATTTTTTAAAACTCGAATTAAGTTATCCCAACTCTCAACTGCATAACCAATTTTAAATTCTTTAATTATATCTTGTGAAACTTTCCTTTGATCTAAATAATCACGTGCTTTTTGAGCAGCTGGAGATTCTAATAAAACCTTATGCCAATAATTAGTTGCTAATTGACTTATGTCTAATAAACGATTTTTCTGACTAATTAACTTTGGATCTTGAGTAACTAATTTAACCCCCGCCTTGTTTGCTAAAATTTTTAAAGCTTCTGGAAAATCAACTCCTTCCATTTTTTGGACAAAGCTAAAAATATCACCACCCTCACCACAGCCAAAACAATGCCAAATCTGCTTTTCTTTAGAAATCATAAAAGAAGGTGTTTTTTCATTATGAAAAGGACACAGGGCCCGCCAATTGGTCCCTGCTTGTTTTACTTTGATATATTCAGAAATCAAATCAACAATATCAATTCTGGCTTTTATTTCTTCTGTTTGACTAGACATAAAGCATTATCATTTTACTCTAAACATGCCAATTTAAGCAAGTTTAAATAAATATTTCTTAATAAATAGTGATAAATATTGACTATTGATAAATTTTCTGCTTTAATAAGATAGTATTATTAACTCCAGAGTGGAGGGATGCCGGAGTGGTCGAACGGGACAGTTGAACTTGTCCCGAATAGAGCGGAAGGGTGCCGGAGTGGTCGAACGGGACAGTCTTGAAAACTGTTGAGGCAGCAATGTCTCCGTGGGTTCGAATCCCACCCCTTCCGCTTTGTTCGGGATCCCGACAACTTATTATTTTAAATAAATTAATGAGTCGGGAAAAACTGTTGAGGCAGTAATGTCTCCGTGGGTTCGAATCCCACTCCCTCCGCTCTGGGGTTAATTTTATATGGAGAGGTGCCTGAGTGGTTGAAAGGGCTTGCTTGGAGAGCAAGTGTGGCAGCAATGTCACCGCAGGTTCGAATCCTGTCCTCTCCGCCATGGATTAATTATCAATCATCATGGAAATAAAATTAAAAGATGAAAGACACCAAAAAATTAAAGAACAAACCAGAAAAATGGTCCTAGAAAATTTTGATATTGAATTAAGTGATTTTCAAGCCGACAAAATAGTAAATTTTTTCATCAAAGAATTAGGTGGACCTATTTATAATCAAGGTGTTCAAGATATTAAAAAATTTATTCAGGACAAACTTTTAGATTTAGAAGGCGAGATATATATTCCTGAAAAATAAAATATTCATTTAAAAATAAAAAAAGCCCCGCTTAATGCGGGGCTTTTTTTATTTTAAGTAGTATATTTTTATTTGGCTAATTCAGCATCAATTAACTGTTTAAAGGTGTCAAAAGGATAAGCACCCTTAACTAGCTGGCCATTAACAAATGTTCCCGGAGTTCCGCTTACACCTGCAGCTTGAGCAGCAGCCATTTGTTTTTGAATTTTAGAAGTATACTTATTATCGTCTAAACAACTATTAAATTTAGATGTATTTAAACCAATTTCGGAAGCATAACCTTTTAAATCATCAACAGTCATTGCTGATGTATCCTCAAAAATTTTATCATGCATTTCCCAAAATTTATCTGAATTTTGTTCACCTGCACACTCAACTGCCTCAGCAGCTTTCATAGCATAAGGATGAATACTAGTTAAAGGAAAATGAATCCAAACTCTCTTTACTTTTCCTTTATATTCATTCATAATTTTTTCCATGGTTGGATTATGACGTAGGCAGTAAGGACATTGAAATTCTGAAACCTCAATTAAGGTTACCTCAGCATTATCCGAACCCACTGAATAAGCACCGTCTAAAACAGCGGCTAACTTAGAAACATCTCCAGTTGCAGCAGGAGGTGTTGGGGCAGTATTGGTGTTAGTATTAACATTAGCATTAGCATTCATATTAGTATTAGCTCCAGCAATTTCACCATCAGAGCTATTTGATTGGCCATTTACTAAAAACATAACCAAAGCAACTACACTAATAATTGCTATTCCCCAGCTTAAACCCATTACTAGGCTTTGCTTGGATGACATGTCAAAAAAGTTTTTTTGATCAGACATATTTTTCTTTATAATTAATTTTTAAATTGTTATATTAGTTTAACAAACAATAACAAAATTAGTCAATTTCTGGTTTTTTCTTGTGCCACTCAGTGGCTTGTTCATAATTATAACCTACTTTCAAAATAGTTGACTCATCAAACCTTTTACCTAAAATCTGTAATCCTACCGGTAAACCATCTACAAAACCAGCTGGCACATTAAGTCCGCAAATACCTGCTAAAGATGCTGGTACTGTGAACACATCTGCTAAATACATTTTTAAAGGATCACTGCTGTTTTCTCCAATTTTAAATGCCGGCGTTGGTGATGTTGGAGTAACAATAACATCAACATTTTCAAAAGCCTTATCAAAATCATTTCTAACTAAAGTACGAATTTTCATCGCTTTTTTATAATAAGCATCATAATAACCAGCTGAAAGAGCATAAGTTCCAATCATAATTCTACGTTTAACTTCAGCACCAAAATTATTGCTTCTAGTTTTCAAATAAGTATCTAATAAATTATCTGCTTCCTCTGAAACACCATATCTAATTCCATCATAACGGGCCATATTAGAACTAACCTCACTTGGACAAATTATATAATAAGCAGCAATTGCCTTATCAGTATAAGGTAAGCTAATATCAACAATTTCAGCACCCATTTTTTCAAGCTTCTTTACAGCGGCATTAACTGTCTCTTTTACTTCTTTGTCCATCCCTTCTATAAAATATTCTTTTGGTAAACCAACCTTTAATCCTTTAATATCTTTTAAAATTTCTTTTTCATAATCATCAACTGGTTTATCTGGAGTAGTAGAATCTTTTTTATCTTTTCCGGCAATATGTTTTAATACAATAGCAGCATCTTCAACATTTTTAGCAAGATGACCAATAGTGTCTAGTGAAGAAGCCATTGCCATTACGCCGTAACGAGAAACCCGGCCATAAGTTACTTTTAAACCAGTGATGCCGCAAAAACCGGCTGGCTGACGTATTGAGCCACCAGTATCAGTACCAAGAGAATAAATACACATATCTGAGGCAACTGCTGCAGCTGAACCACTACAGCTTCCGCCTGGCACGCGTTCTAAATCCCATGGGTTATGAGTATTAAAATATCCTGAATTTTCACCACTGCCTCCCTGGGCAAATTCATCACAATTAACTTTCCCAACCATCACACCATTAACCTGATTAAGCTTTTCAATTGACGTAGCATCAAAAGGTGGCACATAATTATCTAAAATTTTAGAAGCACCCGTTGAACGAACATCTTTAGTGCAAAAAACATCTTTAGGAGCATGAGGAATTCCAGTTAATGGATCAGAAAAGTCCCCAGCCTTATCTGCTGCTTCTGCTTGTTTTAAGGCAACATCTTCGGTTACAGTAATAAAAGCCTTAATCTTGTCATCCATTTTTTTTATCTTGTCTAAACAAGCTTTGGTAAGTTCAACGCTACTAAAATCTTTTTTCTGCAAACCCTCATTGGCTTTTTTAATTGTAAGTTCGTTTAAATTCATATTTTAATTTTTGTCACCCTGAACTTGTTTCAGGGTCTCGTTAAACTAAATTTCGAAACAAGTTCGGAATGACAAAATAAATGTTAAAAAACCGATTTAGTTTTTACTAAATCGTCTTCACTATCTGGAGCACTCTTTATTAATTTATCCTTAGTTTCATTATCACAAGAATCAATTTCATCTTCCCTCATTACGTTTTCCAAACCTGTTACTTGAGCTGTAGGTTCAACTCCATCAGTGTTTACTTCCTTGAGTTGTTCAATATAATCTAAAATAGAAGAAAGCTGATTAGTATATTCTTCAATTTCTTCATCTTTTAACCCCAAACGAGCTAAAAGGGCGATATGTTTTACTTCTTCTTTAGTTAAAGCCATAAAATTTACCTTTATAGTATATAGATATTTTAGGTATTTGACAAGGGTTTTAATATTTGACAAGAAATTTTTAATTTGATAACATTTTTTTACTTTTGTATTGTATTGAAAATTCAGTTTTTCCCTGTTATAAAACGGGGAATAAGAAGCAAGGGTGTACGATCGAGTTACCAAATTGTAAGGGCCTTAAGCTCCCAGAACGGTGTAACTCTTTTCGCAAGACGTTTAATCCCTCTGGGAAAAATCGCCCACACTAGTGAGGATCGCAGGATCGTCCACCCTTGCTTTCTGTTATTTCTTATATAAAAGCGGGATTAGCTCAGTGGTAGAGCAACTGAACCTAACGTTCGAGTCAAGCTTTACGAGGGTACCTAGACTGTTTGACGATGCTAGGAAATCAGTAGGTCAAGGGTTCAAACCCCTTATCTCGCTCCATTCTTCTCACTTCAAAGTGGGGCCGTAGCTCAGTCGATAGAGCACCTTCATGGCATGAAGGAGGTCGCAGGTTAGAGTCCTGCCGGTTCCACCATTATTTCATTGCGGCCGTAGCTCAGTTGGTAGAGCACATCCATGGTAAGGATGAGGTCGGGAGTTCGATTCTCCCCGTCCGCTACATTTGTTCTTTCTCTTTTGTTTTTTGGGGCGGAGTCCCAAAACTCACCAGATTTTGGTTGACTCCTCTGAAAGTCTTTTTGGCTAAAGAGTCCTAGTATTAAACTAGGCGCCCTAAATAAAGTTTTTTCGGCAGTAATGTCTTAACCTCCTCCCTCACACTTCCCCCGGTGTGAATCAGGTTAAGATGTTACTGCCTTTTTCTAATACGAAAAAAGTTCGCCAAAGGCGAACGCTATATAATTAGCCTAATATTTTCTTTTTAAAAAATTACTATTTAATCAAATTTAAAAATTCTTTTTCGTCTAAAATATTTATTCCTAAATCTCTTGCCTTATCTGCCTTAGAGCCTGGATTTTCTCCCACCACCACATAATCAGTATTTTTCGAAACTGAACTTACCCAGTCGCCACCTGCTTGCCTTATCTTTTCTTTAGCCTCGTCCCGAGACATTAAACTAAGCGTCCCAGTTACCACTATTTTTTTACCGCTCAGATTGCCTTTCTTGGTGCTAATTTTTTGCTCACTAATCTTTACTCCTACTTCTTTAAAATCTTCAATTAATTTTTTATTGTCATCATCACCAAACCAAGTGGCAATGCTTTCTGCAACCACTGGTCCAATGTCGTTTAGACCAGCTAGATCATCTACAGAAGCTTTTGCTAAATTTTTCAAACTACCAAAATGTTCTGCTAAATCAATTGCTGTTTCTTCACCAACATTTGAAATCCCCAAAGCATAAATAAACTTAGACAATGTGACCTTTTTAGCTTGATTAATCGCCTGAATTAAATTATTAGCTGATTTTTCAGCAAAACGCTCTAAAGGTACTAGGTCATCTTTTTCTAATTTAAATATATCGGCTGGGGTTTTAAGCAAACCTTCTTCCATAAGTTGAATTACAATTTTTCCACCAAGACCATCAATATTAAAAGCTTTTTTAGAAACAAAATGAGTTATTCCTCTTTGTTGCTGGGCAAAACATTTAGGATTAGTACAAAAATAAGCAACACTGCTTCCTCCACCACTTTCAGCTACTGATTTTTTTTCTACTTTAGATTCACAAATTGGACATCTACTTGGCATACTAAATTTCTTTTCTTTACCGGTTCTTAATTTGGTTAAAACAGAAACTACTTCTGGAATAATATCTCCTGCTTTTCTTATTACTACAGTATCCCCTATTTTTACCCCTAGTCTTTTTATTTGATCTTCATTATGCAAAGTTGCCCTCTTAACAACAGTACCTGCTAGTTTTACTGGTTTTAAATTTGCTACCGGTGTTAAAGTTCCAAGCCTACCCACTTGAACCTGAATATCTTCAATTATAGTTGTTACTTCTTCGGCTGGAAATTTAAAAGCAATCGCCCAACGAGGCGCCTTACCAACATAACCAAGCTTATCTTGTAAATCACGACGATTAATTTTTACTACTACCCCATCAATCCAATATTCTTGTTTATTTCTTTTATTCTGCCAATTTTGCCAAAATTCAAAAACTTCGTCTAAATTCTTACAAACTTTATATTCTTGATTTACTTTAAAACCAAGTTCAGATAACTCTTTTAATTCTTTTTCTTGTGTTTTTGGTAAATTATGTTTACCACCAGACCAATCATAAACAAAACAATCAAGTTTTCTTGCAGCAACTACTTTAGGATTAAGTTGTCTAATTGTCCCGGCAGCTGCATTACGGGGATTGGCAAATTCTGCTTGACCTTGTTTTTTTCGTTGGTTATTTATTTCATTCAACTGCTTCTCTGAAAGCCAAACTTCACCTTCAACAATCACATCAATTGGCTTTTTAAGACGCAAAGGAACGCTTTGAATAGTTTTAATATTATTTGTAACATTTTCTCCTACTTTTCCGTCCCCACGAGTTGCTGCTAATTTTAATAAACCTTTTTCATAAGTAAAAACAATATGAAGCCCGTCAATTTTTAACTCGCAAACATATTCTAAATTAGGCTTATCACCTAAGTCTTTCTCTAATAATTTTAAAACTCTCTCCTCCCATTCTTTCATCTCGTCTTTAGAAAAAGCATCATTAAAAGACCACTGCTGAACTTCATGATTAACTTTTACAAATTTATCAAGTGGTTTACCACCAATTCTTTCCAAAGGAGAATCAGGCCTTTTTAAATCAGGAAATTTTTTTTCAATTCTAACTAACTCCTGTTCTAAAGAGTCATAAACACTATCACTAACTTTTGGATCATTTAAAACATGATAACGATAACGTAAATCGTCAATCTGCTTTATCAATTTTTCTATTCTTTTTTTAGCTTCTTCTTTATTCATAAACATTATTTAATAACTTCTTCTTCAGAAAATAATACAAAATCATAAAGCCCGGAAAGTGGTGCTCGAATAGGAGTTTTTACTCTAACTTTTTGAAAAGAATTACCAAATGTCGCCTGAGAATCAACAATTAAACGACTAGGAATTAATAATTTAGTAAAATCACCACCGGCAGTTTCATTATAAACTGAGATAGTAAAGACACAAAAATCAACCGTACTATCCAAAGAATGATTCAATCTAAAAACATAAGAACATTCAGGAAAAAGATTTTCCCCATCAATTGCAGTTAAATAGGTTGGCAGAGGAATATTCTCAGCATTTTTAAAAATTGGCGGTTGAGTTAAACAATTAGAAACCTGGGGATCATTAAAATTTAATATGTTAGTTAAATTTAAAAATTCAGCAATAATGGTTGGATTTGGTACACTGTTTTCTACTTTAATTGTATTAATATCAGAATTATATGCCTGAACTGAATTAAAAAGCTCAACTTGAAAAGATTCTCCTTTTTTAAGTAAAATTGAAATTTCCTCTTCTTGGCTAATTTCTAAATCCCAACTTCCCTTCAATTCCAAAGCGCCATTTAGATAAACACAGGGTATATCTTTTAAAGAACAATAACCGTTTTCTTGGCAGACTCCAGCATTATCTAGGCCACAATCACTAATTGCTTCATACCGCCTTATTCTATAAAGCGCCTTTTCACTGCCACTTTCAGCCAAATAATAAGATTGAATCGACTGATCAATTAATCTCGACTGCCTAATTTCACTTATTATCACATTGCCAAAAGTCACCACTGTCGCCAACACAGTAGTAATTATTAAAACTGACAAAATAAGCACCATCCCTTTTGAATTTTTATTTAAACTTGACATATCTATCTTTTATAAACCCGGCTAGAAATTGTAGTCTGTAAAAAAATTATCTTTTGTTCTTCAGCTTTTACGGCTTGTGACTTGAAAGCTAAAGCAATGGTTACTCGAGGTTGATAATTGATTGGTAAGCAAACCCCATCTTCGCAATAGTTAGTTAAACAATCATTATTTTGAATACAACTACAAAAACCACTTTCAAAAGGAGGGCCAACACAAGTGCTTTCCGGACAATCAATATCATTTTGACAATCCGATCCTTTATTTTCGCCACCATTACAAACTTTAGTTACTAAACAACTTAAGGTAGGATTCTGAGTATAGGAATAACAATCATTATTTTCTCGACAACGTTCATCTTGAAATGGATCAGTAGTTGGTTCTATATAAAAATCTAAATTTACAACCTCAATTTCATTTTTATCTGTTAAAAAAGATTCTTCAGTTATTATCTCGCCTCCATTATCTTTTTTAATAATTAATTTTATTCTTTGATCAATATCTCTAGTATAAGAAACTTGGTCACCATTTGAATTAATTAAAAACAGAGTATTAACTGGACCAGAAATATTAGCATACTTATCATAATCAATTTCAGAAGTCTTTACTTGTCTGGCAATTTTTTCAATAACATACCTTAAATTTGCCAAAGTAACCTGTCGGGCTGAAGTTTGTCTCTGAGATCTTAAAGTTAAAATAAAAATATTAATTATAATAGTAGTTAAAACAACAAAAAGACCTAAAACAACTAAAATTTCCATCAAGGTAAAACCTCGTTTTTTATTATTTCCAATCATAAAGTAAATCATCTATTTTTATTTGGCGCTCTCGGCCTCGCTCAAACCACTTTACAACTGCTGTTACCTTAAGGCCAACTTTTTGTTCAGTAGCTAAATTACAACTATCTTTAATTTCCTCTTGACCACAGTTAATACCAGGGCAACTAACATTTAAACAAATATTTTGCAATTCTAAATAACGACTAAATCCCGAAAATTCTCCGGATGATGGATCGTGAATATAAGCACCATTATTTATATAAAGATTATAATCAGTAGAAATAAAATCAAGATTACTACTGTTGTAATCTACCCTGGCAAAACTCGCATAATTTTCACCTAAATTATCCCAATCATCAGCTGCCAACCAATTGGAATCACGAATATTACGAACAACTTCTATTCCCTCACGAGCAAGATTATTAGCAATCAACTGAAACTCACTTGCTTTTTGCCCAGCAATATTAGAAATCGTCAAAGCTAAAATAGCTGACATTGCAATTAATAAAACGCCAATTGCAAAAACCGCCTCTAAAATACTTTGACCTTTCTTATTCATAAAAACCCCCTGTTATTAATCCAGATTTTGTTGAAACATAAAAATAACCCTCCCTACCGCTTCTCTCATGTTTAAATTTAGCACCTAAATAATGAACATCTGAAATATTACTAAATACCCCTCCGGATAAATTAAAAATTAATTCTAAAACACTATTACCAGCTGTTATATCATCCCAGCATTCCTGACCAGGTAAACCAAAATCTCCGCCACTATTTGCTAGGCAAGAATTATTAGTTCCATAAATATTAGTAAAATAAACTTTATCTAGATTTTTAATACCATTACTAATTTCATTTCCTGTAATATAATTGTCACCAATATTAGGAGCAAAAAATAATATAAATTGACTCGGACTATTTAAATCTAAATAAAAACCATAACCACCCTCTGGAAAACTACCATTTGTTAATTGTTTACCACCCAAACTCATATTACGGACAGTTTTTAGTCCATCAACTACCTGACTCAAAGTATTATTTAAATCACCCCCATAACGAGCTGTTCTAAAATTAGCTAATACAAAAACAAACATCACAACAATAATTGATACTGACACCATTAATTCTACAATTGTAAAGCCAAATCTTTTATTAAACATACATTAAATTCAAATACCAATTTAGTATAGGCTGACCATAAATAAAAGTAATAAAAGTAGCTGCCGACAAAAAAGGTCCAAAAGGAACAGCAGAAGACATTTCTTTTTTATTTAAAATAATTAAAATTACTCCAATAATTGCTCCAGAAAAATAAGCTAAAAACAAAGCTACTAATAAAAATTTCCAACCCAACATTAGACCCATTAAAGCACCAAGTCGAATATCACCACCTCCTACCCATTTACCTTTTGAAAAATAATATTGAATTGCAAAAAACCCTCCACCAATAATTGCCGCTAAAATTAAATTCCAAAAACCTAGACCTAGATACAAATTACAAAAAAATGCAATCACTATGGCCGGAATTGTAACTTTGTCTAAAATATAATAAGTCTTTAAATCATAAACAAATATTACTAACAAAAAACAACTAAAAATTAAATAACTAAAAAATCTAAAAGACAAACCAAAAGAAAAATAAAGCCAGATAAAAATTAAACCTGTTACCAATTCAACTAAAGGATACTGCCAAGAAATTTTATTTTTACAATTTCTACACTTGCCCTTCAAAATTAAAAAACTAAAAAGTGGAATGTTGTCATACCACTTAATTTTTTTATTACATTGTAAGCAAAAACTTCGGCCAAAAATAACTGATTTTTTAGTATCAAGACGAAAAATCACTACATTCAAAAAACTGCCTACAGTTAAACCTAAAAATAAAATAAAAACGCTAATCATACTATAATTTTACCTTGCCTAACCAAATAAGGCAAACCATAAAAATCAAAACCTTGCCTAATTCAAAGCAAGGTTATGATCTTATTATTTTAAACAAATTTTAACGCATTCCGTCTTGAGTAGCAGTGTGAAGACCCGAAGATAAACCACCAGTGGTACCTTCAAGAGAAAAAACAATACTATAAGTTGGACAAATACTTGTACCAGTACAAGCAGCTAAGCTTTGAGTTAATGGTTCATAAATATAAGCTGTTCCATTAGGTGTTGGATTAGAAGGAACAAGTCCCATATAAGTAGTTCCGGTACAAGCCCCGCCAGCCGTATTAAAACCATTATTATCTAAACAAGTTACTGTTCCACCTCCTGCAGCTGGACCACCAAGAGTTAAGGTATCTGTAATTGCTGAAGGATAACTATTATTATCGCTAAAATAAAGCTCTAAAGCAGTTTGAATCTGTTTAATGTCAGCAACTCTCTTAGCGTCTCTAGCTTTTTGTCGAGCTGAATTTAAGGCAACTACTGCCAAAGTTGATAATAGACCAATAATGGCAATAACTACCAATAATTCGATAAGAGTAAAACCTTTTTTCTTCATTTGGTCACCTCCTTTCTTTGTTTTGATTTGTCAATATTTAATTTATTTTATTATACCACTTTAAAAACCTAACAACAACTTTTATTTTTTTCCCAACCAAGTAGCTCTATAATTTATAAAACGGCTATATTCATGATTAAATGGAGCAGTATCTAGATTAAAAGCCTTTATCAAATAATGTTGAGATTTTTCTTGTTCACCTAAAATTAAATAATAATAGGCTAAATTATAATAGTAATGTGATGCAAGCCCAGCTTTAGAATATTCCTGAATTACTTCAATTTCATCAAGATTTCTGATAGCTGATAAATAACCATTAAAATCAGCTTCTTTGGCTGAATTTAAATTAGAATATAATTTATGTACATAAACATTAGAAAGAGTAAAAAAACCAAAAGCATTGTCGTCTCCTCCTAGGGAAAAATTAGTATAAATCGGTCTGTCTTTTACTTTATTTAAAATTCCTAAAAATTTATCTCGCTTTTCTAAAAAATTAAGATCATAATACTCTTCGGGCAAATTAACGTAATTTTTTTTATAGAAAAAATTATGCTCTGAAACAATATCAACATCAGGTCTAAAGTTTTCTACTAATTGAAAATAAACTAGGCTGAAAAGTTCAGTATCTCCCTGCAAACTACCATCATAACTAAAATAATAAATACTATTTGGTTCTAAACTATTTAACAAATTTTTTGCATAATCATAATTAAACCAAAAATTACTTAAATCATTATTTTTATAGTTACCAATTAAAAAACTAGTGGGCAGAGAAATTAAGACAATAATAAATATAAATCTCACCCATATAAACAATTTTTCTTTTTTTACTAATGCTTTTTTTAAAAAAGAATAAAGATAAAAAACTATTGCTGCAAGCCAAATAATAAACATCATAAAAGCCGGCAGGTAATAAACTCGGTAAGTATATTCAATTCCAATGTGCCAACCAAACTTTCTTAAAAAAATAATCGCCAAGCTATTAAACAAAAAAATTCCACTGCTTAAAATCGCAAAACTTTTATACTTTTTAAACAAATAAATTAAACCACCTAAGGCTAAAATAATCGCCGGCCAGAAAAACTGTTTATAAATTTCTATAAAAAAAGAAACTGCAATTCCTAATTTACTATATGTATTTTCAAAAATTCCTAAGTCACCATATTGTGAACGTCTGATATGGGCAAAAACATCCTGCCAAGTTGTAATTGGACCCCAATTGAAATCAGCTTGCCCAAAAGCTCTAATTGGAATATATAAATAAAAACTTAATCCAAACAAAAACAATAAAAACATTTTTAAAATTATTTTCCAATTAAAAACTATTTTTTTATTTATAAATAAAATATACAAAGTAAAAGCCGGCGCTAATAAAACAAGCATCGTATGGTTAGTTAAACTTAAACCATATGTAAAAGAAAACCAATATAAATATTTATTATTTTTATCTTTTTCCCAAAACAGTAAAAACAATATAAGAATACAAACAAAAAAAGTATTTAAAGTATATACCTCAGCAATAATACTCTGCGACCAGAATATTGGACTAAACGCTAACAACAACGAAAAGCAAAAACTTATTACTTTATCCTTGAATAATTTTAATATAATGAAAGCAAATAAAGTAACAGTTAAAGCACCAAAAAAAGCAGACATTAAATTAACTCGCCAAGCAATTGAACTAAGAGGAATAAAAGTAAATATTTTTCCTAGCATAGCATATAACGGAAACCCTGGTGGATGGGCAATTCCCAAGTTATAAGCTGCAGCAATTAATTCTCCACTATCTTCCATTGTGACAGTTGGAGCCAAAGTAAATAAATAAACACTAAAAGCTAAAATAAAAATTAAGCTGAACAAAATAAAATTTTTATTTAATTTAAACATGTTTTTTATTAATTAATCTCAACTCACCAATTATTAATAAAATAATTAATTGAGAAATTCCCCAATAGTAATTCAAAAAACTTTGTCTTAATAAAAACAAGCTAAACAAGAAAAATACTCCAGCATAAATTACCCCAAACAAATTTTTTTTAGATTTAAACCAAAGCCATAAAAATAATATCAACAATACTGGCAAATAAAACCAAGCTGGAATCGACGAATAGAAATATACATTCCATAAAGAATTAAAACTTAAAGAATGGAAAAAAATCTTATTACTTAAAAAATGTTCAGCTATAGTATCATTAAAAAAATCAATCGGTTGCCATAAAATAAACGGCACAATAATTATCAACAGCACAAAAAAAGTTATTAAAATTTGTTTTAGTTTAAAACTATTTAACCGAGTTATAAAAATCCCTATCATTAACCCTAATTGTTTAACTCCTAAAAATAAACCTAGTACAAAACTAGCAATAGTCTTTTTTCCTATTAACCAAAACCAAACAAATAAATAAATTAACAAAACCATTAAAGGTTCAACCCAAGTTTGCTCAATAACAAACAATGAAAGTGGAGTATAAAGCAAAAGCAAAGTTATGAGTTCAGCAATAATCTTTTTCTGATTAAAAACCTTCTTTACTAACAAATAAGCTAATAAAGCAGTTACCATTTGGCAAAATATATAAGCAAACCTTACATCACCAAAAAATAATTTAAAAAATGAAGCTACAAAAATAGTCACCGGCCAATAGGCAAAAAAGTTATTAACATAGTCCTGGTCTTCATAAACTTTAAAATAAGTTTGTGAGTATGGATTATCCCCTTGCAAAAAAGACTCCGCCGCCCCATCGCTAAACCAAAAAACATCAATTTTTGGCATTGGAGAATAAAATAACACTAGCAACCTTAAAGCAAGGGCTAAAATTATTAAATAAATAAACTTGTGTCTTTTAAGATGTATTAAAAAACCAGTAAAAACGTTACGCTTAAAAAAATGAAAATTAAACAAATAAAAACAAAAAAACAACAAGGCTAAAAATTTAAGTAAAATTAAATTTGCTTCTCCTTGTTTTGATAAAAAATAAATTCCTCCATCAAAAAAATAAAATAAAATAAAAATTATAAAGGTAATTAAAAATAATATATTTTTGAAATTCAACTCAAAATTAAAATAAATAAACCTTTTTTTAATTAAAGGGATAAATAAAAAAAGCCAACTTATAAAAAGAAGCCACAATTGAGACTGATGAAAAAATATACCTTTATTAAAAACATACCCAAGGACTAAAAATAAAAAGGATACAGTTAAATAAAATATTTTTTCCAAATTATTCATGTTTTATTTTTAAATTAATAAAACTATAAATTAAATAAGCTACAAGAACAAAAAAAGTAAACAAACTAATAATTTTGCCAACCTGATAACACATAGGTTTAAACTCTAAAACTACCAAATGATTTCCTGCCTCAAGCTTTAAGCTACTAAAAGCATAATTAGCACGTAAAATATCTTGATTTTCTCCGTCAACCTTAGCTTGCCAGCCTGGATAAAAAGGTAAAGCTAAAAATAAATAACCTGGCTTGCTAAAATCAGCTTTAACTTCCACTCTTTTTCCTTTATTGTAAACAATTTCAACCTTTGATTCACCCTGGTCTAGATCTGAAATATCATTTTTTTCAACTATTATTTTTTCTGTAAAATCAAATTCTGGACTAAAAAGCAATTCAACTGATTTACTTAAATCTTTTTCAACTTGCTGGGAAAATACTCCAAAGGCAAATGGTAAAAATTTATCATTCTTATAAATTTTTAAAGGTGGTAAAAAATCTTCTCTAACCTCTTTTACTAACTCTAAATTTTGATTTTCTAATTCTTTAAAAGCCAATAAATACTTAACATTTTGTAAACCCAAAACACTTAAAGCTTCATCATTCACCTTGACACTAATATTATCCTCATTGAAACCCCTCATTGCAACTTGGTTTCCTAAATTATGCATTTCCCTAAACAACATTCCTCCTTCAAAAGAAGCTCTATCCTGAACTGAAGGTATATCCCAAAATACATTCATATTAGGCCAAATCATTTCTCGACCTGAAATAAAAAATGATAGATTATTCTGCCAACCACCAGCTAAAGTATTAACTGAATTCCAAACTCCCTGCCAATTAAAACTGTAAATTTTAAAATAATCTTTGTCAGTTTCTAAAAATTCAACACTTTTAGGTTTAGAAAAATATTTTTGGTAATCTAAAAAACCAACATAATTAAACGAGACCAAAAACAAATCTATCGCAGTAATTAAAATAATTGAAATTGGCAGTAAAGCTTCTAGAAGTAATTTTGATCTATCTGGAATTCTTAATTTCTTTTTATAATCTTTTATTTTTGAAAAAAACCAATCAAAACCAAAACCAGAAATAACCGTCAAACAAACTAAAGTTGTTAATAAAAAACGCTGTGGAAAACGAAACATCTTAAATCCTGGAATAGTATTCCAAAAAATTATAAATAAAGGATTTTGATCACCAAAAACAAAAAGTAAAGAAATAAAACCTAAAATTGTTAATAATTTAACTCTGTTATTTCTAACCGACAAATAAAAAATTCCTAATAATGCGAAAATTAAAGGTAAAATTCCAAAATAAGCACTGTTCTCCCAAAAAATTCCAAACTTATAAATATTTTGAGGAAAAGTTTTAAAAGCTGGATTTCCTAAAAAATAAGGACTAACAAAATAAGAAAAAGAAGAATTTGAATACGGAAACATTTCAATGTCTTGATAGCTCATTGACATACTTCGACCAGAAATTGATGAATTTACTGCAGTTGGTATTAATTGAACTGCCACCAAGCCAAAAATAATTATTCCTAAAATAATCCATGGCAAAATTAATTTAACTGGCAGTTTAGCAATTTTGTATTTTTTTTCCAAAAATATCTTAAGACAAAAATAAATAAATCCAGAAATTAATGACAGATAAAAAATTTGAGGATGCCCAGCAAAAAACTGAATACTAAAAACAATTGCTAATAAACCTATAATAAAACCTTTACTTTTAAATCTAAAATATTTTTCGATCAAATAAAAAATCAACGGCAACCATATTGCTGTATTTATTAAATTTAAATGTTTGAGCCGAAAAATAAAAAACCCGCTAAAAGAAAAGGCTAAAGCAGCAAACATTGCACCCAGCTGACTCATCTTTAATTCTCGACAATATAAATAAATAAAAAAAGCAGCCAAGAAAAAATTGAACAAAAAAGTAAAATTAATTGCAGTACTAAAAGGCAACTGGGTAAACAATATTAAATTAAGTGGATAAAAAACACCAGCCTGACCTTCGGCCAAAACTGGAAATCCATTAGTTAATAAATTAGTCCAAAGGGGTACTTCGCCTTGTTTTAAACTCTCGGCTGCTAAAAATCTAAGCGGTAAATTAAGCTCAGTTAAATCACTCCCGGTAAAATCTCCTACATAAGGAATTTTATTATTTATAAAGTATGGTAAAAAAAATATTACTGGAATTAACAGCAAAAAAAGCACTGGTAAAATTTTTTTAAAACTTATATTCATTAGGTAATTATAGCATTTTTTACAATGATTTAAAAAAATTCAGTCCCGCAATTAAGCGGGACTGAATGGAAGCTTCCAATTATATCAAATATTATCTCATTCCGTCTTGGGTAGCAGTATGAGCACCTGATGATAAACCGCCAGTAGTACCTTCAAGGCTAAAAACAATAGAATAAGTACCACTTGAACCATCTGCAGTATAAACATAATCAGCACCATTTGGTGTTGGATTTGTAGGAACTAAACCCATGTAAGCACCAGCGCAACCAGCTGTATCAAAACCACCAGTACCTAAACAAGCATAGTTAGTAGTTCCTAAAGTACCAGTAGATCCAGGATAATTGGTTTGGTCATTAAAATAAAGCTCTAAAGCAGTTTGAATCTGTTTAATGTCAGCAACTCTCTTAGCGTCTCTAGCTTTTTGTCGAGCTGAATTTAAGGCAACTACTGCCAAAGTTGATAATAGACCAATAATGGCAATAACTACCAATAATTCGATAAGAGTAAAACCTTTTTTCTTCATTTGGTCACCCCCTTTCTTTTTTGAATCCGTAAAAATACGAATTATAAATTTTTTATTATTTAATTTTAGTTATCAACAGTTTTATTTATTATACCAAAAAATCAAACAATCAACAATTAATAACCGTGTATTTCATGCGGTTCACCATCAATCTCAAGATAATATCTTAAATAAAATTCAGTTCCATCACTATTATAACCATAAATATAAGGATAAATATTATTAGGATCAATTGGCACTCTTTGCATATACAACACTCCGGTTTCAGTGCTATCTAAACTTTCAGTTAATGAATCCCAATTAGCCTCGGCATTATCAGGAAACATATCAGTAATTGGAAAATGCAAATTATCATCATAATAAAGATAAAGTGCCAGCTGAACTTGCGACATATCAGCCTTACGTTTTGCATCTCTGGCCCTGGTTCTTGCAATATTAACCGAAACCATCGAAAGACTAGATAAAATTCCAATAATACTAACTACAACTAAAAGTTCAACCAGAGTAAAACCTTTTTTGTTTTTAGATTTAAACATAAATATATTCAAATTATTTATAAACTAGAAGCTAAATTGTACATTGGTAAAATAATAGCTGCAACCAAAACACCAACAGCAATACCCATTAACATCATAACCAAAGGCTCAAGCAAAGTAACTAGATTATTTACCATATTACTAACCTCTCTACTATAAAAATTTCCAATTTTATCTAAAATTTCGTCTAATCGACCAGTTTTTTCACCAAGGTTAAGCATCTGTGAAACCATCATTGGTACTTCTTTACTTTGAAGCATTACTGTTGCAATCGGATTGCCATCTTCAACTTCAGCAGCAGTTTGAATAATTATTTGTTTATAAACATCATTACCTACCACATCTGAAACAATCTCTAAACTCTTAGTCAAAGAAACACCGCCAGTAGTTAAAGTAAATAAACTGCGTGAAAAACGAACAATAATAATTTTTTTAAATAAAAGTCCGAATATTGGAGCTTTAAGCTTTAAAGTATCCCAATAATGTCGTCCTTGTTTTGTTTTAATAATTGCCTTCAAAATAATAAATAACCCCAAAACAATTGAAGCAATTAGCCACCAAAAACTAGATATAAAATTACTAGTGGCAATTAATAGCTTGGTAGTAACTGGAAGTTCTGCTCCAGTTTCAGTTAAAACAGAAGTTAATTCTGGAATAACAAATATCATCATCAAGGCACCTACAATTACCAAACCAATCACAATAAACACTGGATAAATCATTGCCCCTCTAATCTTAGCAAGTAAATCGTAATCCTTTTCTTTTTGATCTGCTAAATAATTTAAAACCTCATCTAACTTACCAGAAGTTTCACCAGACTTAATAATATTAATAAAAAAATCATCAAACACTTCCGGATGGCGATTCAAAGCAGCGGAAAGCTTAGCTCCACCCTCAACATCATCAGCAACTTCTGAAATTATTGTTTTTAACACTGGGCTTTCAGTTTGATTAACTAATATTCTCAAACCTTGAACTAAAGGAATTGTAGCTGAAACAATTACTGATAATTGTCTTGAAAAAACAACTAAATCCTTTACTTTTACTCTATTTAAAATTTTTAAAGACTTATCTAAAAAACTTCTTTTTTCCTCAATTAAAGAAACGATTGTTAATCCTTGATCAGCTAGCATATCAGCTGCTACTTCTTGCGAAGCAGCCTGAATCATCCCTTCAGAATTTTCATTATATTTATCTTTAGCTTTATAGCGATAATATGGCATAATCAACTAAATTTTATTTAGCTAGAGCTCTAAAGTTCTCTGGATCATTAGCATATTCAATTGCATTATCAATCAAAACTTCGCCCGACTTAACCAACTGAGCCAAAGACTGATCCAAACTTAACATTCCTTCAGCCCGAGAACTTTGTAAAATAGTATTAATCTGTTTTATTCTTCCCTCTCTAATTAACGATTGAACTGCTTCTGTTGCAATTAAAACTTCTGAAGCTAAAATCATTCCTCCACCAGCTCTGGGCAATAAGCGTTGATTAATAGCAGCTAATAAACTTTCTGAAAGCAATAATTGAGCACGTTGACGATCGTCAGCTTTAAAAGATGCAAATATTTCTTCGATAGACTGAATAACTGAATTTGTATCCATTCCTAAAAAACAAAGTCGACCCGAACTGGCAAATTCTAAAATCAAGGGAATTGCTTCTGGTTCATTATTAGCTTCAATCCCCAAAACATCAACATCAGACTGCTGAGCAGATTCTAAAGCACTTACATAAGAATTAACATCTGTTCCTACTTCCCTTTGCTCAACTAATCCTTTTTGATTAATAAATAAATATTCAATCGGCTTTTCAATTGTTACTATATTTTCTTTTCTAGCTTTGTTAATTTCTTCAATCATTGCTGAAATTGTTGTAGTTCTACCAGAGCCATACGGGCCAGAAACAATAATTAATCCTGATTTTTTATCAGTTAAACTATAAACTGATTTTGGCAGACCTAAATTAACCAAAGGTGGAATTTTACTTGGAATTATCCTTAAAGCAACTGAAAGTACATTTTTCTGAAAGAAAAAATTAATTCGTAAACGAAACTTCTTATCAATTGCCTTAACCAAGACTATTTCTCGATCAGTTTCTAGTTTCTTTTTCTGATCAACATTAAGCCAACTATCTGCTAATTTTTTAATCAAATCGGCAGTTATAATCTGTTCTTCTTTAATTTCTAATAAATCTTCTTCCACCCTAATCATTGGATATGCCCCAACAGTTAAATGAATATTACTAGCCTTTCGCTTAGCAGCTTCAGTTAAAATTTTATTAAGAAAAATATTTAAACTACTTTCCATAATTATTTATTCATTACCTGTTTAATCTTTTTAACAACCTCCGAAGGCATAAAGTGGGCCTTAATTAAATAATCATTAGCTCCTAGGTCTAAACCACGTTTAATTTCATCTTTTTGGCTTAAATTAGTCAATAAAATTACAGGTACATCCTTTAAATCCTTATTTGATTTTACTTTCTTTAATACCTCAAAACCATCCATCTTAGGTAAAATAATATCTAGTAAAATCAAATCTGGCTTTTTACTGCCTGCTAATTTTATTCCTTTCTCACCATCGCTGGCTAATCCAACTTCAAATCCCTCCAAGTTAAGCTTAGTTGCATAGAGCTCTGCTAAAAACTCATCATCTTCAACTAACAAAATGTATTTCTTTTTTACCATAAATTTTATTAAAATTATTCTTTTAATTATTATTTAGTTTACAAATTAGCAACTCGCATTACTTCATTAACAGTTGTAATTCCCTTTAAAGCTTTAATCAATCCATCCTGTGTTAAATCAATATAATTCTGATTTGCCAATGCTTCATTAATTGTCTTTGAATCGCCCCCATGGTAAATAATTTCCTGCATTTCACTATTAATAACTACAACTTCAGAAATAGCTGCTCTACCTTGATAACCTAAATTACCACAATGAGCACAGCCTTGACCTTGATAAAACTTCAAATTATTAATATCAACATCTTTTAAATATTCTTTTGGTATAGTAGCTAATCGAGTTCTTATTTTTTTCATTACTCGATCTGGCACACTTACTTCTTTTTTACAATCAGGACAAATTTTTCTAACCAAACGCTGTGCAATCAATAAATTTAAGATTGAAGAAAGTAAAAATGGCTCACCGCCTAAGTCAATCAACCTAGGTATTGCTCCAATTGCACTTTTGGTATGAAGGGTTGAAAGCATTAAATGGCCGGTTAAACCTTCTTGAATTACTAACTGGGTAGTTTCTTTGTCACGAATCTCGCCAAGCATTACAATATTTGGATCTTGACGTAAAATTGACCTCAAACCATCTGCAAAATTATAACCAATCTCAGGCCTAATCTGTGATTGGTTAATACCATCAATATAATATTCAATCGGATCTTCTAAGGTAATGATATTCACCCCCTCCTGATTTAACATCGAAAGCAGGGTATACAAAGTCGTAGTTTTACCAGATCCAGTTGGACCTGTTAAAAGAATAATACCATATGGCTTTTTAATAGCCTCGCTAATTATTTTAATATGAACATCATTAAAACCAAGTTGATCTAGAGTTGGGACCTCTGACTGGCTATCTAAAATTCTTAAAACCACTTTTTCCCCTTCGACCAAAGGTAATGTTGAAACTCTAAAATCAATATCTCGGCCTTCAATATTAAGCCTAATTCTTCCATCCTGAGGCTTTCTGGTTTCATCAAGTTTCAAATTAGCTAAAACTTTAATTCTTCCCACAATAGCTGAATGTATATATCGAGGCAGAACTAAAGAAGTCCTTAAAACTCCATCAATTCGATAACGAACCTTTGTCTCTTTACTAGTAGGTTCAATATGTATATCCGAACTTCTTCCGTCTATTGCATGTCTAATAATTACTAAAACAATCTTGGAAACCGGCGCACTCTTTATAACTTGTTCCATTTCTTTAAGCTCTCCCTTAGCCCCTGCTAATGCTTTTTCCGGCTGTTCAATTTGAGCAATTGCTCTTTCTACTTCTTCTCCTAAAATTTGATACTGATTTAAGCTAGATTTAAAATCTTCAGGTGAAATTATAAAATACCTAACTTTTAAATTATTTTTCTGAGCTAAAAATTCAATTGCTTCAATCGCTTTAAAATTCTTTGGATTCACTAATCCAACTTGTAATTCATTTTCCTTTAAATCAAAAGGAATCATTTGATAATTCTCGGCTACCTCTTTTGGTATTAAATCTATAAGCTTCTGACTAATTTTTTTGCCTTTTAAATCAGCGACCGGAATATCTAAAATTTTAGATTTAATTTCAATAATTTTTTTAGCCGGTACAATTTTTTTAGAAATAATTAAATCCTCTAAAGTCTTATTAGAGGTCTCGGCCATTTTTTCTAATTTAGTAACCTGGTCTTGTGCTAATAAATTTTGCTTTACTAATTCATCAATTAGTTGGTTCTGTTCTTGACTCATCTAAATTTATCAATTACTTATAAAAAAATTAATTTCTCGAAAAGGGTTTGTTCTGCCTTGCTCGTCATCACTTACTTTAACTGGCAAACTAGCAGATTCTTTTAAACTTCGATAAGGTTTTTTATTTAAAAAATCTAAATCAAAACTAGAATCTAAACTACTAGTAACAACGATAGGTTCATTTAAATTTCCTAAGCCAATTGGAGCTAAAGGATCAAAATTTTTATTAAAATAAGTATAAATTATAACAATAATTACTAATAAAATAACAAGGATTATAAAACCTAACAATAACTTTTTAGATTTTTTCATTTTCCTTCGAACCAACATAATATATTTATTCAGTTAAATAATAGGTTAAAATATTAATTGAATAATTAGGAGAATCAGGGGCAAAATATACACCAATCACGTCAAATAATCTCAAATTTTCTTCTAAACTATTTAAAAAATTATTAACTTCTTTATAACTATTTTCCTTAGAGCCAAACAAATTAATAGATATATTTAATTTCTCAACCGAAACATCATTAGAAACTTTTGGTATTTCCAAATCAGGAATAGCATCATTAATACTAATATCAGAAAGAAGTAAATTATTTTTTTGGGCTAAATTTTGAAATTGAACAAATAACCCAGCAATATCTTTTTCATAAGGTAAAATTTTATCTAATTTTTCTATATCATCTTTATCAATTTTTTTATAATTATTTACCAAAGCTTTTAAATCTTGAAAATATTTCTTTTTTTCAGCTAAATCTCTTTTTAAAGTTTGTAAGTTGTATTCACCGCCTTGACTCAATAAAATATATTGTGGTTCAAAAATAAAATAATAACTTGCCACAAAAATTAAAATAACCACTAAAGCTGTGATCAACTTATAGTATTTAACAAACACAATTTGCAATTGGCTATTTTTTTGTTTAATTTTCCCTAAATCTGGTTTTTCCATATTATTCAATAGGTTTAAAAAATACTCCTGGCTGAAATTCTAAATTAATATTAAAATTAACTCCACTATACTGGCCTTCTTCAAGATCTATTTCTGCAACTACAGCATCAATTTTAACATTACTTACAAAATCATTAGCTTGCTGAAAAGCAACTAGTTGTTTAGCTACTGTTTCATAATCTTTGGCCATGGCTGAAATTATCAACTTGTCTCGTCCAGCCATAGCAAAATTTAAATAATAAACATCTTTAACAGTATATTTTTCCAACAAGTCAAAAAATTCTGTCCAATAAATATGATTGTCTAAAAGATTTTTAATAGTTTTTAATCTGCTTTGCATTTTAAAAGCTGACTTCTTTTGATCATTGTAATCTCCAATTTGAATATCTAAAAGTGAAATTTCTTCTTCCATTGATTTCTTCTGTTGTAAAGTTCGAAGTTTATACCAAGTAATACCCAAATAACCTAAAGCAACAATCATTAATGCCAAAAATACCACTATACCCCCTTTAATCATTTTCCCCTTTACTTCTAAATCCGGTTTCTTATTTAAATCTTGGGGTATCAAATCAACATCCAAAAAACTATCTTCCTCTTTTTCCTCGTCTGGTCTATCCTTTTTATCTTCCTCTTTTTTATTCTCTACTTCTGATTTTTTATCCCTACCTTTTTTGGACTTAAAAAAAGCAAACCTCTTCTTACTTTTTTTAGGCTTAGTCTTTTTTAAAACTGGTTGTTCTATCTTTTCTTTGTCCTTTTCAACAATTTCTACCTTTTCTTTCAATTCATCAGTTGGTTGCTTAGTAAAATCTTTTTCCTGATCTTGCTTTTTTGTTATTTCTACATTAGATTTTTCTTCTTTAATTTTTTCTTCAATTTTAGGAATATGTAAAATTGAATCTTTAGATTTTGAACTACCATAAGCGTCAGAATCCGGTTTTAAAATCTCGGCAGTTTTAGGAGGTTCTGACATTTTAGGCTGATCAATTTTAGTTGCAAAAAGTCTACTTAATAAAGAAGGTTTTGATTTTTTCAAAGGCTGATCAATCTTTTCTTGTTTTTTAGGATTAGACATTGAAATGCCAAAAGACTTCGACTTTTTTTTAGTCGTTTTTAATTCTTTTGACTCTTTTTCTCTTAATTCGTCTGGTAGTAAATTTATTTCTGCCATAATAGTTTATTCAATATCTCTCATTGCTAAACCTAAAGAAACTGCAAATCTTGAACCAACCTCATCTAAAACTGGCTTAAGTTCTTCAGGGTATATTATTCTTGCCCAAGGATCTCCTAAAAATACCCTTAAACCTAAAAGATTAGATAAATATTCAGGCAAGTTTAAAAGTAATGAAGATCCACCAGTTAAAATCATTTTTTCGATACTTCTGTCATCCTGACTTTTATACAAATTAATACTATAACGAAGTTCATCTAATATTGGTGTTAAAGTTTTTTCAATTGTTTTTGGCACCCCACCCTGTCCAGCCCTGCTAGGATTCATTCCAATATCATACTTAAACTGTTCAGCTCTAGCTAAATTAACATTTAAACTGTTAGCAATTGCTTTAGTGATAGTTAAACCTCCAACATCTAAACTCCTTTTTAAAATTGGGATGGTGTTTACTACTACTGTAATGTTAGTAACTACTGAACCAATATCAACTACCATAGTAGCTGATTTATCATTGCCAACCAATGATCTAATCAAAGCAAAGCTTTCTGTGTCTAAACTAAGTAAATTTAAATTTGCATCTTTAAAAATATTAATATATTTCTTTACTAAATCTTTTGGAGCTGCCGTCAATAAAACTTTAATATATTGCTTTTTTCCTTCTTGTTTAATTTTTAAAACTTTTTCACCTTTTGCGTCACTGTCATGATTTCCAAAATCATTTTTTTCTTTATTATCTTTTTTTTGATCAACCAACTGATTTCCATTAAAATTATCCAAAACCTTCCAATCTAAAATCATTTCTTCAATTGGTAAAGGAACCACTTTTTTTGCTTCCCATTTTACAGCAGCCGACAAATCTTTCTTTGACATTGCTGGTAAATTTAATATTGAACTAAAAACTGAATATGAAGGCAAAGCAGTAATAGCCTTTGTAGTAGAGGTTTTAGCCTTTTTACAAACTTGTTTTAAAAGCTTAGCAACCTGCTTGGTGTTTCCCCGGTCTGTGGCTTCAAGTTCAAAATCAATATAACCATAAGTAACCAGCTGCGGCCGGCCACCCTGGTTTTTTAACTCAACAACTTTAATACTATTTGAATCAAAGTCTACTCCTAAATAACTTTGTGGTGAAGAAAATAATCCCATAAAATTTATTGCGTAAATACATCAGATCGCCAAATTGGTAAAGCTTTAGCAAAATCTCCTAAACCTGGAGGAGTATTAGCCAATAGTCTGCCGTCATAAATAATAATTTCTGAACCTTGCTCTGTTTTGTATGGATCATCGACAGCAAATTCCCGATTTAAATAAAACTTTTTAGCCATCATTAAACCAGAAACTGTTAAACGATTTTGGCAAGAACCAATACTGCAAGTATTAATTTCACCGCAGCCAGGACTGCTAGTTTCTGGATCTTCATTACATTCAGTAAAACCATCACCTATTACAATAAAATTACCGGCTAAATTACTTACATTTCCATTTATGTTTAAATCACCTTTAACAACCCAGGCTACTGAAGCTAAATTTCTAAACTTAGAAAGATTATTTGAACCATCGTAAGTTATATTAGAATTTATATTTAAATCGCCATCTACAACAATTGTTCCAGCAGCGCTAACAAAATCAGTACTATTATCAAACTCAAAATTTTGATCAATTGTTATATCTCCCTCATGATAATAAACTTTGTTATCAAGCGGATTATCAACACAGGGTTGATTTAAACAACCAATTCTACTAGTAATATTTAAAACAGTCTTGCCATAATTATTTATACAAGTTTCTTGAGACTTAATGTCATCACACAACAACTGATCTAAATCTAATTTACCTAAAATATTTGAATATTGAGTTTGAGGTGTTGGAAAATCAACCGGGCCAAAATTCGGATCAATTAAATTACTACCGCGAGCCGAAGTAAACTTTTCAATATTACCTCCAGAAAGAATACGATAAGTTGCATTAAAACTTGGTGCCTCTACTCCGCTTAAACCACTCCTAGAATAAATATCACCATATTTAGTTTGAAGCCAAGGTAAAATTTCTTGTACTTGAGGATCAAACTCAATCCAACCTACCCCACCTAAAGACACTGAATTCCAACCAGCCATACCCTGTAAAGTAAATCTAGGCTGACCGTCAAATTCGCCCAAAACTAATCTCACTTGATAATTAGATTGATCGCAATGATAAGGTTCATTTTCACAACTTAAAGAAATCCAACCATCATCACCTAAAGAAACAAATTTAGCCCAGCCTTTTATTGGCACATCATAAGATCCGTCATCTTGAAAAGTAGCCTGCCATCCATCTATTGGAATTGCAGTACCGTATTGCGAATCAAGCCCAGCGCAAGTATCACCAAAACATATCCAACCAATCGTGCTGGACCAAGCCCAACCTCGTATCTGCTGATCTTCAGATGCCTGAATAAAATATAAATGATCGTTACAACCGTCATGATTTTCACAACTAAGGGAAAGCCAGCCAATATTGGGAGAATAACCCCAGCCAAGCATCTTTTGTCCGCAATTAGCCGTACAAGAACTAGTTATTGATCCGTTTTCAGCTCCTTCATCACATTGTTCGTATTTAGCTGGATCTTCATCATTTGGCGATTGAACTATTCCATCACCACAAATTGCCGGCGGCGGAATATCATCTACTGCTTTTACTAATACAAAACCGCCGATACCTAAAAACAATATCAATAATCCAATACCTAAAAATTTTATTTTATTTTTCATTTTTATTTAGAAAAAACGCTTTTTATTGAATTAACAAACCTCTGCCACCAACTAGTTTTTGGTTGAATAGATTGCTGAATATTTGAAATTTGTGTACTATCTTCTAATTTTTCTAAATTTTCATTTATTGCTTCATTCCCAATTCTGGTTTCACTATCTTGTAATTTATATTCACTTGCCGAAATATCACTAACGTCTGGAAAATTTTCTTTATCAACAATTACTTCAAAATTTTCGTAGCCTTTTCTAATTCCAGTTACTAAATAATCAAAAGTGGCATCACTTGAACCATTACTTAACTCTTTAACAATAAACTGCTTATTATTTTTACTTGAAACATATAATCCATTAGCCTCGCTAGTTAAAGTAACCTGAACATTAATTCCTTGTTCTGAACTAACCAAGGTAAAATGTTCTGGCAAATTAACTACTGCCTGACCATTAACTAAATTACCTGAACCACGAGCAAATACTGCTGATTCTCCACCTTCCATGGCAACATACCTAATTTCTTTTGTTGGATCTGTTGGATGATCCTGGACAAAATTCTTAGTTCCTGTAACAACTAAATCACCAGAAATTCTAACACCACTTCCTCCATTAAAATAACCAGAATAACCTGCACCTCCTGCCACTATACCTTCAATGGCATTACTACCATTATACCCCACACCTCTAACTCCAGTTCCAGATTCAGTGGTACCAGTACCTAAAACTCCAGTTTCACCATCTCCTAGCCTACCCCAACCACCATAAGCTGTAGCACCTTGAATACCAACCAATCTGCCTTCACTAAGTAAACCCCAACCAGAATCACCACCAGCTCGAACAAAACCACTACCATCTTGAAATTCAATTCTTAAATCAGCATTTGGATAATTAGTGTTAATACCTACATTGCCGAAACGATAAACATCTGAACCGCTAATTGTCCAATCATCATCGCCGCTGGATCCAGATCCGGCACTTAAATTAACATTTCCCCACCATAAATCGCCACCATCATTATATAAA
>Ga0272443_10000237_pt1 | contig 105566 bp, 83 predicted proteins | sample SSMAcet12_FD_193581 | JGI IMG/M metagenome (GOLD analysis project Ga0272443, IMG submission 193581) | Marine sediment archaeal communities from Little Sippewissett salt marsh, Falmouth, MA, United States - SSM-Acet-12 | ecosystem: Environmental > Aquatic > Marine > Wetlands > Sediment ... | reverse complement strand
GAGTGATAGAAAAGCATCCCTCTCGAGGGAACTGACTAAAATACATGAAGAAAATATCAGGGGAAGCCTGGCTGAACTTGCTGATAAAATAAAAGAAACAAAAACAAGGGGTGAATATGTTCTTGTCCTTGCAGGGAAAGGATAATTAGTTATGAGTTATGAACCGAGCAGTGTGAACATGCTGAAAGCATGTGAAGACTGCGAGCTCGCATAAGGCTGTAAGCCTGAAGCAATGATGAACCGGGCAGGGCGAGATTTGCCATAGGCAAGCTACGCCTTCACTGAAGCTTCGGACTCCGTCCGACGGAGCCGGCTGGCAGAGGAGTGATGCGAGCCCGATTAAGGTATAACCTTAAATTATCCTATTTTTATACCTTGTTCCTGAAAACATTTTATTGTAAAATCGTTATTATATTAAACGACTTATGAAAAAATATTTATTTGCAGCATATATACTGATCCTTGCAGCACTCAATTCCGAAGCTCAAAGTCTTAGAGGTGTGATAAGGGATACCGGTGGCAATCCTGTAAGATATGCCACTGTATATGTAAATGAACTTAAGCATGGGACAACTGCAAATATAAAGGGCGAATACGAGATAAGACTAAAATCGGGTAACTATACAATATTTTTTCAAAGTCTTGGATTCTCACCGGAGATAAGGAACGTAAGTATTGACCGGGCAGATAAAAATCTGGATATAACCCTGAGTGTCCAATATTACCAGATTCCGGAGGTGCGGGTTAATGCTTCAGGTGAAGATCCGGCCTACAGGATAATGCGAAAAGCAATAGGCATGGCACCATACCACCTCAACAGGGTAAAACACTATCAGGCAGAAGTATACATCAAAGGAGGCGTGGTGGTGAACAAGATCCCGAAAATTATGACCAGGAATATCAATGTTAACGACCTGGACATCAAGGAAGGAGACAGTTACCTTATTGAATCAATAAACAGGATTGAATATGATGCTCCTGATGTGTACAGGCAAACTGTTATCGCACAGCAAAGTACGTTCCCTGATGCAGGTGAAACAGACATATCTCCGCTGGATGTGGTAAAGGCGAGTTTTTACCAGCCGGTACTGGCCGATATAGCAATAAGCCCTCTTTCCCCAAATGCTTTGGCACATTACAAATTCAGCTATGAAGGCTCAACACCCCAGGGTAAGTATATAGTAAATAAAATAAAGGTTATCCCGAAAAGAAGAAGTCAGCAGGTATTTGAGGGCACAATATATATTATCGAAGACCTGTGGTGCATACACAGTCTCGATCTCACCAATGAGAACCTGGCAGGCTCAATTAATATCAAGCAGGTATATACCCCTGTTCAGGATGATATCTGGATGCCTGTAAGCCACAACTTTGAGGTGAAAGTATCTATCATGGGATTAGATGCCGATGGCAAATACGGTTCCTCTGTTACATATAACAGTGTCGAACCAAATAATGATCTTCCTAAACCTGCCGAACTTGCGTTAAATCCCACCGCTGAGCAGGAAATACTTATAGAGCAACGAGAGACATCAAAAACACAGCAGAAAATAGAAGAGATACTCCAGAAAGATGAACTCAGCAACAGGGATATGTCAAGACTTTCCAGACTGATGGAAAAAGAGGCTGAAGAGTCTGACCCCGGTAAGGATGAGCTGGAGATAAAAAACACAACAAGCTATACAATAGAAGAAGATGCAGGTAACAAAAGCAGGGAATACTGGGCAGAGGTACGTCCAATACCACTTTCTGAAGAAGAACGCAGAAGCATAAGGCTTACTGACAGCCTGACTTATGACCAGGGGCTTAGGGAACAATCAGGCAAACAGGACAGTACTGCAAGTGAAGCAGGCCGTAAAGAGAAAAGCAGGTTCATAAAAACCATGCAAGGCATATTCCTGGGTGAGTCCTGGTATGGGAGCGAAAGTGACAGTCGGTTCACCTATGGAGGGTTAATTGACCCAGGTAACTTTGGCTTTAACAGCGTTGATGGTTTTAAATATGGTATTGATTTCAACTATTATAATAACTGGGATTCTGTTATGACCCTCAGCCTGAGCCCCTCCCTTGGATGGGATTTCTCAAGGGAAAGCATTAACTGGAATCTTAGCGGTACCATCACTTATGACCATATGCATCTGTCCCGTTTAATTTTCTGGATGGGGATGGGCAGTAGTGATTTCACCAACTCTGCAGGTATAAGTCCTTTCGTAAATATGGCATCGTCACTGTTCTTCAAAGAAAATTATATGAGGCTGTATGAGAGCAGGTACCTTACTGTGAGCCAGCGCAGCGAATATTTTAACGGGTTTTACATCGAGTTCAGGTATGCATATGATAACCGCAGGTTACTGGATAATCATACCAACTTTTCACTTGTCAGGAAAGAACAGGATTATATGGAAAACGTACCTGTTAACCAATACCTGGGAGCGGCCGGGGACACGGATGCAGATTATCTGCTCGCAAATCATGTTCACCATCAGTTCAGTACTGTTATATCATATATCCCGAGGCAGCGTTACCGGATTAACAACGGCAAAAAATCATCAGCCGGTTCTGATTATCCAACCTTCAAAATATATTATGATCATGGGATAAACATTACCAACAATAACGAGTACCACCATTTTGATCATATACAGTTTGAAGCAAATAAAAACAGGCAGATAGGTGCTTTCAGTGAATATTCGTGGCGGTTCAGGGCCGGCGGGTTTCTGAAAAATGATAAGCTTCCCTTTCAGGACTTCAAGCACTTTAATATACAATCGGTCCCTCTTCTGATACGCAACCATCAGGACGTATTTATGCTACCTGATTATTACAGTCTGGCAACCCCGGAATACTATATAGAAGCACATTTCAGGTATACCACTCCTTACCTGCTTATAAAGCTTCTTCCCTTCCTGAGCAAAAGCCTTATGAGGGAAAATTTAAGCCTGGCATACATGTACAGTCCACACACAGGTAATTATTATGAGTTGGGGTATGGCCTCAGTGAGGTCTTCCTTCTTGGCAAGATAGGTATTTTCGTGGGTTTCGAAGATCTGAAATACAAATCGGCGGGTTTAAGATTTACTCTTATCCTGAGATAGATTACTCATTGAGCTCATCTTCCCTGAATGAATCGGGCATTTCTTTTCTTGCCTTAACACCCAGTTCTTTAAGATGACCTACCCGGTTAATCAGGTTACCTCTTCCTGTGAGCTTCAACACTGTTTCGTCGTACTGCTTTTGTGTTTCATTGAGCTTCTTACCCAGTTTCTCCAGCCTTTCAAGTAAGAGAACAAAATCGTCATAGAGCGCCCCTCCCTGTTTAGCAATCTCAATAACATTCCTGCTCTGATATTCCTGCTTCCAGATGCTTTCAACCATCTTCAGTGCGGCAATAAGATTGGTTGGACTCATAAGCAGCACCCTTTTCTCATATGAATCGGACCATAGCCTGTTATCAATCTGTAAGGCAAGAAAATATGCGGGCTCAACAGGCATAAACATCATAACGAAATCAACAGTATCAAGTTTATACTCATCCTGGTAATCCTTGGATGCCAACTTATTAAGATGAGCCCTCACTGATTGCAGGTGAGCTTTCATACCCTTCTCTTTTTCAGCATCCGTCTCTGCATTTACATACTGCTCATAACCGATAAGGGATACCTTTGAATCAATAATAATACTCCTGTTACCTGGATATTTAACAATAATATCTGGTTGCAGCCTTCCGCCCTCTCCCGTGGTGTATGATTCCTGAACATAAAATTCCCTGCCCTTTACCAGTCCTGATTTCTCAAGTATGCTTTCAAGGATCATCTCTCCCCAGTTGCCCCTCGCTTTTGAATCTCCCTTTAGTGCTCTTGTTAATGCGTTTGCCTCATCACTTATCCTGGTATTAAGTTTCTCCAGCTCCGCGATCTTTGTCATCAGAGAAGCACGGTCTTTACTGCTCTCGAGTCTTGTCCTCTCTACTTTTTCCCTGAAATCCTTCAGGTTTTCATTAAAAGGTTTCAGAATATTATCCAGTTTCTCTGAATTCTCCCGTGTAAACCTTCTGCTCTTCTCCTCCAGTATTTCATCTGCCAGGAGCCTGAACTCTTTCTTCATCCTTTCCTGCATGTCCTGAAGCTCCTTCTTCTGTTCACCCAGTCTTTCACCCAGCGATTCTATATTGGCATCCCTGGAAGCAACCTGGGCTGTTAGCTTACGTATCTCTCCTTCTTTTTCCCCGAGTTCCTGTTTATATTCTGATATCGTTTTCCTGAGGTCACTAATATGTAACTCCTCTGAGGAACGAGCAGTTTTTTTCCTGATGATCTGTAAAACAACCATCAGCAATATGCCTGCCGCCAATCCTGCGAGGGAAAAAATACTGTTCTCAAGCATAAGTATATACATTTATTTAGTTCTCTCTTAAATCAGGTCATCATCTGATCCATTTTCACTGCTCAGCCCGTTACCGTCATGGGGTATATCATTATTCATTTTCGAGCTCACCGTGAAAGAATCCGAGACATTTTGTGACGCAATAGCGTCATAGTCAAGATCTTCAACATCTATAAACTGGGCTCTTTCCTCCCTGAACCTCAACAGGATATCATCAACAGGTCCATTCCTGTTTTTAGCAAGGATAATCTCAGCTATGCCTTTTGATGGCATATCATTATCAAGTGTGGTGAATCCGTATTTTTCCGGTCTGTGAATAAACAGGACCATATCAGCATCCTGTTCAATAGCTCCTGACTCCCTGAGGTCAGACAATTGTGGCCTCTTATTACCACCCCGTACTTCCACTGAACGGTTAAGCTGGCTGAGTGCGATAATAGGTACATTCAATTCTTTGGAAATACTTTTAAGTGATCGTGAAATGCTAGATACTTCCTGTTCACGGCTTCCGGCATCCCTTGGGCCTGACATCAATTGCAGGTAATCCACAATGGCAATATCCAGCTTATGCTGAGCCGATAATCGCCTGCACTTTGCACGTAGTTCAAAAACAGATATTGCAGGAGTATCATCAATATAGATGGTTGCGTCTTCAAGCGTTTTTATTTTGGTCTCAAGCTGTTTCCATTCATCTTCTTTAAGCCTCCCGTTTTTAATCCTGTTTGATGGCAGTTCAGTCTCTGCTACAATAAGTCTGTTTACAAGCTGTACAGCTGCCATTTCGAGGGAAAATATAGCAACATATTTTTTATGATCTACTGCCATATTCCTTGCCATGGAAAGAGCAAAGGCTGTTTTACCCATTGAAGGTCTGGCAGCTACTATTATCAGGTCAGATTTCTGCCAGCCCGATGTGAGCCTGTCAAGTTTTGTGAATCCTGAAGGTACTCCTATGAGGGCATCTTCCCTTTTGCTTGCTTCTTCTATTTCATGAATGGCCTCTTTAAGAACCATGTTAAGCGGTGAGACCTCTCTCTTAATATTGCCCTCGGCAATCTGGAAAAGCTCATTCTCGGAATAATCCAGGAGTTCGTTAATATCATTTGAGTCATCAAAAGCACGCCCCTGTATTTCAGAAGTAACCCTTATAAGTTCCCTCTGAATAAATTTCTGAGCCACTATTTTAGCATGAAACTCAACATGAGCCGCTGACACTACTTTCGATGTGAGCTGGGTAAGATAAACAGGTCCGCCAACATTATCAAGCTCATCTACAGACCTGAGTTCTTCAGTAACGGTATATAGGTCCACCGGTAACTCCCTCTGGTTGAGAGAAAGTATGGCTGCATATATTTTCTGATGAACATCTTTATAGAAGCTCTCCGGTTTGAGAATGTCCAGGACTGTTATTATTGCTTCTTTTTCAAGCATTATTGCACCCAATACCGCTTCTTCCATATCTATAGCCTGGGGAGGGACCCGGCCCATATCCGGTAAAGCCGCTACACCTGTCCTGGCCCTGATTTTTTTCTCAGCCATAAAATGCTGTTTATGTGTTAGTTGTAACTTATTGTAAAATGGTGGTCAATAAACCGGATCAAAGTTAGAAAATAGAAACTGTCTACCCAGTCAGCCCGGCTAAATATTACAAACATTTTATGTTGATATCTTGTTAAAAGGGCTTACAAAACTGATAAGGTGGATTAGTATTGAAGTGTATATGAAACACGAAGCATGACGAAGCCTACCTCGCCGGAGGCAAACTTGTAACTTGGAATATGTATTACGTAATATTCAACTCTTTTTTTGTAATTTGCACGTCGATAAAATTAGTATCCATGACCATATTCCCAAACGCAAAAATCAACATAGGCTTATACATCACAGGTAAAAGGGATGATGGTTATCATAATATTGAGTCTTTGTTTTACCCTGTTTGTTTGAGGGATGCCCTTGAATTTGTGCTTCAGGAACCGTCGGAGCCTGGCGATGAATTAAGTATCACCGGCTTTGAAACTGACTGCAACATGGAAGATAACCTTGTAAAACAAGCTATTGAACTTTTAAGGCAGGATTTTAACATCCCTCCACTGAGGATCCATCTGCACAAAGCAATACCACCTGGATCAGGGCTTGGTGGTGGGTCATCAGATGCAGCATTCATGCTCAGGTACATTAACAGGTATTTTGAACTTGGTATTGACAATATATCCCTGGTTAATAAGGCCTTGCAGATTGGTAGTGATTGTGCTTTCTTTGTAAACAACACTGTGTCATTTATAAGTGGACGTGGTGAACTGATCAGGGAAACAACTTTCTCACTAAAAGGAAAATATCTATTGCTTGTATATCCCGGTATTCACATTAATACAGCTGAAGCTTACAGGATGGTGAAACCGCATGAGCCGGGTATCAGCCTGGAGGAAAAGATAAATATGCCTATCACATCATGGAGAGAAAACATAAAGAATGATTTCCAGGATACTATGGTAAAAGTCCACCCTGTTATCGGTAAAACTATTGACAGAATATATGGTGCCGGTGCTTTATATTGCTCTTTGAGTGGCAGTGGTTCGGCTATATATGGAATATTTGATGAATTACCTTCGGATTTCAAGACCGAAGAGGGACACTGGATATGGAAAGGGGTGTTTTAAAGAATTATTCAGAGCTGAATTCAATAAGGAGTTTCCCTTTGGGCACTATATCATTTACCTTCACTTCAATATGTTTAACTAGGCCACTAACAGGGCTTTTTATCCTGTTCTTCATTTTCATTGCCTCCAGCACCAGCACCTCATCTCCTTTCTCAATTCTGTCTCCTTCCTTAACCAATATTTCTACTATAGTGCCTGGGATAAAGCTCAGCAATTTTGATTTATCCTGAGGTTTATAAATAGTACGGTTTATAAATTTCGGGCTGAGCCTTGTGGTATATTCCGAATAATTTATATTAAGCTTTCCCATTTTAGGGTTTTTCTTTTCCATAGGTCAATGCTTATTAAAGGTCGCTGTTAAAAGGGAGGTATTCCATGTTTCTTATATGGCAGAGATATAGATTTATTATCAGAAACCTCTATTGCATGAATAAGCAACTTTCTTGTTTCACCTGGCTCTATCACCGCATCCACATATCCTTTGGCTGCTGCCACATATGGATTTGCAAATTTTGACTTGTATTCTTCCACCTTGGCCTTTCTTGTCGCATCCGGGTCGTCAGAAGCCATTATTTCCTTTTTGAAAATAATATTAGCTGCACCTTCAGGGCCCATAACAGCTATCTCTGCACCCGGCCATGCAAAAACAAAATCTGCCCTGAGGTGTCTTGATCCCATAGCTATATATCCTCCTCCGTATGCTTTTCTGATAATAACTGTAATTTTAGGAACTGTAGCTTCACTGAAGGCGTAAAGTACTTTCGCACCATGTCTTATCACTCCGGCATGTTCCTGGTCAACACCAGGAAGATATCCCGGCAGGTCAACAAAAGTGATTATTGGTATATTGAAAGCATCACAATAGCGGATAAAGCGGGCTGCTTTATTAGAAGAATCAACATCGAGAACCCCTGCCAGTTCAAGTGGCTGATTTGCTACGAACCCGACAGTGGCACCATTTATCCTTCCAAACCCGATAACTATGTTTTTTGCCCAGTGCCTATGTATTTCAAAGAATTCTGATTTGTCAGTAACACATTGTATAACATCCTTAACATCATAAGGTAATGTTGGGTCGGAAGGAACAATATTGTCTATTCTACATTCATACTGGGGTTGAACAGGCTCCATGTTCTTAGCTTTCCTCTGATTATTCCAGGGTATATAACTTACCAGTTCCTTGATCTTGGCAAAGCATTCATCTTCAGTCTTAGCATAGAAATGGGCATTACCTGTTATTTCAGCATGTACCCTTGCCCCTCCCAGGTCTTCCATTGTAATTTCTTCACCCAGCACGGTCTTTATAACTTCGGGTCCGGTAATAAACATTTTTGATATATTCTGCACCACGAAAACAAAATCCGTCAGGGCAGGGGAATAAACAGCTCCCCCGGCACATGGGCCAAGTATTACAGATATTTGTGGTATGACACCGCTTGCAATAGTATTACGAAAGAATATCTCACCATAACCGGCAAGAGAGTTTACTCCTTCCTGTATCCTGGCTCCCCCTGAATCATTGATACCAATAAGCGGTATTCTCATCTTGAGGGCATGGTCCATGATTTTTGTTATCTTCCTTGAGTGCATAAGCCCCAGGGAACCTCCTGCCACTGTAAAATCCTGGGCATAAATAGCAATAGGAGCTCCCTCTATGGTCCCTGTTCCTATAATGACACCATCACTGGGAAGGCTCTTTTTATCCATATCAAAATCGCGGGCTTCATGTTCCACAAACATGTCGTATTCACTGAATGATCCTTCATCAAGAAGAATCATAATTCTTTCCCTGGCGGTTCCCTTACCCATTGCTTTCTGCTTCTGGATAGCTTTCTCACCTCCGCCGAGAAGTATTCTTTTACGTCTTTCCTGGAGTTCACGAATCTTCTGATCTATAGGCATATTGGCATGTATTTATTGTTACCCTGAAAATGTGATTATCAACCCTGTCTGTACTTAATTAAGGATACAACATTAATAAAATCATATGAATAAATAAAGAACATATATCAACTTTTTTCGAATGTAAATGCTTAAGCTGACAGTAGTCTTAATTATTTAATTGTACTTAAATATATTACACAACTATATTTTTGGAACGCAAATTACTTGGGCGCCCTTCTGTAAAGTAATATTGCTATACTGAGATATATAATATTAGGAAGCCACATGGCAAACATTGGATTGAGGTTACCTATCAGGGAGAATTGAGTGGCAAATTGCATAAAGAATATATATGAAAAGCTAAGAGCGAGCCCAAAGCCTATCTGCACACCAATCCCACCCCGGACCTTTTTGGAGGAAAGTGAAACGCCTATTAGTGTAAGAATAAAGACAGAGAAAGGATTTGCCAGGCGTTTGTGTTTCTCATTCTGGCATAATCTAACTTCTTCAGATCCCTGTAATTTCAATAAATCAATATATTTATTAAGTTCAAACAGGTTCATTGTAACGACAAAATCCTCTCCTCTTTCGAAATCCTGCGGAGTTATGGTCAGTGTAGTGTCTATCCTCCTCCCTTTCCTGATATACTCCTGTCCGTCAATAATATCCCTTATAACATAGTTCCTGGCGCTCCATTTATTTAAAGTCGAATCCCATGAAATATGGGTGGCCATAAGCTTTGATTCCAGCTCTCCGTTATCATTAAAGCGTTCGAGGCTGAATTCCGTACCGATCTGGGCAGCTGAACGATATGTTTCCATAAAGGCGTACACGTTGGGGTAAACCTGCCTGTGTATGTTACGTGCCATAAAATGAGAGCTACGCCCTCTGTAATACTTATCCTCAAACGCAATTCTTTCCTTGTTGGAGTGTGGAATCACAAAATTTGTAAGTAAGAAAGTTATAACAGCTATCAAAAGTGAAGAATAAAAATACGGCAACATCATTCTTCTGAAACTTATCCCGTTACTGAGAATTGCTATAATCTCCGTCTCATAGGCCATCTTTGAGGTAAAAAAGATCACTGAAATGAATGTAAACAAAGGGGAAAAGAGGGTGGCAAAATAGGGTATGAAATTCAGGTAATAATCAAATATTATAGCATTTAATGGTGCTTCTTTCTCGAGAAAATCATCAATTTTTTCAGAGAAGTCAAAAATTATTGCCACACCCATAATAAGTACCAGTGCCAGGAAAAATGTTCCCAGGAACTTTTTTACTATAAAGACATCCAGTGTTTTCTTTTCAAGTTTCATTATATCCTTTGTGCAAGTGCAACTATCATTTTATTCTTCCAGCTCCGGTAATCGCCATCAGCAATATGCCTGCGTGCTTCACCAACGAGCCACAAATAAAAGGCCAGATTATGTATACTGGCTATCTGTGCTCCAAGCATTTCCCCGGAAATTATCAGATGACGGAGATAAGCTTTAGAATAATGACGACTGATATCTGAAGGCCCTTTATCATCTATGGCAGAGAAGTCATTTGCCCATTTACTGTTTTTAATGTTTATTATACCCTCACTCGTAAAAAGCATTCCGTTTCGCCCGTTTCTTGTCGGCATTACACAATCAAACATATCAATCCCCAGGTCTATAGCTTCCAGTATGTTAACCGGCGTGCCAACACCCATAAGGTAACGGGGCTTATCTCCGGGTAGTATGTTATTAACGACATCTATCATTTCATACATTACATCAGCCGGTTCTCCCACTGATAATCCTCCTATGGCATTCCCCGGCATATCTGACTGAGCTATGTATTCAGCCGATTGTTTTCTGAGATCTGCATAGATACTTCCCTGTACAATAGGGAATAGAACCTGGCGGTGGCCATACAGCCTGTCAGTTGTATTAAACCTGTGAACAGCCCTGTCAAGCCACCTGTGTGTAAGATCCATCGATCTTCGTGCATAGTCATAATCACACGGATAGGGTGTGCACTCATCAAATGCCATAATTATATCTGCACCTATTATCCTCTGTAAGTCAATAACCGATTCCGGAGAAAATGTATGTGCCGAACCATCAATATGAGACCTGAACAGGGCTCCTTGCTCCGTCAGTTTTCTGTTATCAGATAACGAGAAAACCTGATAGCCACCACTGTCTGTTAATATAGCCCTTTCCCAGTTCATGAAATTATGCAGTCCTCCCACCTCCCTCAGTATGTCAGTACCGGGTCTCAAATACAGGTGGTAGGTATTCCCGAGAATTATGTTCGCCTTTATCTGTTCTATTAGATCCCTTTGCAATACACCCTTAACCGTTCCGGCTGTTCCAACCGGCATAAAAACCGGCGTGTCTATTGTTCCATGATCAGTATGGAGAATCCCAGTTCTCGCTCCTGAATCCGGATCCTTTTTATGAATCTCGAACACCTGATGAAGTTGTTTATGTAATTCCACAAATGTACTGCTTAGATACTGTCTTTAAAAATTATAATAAAAAAAGAGCATTATATACAATTTGCTTTGCAGGATTACTTAATCTTATTAATATTACCGCCATAAAAAATTTTCAATGTTAGAGCTTCAGATTACCACCACCGTGTATGTAATGCTTGTAGTGTTTTCAGTATCCGTGCTGGTTCAACTATTGTATTACCTGATATTCTACCTGCGGGCCGGTACGTACAGGAATAAAAACAAGAATATGAAAACCGAATCCGTTTCGGTTATTATATGTGCCCGCAACGAAGCTGAGAACCTTGAAGTTTTCCTTCCCTCAGTACTGGAGCAGAATTATCATGATTTTGAGGTCATTGTGGTCGATGACTGTTCTGATGACGACACAGAAGATATACTTGAAAAATATCTAAAGCAATACGATAACCTGAAGGTCACTAAAATACATAAGGAATCGAGCCTGAACCATAGTAAAAAGATGGCTCTCTTTCTAGGCATTAAGGCTGCCCAAAACGAATTATTGCTACTCACCGATGCCGATTGCCAGCCTGTAACAAAAGACTGGATTTCCAGCTTTGTGTCCTCCTTTAGTGACTCAGCAGATTTTGTACTCGGTTACGGTGGTTACCTGAAGGAGAAAGGACTGCTGAACAAGTATATAAGGTATGATTCGATGTTCATCGCTATGCAATACGCCGGAATGGCCATGGCAGGGCTTCCGTACATGGGAGTAGGTCGTAATCTCGCATACAGGAAATCTGTCTTTATGGAAAACAAAGGATTTGGACCTAACCTCAGTCTTCAGTCAGGTGATGATGACCTTTTTGTTAACATGCTGGCCAATAAGAAAAATACCACTGTAAACCTGGCACCTGAATCGTTCACCCGTTCTATCCCATCAAAAACGTGGAAGGAATTTCAAAAGCAAAAAACCAGGCATCTTTCTACAGCTTCGCACTACAGGAATTTAACAAAAATCATTCTTACAGCTGAGCCGGTAACAAGGTTATTGTTTTATTCACTCCTTGTGATACTTTTATTTTTAACAAAATTCTATATCATACTTGGTATAACAACGGCAGTTGTTATAATCACTAAAATGACAATACTCGCACTGGCGCAAAAGAATTTGAATGAAAAAGATTTATTAGTATTTTCGCTGCTGTTTGATATCATTTCTCCTTTTGTTAACGTTTACTTTTTATTAAACGTTGCTTTCAAAAGACACCAGTACTACGAATGGAAATAAAACCTGAACTTTCAGAAAAAGCGCAATATGATTTAAGGCTTGTTAAACTTGCTGTTGAGGGAGATGAGAGAGCTTATGCTGAATTGATGAACAGGTACCGCGATTCTATTTATTATATGTTGCTGAAAATGGTCAATAATGCTTCCGATGCAGATGACCTTACTATAGAAGCTTTCGGGAAAGCATTTAAAAACATCCATCTATATACACCTAATTATGCTTTCAGCACCTGGCTTTTCAGGATAGCAACAAATAACTGTATTGATTTTATCAGGAAGAAGAAGTCGGCTCCCACCGCAATAGAACAGCAGCAGGACGAACAGGATGATCCTGCCTCAAACCTGCAATCTGAAATGCCCGGCCCTGAAGAAGAAATGATGCAACAACAAAAAATCAAGCACCTTTCACACGTAGTAAGCCAGCTGAAACCAAAATACAGGCGATTGATTGAATTAAGGTTTTACAAAGAATATTCCTACGAAGAAATTGCCAACGAACTGAATCTTCCCCTGGGCACTGTTAAAGCACAGATATTCAGGGCAAAAGAACTACTCTATAATATCCTTAACAAGACGGAGAATATATAGTGGACAATCCTGTTGAAAAATATTTCACTTCACTATCCAATGACAAAAAAGATAAACTGAGCAGCCTGGAATCAATTTACTCCGACTGGAACTCACGAATTAACCTTGTTTCCCGCAAAGACATGGATGATTTTGTCCTTCACCATGTTATTCACTCACTTAGTATAAGCAGGATTATTAAGTTCAGGCCCGGAACAAGAATCCTTGATGCCGGAACCGGAGGTGGATTCCCCGGAATCCCCCTGGCCGTTGTTTTTCCGGATACCTCCTTCACCCTTGTTGATTCAATAAGGAAAAAAGTCAACGCTGTGGAAGATATCAGACAGAAACTGGATCTGCAAAATGTCAAAACCATGTGGTCAAGGATTGAGGATATAAAGGATAGTTTTGATTTTATATTGAGCAGGGCTGTAGCACCATTCCCCGATCTACTGAAATGGACACGGAAACTTATTAAACGCCAATCAAATAATAAGCTGCCTAACGGCATAATAGCCCTAAAAGGAGGCACACTTGAAGAAGAGCTTATAAACTACCCTCAATGCCAGGTTTTTAATATCAGGGATTTTTTCAACGAGGAATACTTCAGGGAAAAGAGAATTATATATATGGAGGTTTAGGTTCTTTGCCTTGTGCCGGGTTTAGGTTGTGAATGGTTTCCTCAGGCTGGCCCCTATTCCCAGGTACCCGTCCCCATCATTCAGTTGTTACAGTCTTAAAGCATTCTTTTTGTTTTTCAAAAAATATCATTATTTTTGCAGCTCATTAAATCTTAGTCAGAACATAAGAAACTCAATATAAGATGAAAAGAACATTTCAGCCTTCGAGAAGGAAAAGAACGAACAAGCATGGCTTCAGGGAAAGGATGTCTACTTCCAACGGACAGAAGGTGCTGGCAAGGCGCCGTGCCAAAGGCAGAAAGAAATTAAGTGTTTCAGACGAACCAAAACATAAGGGGTAAGTTTACCTCCCACCTTACAATTAAAAGTGCTTCACAGCTTGTGAAGCACTTTTTTTATCAGTCACTCCAATCACGCATCTCGGGCTCTATTATTCTCGAGAGCCGTCTGTTGCAAGCTGGGCAGGCAAGTAATGTCCGGTACTTTTTGTCTTTCTTCATTTGTTTGTATCAATCTTCGTTTTCTTGCTAACTTTGCATCCTAATCATTATTGTTAATACAAGATGACTGAATATATACCTGCAGAATTTAAGACTGTATACGAGAAAGTAAAAAATGGTGACAGGGTAACTGCCAAAGAAGGACTTTTACTATACAACTCCAATAATCCTGGATTACTGGGATACCTCGCGGATATTATTAGAAAAAGAAAAAACAGTGACAGGGCTTATTTCAACCGCAATTTTCACATTGAACCTACCAATATATGTATCCATAATTGTGAATTCTGTTCTTACAGGAAACCGGCTGGAAGTAATGAAGCATGGAACTACAGTGTTGAAGAAATACTTGATATTGTCAGACGTTTCGATGACAAGCCTGTAACCGAAGTGCATATTGTTGGAGGTGTGCACCCGGATCATAATATTGACTATTATTGCAGGATGCTTGAAATGATCAGGATTCACAGACCTGAACTGCATATAAAAGCTTTTTCAGCGATCGAACTCGATTATATAATCAGTAAATCAGGTCTGAGCATACGAGAAGGCCTGCTTAAACTTAAAAAATGTGGCCTCATGTCAATCCCGGGTGGTGGTGCAGAAATATTTGATGAAAAAGTAAGGTCGATAATATGTAAGGATAAATCTTCAGCAGAGGTATGGCTAAAAATACATGAAGAGGCACATAATGCAGGCATACCTTCCAATGCAACTATTCTTTACGGCCATATGGAGACTTATGAACACAGGCTGGATCATATGGAAAGGCTGCGTAAGCTCCAGGACAGAACAGGCGGGTTTAATTCATTCATTCCTCTTAAGTTCAGGAAGGAAAACAATAAAATGAGCAGGTTTGGTGAAGTAAATATAATTGAGGATATGAAAAACTATGCCGTGTCACGCATCTTCATGGATAATTTCCCCCATATAAAAGCATACTGGCCTGCTCTCGGTAAGGAAGCAACACAGCTTGCATTATCTTTCGGAGTGGACGATGTGGATGGTACAATAGATGATACGACAAAGATCTATTCCATGGCTGGTGCCAATGACCAGAATCCCACCATGACAACAGAAGAGATCTGCGAACTGATAAGAGCCGCAGGATTTAAACCGTTTGAAAGGGATACACTCTACAATGTAGTTAAGGAGTGGTAGACGGTGTGTTACTTACCGGTCATTTTAATTCATTGATTGCTTTTTTTGCATCTGAATGCCCGGGATCGAGTTCAAGAGTTTTTCTATATTCCTCAATAGCTCTGTCATTTTTATCAGCCTTTCGCAAAACTGTAGCCAGTTGAAAATGCACCTCAGGGTTCTTCGGAAAATCCTTTGCATTCCTTTCCAGGAAGAAAATACTGTCTTCCATCCTGCCCTCCTCAGAAAGATGTGATGCATATTCGCTCAATATCTCAGGACCAATCTCCCTGTTAAAAACATCAGGATAATAAGACTTAAGGATACCATAGGATAAAACTGCCCGATAATTATTTCCTGAAAAACGCTTAAGCATTAGCAGGGGAGCGTCTTCAATAAAATTCAAATATTCTTCACTTCGCACCTCAAAAAGGTCGGCCAGGTAAAAGGAACGGTTACCTTTTTTTATCTCTTCCCTGAATTCTACCTTAACAGGATGTAAGTAATCATGAAAATTGTAGATAAAAATCTCACCAGATTTCAAATCGCAGATAAAACTGTACAATGTTTTTGAGCCGTCCCCCTCCACGTGGGTAGCATCAAGAACCTCCCTCACAGTGTTAACTGAGTAGATGTCCTGCTTATCGAGAAGTTCTACTGCTCTGTTATATCTCCAGCAAGGTTTTTCCTTATTTGTATATTCCGACCCTATAAAATTAGTTGCTACCTGGTAATCTTCCCCCGTTTCAAGGAATACGACTTCCCCATTATACCATTCTACAATCATTGACGCTCCGCTTTTATCCATTACCGGAATCCTGGCTGCATCAAGTCCGGGAATATTGAAGGTTCTGAAAAATTCCTTCACCTCCCCGATATCCTTAAAGCTGGCCAGTACATGGTCAATAACCGAACCCAGGAAATTTTTTTTTGAATTATCTGATCTCCATCCCTGACTCGCAACAGAATTGCCATCAACGAATAGTCCATGCTCATTCATACCTCCCTGGGTGGAATTCATACCCATATTGAATCCAAAACAAATCCTTGCATAATACCTGTCAGTGGCAGGCATATACCACATCATAGTCAGAGGAGTGTAAAAATCTTCATTACTCCCGGCAATAGCAACATTGTTGCCTTTCACCATTATTATGGTACACGAGTATATCTCTACCCCTGTAAAGGCAATCATAAGGAAAATAAGAAGTAAATATCTTTTCATGGCTTTTGTAATTTATCAATATTAGTATCTCAAGCCGGCAAATAATAAATCGAGGGATCTGCCAGCAATTTACGAAATATCTTTAAAGCAGATCAGTTCAACTTAGCAGAGAGCATCAGTTTTTATCTTTTAGCCTTTGTCGTTAGTCGTTATATAATTTTATCTTTGCCCATACGTTACTATTTTAACAAGATGGTATTATGAGTCTGAAACAATTTTTTGTCAGTAAGGATTTTTTTAAGAACCTGGGGCTGGCAATTGCCATAGCCGTTATAATACTCTTCATGACATTACTATGGCTTAGTATATTTACAAGGCACGGACAATCACGTCCGGTACCTGATCTATATGGATTAACCATAGAAGAAGCTGAGAAGACCGTTAAGAATAACAGAATGAGATTCGATGTGGTTGATTCCGTATATACAAATATTGTTCCGCGGGGCTGTGTAGTTGAACAAAATCCTGTGGCCGGATTTGGTGTCAAGAAGAACCGCCGCATAATGGTAACCATTAATGCATTTAATCCCGAGATGGTTGAAATGCCTGACCTGCTGGAGCTATCTAAAAGACAGGCTATAGCCCTTATAGAAAGTTCAGGCCTTGAGCTGGGTAAACTTAACTATAAACCTGATCTTTCTGTCGATTATGTTCTGGAGCAACTCTACCATGGCAGATCAGTAGAACCGGGTGATTCAATCCAGAAGGGATCAGTTATTGACCTCGTACTGGGCAAGGGTTTAAGTAACAGAAGAACTCCCATGCCTGATCTGATAGGTCTGAACATTGAAGATACCCATGACAGGATACTTGCTTCATCCCTGAATATTGGGACTTTTACATTTGACAGTACCATTAACAATGCCGAAGATTCTTCAAAAGCTTTCGTTTTCAAGCAAAATCCCGTATACAATGAAGGAACTACACTTCAGCTGGGTTCTTCTGTATATGTATGGTTTACAACTGATTCGACGAAGCTTCCTGTTGATTCAACAATAGTGGATTTCCAGGGTGTTTTACCTGGTCCCGGATTAAATTAGTCAGACCAAACTGGTCTTTATGAACATTAATAAAAAATATCTCACTTTCCTGGTACCTGTTTTCATAGCATTAAACACTTATGGACAGGAGATAGTGACAGGACTGATAAGTAATCCTGAACTTGTTGATGCATGGCATAAAAGAGACCTTTTAAAATCAGATACCCCGGCCGACACCATTGACCTTCCTTTTTTTGATGATTTCATACCTGATAGTATTTTCCCCTCATCATCACTCTGGGTCGATGATTATGTATATATTAATAACAACTACCCCGTTAACCAGGTAAGCCAGGGTGTTGCCACGCTGGATGCAATCGATCAAAGGGGGTTATTATATGATCAAGCCGGTCCCTTTGCCTTTGAGGCCGACCATCTGACATCAGCACCACTGGACCTGGAAATGGAAGCCTCGGAGAATGTTTACCTTAGTTTCTTTTACCAGCCGCAGGGCCTGGCCGATCCTCCCGAATTGCAGGATAGCCTTGTATTGCAATTCTATTCCGCAGCTGATAATGAATGGCATCATATCTGGAAAGCTGAAGGAACCACCCTGCACAATTTTAAACCCGTAATAATAAAAATTGACAGCCCTGACTACCTCTACAGAGGCTTCAGGTTCAGGTTTGTGAATTACGCAAGCATAAGTGCCGGGTTTGATGATCCGGCAATGGCTGGGAATGCTGATCACTGGAATATTGATTATGTATATCTTGATAAAAACAGGTCAGCTTCAGATACAATACCTGTTGACGTTGCATTCACTGAACCCATCAGGTCAGTACTCAATACATATGAATCGATGCCGTGGGAACAGTTCAGGAAAGTCTTCCTGTCGGAGATGGGTTCATTTATAAAGATCAATTACAGGAATAATGACATAGTGATACGAAATGTTACCAGGAATTTTTCTATCAGTGATATGTATGAAGGATCCGTCGTGCATACTTTTTCAGCCGGTGCAACAAATATAGATCCTGAGGAATGGGTAACATATAATGCAAACCTGATTTATACCTTCAATTCTGATGCCACTGACTCAGCCCTGTTCAGGATAAGATCGGTACTGATAACTGACGAATTTGACCGAAAAGTCAATGATACTATGGATTATTACCAGGTTTTCCATGATTACTTTTCATATGATGATGGATCGGCAGAAAGCGGATACGGTGTAAACGGACAGGGAGCATCAAATGCTAAGGTTGCCATTAGATACCGAACCTTCGAACCCGATACTCTGAGAGCTGTCAGGATTGCATTTAACGATAGCTATCTGTCTTCAAACCAGAGGTATTTCAATATCGCAGTATGGGAAGACGATAATGGAATGCCCGGAGAATTGTTATACGAACAGGAAGAAGTGGTAAACCCGGGTGACAATATTAACGAATTCATACAGTTTCGCCTGAATGACCCCCAGGTAATAGATGATTACTTTCATATTGGGTGGACACAACAGTCTGAAACATTCCTTAATGTAAGCCTTGATATGAACACACCGCCTGAAGGCAGACGACATTATTATATAAATGGCCTCTGGAGCGAGTCTGAAGTAGCCGGGAGCCTGATGATAAGGCCGGTAATGGGTAAAGCAATTATACCATCCGGCATTGAAGACATCTACCCAGAGGTGGATAACAGAATAAATATATGGCCAAACCCTGTAAAAGATATACTTAATATAGATATCCATGATAATGACCTTGCAATGGGTGTTGACATAGATATATACGACAGCAACGGAAGGTGGCTCATGTCAGAAAAAGAAACTCGCAGTGTTAATGTAACAGGTCTGCCCCAGGGGGTTTATCTCATCCTTATACGTTCAGGTAACAATGTGATCGCTTATAACAGGTTTATAAGATTATGACCACAGATGGACAAAGAGAATGACCATATTGACAGTGAAGAATTATTTGAGCATTACCGTATTGAAGCTGATGCCGGACAAAAAGCACTCAGGATTGACAAGTTTCTTGTAAACCGGATTGATAATACTTCCCGCACACGCATCCAAAATGCTGCCCTTGCAGGTAATATTCTAGTTAACAACAGCCCTGTTAAGCCAAATTATAAAGTAAAACCCGGTGATGTGATACAGATAGTCCTGGCTCATCCTCCGAGGGAAACTGAAATCCTGCCTGAGGATATCCCGCTTGACATAAGCTACGAGGACGAATCATTACTTATAGTTAATAAAGAAGCCGGGATGGTTGTACACCCTGGCACAGGAAATTACACAGGAACCCTGGTAAACGCTCTCATGTATCATCTAAGGGATATCCCTCTGTTTAAATCAGGGGAACAGCGTCCCGGCCTGGTTCACCGAATTGACAAGAATACCTCAGGTCTTCTTGTTATAGCAAAAAATGAGTTAGCCCTCAATAACCTGGCAAGGCAGTTCTATGAGCATAGCACAGGCAGGAAATACACAGCTATCGTCTGGGGCAACCCTGGAGAAAAAGGCACGGTCATGGGCAATATAGGCAGAAGCCTGAGAAACCGTACGCTGATGCAGGTTTATGAGGATGGCCACGAGGGCAAACCTGCAATTACACATTACAGGCTTATACAGGACCTGTCATATGTATCACTGGTTGAATGCGAGCTTGAAACCGGTCGTACCCACCAGATAAGAGTACACATGAGCTATATCAAACATCCTCTCTTTAATGACCCTGATTATGGAGGCGATAAAATATTAAGAGGCACTACATTCACTAAATATCAGCAGTTTATAAGAAACTGCTTCAACATTTTGCCACGCCAGGCCCTCCATGCAAGATACCTCTCCTTTAATCATCCGGTAAGCGGTTTACGAATGGAATTTGAATCAGAGCTGCCAGATGACATGAGCAGGGTAATTGAGAAATGGCGTAAATATACAGCTGGAAGAGATTAGTGATGCATGATCATCCTGGTAACGAACAACCAGTATTACCGGTTACATAATTTACTATATTTGAAGAACAAATTATGCATATTCATATGAAGACCATAGCCATAATTGCCGGGGGAAATTCTTCAGAATTCAACATATCTGTAAAGAGCGCCATGGCAGTGGAACGTGCACTTAAAAACAGTTACGAAACATACCTCGTGATGATCAGGGGACTCGACTGGTACTGGGAAGATCCTTCAGGCCAGGCCCACGGTGTTGATAAAAATACTTTCACCCTCAAACTGCACGACAATCTTGTTAGATTCGACTCTGTTTTTATTGCCATACATGGCAATCCGGGTGAGAATGGATATCTCCAGGCTTATTTTGAGATGATGGGTATTCCTTATACAGGTTGTAACACTTATACATCAGCTCTCACATTTAATAAAAATGCCTGCAAGCTGTTTTTAAAAAATTATTCCGTTAAAATGGCCAGGTCAGTTTTGATAAATAAAACAGCTGTACCTGACCCGGCCACGCTTGCCGGGGATATTGGATTACCCATGTTCATCAAGCCAAATGAGAGTGGTTCCAGCTTCGGCGTTACAAAAGTTATCTCTGTTGACCAGATCATACCTGCGGTAAAAAAGGCATTGACTGAAAGCCCACAGGTACTCGCAGAAGAGTTTATAGAAGGTACGGAGGTTGCATGCGGAGTAATAATAACATCGAAGAAGACAATTATACTTCCTGTTACCGAGATAGTTAGTAAAAATGAATTTTTTGATTTTGAAGCAAAATATGATCCTTCAAAAGCTGACGAGATTACACCTGGCCGCTTCCCTGATCATGTTACTGAAGCAATCCGGGACTCCAGTTACAATATAGCATCATACCTTGATTGCAGGGGACTGGTAAGGGTTGACTTTATTGTTGCAAATGAAGAACCTGTATTCATAGAAGTAAATACCATCCCGGGAATAACTGAGGAGAGTATTGTCCCGAAACAAATGAAAGAGTACGGTATCGAACCGGGTGATCTTTATTCCATACTTATCGAAGATGCCATTGAAGCAAAAGGCCGAGATGCATAATTATGGTGAATCTTCAATCTTCTACGTTCAGTTCCACATCATCAAACCGGTATGAATCAATTGGGTCACAGGTGCACATAAGATTCCTGTCGCCGTAACCATTGTCAACTCGTCCTACCGCAGTCCAGAACTTATTCTCTACCAGACCCTCCACCGGGTAGGCTGCTTTTTCCCTGCTGTACTTATGGTTCCAGCTATCACTGACGACCACTGCTGCAGTATGAGGTGCATTATGCAATACATTATCCTCCCTGTCAGCCTTACCTTCTTTTATCTCCTGTATCTCATTCCATATTGATATCAATGCTTCTACAAAGCGATCCAGCTCATACAGCGGTTCACTTTCAGTTGGTTCAACCATCAATGTGCCATGCACCGGGAAAGATAATGTAGGAGCATGGAATCCATAGTCCATTAATCTCTTTGCAATATCCTCTTCCGAAATACCTGCCTCACCTTTGAACTTCCGGCAATCGAGTATCATCTCATGTCCTACCCTGTCCTTTTTCCCTTTATAGAGAACGTCATAATGTTCTTTAAGAGCTGATGCCAGGTAATTGGCATTCAGAATAGCCATCTTGGTAGATAATTTAAGCCCTTCCTCACCAAGCATGCACACATAAGCATGTGATATTGTCAGGATCATTGCTGATCCGAAGGGTGCCGCAGCAACAGCTGTGGTCCCATTATTCCCTCCGGTCGAAACCAGAGGATGTGTGGGAAGATATTCAACCAGATGACCGGCTACACAAATAGGGCCCTCACCCGGTCCGCCACCACCATGAGGTATAGCGAATGTTTTATGCAGGTTAAGGTGGCACACATCAGAACCTATATTGGCTGCATTTGATAATCCAACCATAGCGTTCATATTTGCACCATCCATGTAAACCTGACCCCCATTTTCATGGATTATATCTGTCATTTCTTTTATTGCCTCCTCAAAAACACCATGTGTCGAAGGATAGGTTATCATAAAGGCTGCAAGATTATCCTTATTCTCAATTGCCTTTTTTCTTAGGTCTTCAACATCAACATTCCCATTTTTATCACATTCTACTACAACCACATTCATCCCTGCCATTACTCCACTGGCTGGATTTGTTCCATGGGCTGATGAAGGAATAAGAACAATATTCCTGTGACCGTTACCCCTGCTTATATGATACTGCCGGATGACCATCAGGCCGGCATACTCTCCTGCTGCACCTGAATTAGGCTGGAAAGAGACTGCTTTAAATCCTGTAATTTCTTTCAGTGCTTCGCCCAGTTCATCCATTATCTGGTAATATCCTTTTGCCTGGTCTTCAGGGACGAAAGGATGTATGTTTCCAAATTCAGGCCAGCTCAGTGGAAACATTGATGTTGCAGGATTCAGCTTCATAGTACACGAGCCCAGTGGTATCATACTATAGGCCAGGGATATATCTCTGCTCTCCAGCATTTTGATATATCGCATCATGTCTGTCTCGCTATGGTAACGGTTAAATGCTTCCTGGGTCAGGAAGTCTGATTTTCTGAGGAATTTTTCATTAATACATATGCAGTCACACAGGCTATCAACTTTCTCCGGTTTTTTCCCTGCTGCTTCAGCAAATATCTCAACAAGAGTGTTTATTTCCTCCAGGGTGGTTATCTCATCCATACTGACAATAATCTTACCATCATAGAAGAAATTCAGGTTCATCTCCTTCTTGAGTGACAGTTCTTCAAGCTTATCGGCTTCAACACCCTTAGGTATCCTAATATCCAGTGTATCAAAAAATTGGCTGTTTGCTATTTTATACCCAAGTTTTTCAATAGCCCTGCTTAAGGTACAGGTGCTCTGATGTATGTGTGATGCTATTCTCTTAAGGCCTTCAGGTCCGTGATATTGTGCATACATTCCGCTCATGTTCGCAAGAAGGGCCTGTGCTGTACATATATTGGAGGTAGCTCTTTCTCTTTTAATATGTTGTTCACGTGTTTGCAGAGCCATTCTAAGTGCCGGCTTGCCATTGGAGTCGATCGATACACCAATAATCCTCCCGGGCATGCTACGTTTCAACGATTCATGCGATGCAAAGAAACCTGCATGCGGGCCTCCAAATCCCATAGGCAATCCAAAACGCTGGTTTGACCCAAACACAATATCTGCTCCCCATTCACCAGGGGGTGTAAGGAGTACAAGGCTCATAAGATCTGATGCTACTGCAACGAGTGCATCAAATGAATGTGCTTCATCTGCAAAACTCTGATAATCCCTTATATCACCGTCAGATGAAGGGTATTGCAGTATAACTCCAAAGAATGAATCATCAATTTTCTGCGAGCTATAATCACCCATTACCAATTCTATACCAAGAGGTTCAGCCCGCGTAAGTATCACATCCAGTGTCTGGGGAAATATTTTCTCATCCACAAACAATTTGTTCACCCCTGCCTTTACCGATGCTCTTGAGCGTGCATTATGCATCATAATCATTGCTTCGGCACCTGCTGTTGCCTCATCAAGTAATGAAGCATTGGCAAGCTCCAGACCTGTCAGCTCGCTAACCATAGTCTGGTAATTTAATAATGCCTCAAGCCTGCCCTGGGATATCTCAGCCTGGTAAGGGGTGTAAGAAGTATACCATCCCGGGTTCTCCAGAACATTCCTGATAATCACCGACGGGGAGGCAGTACCATAATAACCCATTCCGATAAATGACCGGTACTGCTTATTCTTTGTACCTATCCTGCGTATATGTTTAAGATAGTCAAACTCACTCATTGCCTCCGGCAAATCAAGAGGTTTATCCAACATGATGGATGGAGGTACTGTTTCCTCTATTAGCCCATCGAGTGAATCTGTTCCTACAGTTTCAAGCATGCGGGATAGTTCATTCTCCCTGGGGCCGATATGTCTGTTAACGAACTTGTCAAATGCCATACTACCTATATTTATTAATTATTATTTATGAGTTGTCAAACCGCTGTAATTTAATAATCTAAATTTTGAATTCATATGCTAAAGAAAACCTAAAGATAATATTATTGTATTAGGTTAAAAAGGGGTTGGTCTGTCGTTCTATACCTATTCTTGTCTCAGGCCCATGTCCTGGATATACGACGGTATCATCAGGCAGGCTCAGTAAATTATTTTTTATACTGTCTAAAAGGGTTCTGTGGTCTCCCCCCGGGAGGTCAGTACGTCCAATACTTCCGGCAAATAAAGCGTCACCGGTAAAAACAAAATTCATGTCTTCACAATAGAATGCTATACTGCCAGCAGTATGTCCCGGCACCTCCAGGCATTGCAGGCTAATTTTGCCCACATCCAATTCCTGCCCTCCTGAAATAAACTTGCCCACACCCGGTGGCTCAGGCATATCTAGTCCAAACATCTGAGCATATTGCGTTGCCGATAACAGGTTCACCTCTTCCTCCCTGGCCGCCTGTGTTTTAAGTCCATATTCCTGTAAAACGTAGCGATTACCGAAAATATGGTCGAGATGAAGATGTGTATTAAGTAATTTTACAGGCTTAAGTTTATTATCTCTTATAAATGTTTTTAATTCTTCGAACTCGGAATCAGTGTAACATCCACAGTCAATAATAGCGCAACTGCCTTCATCATCAGCCAGTACATATGTATTTACTTCTATGGGTGAAAAGATCAGCCTCTGTATTCTCATAAATCTTTATTTACCATTAACAGTTCCTCCAAGCATTGGTACGAAAACGAATAATCCATGTTGTGTCTCCTCAAGCTCACCTTCCCTGATTTTGGAAACGCGGGTCATAACCTGGCTATGGGATCCTCCGACGGGGGCGACAAGGCATCCCCCTTTTTTTAGCTGCTTTAGCAATTCTTCGGGTATTTCACTTATGGCGGCCGTAATGATTATTGCATCATATGGCCCATATTGCGGTTTACCCTTATAACCATCACCAAAAAAGAAATGTACATCGTATCCCAGTTTTGCAAGTGTTTTCTGTGCTTTCTGGTGCAATTCTTTCTGCCTTTCAATGGTATATACCCGTGCTCCCATCTCGACAAGTATAGCGGCCTGGTAACCTGATCCCGTACCTATCTCCAGTACCTTATCATGCTTTTTTATATTCAACAGTTCCGTCTGAACAGCTACAGTATAGGGCTGTGATATTGTCTGCCCCGCCGAAATTGGAAACGCTTTGTCCTGATAAGCATGGTGCAGGAAAGCATTATCCATGAATACATGCCTGGGAACCCTGTTCATTGCTTCCAGTACATTCTCATCCTTTATGCCCTTGGACCTGAGACCATCAATCAATTTCTGTCTTTTTCCCCTGGCAAGAAATGAATCGTATTCTGTTATCATCATCAAGTTTTACGTCTGACAAAAATAATAAAAGAAGGCATTTTACCATAAGCCTAAAATTTTCACTTTTTAATTTAATGTAAACCATGGTATAATCACGAAACGGAAGACTGCAGAGGTACTTTGCTTAAAGGCCTATACTGCGGGCCGTCGGGCTTAAGTATACTTTCATACAAGATCAGTTCGTTTACCGGCTGTGGAGGTAAATTATGACTTTCTGTCTGTTTCAGAATGTCTGATAATAATTCCCTGTTCTCTATATATTTCATCCTGCCAAGGGTAATATGCGGCTTAAATGGCTTCTCATTTTTATATAGTCCTGCCCCTTCAAGTTTATCGCTTAGCAGTGCCTGTATATCATAAAGTACAACAGGGACCTTCAAGGCCAGCCATATCACTCTTGGTTGCTTTATATTCCTGAATACCCCCGTACCATTGAACACTATCTCAAAGGGATCAAACCTGCCGGCTACCAGCGACATAATATCACCCGCCTCTTCTACCTGTCTGTCATCGTTATCACCAAGGAATGCCAGGGTAAGGTGCAAATTGTGATGATCAACCCACCTTATCCTCTCATCTTTTAGAATCAGCTTATATGAATTAAGAAGCTCTGTCAGAGCCTTATTATTATTTATATCAATGGCAATAAATATTCTTCTCATTGGATGTATTATACTACTTCAGGGTATCATTTTCAAATATATCTGAGAGCCTGTCAACGAGAACATCGGCATTTTCCTTATCAAAAGGCATGGGAGGTCTTATTTTCAATACATTACCATATGGACCGTCTGTTCCTACAAGTATTCTCATATCCCTGAGCCTTTCTTTGATATATGATGCCTCTTTACCGGCAGGTTCAAGATTTTCACGGTTTCTGACAAGCTCAATCCCTAGGAATAAGCCTGAACCCCTGATATCTCCGACCAGGGGGAATCTTTCAGTAAAGGGGTTCAGCCTGTCGAGCAAGTATGACCCTGTTTCTCTTGCATGCTCCATATATCTATCCCGGAGGACGATCTCCAGAACTTTTTTTCCCACCGCGGCCGATACCGTGTTACCACCGAAAGTACTGAAAAATTCCATCCCCGTATTAAAAGCCTCCGAGATCTCCCTTGTAGTAATCACGGCAGCCAGCGGATGTCCGTTACCGATTGGTTTGCCCAGAACTACAATATCAGGTGTTACACCCTGGTCTTCGAAAGCGTAAAAGGATGTACCCATCCGTCCGTAAGCTGTCTGGACCTCATCTGCTATACAAACACCTCCACTTCCCCTTATTATCCTGTATACTTCCTCAAGGTAGGAGCCGGGAAATACTAACTGGCCACCAACACTGGGGCAGGTTTCAGCTATGAATGCTGCAGGTTTCCTTCCCTTAATTTCCAGCTTACTTATAATATCATCAACATCCATTGCATATTTTAGTCCGGCATCATTGTCTTTGTATTTGTACCTGCCCCTGTAACAATCAGGCACCGGAGCCCTGTATACCCATTCTGGCGTGCCTTTGCCTCCCGGCCCATTATGTTTATAAGGCGATATATCTATCAGTGTATTTGTATTACCGTGGTACGCATCTTCCAGGACAATCACATCTTTCATCCCTGTATATTCAAAAGCCAGGCGTAGAGCCAGTTCATTAGCTTCACTGGCTGAGTTCAGGAAGAAACACACCTCAAGCGGTTTACTGAAAGTGCTGAGCAATAAGCCTGCGAAATCGTTGAGCTGATCATTCAAATACCTGGTATTTGTATTCAGTGTTTTCATTTGCTCATACGCAGCCTTATTTATTTCGGGGTGGCAATGACCTATATGTGGTACATTGTTATATGCATCAAGGTACTTTTGGCCTGTCTCATCGTAAAGGTATTGCATCCAGCCACGTACTATTTTGACCGGTCTGTGATAACTAAGGCTGAGATTATCTGCGAAATAGTCTTTTCTTCTCTTCAAGGTCTCATTAGCTGGTATTTCCTTCCCGGGGAAAAAATCTGAAGGCATGTTCAGAAAGAGGTTCGGATCAGGTGATATTGATTGCCATGCATCTTTTTCCCATGGCTTGCATACTCCCGGAAAATCAGTCCCATAACCCAGCAGGTGTGTTGCCAGCTGGAAGTGAAGGTGGGGACTCCAACCGCCGTTCTCATCCATATTCCCTATCCAGGCAAATATCTCTCCTTTCTTTATCTTTTTTCCCGGTTTTATCCCGTCAAATGACTTTTTTGCCAGGTGCCCGTAAAGGGTATAAAACTCGTCACCGCTGGAAGTGGGATGTTTCAGGATTATCATATGCCCGTAGTCCAGTTTCCCCGGGTTGAAGCTAAAAAGATGAACATAACCTTCTGCCGGGGCGTGTACCGGTGTACCTGCTTCTGCAAAAAGATCAGTCCCCAGGTGAATTGTCCTGTCCTCAGTATAGCTGAACTGTTTAAACTGGAAAACGGGAGATGAGTACAGCATCCGGGCTTCTAAAAAGCGCCCTGCTCCATATTTCTTCTTATTTCGTTCCAGTTCCCTGCCAATCCTGAAACCCAGTTTATCGGCAACATTCATAAGCGGATCGCCTTCGATAAGACTGCTGTTTATCCCGAGGTTCAGTATCATGCAGTTACTGTTGGAAAGTTTCTCTCCCAGCAAATGATATGAGTCCTTCCCAATGGTGCCTATCTCACCTGTCAGTCTGGTTTCTTCCTGCCCGGGCCTCATTTCGCAGGCTTCCCTGAAGTGTGCTTCAGCAAATACAGGATGTATTTTCTCCAGGACCGGGATGATATTTCTTATGGGTGCCTGGCTTATGGCAAGGTAATTGTCGCCGGGACGTTCCTTTTGTTGTAATGCTGCTATACAAATACTCAGGGCAAGTCTCATTTTAGCCATTGTGAACAGAACTCTTATTTCATTTTCCTTCAGAGCAAATGACCTGTTGTAACCCTTCAAAAAGCTTGCAGCGTCACGAAGAGGCTCATCTTTACCCAGCATAATATAAGCTACTGCAACTGCGGGGTTTGCCACCGTATAGCTGTAAACCATGTCCCCGAAATCAATAAAGCCCTCTGTTTCGGGCCCCTTATCATAATGAGCAGGATCATGTTTGATTATTATATTGTAATTATTGGCATCATTATGAATAACACTTCGTCTCAGATTATCCCTTCCTGGCTTTATTATTTCCAGGTATTCTTTCTTCGTATTATTGATAAATTTCCCCAAAACATCATCATTAACAAGACCAGCGTATTTATTTATAGTTTCCTCAAATCCCTCAAGGTTCCAGATAAAATCCCGGGTAAATCCATCATTGTTATACTTGTCCAGGGCGTGATCAATTCTGCCAAGCTTTTCCCCTAGATCATGCAGCATTTTATGTGGATGGTGTTTCAGGGTGCCAACGGGCCGTCCCCTGAAATATGTAAGCATCCTTGTTCGGTATTTCTCACCTGACATTGTTTCAAACACAGAAATACTAAATCCCTCCAGGTTCTTAATGATTCTCGGGCACAATGACACTTTTCCTGAAAGAAATTCAAGTACATGGTTCTGTGCCTGGACAAATGACTCCTCTTCCTCCGGGTTAATAATTTTCAGGACATAATTTTCATTCTCCCCCGTACTAAGCAGAAAATTTTGATCCCTTTCTCCATCCAGCTCCCTGTAAGAAGCTTCAAGCCCGTATCTCTTCCTGACAAATCCGGATATTTCAGCAATGCTTACCTGTGGTTTACTTTTTATCATCAACAGTTATAAAATATTTCTATAGTTTAAACCCATTTCGCTCTAACTGGTACTTTTTATTTTTTCATTTTCACCCTGACGTTCGTTTTACTCGGTCAGGGTTTCGGCTTCGCCTCAACTTTTTACTTTGTACTTTTTACTTTGTACTTTTTACTTTGTACTTTTTACTTTGTACTTTTTACTTTGTACTTTTATGTGTTATCCTTTATCTATAATCAAAACCATAAAGTTATATGAAATTTGCAATAATATTATCAGGATGCGGGGTCTTTGACGGTACAGAGATCCATGAAGCGACCATGACAATGCTGGCCATCGCAAAAAACGGAGCCGAATATGATATTTTTGCTCCTGATGTCAGGCAGCATCATGTTATTAATCATCTCAAGGGAGAGGAGATGGATGAGCAGCGAAATGTGATGGTGGAAGCAGCACGTATAGCAAGGGGAAAGATCAAGCCACTCAATGAATATAACCCTGAAAAATACGATGCTCTTATTATCCCGGGTGGGTTTGGAGTGGCAAAAAACCTGTGCACCTATGCTTTTGACGGAGTTGATTTTTCTGTTGACAAGGTTGTGGAAAAGGTATTGAAATCGACGCATTCAGCAGGTAAACCCATTGGCGCATTATGTATTTCACCCGTCCTTCTCGCGGGGGTATTTGGAGGTATCGATGTCACTATTGGAAAAGATAAAAATACTGCTGTCGATATTGAGAAACTGGGTGCAGTGCATATTGAAACTGATCCCGGAGAAATCGTGGTGGACAATGCAAACAGGATAGTTACTACACCGGCCTACATGCTTGACTCGGGGATTGAAGATATTTATGATGGTGCTGATAATCTGGTTAAAGCAATAACAGAGATGGTGAAAAAGGAATAAACAGCTACTTCTCAGAGCCGTCCGTTTTCTATCTCATAAATCACTTTCTCTATAAGGTAGTCTTTACCTTCGGGTTCATATTCTGACTTCAGATTTGAGCCAAATATCCGGGCTATACCCTGCCAGAAAAAGGCTGATACAGAACCCCTGTAATCACGGATAAGCTCATATGAGGTATTTTGTGTTTCCCTGTCTATCAGTTTGATGAGAATCCTGCCCTGCGTTATGGTCATATGTTTTATATCATCCTCGTACTTACCGAAAAGGTCAGCCTCATAATTCTTTAAAAACTGTTTCTTTTCCTTATCACCTTTTATTTGTTGAAGTGTATCGTTTATCTCGGTAAATTTTTGTCGTACAACCAACGAATAAGGATATACCCTTTTTACATTATGCACAAGCCGCTTATATCTCCACCACTTAAAACGTTCCTTCAGGCCAACTTTTTCAACAACGTTTATTTCTTCAAGCTCAATCTCAGGCAAGGTCTCACCATCCCGTGTTATATTTTCAATAATGTAAAGCCTGTCAGTCAGAGAATCGACTTTATGGATAACTGTATCCTGCCCGCATACAGGAAAACTCATTAAAAGTAATAGTGCAATATTTAGTACCCATCTTATCATTCCGCTACAAAATTAATTAATCTAAGCTATATCTTGTTATTAATAATGAGTATAAATACATTTGTTCTGTCATGCATTATAATGTTACCGATATAATAAAGAATGAACGATTCCGTCATCTGTTCACACTCTCTTACGATGATATTATACCATTTGTTTTCAAATACATCAAAAAACATACCTTTCCGGTAATTATTGCATGGACATTTCTTTTAGCCATTCTTATCTGGATGATAGATTTCCGTTTTGCCCTGGCTGGAAATTTCAGGTTCACGAACATCTTTACACACAGCCTGACTGGTTTTATTATCTTCCCGATGCTACTGGTTGTTCCGCATGAATTTCTGCACGTCATCCCTTATTTCCTTGGAGGAGCAAGAAATATACGTATAGGAGCCGACTGGAAGCAATATTATTTTTATGTTACATCGCATCTTCACCCTGTAGGGTCCTTCCTCTTTATCACCGTAGCCCTTACACCTTTCCTGTCGATCAGTGCCGGGCTCATATATCTCATTTTCATTATAAATTCACCCCTGTGGAGCTGGAGCATATTGTGCACACTCTTTATGCATACGACAATGTGTGCAGGTGATTTTGCACTGATCAATTTCTACTGGACAAACCGTGACAAAAAGATTGTTACATGGGATGATGCCGACAGGAAAGAATCATACTTTTACGAGGAAATAAAAGACTGAATACTGAAGCCCAAAAGAATCCTTCAATAGCTTATAATAAATTTATAAACCTCTCAACCATCTCAACTTTCTCAACCTTTCAACCATCTGAACTTTCTCAACTTTATTATATATTTACACCTTCTAGCTAAAACCAAAATAATATGAGTAAGCTTTTTGAAGTGATTAAAAAGTTCCCCCGGGTATTCTGGGTATCAAATATCATGGAACTGTTTGAAAGGTGGGCATGGTACGGTTTCTATAATGCTTTTGCTCTATATCTTACCCTGTCGAAGGATACTGGAGCACTGGGTTTTTCCCAGGTACAGAAAGGTGCCATAATAGGTACTGGATCGATGCTGCTTTATTTCCTTCCTATAATAACAGGTGCCATAGCAGACAGGATCGGATATAAAAAAGTACTCATATTATCTTACACCGCTTATGTAGCAGGTTATTTTATGGTCGGTACATTTGATTCCTATGGACTGATATTTGCCGCCTATATTTTCCTTGCCATAGCAGGTGCACTGTTTAAACCAATTATTTCAGGAATGATTGCCAAAACCACAACAAATGAAACTGCTTCTGTTGGCTTTGGTATTTTTTATGTAATGGTGAATATCGGAGGTTTCATTGGGCCCTTTATTGCCGGCTTCCTTTATAAAGTTGACTGGAACCTTGTTTTCCTGATGTCTATAATTACTATCGCTATTAACTATATCTTCGTATTGTTCTTTTTTAAAGAACCACACAGGCAGGCATCAGATATAAAATTTCTTAAAAATATAGGTATTGCTTTCCGGAATATTTGGATAACCCTGAAAAACTGGAAATATGTTTTATTCCTTGTTATTATGGGCCTTTTCTGGACAGCTTTCAACCAGCTTTATTACTCTTTCCCTGTGTTCCTTGAACACTGGGTGGATATGGATAAGATAAGCACCTTTCTCGGTATGGCCCCTGGAACAATTACAGCCCCGACTATAACAAGCATGGATGCATTTTTTATCATTGTACTGCAAATGTGGGTATCTTCAATAAGCATGAGGTACAGGCCACTGCATTCCATGATAACGGGCATCACCATACTGGGCGGCGGATTGTTGCTCATGTTCCTGACGCAGAATCCGTGGATAATGCTGGTTGGCCTGCTTGTATTCGGCATAGGTGAAATGGCATCATCTCCAAAATTTAACGAATATGTCGGACGTATTGCACCACCAGATAAAAAAGCCCTCTATATGGGTACTGTCTTCCTGGCCATAGCCATAGGACATTTCCTGGCCGGATGGGTATCCGGAAAGCCATTTGAAGTGATTGCCGATAAATATCACCTGCTGGGCAAGGCCATAGAACAAAAGGGGTATGCTATCCAGCCTATATCTGATCATTTCTCCCAAACTCAGTATTTTGAAAAAGCACAGGAACTGTTTGGCATGGATGGGCACCAGCTAACACAGTACCTGTGGGATACTTACCATCCATCAAATGTATGGTTCTTGTTTACAGGTATTGCGTTATCCGCCAGCCTGTTGCTTATACTATATGATAAGTTTATCCTTAAAGGAAAGGAAAATAAAGTGGAATAATGAAGTAATGGATGAATGTATTGATGATTACCAGCTTTCCGTTTTCTCTCCATCCCTGGTACGAACATGGGATCACAGTATTACATTATTCCATTTTCTTTGATACCTTAATAGTTGAAACCGTAATAAAACCATGAAAAAGCTAAGTATAATTATTGTTTTTGCTTTCTTAAGCCTGAATGCATCAAATGCACAGAAGAAAATAATCAACATTCCTGATATTCCGGGTTATGTCACGCTAAAATGTGATTTCCATATACATACAGTATTTTCCGATGGCAATGTCTGGCCTACGTACAGGATTGATGAAGCATGGAAAGACGGGCTGGATGTGCTGGCCATAACCGATCATCTTGAATACCTGCCACACAGTGAATATATACCCGCTGATCACAATGCATCTTATGAAATAGCCCATAAACGGGCTGATGAAAGAAATCTTATTCTGATACATGCAACAGAAATTACCAGGGAAATGCCTCCTGGTCATCTGAATGCCCTTTTCCTTGAAGATGCAGCTGCAGTCTATGTTGAAGATCCTGCTGAGACAATTGAAAAAGCCATTGAGCAAGGCGCTTTTATACAATGGAATCACCCGGGATGGAAATCACAGGAACCCGATGGCATACCAAAACTTTATGATATTCACAGGGAGCTTCTTGCCAGGGGTTATATCCATGGTATAGAGTTTTTTAACTGTGACGAGCACTACATGAATGTACTCGAATGGTGCAGAGAATATGACCTTGCTGTGATGGCAAACAGCGATGAACACGATATTATCTCAGAACACTACGGACATTCAACAAGGCCTATGACATTGGTGTTTGCTGAAGAGCGTACTGAAGAATCTCTTAAGAAAGCTATGTTTGATACACGCACCCTGGCTTATTTTGACAACACACTTGCGGGCAGGGAAGACCTTTTAAAACAGGTTTTTGAAGAAAGCATCTCTGTTGGGCAGCCCTACTATGAAAATGAAAAGTATGAATGGGTTGAAATAAGCAATATCTCTGATGTGCCATTCTATATGATCAACGGGAAGCCGGGTGCAGCCGAAGAATTCACTATTGAAGCTAACAGTATTACCACTTTGCGTATCGAAAAAGGAACTGAACATCCACTTGAATGGGATGTAAAAAACATGCTCACAGCTTTCGAGGAATATTTGCATATAACATTTACATTGAAAGAGTATTCTAAGATGGAGCGTTTCTGAAATCAAAAATTATGATGTTGAAAAAATATATGCTGAGAGGTATGTCAGAGTGGAGGCTTGGTGCCGAAACCTCTTATTTCCGGTTTCTTATAGAAAAAATGTTTTAAAAAATTAATAATATGAAAAGATCCTATTTTACCCTGGTGTTCCTGTTTATTATAGCAACAGGTTATTCTCAGAAAAGCGAAACGGATTATAGTGAAGCCTTTAAACTAATTGAAGTATGGCTCGAAGCACAGAAAGATTTCGAAAATCTACCCGGGATCAGTGCCATTATTATCCAGGATCAGGATGTGCTCTGGTCAGGTGCATATGGTATGGCTAATATTGAAAATAATATTGAAACAGAACCCGGGACCATCTGCAGTATTTGTTCCATATCCAAATTATTCACATCAACCGCTATTATGAAGCTTTATGATGAGGGTAAACTTCGCCTCGACGACCGTATCGATGACCTGTTACCATGGTATAACCTGGAACAGAAATACCCTGATAGCGGGCCAATAACTATTCGCTCAATACTTACTCATTCATCAGGATTGCCAAGGGAAGCCAACTATCCATACTGGACAGGGCCCGACTTCCCCTTTCCTTCAAAGGAAGAGATAAAAAAAGAATTAATTAACCAGGAAACACTATACCCTGCATCAACATATTTCCAGTATAGTAACCTGGGTATGACCCTGCTGGGTGAAGTTGTGGAGGAAATCTCAGGCACACCCTATGAAGAATTTATTTACAACAACATTATCGAACCTCTTGGTCTGGAAGATACGCGTACAGAATTACCAGAAGACCTTTATGGTTCAAAACTGGCAATTGGTTACAGTGCCGTTAAAAGAGATGGATCCAGGGATAAAGTTAATTTCTTTCAGGCATATGGGATTAAACCTGCAGCAGGTTTTTCAAGTAATGTGATTGACCTTGGCAAATTCGCATCATGGCAATTCAGGTTAATTGACAGTACAGAAACTGAAATACTCAAACCATCTACCCTGAAAAATATGTATAATGTCCACTGGATGGATCCGGACTGGGGAACATCATGGGGTCTTGGGTACAGTGTATCAAAAGGTCCTGATGGGAGTAAACTTGTTGGGCATGGTGGCAGTTGTCCGGGTTACAGATCACAATTGGTACTTAACCCGGCGACTAAAAGAGCATATGCCGTTATGATCAATGCCGGCGGTACCAATCCCTCAAAATATATTAATGGTATTAATGCAATACTCAGTAAAGCTGGCAAGAACGAGAACGATTCCGTTAAAGCTGGGATGGTAGAATACACCGGATATTATAGTATGCAACCATGGGGAGCTGAAACATATATATCGACATGGGAAGGTAAGCTTGTTACTATGTCCCTGCCCACAGATTCACCAGCATCGGCAATGACCTTCTATAAACATATTGAAGGTGATAGGTTTTACCGGATAAGGGATAATAAAGAACATGGGGAAACACTGACCTTCCAGCGCAACAAAGAAGGGAAGATCATAAGCTATGAAAAACATGGTAATTATTATAAAAAAATGTGAGATTAAAAATTACCATGTAGAAAGTTACTACTCCCTGTAATTGCTCTGACCATTGTAATCATCTTATTCAGGAGCTGTCTTTTTAAAAACTTTCTTGTACTATCAGATAATATTTCATTATTACCTGGTCATGTTATTCCATCATTCCATCCTTCCGTCTGAATACAATTTCCATATTCACGGTATCCCTCACGGCCTCTCCGTCCTTTATAGCCGGGAGCCATTCAGGGCCTTCTTTCACCAATCGTATAGCCTCATCAGAAAATTCCTTTATAGGATTCTCCAGTACCCTGATATCTCCCATGCTGCCATCATCGTTAATAATTATCTCCAGCCTGACAGATACCCTTCCCATGTTCTCATAGCCGGCAGGATAAACCTGTTCATCAGCCAGGTATTCCCGGTACTCTTCTTCATCGAGCACAGGACGGGCTTCCCTTGACAGTTCTATTGCTGCAAGCTGCACAGCAATAACCTCTTCAGCTCTTGCAGCCTTCTTCATCGTTTCAGGCCTGGCTGTCACACCTGCTATGCGCCCTGCATCTTCAATCTCTTTTGCTGTTTCCGGGATCTCTGCAATAAGTTTATCAGGCTCAGGGGTTGCATTTTGAACTTCTGTCACTTGTTCCCTTTCTGCAATTAATTCATTATAAACCATCGTATCAGCTTGCCCCTCATACTCTTCAAGCGCTGACCTTTCAGCACGTAGCTCCTCCGGTTGCTCTTTAAGCCCGGCAATTTGCTTAGTGGCCTCAGGTTCTGTTTCAGATGCATCAGTAACTGGCACTCTTGCTGAATCTTCCGTATTTATTTCCATGTTCTCCGCAATCTGCAGATCAGCTTTCCTGAAGTTTTTAACGAGCAATACTGTCGACACAATCAGCAAAGCAACAATGGCTGCTGCCACCCGGTAAATAAGTGTGTTCTTTCTTTTTGTACGTGACATTATTCTGTCCTTCAACGCTCCAACATCCTTTGTCGCTTCCTCCATGTCGTCAACAGCGGCATAACCCTCCACGGCCTCAGCTAATAAGGGATCAGACTGGAGCTTTCTTTCAAAATCATTCCTTTCTGCATAAGTCATTTCATCGTTATGATACCGCCTGATATCTTCGATAGTAACCTTCCTGTGTTTTTTATTGTTTTTCATTATCACTGTCCATACAGATTTTTAAATTCCTCTTTGCATTTTGCAGGTTAGATTTAACCTTTTTCTCATTGATATTCATCTTCTCTGCAATTTCCCTGTAACATTTATTTTCATAATAAAACAACCTTATACATTCTCTCTGTTCTTCCTTAAGCTGTTCAATGCAATTTTCTAGTGCTTCTTCTTTACTATATCCTCTGTCTATAGGATGTAATTCCCGGTTATTTTCCATAAAAAGATATTCATTATCTTCAATATTAACAGTTATGGAAATATCTTTTTGTGACGACCTTAATTTCATGAGGCAATAATTCCTGGTAAGAACATATAGCCAGCTTCTGAAATTATTTACATGGTGTTTCTCCAGTTCTTTTATAAGTTTCTCGAAAATCTCCATTACGGTATCCTGTGACATTTCCCTGTTCTTAAAATATCTCAGGCAAACACCATATACCAGATCGATATATCTTGAATATAAGGCGCCGAGGATTTCCAGGTTACCCGTTAGCCTGTAAGAACGTAATAATTCCCCGTCGCTCCTGTAGTCTTTTTTTTGCAGGCGTAATGCCATGTATATTAATATCTTATAACTCGTAAATCATTAACTTATTTCAATATTACAAAAAAATGGTCAAAGTTTTTATGGAAATTATTAAAAGCCTGCATCATGTTTACAGAAGTTTAATTTAAAAATGCAGAATCATGAAGACAACAATATTAATTATAGCAATACTGTTTCTTTCAGTACTATTAACCGGATTCACCGGAACAGGTACTATAACAGGTACCGTGACTGATAGTAGCGGAAAGCCTTTGGCGGGTGTATCCGTAAGCCTGGAGAATATAAAAACAGGAATTCTAACAGATAATAACGGTTACTATTCTATCAGGGTGGCAGACAATACAGGCGTTCTTGTCTTCTCACTAAGAGGATATAAGACCGTAAAGGAAAAGATTGGCAAACGCAGTGTCATAAATATTACCATGCGTACTCTTCAGATTGAGGATCTTCCGGAAGAAAGAGAGGAATATGCCATAAGAGCCGAACCAGAAAACCATAAAATCCCGGATAAAGCAGTTTTATTAAAAAATGTGTCTGCCTCATATATGTCACCTGGCGGTGTTGCCTATGATCATACCGGGTGGTACAATAATAATTTCAACACCGAAGGTTACAGCACCGTGCATGAGAATGGTTATAAGAGTGTGCGCAATAACCCTCTTTCGACTTTCTCAATTGATGTTGACCGGGCTTCTTATTCAAATATCCGCAGGTTTATTAACCAGGGACAGAAACCTCCCGTTGATGCTGTCAGAATAGAAGAAATGATCAACTATTTCAATTATGATTACCCTGCTCCTAATAATGATCACCCCTTCTCCGTATATACAGAGATTGCTGAATGCCCCTGGAATGATAGTCACTACCTTATGCATATAGGGTTAAAGGGGAAAAGTATCGACAGCGACAAACTGCCTCCTTCAAACCTTGTATTCCTTCTTGATGTGTCAGGGTCAATGAACAGTCCCAATAAGTTACCATTACTAAAATCAGCTTTCCGCCTCCTTGTGAAAGAGCTCCGTGAAGAAGACAGAGTATCCATAGTAGTGTATGCAGGTGCAGCAGGAGTGGTACTTGAGCCAACCAACGGTAACAGAAAAGAAGCTTTACTCCAGGCTATTGATCGCCTTAACGCAGGAGGGTCAACAGCAGGAGGTCAGGGTTTGATGCTGGCTTATAAATTAGCTTCCGGAAATTTTATTAAGGGAGGTAATAACAGGATAATCCTTGCCACGGATGGTGATTTCAATGTGGGTGTATCAAGCAATGCAGAGATGGAAAGACTTGTTGAGAAGAAACGTGATGAAGGGGTTTATATAACAGTACTTGGTTTCGGAATGGGTAATTACAAGGATGATAAGATGGAGATAATAGCTGATAAAGGTAATGGTAATTACGCCTATATTGATAATATTCAGGAAGCAAGAAAAGTACTTGTAAGTGAGTTTGGCGGCACCCTGTACACTATCGCCAAAGATGTGAAATTCCAGATTGAATTTAACCCTGTAATGATTAAGTCTTACAGGTTAATAGGGTATGAGAACCGGCTGCTCAACGATGAAGATTTCAACGATGACCTGAAAGATGCCGGTGATATGGGATCAGGTCATTCAGTGACAGCCATCTATGAGCTTGTTCCAGCAGGTTCAAGAGAAGAAGGGCCATCAATTGATCCCCTGAAATATCAGGCCGATCGGGAAGTTTTTAAAGATGGTGCCAGTAAGGAATTTCTTACTATAAAATTGAGATATAAGAAACCTGATGGAGACAAAAGCATCCTGATGGAGATACCATTTAAAAGTGAAGTCATTCCGTTTAAAAAATCATCTGCTAACCTGCGATTCTCTGCCGCAGTTGCAAGTTTTGGAATGTTATTGAGAGATTCTGAACATAAAGGTACCTCAAGCCTTGAGAACGTAATAGAAATGGCCCTGACAGCAAAAGGAGATGATGAAGAAGGTTACCGTGGGGAATTTATCAGGCTGGTAAAAACAGTTCGCGACATGGAATTAATTAAAGAAGAGATCTCTTCAGAGGAACATGGTCAATTGGGAATACCTGTTTTTTATCGCTTAGAGAAAAGAATATGATAAGTGGTAAGAATTACTTGCAGTGGCATGCTTAAGATAATTATGAACATCGGTTAACGATTTCTGGTTAAGGTTATAAATCGTTAATCGGTGTTCTTCTAATGTTATTCCCTATAATACACCTTTGAAATCGGATTTCAGCTTAATAATGATTTCGTTGATAACCGCAAGTACCTTCTTCAGGGTTGATCTGTCAATATCTGTTAGTTTATTTACATCAATAGTATTCCCGGGTTCTTCACCCGACATTACCTGACTGACCTGTTGTGCCAGCCGCAAGTTCATCAACTTCGTGTATGCCTGGACTGTTTCATCCAGGAAACTGTCAGGTAATTCTTTTTTACCCCTCAGATGCTCCAGCCTTGTCAATGTGTTTGTCTCACCTATCATCATTTTAAGCGCATATATCCTTGCAAATCCTGTAACCGGCAATAGTAGTTTCTTGGTGTCAATATTATTACTGTCGGATGAATCATGTTCACCAACTATCTTCCCGAAAATTCCCACCGGCAGTTTATGTTTGGTCACAGTTTGCGACAGGTGGTAGAAGAATACTGCCTTGTCTTTGCTAACCTGGTTAATATGATTCCTCAGCTCATCAGCAAGTGTGGAATCACCATATATAAACCTGAAGTCAAAGAATATACTAACATCCAGTAGACCCATTGGATCACTGTTGCTTATCCACCCTGAGAACATTTCTTTCCATTTACTAATTTCAAGGCACCATTCAGGGTTACCTGCCATGAAATTTCCATGGCAGTAATTATAGCCCACCCTGTTCAGCCCATCATTTATTCTTTTCCCCAGTTTAACAAAATAATCTTTAATATCAGGCCTCTTACTGCAGCTATCACTTAATATTATCCCGTTATCCTGATCAGTAACAAGTGTCTGTTCGCATCTTCCCTGGCTTCCCATTGCTATAAAACAAAATTCGCATGGAGGTTTGCCCTGTTTCTCGATTGCCAGCTTAATAATCCTTCTGTTAATAGCATCTGTTATATTTGAGATAACCCTTGTAATGCTTTCTGTCTTAACTCCACTCTCAATGAAAGCGTCAATAAGCACGTTCATTCTCTGGTATACTGTAGCCATCTCCTCAGCACTCTCAGCTTTTCCTATTTCACCGGTCAGCATCCCTGTATAGTTCTGTTGAGCTTCCAGTAACCTCTGATAGCTTATATGTCCTGTATATTCACCATCCCTGTTCTTTACGAGCAGGTGCGAAATATTACCGGTTTTACATTTCAGTATAGCCTCGTTTATTAATTCGTCATCAGTTATCGATACCACAGGAGCAGACATTATTGTTGCAACAGGATCACCAGGATCGCGACCTTCCGCCAGTTGTCTCTTAAGAAAATCAGACAATCCTGCCACACCTATGATCTGTTCACCCTGCTTTATGAAAATAACATCTTTCTTTTTACGAATCATCAGCCTGGCGGCTTCATCAATGCTCGTTTCAGCCCCGCAGCTAATAAAGTCACTTTTCAGGTTATCAACCTTCTGGTTCATCAGTAGAAGGGTGGTCTGTATATCATAGTTGAGCCTGTTCTTCTCTTTCTGTAATATATCAGTCTTTGTAAGCTCCTTAATAATAAGGATATACCCATAACTATTATTGTGCCTGACACGTGAAGCTGAGACTACAACCTGTAATTTTGTACCATCCTTACACTTTATTGATGATTCCAGGCTAACAGAGAGCCCTGGATCGGAAAAAGATTCAGTTATATCATTCCATTCAAACCCAAAAATCCCTTTCAGACTTTCACCCATTAAATCCTCCCTTCTATATCCTGAAAGGCTAATGAATTTCTGGTTAACATAAATTATCCTTCCTTCGCTCATCATCAGTGTGCCCTCAGAAGATGCCTCAACAAGTGATTTATATTTTTGTTTTGATAGTAATAATTTCTGCTCAGCTTCCTTTCTCTTTCTCTCTATCAGCATACTCTGCCTGTTTATATAGGCAAGAGCTATTGCAATAATCAATATAATGATGAAGCTTATCCATAAGAGGTTTCTCCCGATCAGTTTTATTTCCAGTTTTACGTCCTCCAGGTATATGCCAGTACCGATTATCCAGCGCCATTCATCAAATCCTTTGACATAGGATAGTTTCGGCACTATCATGGTGGTATCATCCTTCCACTGCCATTTATAGTCTATAAAGCCCTCCCCCGATTGTTCAACGACTTTAACTGATTCGACGAACAGTTTTTTTCCGTCTGGGTCAGCATAATCAGACAGATCAGTTCCATTCAATTCTTTCCTGTACGGGTGCATCACCATATAAGGCCTCATATCGGTAATCCAGAAATAGTCTTTCCTATCCTCACCATATCTCATCTCACCTATCCGGTTGGCTGCCATTGCCATGGCTTCATCCTCCTCCAGTATTCCTGATCTGAAATCATTATAATATTCTTCCACAAGGCTTAATGCAGTATTTGTCAACTCACTTATCATTTCCTTCTTCCCGTCCAGCATATTATTCTCAAACAATGGTATGAGGACCAGGTAAAAAGAGAGTATGAACAATACTACAGCCAGTATTGAAGGAAGTACAATACTGACAATAAATTTATTTATCCCACCGGTTGCCATAGTGCGAACAGTGCTATAACCCAGTTATTGACCTTTCTAAACATTATTCAATAGAAAAAGACCAATCAGTTATTTTACTATACTAAGATACGAATTAGAAAAAGTAATACACAGCCAGAAGGGCTCTTAAATTATTAACGGTAGATGTATTATCCGGTATATAATTGATATCATAGTCAGATCCGTAACTTGCAGATGTATATTCAAGTTCCAGTGCCAGCCGTGTTTTTCCTGAATTGATCATTATCCTCGGAGAAAGCCTGTACAGGAATCTAATATTCTGCCCCAGCCCATATACATCGTTACCAGGTCCTGACATAGCATCCTTTGTTCCCATATTACTTGAGAATCCACCGAAGATACCGGCCTGCACCTTCGATCCATTGGTGTGTATCTCACCCCAGAATGTCATACTTTTTAAAGGGGTATAAGATTGTTCACCTGTGGTAATATCCACAACATCTTTTACTGCAAAACCACTTATTGCCAGAACATCCGATATATTCTCACCGTATCGGACCTGTGCTTTTACAGTCAGGGGTACTGTGATTAATTTAAGAAATGCAATTGCAGTCATGCCACCAACTTTTTCATTAACCTTATACATTGATATCGGCCCGAAAGAGCTTTCAAGCCTTGGTATAATAACCTTATACGCAATCCCTGTACCTGCAATAAATCCTGTACTGCTCTCAGGATCTACAGAGCTATATACCGCTTGAAGGTGCATGTCGGGTATGCCTGCATTACGAAGATAGGAGGTACTTACACCATCCTCACCGCGTGAGGCATAATCCCTCTGTGATAAAGCAGCTGCAGTAAGCCTCAGATTTGATAACTTCCAGGTCATTCTCAGCTGTGGGTTCCTGGCAAACGATTGAAGAGGTGTACCAGTATTAAAAGATACTGTACCGGGGAAACAATCTGTAACAAATAGCGGGTTCCAGTACTGTCCTGCCAGTATTTCCAGTTTGGTCCAGTCAAATTTAACATATGCATGCCTTAGTCTCAACAGATTAATATTATCATCAGCCTGAGCAAAAAAATCGGTTTCAATAACACCGGATGTATGCGCACCAAACGCATCCGGCCCGCTTATAGATGCTTTAAGCCTTGATTGAAGAGACAGGATATTGAAATTTGGCCTGGCATTAATATCCTCACCACCCAGGTCGGTATTCACCGGTGAGGGCCACAGAAGGAAATAGCCTTCCCTTGCGGCAACTGTTTGCCTGGAATCAAAGAAGAAATCATTCTTAACAAAACCTGACCACTGAATACCGAATTTTGGCTGGTCCTGAGCACCCAGCGGTGTAATGGTCAATAATGATATAAATAAAACAACTAACTTTCTCATATCTACAACTTTTATCTATTAGCCAATAATTACTTTTCCGGAGGGAAAAGTCTCTGAATTATGTTTCTCTTTTTCAAAGGTCTCCCAAGCAGAATATTCAGATTATTTTCAGCACTCAAATTCCTGTCCCACAGGCTAAGTGCCTTCTCATAGCATCTTGCTGCTTCTTCATATTTGCCCTGTTGCCTTTTAATAACACCCAGGTTAGTATAGCATACTGAAAGTCTCCTGTCAGTCTCCTCTACTGCGCTCATAATCTCTTTTGCCCTGGTCTCAGTATATTTGTTCTCCAGATCAGGATCATTCGTATTCATTCCCTTCATGAACACAGTTTTTATCTGGTCAATTATTTTTACCAGGCTCTTATCTTTATAGCTGTTAATCCAGTTGTTATATATTGAAACCGCTCTTTCAATATCTGACTCAGCCATGTTCATCAGCGAATCGGGAGATAAGTCTGAAAAGGGGTTATAATCAGCTCGTATGCTGTCAGTGAATAATGAAATTGTTATATACCCGGCTGCCCTGTTATTGTATATTACTCCCACTTCAAAAGAATTTTGATAGTGAGGATATGATTCATAAATGGTAAGAACAGAGTCGAGGAGGGCAAATATTTTATGATAGTTACCTTCCTGGGCATAACTGTCATATTTGCTATATAATTCCCTTGCCGGCACTATCCTCGGATCAACTGCCCTGTTAGCCGACCTGTAATATTGCCTTGCAATTATATATCCAATCACAACAAGGGCAATCATTATAATAATGAGTGCCCCTATTGCCCTATTTCTGAATACTGTCATCAACTATGCACCTGTTCTATAAGGAATTTTCTGATCTCTAATGGTGTTGGCCTGGTCAGTTTTGACACAACGATATTGACAATGATTGACAGGGGAGCACCTATCCATGCAAAATACCATGCTTCAAGCCAGTAGCTAATGAATTCATGAGCCGGCAACTGTACCCCGGATTTGCCTGCTATAAAGTAAGTAATTGCAATTACAGAAACCAGGCCTCCGGTTATTAATCCGGCTATTGCACCCTGTTTGTTTGATCCGCTCCACCATATGCCAAGCAGGAACAATGGAAATATAGTGCACCCTGCGAGTGAAAATGCCACAGCGACGAGCTGGGCTATAAGTGCAAAATTCTTAAGGGCAATAAGTGTTACTATTACTGCCATTAAGATTGTTGCCAGTCTTGCATAGAGCAGTTGCCTGCGCGGGCTTGCCTCCGGGTTAATAACCCTGACATACAGATCATGTGCAAAAGCAGACGATCCAGCCACTAATAAACCTGATACTGTTGAGAAAGCTGCTGAAACACCTCCGGCAGCGAGGAAACCTACAATAAGAGGATGTATATCACCCAGCTGTGCTGTATAAACTACTATAGCGTCCTTAGCGAGTGTACCCACCTCCGGATGAGCTGATAATATTTTCCCGAAAGCTGCATATGCCGGAGCGCTCCAGTAGAGTATACATATAAAAAACAGTCCCCATACTACCGACCACCTCGCATCCCTGGCCTTTGGTACCACGTAGAACCGCTGTATTACATGGGGTAAGCCGGCTGTACCTATCATCAGTGAAAAAGCTATTGCTATCCACTGGAAAAAAGTCTGGCCGGTAGGCGGATCCCATGGCATGGCATATTCAGGGGATGGCACTATAGCAAAATCATGCCCCAGTGAATTTATCAGTTCCTTTGCCTCATTAACAGGAAGGCCTGATACTACATCAGAAACAACTGAACCATAGCCTATCTGAGGCAGCAGCCAGAAATAATCAAACTTGAAGGTTAGAATAAAAAGTGGTACCAGAAATGATACAATAATAATTATATATTGTATCTGCATATTCTTGGTGACCCCCAGCATGCCCGATATAAGGGTATAGGTAAGTACTACCGCACCTCCGATAATAACTGCTACTCCATAATTTATCCCCATCACCCATTTGAACATCAGCCCTATCCCTCCAAACTGGCCCACACAATAAGAAATAGATATGAGTATAGCTATAATCGCTCCTACCGCTCTCAAGCCTTTTGAGTAATAACGGTCGCCTATAAAATCGGCTGCAGTATATTTTCCGTATTTTCTTATCTGGCCGGCCATTAATATCAGCAGCAGCACGTAGCCTCCTGTCCATCCTACTACATAGGCAAGACCATGATAACCTGAACCGTACATCAGCGCTGCCATGCCCAGGAAAGAAGCCGCACTCATCCAGTTAGAAGCTATGGCCATACCGGATCCTACCCTTGAGATTCCCCGGCCGGCAGCATAAAAATCAGTTGTGTCTTTGGCCCTGAAAAATATGCCCACAAGAATAAAAAGTATAAGTATAGTAATCAGGATTATCGCAGGCCCTATCTTAAAGCTGCCTTCCAGCTGAGTTGCACCGGTAGCCGCCTGCATGACATCAGGAATAAAGAATAATATAAATAATGGTAATAATACTTTTTTCATTTCAAGTGATTTTTGATGTTACGGATTAGTCTGCTACTCCATATTTCTTATTGAACATGTCTGTCCTTACACAGTAAAGCCAGCAAAGGCCAACAAAAAGTATAAGCAGGAATACTGCTGTATAGAAATAATGGAATGGGAAACCGAGAAACCTGATATCGGTTAATACCGACCTGTTATGAATTAGGTAAAGGTCCATCGCTTCACGGAAAACCATCCTGTTCTCATCACTGAACGATTGCATCATAGAAGAATTAATTTCCACGGCTGCAATCCTTCCCCTGATATCAGATGGTGAAAGACCATAAATCTCCTGCAATACAGGTATTAATTCCTTTTTGGCAGTAACATAATCCACCGCGGTGGGATCATCTGTAGCAACAGCAACATTTTCAAAAGACCTCAGCTTATCGTCAAGTATGGTCTTTTGTTCGCTGTCGGCAATATTAAAGGCCGCCCAGCTGATCATATTATCCAGTGCGCGTCTGTGCACAGGGTCGATAGCCACCTTACCCAGCACCGAAAGAGCAGATTGTGAAGCCTGCTTAAGTAAAGTTGCATCAGTTGAGCCGGCTGCAATCTCACCCCATACCGAATGGTAAATATCCCATGCTGGTTCGGGAGTAGGTTTCTCAATTACTTTCAGCAGAATCTGAAAGCCGAAAATAGCTACCGCCCAGATCACTACAAATTGAATAACCATGTTCCTGTTGCGTCTTGCACTGTCAGTGGTAGGTTTAAAAAAGCTAATGTGGTAATCGTTCGGATTTGATTCCATCAGGCAGTTAGTTTTAAGGTTAGCTGGTAAATATAATTGAAATATTGAGAAATCAATATGGCGGTTTTATCTTTTATAGCATACGAATGTTCACCGGTGTGGATGTGGGCGCCGGTCATCTTGCCGGCGTGGAAAAATATAGCAGAGTCCGCATTCCTCGCATGATCCCACCAATGTCCGCATGATACTGGGACAGACCCCTGCCGGCCGGTATCGTTGAGCTCATCACCCTCTACCCGGGTTGCAGTGGTCAGGGCTTATCAGTTTGCGCTGATTGGTGTTATCCAGAACGAATATGAATAACTCTCCTCAAGTAAACTGTATTCCGGATGTGTACGTGCACCCCAGGAATTATCGCCTCCAACACCTAGCTGTCCAAAGTCAATATTCACAGCTACCAGATCGCGTGCCCTGATATTGGTCGTATGTGTGTTTGCAGTTCCTGCATCAGGTCTGTAAACAGTAAGGTCGCCTGGAGACGAAAAGTCTGAGTGAAGATTATGCAGGGCAGCAAAACAGATTGTAGGATTACCTCTTACCAGCAAACCATTACCCTCATCATCGGTAAGAGTAAACCACCTGGTATCTGTTTTATAAGCGTTCTCCTGTGGTCTGATATATGGAACATACTGCTCAGCAACCTTACCTGAATAAATACCTATAAAGGCAGATGATTTGCGGTCGGTATAATTATGATGCGGACCGCGTCCATACCATGAAAGATTATCAAACTGCTTTCCCAGTTGCATCTGAAGACCCATCCTTGGTAACTCGGGCAGGTCTTTATTGCTTTTTCTGAATTTAACATCAACCAGCACATCCCCTGAACCAAAGATTCTGTAAGCAATTGTTTCCTTTGCCAGCCCGGAACCCGATTCATCTAATATATCCATAGTTATTGTTATCATCACGGAGCCATCATCAAGTTGCTCGTTCCCGAAGGAATTTATTTTTGTATTCTTACCTGCGTTCTTCCATATGACAGCTCTTTCATCGAGATCGTTGCCATAGTCATTATCCGTCAGGGGCCTCCAGAAGTCAGGTACGAGACCTTCCTTTATTAGCTGTGTTTCTCCTGCTTTCATTGAAGTAATGGTACCTGTCGCTTTATCAAAATCAATACTGAAATTCTGACCGCTTATTATTACGGTTTCACCGTTGTCATTGAATAATGCTTCCCCTGTCTCATCAACAGGCATGTAAAGTGCTTTCCCAGTGGCAGATACCAGTAGTTGCTCACGTGCATATATATGTCCTGCAGGTAATATTGTCCATCCTTCCTTACCTTCCAGCTCCAGGTTGAGGAATATCTCTGAATCGCTATTAATATCATCCTCGTTATATGCCAGGGTACATAGTCCTTTCTCGCCTGGCACTACTCCCAAATCGGTCAGATTACCTGATTTTGTTATCTCACCGTCGCAGACAAGGTTCCATTTAAGAATAAAATTATCGAGTGAGGTAAAATCATATTTATTATGTATGTCAATCACACCCCGCTTTGCATCCCGGAGCTCAAAATCAACATACTGGTATACTTTTTTTACTTCCTGAAGGGCAGGATGACCTGTTCTGTCAGGCCACACCAATCCATTAATACAGAAGTTACCGTCACTGGGTACTCCCTCAGGGCCAAAATCACCTCCATATGCCCAGTATTCATCACCATCCTCATTTGTTTTTAATAGTCCCTGGTCAACCCAGTCCCAGATAAACCCACCCTGCAGGAGCGGATATTGCTCAATCACATCCCAGTAATCCTGGAGGTTACCCACGCTGTTCCCCATTGCATGAGCATATTCACACATTATAAGCGGGCGGTAGCTTTCGCTGTCCCGGGCATAATTCTCAAGATATTCTATAGGCGCATACATCGGGCACCAGATATCGGTGTGATGTTCAGGCGTATTAGTACTCTCTTCAGCCCTTTCATATTGTACGGGACGAGTATTGTCTCTTTCTTTTATCCACTTATATATCTCTACAAAATTCTGCCCGTCACCTGCCTCATTACCCATCGACCATATTATCACCGAAGGGTGGTTCTTATCCCTCTCTACCATTCTGGCAGCCCTGTCATGGTGTGCAGCCAACCATTCCGGCTTATGTGCCAGTGTAACGTCTTTATTATAGCCCATACCATGTGATTCAATATTAGCTTCATCAATAAGGTACAAACCATATTTATCACAGAGCTCATACCAGAGTTCAGGCTGGGGATAATGAGAGGTCCTTACCGCATTTATATTATGGCTTTTCATCATCATGATGTCTTTCATCATGGTCTCTTCATCAATCACATGTCCCTTTACATCATGATGCTCATGAAGATTTACTCCTTTAAGATATATGTATTTCCCATTAATATAAAGGTTGGAATCCTTGATCTCCACAGTCCTGAAACCAATATCAGAACTCAGGCTCTCAATTATTTCACCTTTGTCACCACGCAGATTAAGAACAAGTGTATATAAATCAGGCTTCTCAGCACTCCATTTATTTATATTTCCGATATGGGCATCAAATCTTACTGATCCGGTACCACCATCGGTATTTAATTCCTTAACTTCAGATACAACAGTATTATCTCCCCACAATAATTTATATTCAAGGGAGTACTCAGCATCAGGCTTTTCCGCGTCGTAGTTAATATCAACATCCATTTCAAGTATACCATTTTCATAATCATCATCCAGCCCCGCCCTGACAAAGTAATCAGTTACCCTGGTTGCCGGTCTTGCATGCAGAAAAACAGATCTCTGGATCCCGCTCAGTCTCCAGAAATCCTGATCCTCAATATAGCTTCCATCGCACCAGCGGTATACTTCAACTGCGATATTGTTCCTTCCCTTCTTAACATAATCAGTGACATTGAATTCAGCAGGTGTCTTGCTTCCCTGGCTGTAACCAACAAATTGTTCATTGATCCAGACATAAAATGCTGAACTAACGGCACCGAACTGTATAAAGATGTCTTTATTATTCCAGTCAGCCGGTATAGTGAAGGTTCTTTTATAGGACCCGACCGGGTTCCATTCATGATTAATGAAAGGCGGGTTCTTCTCGAATCCATAACCTGTATCAACATAAAACGGGATACCATAACCTTCTAGTTGCCAGTTTGATGGTACGGTTATTTCATCCCAGTCATGTGTATCATAGTTATCCTTGAAGAACCAGTAAGGTCTTTCCGCGGGAGTATTAACCCAGTTGAATTTCCACTCCCCGTCAAGGCATATGTACCCTGGACTGGTATTTCTATCCCCTGCTATTGCTGATTCTTCGTCAGGGAAACTTATCATTGTCGCATGAGCATACTCCCTGTTCTGATTAAACATCTCAGGGTTTTCCCAGTCACGTGTACTTTTCTCTTCAAACCCTACGTTTTCATACTTACTATAATTTGTACAGGCCGAACATAACACTAACAATAAAAGAGATATTAATTTAAGGTTCTTCATGATGCTTTATTATACTCTCTCAACCTTACAGGCTGACAGTTTAAATGGTGCTATTCTTGAATACGGATCCAGTTCGGCACGGGTAAGGTTATTTACCAGTGCTTCAGAGAAATGCCAGGGCATAAACAACTCCCCCACAGCTACCTCATCACTCTCACGCAGGAAGGTCAGCAGTTCTCCCCTAAGATTTGAGATCCTTACTTTATCACCGGTCTTAAACCCGAATTTATCAGCATCTATCATATTCATAAGTACATAGGCCTCATTGGCAAAGTCAGTCAATACCTTATTTCTCCTCGACATTGTTGATGAATGGTAATGGTACAGTATGCGCCCTGAATTAAGTATAAACGGGTATTCCTTGCTGGGTTTTTCTGATTGCTCGATATGGTCGACAGGGTTAAGACTGGCTTTCCCATTTGCTGTATTGAACTTATCAAGGAACAATGTGGGAGTACCGGGATGATTCTTATTGGGGCAGGGCCATTGTATTCCTTGATGTTCTATCCTCCGGAAGGATATTCCACCCATTATGGGAGCTGCCAGTGCTATCTCATCAAATACATCCGAGGCATTATTATACTTCCCTATATCATATCCCATCCTGGCTGCTATATCAAGAATGATAGCATAGTCTTCTCTTGCTTCACCGGGCATGTCAACTGCTTTTCTCACTCTCACTACCCTCCTGTCACTGTTTACAAAGGTACCTTCCTTTTCAGCATAGGAGGAAGCAGGGAGAATGACATCGGCATATTTTGTTGTTTCAGTCGGGAATATATCCTGAACCACGAGAAAGTCAAGTTTCTTAAGCGCCTCTGCTGTATGGTTAAGATCAGGATCGGTTACCATAGGATTCTCGCCCATAATATACATTCCCTTTATATTCCCCTTATATGCTTCATGCATTATTTCCACTGTTGACAGGCCACGTTCAGAGGGCAGGTCATCATAATCAATATCCCATAATTCTGCTATTCTTTTTCTATTTTGCTCATCCTCAACGGGTATATATCCGGGATACACTATTGGTGAGCACCCCACATCAGTTGCTCCCTGTACATTGTTCTGGCCACGTGGGGGTGCTATCCCGCATCTCTCCCTTCCTATCTGGCCTGTAATAAGCATCATATTTATCAGGGAGAATACGTTATGTGTTCCTGTTACCTGCTGGCTCATACCCATGCCTGTGGCTATCATAGCTGTATTCGCTCTTGCATACATCCTTGCTGCCTTTATCATCATATCTGCAGGCACGGTAGTTATTTCCTCAACAAGCTGCGGGGTATATTTCTCAAACAGTAATTTAAGCTCCTCAAAGCTGCCCATACCTCCGTCAATTCTTTCTTTAATAAACTCCTCATCTATGTCTCCATCAACTATAATCTGCCTTATCATCCCGTTAAGCAGGGCAACGTCAGTGCCCAGCCGTGGCTGAAGCCATATATCAGCAAATTTGACCAGCGGTGTCCATTTGGGATCACAAACGATAATTTTATTTCCCCTTCTCTTACCTGCCTTCACATATGTTGCCGTTACAGGATGAGTTTCAATTATATTATTACCTGTTACAAAAAGGCAATCCGTTTTTTCAAAATCCTCTATACTGTTACTTCCTGCCCCGTCACCAATTGATTTAAGCATGGCGGTTACAGTTGAAGCATGGCACAGTCGGGTACAATAGTCTATATTATTATTCCCGAACACAACTCTTATAAACTTCTGGAATAAATAGTTATCCTCATTTGTACATTTAGCCGATGCATATCCTGCGAGGGAATGGGTGCCGTACTTTTGTTTTATATATCCCAGTCTCTCAGCCACCATATCCAGTGCTTCATCCCATCCTGCTTCTTCGAACCTGCCATTACGTTTGATCAATGGCATGGTAAGCCGGTCAGCATGGTTTACATAATCATATCCAAATCTTCCTTTTACACATAGGCGACCGTCATTGGGCAACACACCTTCAACACCATTAACCCTGAGTATCTTATTGTCTTTTATCAGCAGTTCAATCTGGCAACCCACCCCGCAATAAGGGCAGGTAGTTTTTACCTTTCTGTCCAGATCATCCATCTTAATGGTTTCCCTGTGGGGCTTTTCCACTATTGCTCCGGTGGGACACAGCTGGATGCATTCACCGCATCCGTCACATTCAGATTCAGACCAGTGGTCAAATCCGGCAATAATATGTGATTTTATTCCGCGGAGTGAGAATGAAAGTACATTCTTACCCTGCACCTCATAGCATGCTTTTATACACCTGAAGCATTTGATACACTTTGATGCATCGTAGCTAAGCACTGGTGAAGAATCATCGATATCATAACCAAGCTCCCTGTAAATGTTAGGGTATTTGCGGTCCGACTGTTTCTGCAATCCATATCTTATGGTCAGCTCACGCAGTTCATCATGGTAACTTCCATCATCACCATCATTATGTTCAGCCAGCAGGTAGTCGATGGTGTGCTTCCTTAGCTCTTCAAGCTCTTCATTAAAAGCGGTCACTCTCATTCCTTCGGCAAGTGACACAGTACATGCCATCACAAGGCCTCTCTGCCCTTCTATCCTTACCACACATAACCGGCATGCTCCGGTAGGGCTTAATTTATTATGATAGCATAATCCTGGTATATCTATGCCATTATCCCTTGCTACCTGCAGCAGGTTTGCGCCTTTTTCAGTTTTTACTGTCTTTCCATCGATAATTACAGTAATATTTTCTTTCATAAGACTATTAACTAATTATTAAAGGAAGCTTTCGGCAAAATATCTCTGCAGACTCCTGAGAGGCAATATCGGTGACTGCCCCAGGGGGCACAGGGATGTTTTAGCCATATAATCAGCCTCGCCCACCATCTTGTCGAGTATGTTCTCCTTCGTCTTTCCGTTACTGTTATATCCACTTATCAAACTTACCAGCTGTGACATGCCAACACGACAGGGAACGCATTTACCGCACGATTCATGTTTGAAAAATCTTAATATTGACTCTGTGATTGCGGGTATCGATTTATCATCGGCAATTACCATAATAGCCCCTGATCCCAGTACAGCACCTTTCTCTTTCAATGATTCATAACCTATGGGTGTATCCAGTACTGTTTTATCAACAAAAGTGCCTGCTGCACCTCCTATCAGTATGGCCTTACACTTCTTACCATCCCTAATGCCACCTGCAAAATCATTTATCAACTCACGGAGTGTTATCCCCAGTTCCAGTTCATAGTATCCAGGTTTATTTACATCTCCGCTCACCGTAAATATTTTTGTTCCGGGTGAGTCCTTCGTTCCCAATCCTGAAAACCAGTCAGCTCCATATTCAATTACAGTTGGGATAGTAGCCAGTGTTTCAACATTATTGATGAGTGTGGGCAGGCCATATAATCCTTTCTCAGCAGGAAAAGGAGGCTTAATACGTGGATATCCCCTTTTTCCTTCAAGTGATTCAAGCAAGGTGAGCTCTTCTCCACAAAGGTATGAACCGGCACCTAACTTTATTTCTATATCAAGCGAAAATGCACTGCCTATAATATTCTCTCCGAGATAATTTTTCTTACGGGCATCCTCCAGCGCATTCCGGAGCATACTTATAGATTTATAATATTCACCCCTTATATAAATGAATGCCTTTGATGCTCCGATAGCATAGGCTGCTATTATCATCCCTTCAATTAAACGATGGGGATCGTTCTCCATTATGATCCTGTCTTTATAAGTTCCAGGTTCGCCCTCATCAGCATTGCATATAAGATATTTTTGTTCACACCTTAGACAGGCCTCACTCGTAAATTTCTTTTTTAGGCCCGTTGAAAATCCTGCTCCTCCCCTTCCCCTCAGGCTTGATTTAACCATCTCATCAATTAATTCAACGGGTTTGCGGGCAATTGCTTTAGTGGCTGCTCTGTAACCTCCTTCAGCAATATAATCATCGATGCTCAGTGGATTTATCCTCCCAAGGTTTTTAAGGATTACTCTTCTCTCTTCAGGCACTTTACTTGTTTTTGTATTTTTTAATAATGTTTGCTACCCTTTTACGGTCAAGACTACCGTATATCTCTTTATTTATCATCATTACCGGTGCCTTATCGCATTGTCCAAGGCATTCCGTCAGCTCAAGTGTAAAAATTTTGTCCTCTGTTGTCTCACCAGGATTGATTCCAAGAAGACTATTTAGTTCTTCAAGAATATTTACTGAGCCTTCCATATCGCATACCGGTGAATTGCATGCTCTTATGATATATTTACCCCTTGGCTTAACACTGAACATTGTATAATAGGTAGCAACACCGTAAACATGGCTTAATGTTGTATTAAAATATTCAGCTACGGTTTTAAGATCCTCTGTGTCCAGGTAATTATTGGGATTATTATCCTGCAGGGCATGCAACAGACCCAGCATATTGTTATGTTCGGGTCGGAACTTTTTCAGGATTTCAGCTCTTTCCATAAGAGAAATTTATATCATAACTCTGTTTTTTCTACATTCACAGCGCACACCTTGGTCTCGGGTATTTTTGATACCGGGTCGACGGCACATATTGTTAGTTCATTTGTTGGTGTTGCAGGAAAATGGAAGGTTAATGAAGCCACTCCTTCAGGGCAACTACGATTGATATTAACTTTAACCTTAAGTTTCCCCCTGCGTGAGTTAACAAATACCAGCTCGCCTTCATTAACATTCATCTTCCTGGCATCTTCAGGGTTTATCCGCAAATATTCAGTGCCTTCAATATCCTTGAGTCCGCTTACCCTGCCTGTCATGGTGCTTGTATGGTAATGATACAGGCTGCGGTCGGTGGTCAGTAACAGTGGAAACTCTGTGTCCGGCAGTTCAACAGATGCTTTATATAGAAGGGGAAACAACCTGCCTTTACCTGTGCTTCCAGCAAATTTTTCCCTGTGGAGATATTTTGTCCCCGGGTGTTCCTTGTCGGGACATGGCCATTGCAGACCTTCCTTCTCTATTCTGTCATAAGTTATACCTGCATAGCTTGGGGTAAGTGAATTAATCTCGCTGACTATATCAGTCACGCTCTCAAAGTCAAATCCCTCAGCTCCCATTCTCCTGGCAATCTCGCATGTGATGCGCCAGTCTTCCATTGCCTGCCCCGGGGGGTTCACCGCCTTTCTTATTCTCTGTACCCTTCTTTCTGTATTGGTGAAAGTACCATCCTTTTCAGCAAAGGAGCATGCCGGCAGCACGATATCTGCATACCGGGCTGTTTCTGTCAGGAAGATATCCTGCACAACAAAAAATTCCAGTTTATCCAGGGCTTTTTTTACATGATTGGCATCAGCCTCACTCAGAACCGGGTTCTCACCTACCTGGTACAAAGTCTTTATATTCCCTTTCTCTATCTCGGTGAAATATTCAGTATGGGTAAGACCATTTTCCCTGTCAAGCCTGGCAGACCAGGCTTTTTCAAATTTTTCAATCTTTTCCGGGTCAGTAACGCCCTGGTATCCCGGGAAAACATTAGGCAGGCCGCCCATGTCACATGCACCCTGAACATTATTCTGACCTCTCAAGGGGTTCACTCCGGACGACTCCCTGCCAACATTCCCGGTAAGCAAAGCTATATTGCTTACTGCCAGGACATTGTCAGTGCCGTGACTGTGCTGAGTTATTCCCATGGCATATATCAGAGACGATGGGGTATTTGTGGCATAGAGCCTTGCAGCCTGGCGTATCTTCTCAGTGTCTACACCGGTAATGTGTGAAACATACTCAATGTCATAACCTTCCAGGGAGTCGACGAATTCGTCATAGCCCTCACACCTGTTCTCGAGGAATTTTTTATCTTCCAGTCCTTCATCCACTATAACCTTCATCATCCCCATCAGCAGAACAACGTCTGTTCCCGGGTAGTGTTGAATAAATATATCGGCAAAACGACACAGGTCAATCTCCTTGGGATTGGCAACTATTATTTTTGCACCCTTTCTTTTTGCCTCTTTTACATGCAGTCCAATTATGGGGTGTGCAGCTGTTGTATTTGATCCAATTGAAAAAATAGTCTTTGCCGATGTAAACTCATCAATTGAATTTGTCATTGCACCTGATCCAAAGCTTTGCACCAGTCCTGATACAGTTGGTGCATGACACAACCTGGCACAATGATCAATATTATTAGTGCCCATAACAGCACGTGTAAACTTCTGTATTACATAGTTATCTTCATTTGTTACCTTGGCTGATGTAAGGGCAGCAAATTTCTCCTTCCTGCTCTCTGAAAATTTATGTGCTATAATATCCAGGGCTTCATCCCATGAAATTTCTTTAAAAGAACCATTGCTTTTTATTAGTGGTGAAGTCAGTCTTTCCTGGTGATCGACAAAAGAATATCCGAAGCGTCCTTTTACACATAGTCGCCCCTTGTTTACTATGCTCTCCCTGTCACCCCGCGCACTGACTATCTTATTACCCCTGACACCCAGGTATATATTACAACCTACACCGCAGTAAGCACAAACAGTCTTTACTTCACGTGCCGGCAGGTTACTTTCCTTAACATACAATGCTCCTACAGGACACCTTACGACACATTCACCGCATGATTCGCATACCGAATCCTTAATTGGTCTATCACCAAAAGTGCTAACAACAGTAGCGAAGCCCCTGTATCCGTAATCCAGAGCATTCACTCCTGCTACTTCATCGCATGTCCGGATGCAGATTCCACACATTATACATTTGTTATGATCGAGGTTAAAGAACGGATTGGAATCATCAATTTTTAAAACGGGTCTTGTTCTTCTCAGTTTATTAAGTCTTTCCTCGTTTACTCCTATATAAGCTGTAACTTTCTGTAGTTCACAGTTATCATTACTGGAACAATTCGTACAATCCTGAGTATGATTGGCATGTATGAGCTCAAGTGTAGTTCTCCTGATAGAATTTATTTCCTGGCTCTCTGTCCTGATTATCATCCCATCCTCCACTTCTGTCATACATGAGATATGTTGTCCCCTTCGCCCTTCTATTTCGACCAGACAAAGCCGGCAATTACCTGACGGGCTTATATCAGGATGATAACATAATGTAGGTATATAAATACCATTCGCACGGGCCAGTTCCAATATTGTTTTTCTTTCAGTTGTTTCCAACCTTATACCGTCAATATAGCAGCTTATTTTTTTCATTCCTTATGTATTTTTAAGGCAGCTTTACCATCCTCAGTCTCCAGATCACATCTGAGGCATCTGAATGCCTCCTTAACAGCAGTATCCTCATTAAGCTTCCTGTCTACCTCACTGAAGTTTGATCTGCGACTTTCTACAGGTATTCTTGATACAGCCGGTCGCATTAGATCTATATCCTTTTCAGGGTCAATTTCATGAGCCTCGACATATACTGAGGGCCTTGTGGGTGCATAATCTGGTTTAATTTCTTCTCCCTGGAAATGCTTATCAATCATATTTGCAGCTATCATACCCGCTCCCATGGCCTTAATAATTGTATCGGGCCCGGTAACCACATCACCCACTGCGAATACACCCTCTAAATTTGTGGCATATGATTCCGGATCGGTCTTTATCGAGCCATTCCTGTTTGTTTCAAGTTCAGGTACCTGATCCTTAAACCCAAAATGGGGATCTTCACCAATGGCAACTATTACAGAGGAAAGGTTAACATCAAATTCTGAACCTTCAACAGGTACAGGTCTCCTTCTTCCACTGCTGTCATAATCACCCGGTATCATCTTAATACATCTCAATCCCACTACTTTATTATTAACTGTCAGGACCTCTACAGGTGCAGTAAGGTATATTATTTCTACTCCTTCTTCAAGGCCTGCTTCTATCTCTTCCGGGAAAGCTGGTATTTCTTTTTCTGTTCGCCTGTATATAATGGTAACCTTCCTGCAGGTTTTAAGTCTTATAGCTGAACGGGCAGCATCAATCGCAGCGTTCCCCCCACCCACAACACCAACAGTTTCGCCAATTCCGGTATCTTCGTTCATTTTCACTTTCTTCAAAAACGCAAGCGCATCCATCACACCTTCTGCCGTCTCATTTTTAATACCCAGTGTTTTTGATTTATGCGCTCCTGTTGCTATGAGCAGGGCATCATAATCAGCCTGAAGTTCATTGAATGAAATGTCTCTGCCCACCATCATTCCTGTTTTAATCTTAACTCCTGCAGTAATAATATTCTGTATATCCAGATTCAGAATATCCAGTGGCAGCCGGTATTCTGGTATTGCCATTGAAAGTGCACCTCCTGCTATTTGTTCAGCTTCAAAAATTGTCACATCATAACCTTTTTTTACCAGGCTATATCCTGCCATTAAGCCCCCGGGCCCTGCTCCTATTATGCCTACCTTTTCCCTGAATATTTCAAATCTTTTCTGAGTTGGATACAGGCCGTTCTCAATTGCCCAATCGGCAGCAAACCTTTTAAGAGCACGGATAGCGATGGGATCGCCCCAGCTACCTGTCTGACAGAATTCTTCGCATGGATGGTGGCATACCCGTCCACACACGGACATCAGGGGATTGTCTTTGAGAATTATCTCGTAAGCTTTCCTGTATTCTTTTCTTGCTATATATCCTATGTAAGCAGGTACCTCTGTACCTATGGGACATGTATGCTGACATGGTGAAGAAACCAGTTCCTTGCATACCGATGCACGACATTTTTTCTGCAAGATATGTTCTTCATATTCATGTCTGAAATATTTTATTGTCGTTATTACCGGGTTTGGTGCTGTTTGACCTAAACCGCATAGTGAGCCGGCTTTAACTCCTTCAGCAAGCTCCAGCAGAAGATCAATATCTTCAATGTTTCCTTTACCAATGACTATATCATCGAGTATATCAAGCATCTGCCTGGTGCCCAGCCTGCAGGGTGCACACTTACCACAGGATTCCTTGTTGGCAAATTCCAGGAAATACCTGGCAAAGTCGACCATGCATGTCTTTTCATCCATTACTACGATCCCACCAGATCCCATTATAGTTCCTACTTTTGCCAGATCATCATAATCAACAGGAACATCTATTAGGTTTTCCGGTATACAACCACCTGAAGGTCCTCCTGTTTGTACAGCTTTGAATTTCCGGTTATCCGGTATTCCGCCTCCTATTTCAAAAACCATCTCCCTTATGGTTGTTCCAAGCGGCACTTCTATTAATCCTGTATTTTTCACCTTACCTACAAGAGCAAATGTTTTACTGCCTTTACTTTTATCCGTTCCCAGTTCTGAATACCATTCAGATCCCTTTCTCAGTATAAGAGCAACTGAAGCAAGGGTTTCAACATTATTTATTATTGTAGGTTTATTCCATAATCCTGAGACGGCGGGGAAAGGAGGTCTGGGAACCGGCATCCCTCTTTCTCCCTCAATAGAAGCGATGAGAGCTGTTTCTTCCCCACAGACAAATGCACCGGCTCCTTCTTTTATCTTAATGTTAAATGAAAAACCTGATCCAAAAATATTATTTCCGAGGAAACCATTTTCTGCTGCCTGTTCTATCGCTAAACGCAGTCTTTCCAGAGCAAGAGGATATTCCGCCCTGCAATAGATATAAGCTTCTTCAGCGCCAATAGCATAACCAGCTATTATCATACCTTCAATGAGGGAATGCGGATCTCCTTCAATTAGGGAACGATTCATAAATGCTCCCGGATCACCCTCGTCAGCATTACAAATTAGGTATTTTTTATCAGCAACCTGATTATAGCAGAAAGTCCATTTCTTCCAGACAGGAAAGCCAGCTCCTCCTCTCCCCCTGAGACCTGATTCTTTGATTAGTTCGATGATATCTGAAGGCTCCATAACGAGAGCCTTCTTCAAGCCTGTGTATCCTTCCCTGGCAATATAATGCTCAATAACCTCCGGATTGATAATCCCACAATTTGATAATACCCTCCGCACCTGACCCTTCATGACCTGGGTGTCTGACAAAAATGGTATTCCATCTTTACCTTTTTCGCCTATTACACCAACAGCCAGATTTCGTACTATATCATTATTTTTTACATGTTTCTCAACTATTTCTGTGACATTCTCAGGATGTACATCAGCATAACATACCAGGGCATCTCCTGGTGACTGTACCATAACTATAGGCTCTGCAAAGCACATACCAATACAACCTACCTCAATAATATCTACCTCAGTCTCTTCCTGGCTTAAGACCTTTTTAAATGAATCTCTCACATCAGTGGCACCAGCAGATCTGCCACAGGTAGCCATTCCTATATAAACAACAGTTCTGTCACTATTGCTGAGCATTTCCCATTTTTCCAGAGATCGCTCCCTGAGTTTCTCGAATCCTGACTTCATTGAGATTGTTCTTTATCCTTATTAATTATATCCCTTACCTTCTGAGGTGTCATTTTTGCATTAACCTTATTATTTACCATAACGCATGGAGCTATACCACAGGCACCTATACAAGCAAGTGTTTCCAATGAATATTTTAAATCCTCTGTAACATCTCCACTCTGTATTCCCAGAGCGTTTTCAATATTCTCAAGAATTTTACTGGAACCTCGCACATGACATGCAGTGCCTCTGCATACTGAAATATGTGTTTTACCAATAGGTGTAAATCTGAACTGTGCGTAAAAAGTGGCAACCCCATATACCTTACTTTCAGGAACCCTGGTAAAACGTGCTATTGCAACCATTGATTCCTCGGAGAGATAACCATACTCATTTTGCACTGCCTGTAATACCGGTATTAGTTCATCAACTCTGCCTGAAAAAGAAGAAAATATATCATTGATTTCCCTTTCCATGATCCTTAAATATTTATTATCTGGAGAAACAATGTTTCAAGATATCTCTCTAATACCATTTCTGCAAATCTTCCGGGCTGTTAATGTTAATAAAAGGATTCTTGTCCCCTTCAATACTTTCAATTACCAGGTATTTATCATTCAGTAATTTAAGAAATTCTCTTATTGAATAATCATTTGTAGTCTTTATAAAATTCTCCAGCCTTTCCAGTATATTTCTATCATATATTGCATGTAATGGTTCGATATAGCCTTTATAATCAGGTATTAATGCCTCACATTTACATTCTTCAAATTTTTTGACCTGGTATTTTATTGTCTCAGCAGATAGTTCAGGCATATCACCTGCCACAACGAAAACAGCTTCTTTATCAGAGTGCTTCAGGGCTGAATGCACTCCGCCGAGAGGGCCGAGGTTATGATATATATCACCAGCTATCCTGATATTTTTATAACTACTGAATTCATCTCTGATATTTGTAATTATGATAATATCATTAAAAACTGCCTGTAAAGTTTCTATGGTTTTTTCAATCATAGGCCTCCCATTAATAATCATCTTTGCTTTTATCTTTCCTGAAAAGCGTGTATTTTTCCCTCCTGCAAGAATGGCTGCCGTGTAATCATACTTCTTTGAGAGCTGATCCCTATCCATGCATTAACTCTTTATGGAGTCAATATACGAAAAAGGTTTGAACGTTTGAACGTTTGAACGTTTGAATATTTAGCAGGGGGCGGGGAGTGTTAGTCTCTACTCAAACATTCAAACTGATCAAACCTGAAAAAAAAGACCACAGACATTACTGCCTCTGGTCTTTCGTTGATTGTTATTTATCTTGATTAAAATAGACCGGTTATATTACCGTCTTTATCGATATCTATATTCTCGGCTGCCGGTTTTGACGGTAGTCCTGGCATTCTCATTATTGCACCTGCTATTGGCACTATGAATCCTGCTCCCGATGATAGCTCAACCTCTCTCACTGATATTTTATACCCTCTTGGCCTGCCTCTCATCTTATCATTATCGGAAAGTGATTTCTGAGTTTTGGCAATGCATACCGGTAAATCATCAAGGCCAAGATTATTAATTGCCTTCAATTGTCTTATTGCTTTAGCCGCATATTCTACACCGTCAGCCCCGTACATGTTTTTGGCGATGATTTCAATTTTCTCTTCATAGCTTGCCGAAAGATCATAGAGTGGTTTAAACTTATTACCCGGATCTTCCACTGCTTTTACTACAATTTCAGCCAGTTCGACTGCTCCTTCCCCTCCTTTGGCCCATGCATCGTTTAAGGCAACCTCAACCCCTTTACTCTTACAGTGTTCGGTAATCAGTTTTATTTCTTCAGAAGTATCGGTGGTAAATTTATTTATGGATACTATTGGTTTAAGATCGAACATCTGCATATTTTCAATATGCTTATCCAGGTTCTCCATACCATCTTTCAGGGCCTGAATGTTTTCATTTGAGAGCTCCTTAATATCTGCACCACCATGATATTTAAGGGCTCTTATTGTAGCAACGATCACAACGGTGTCAGGGACCAGGCCTCCCATACGGCATTTAATATCAAAGAATTTCTCTGCACCCAGATCACTGGCAAAGCCTGCTTCTGTTACAACATAGTCACTGAAAGTCATTCCGGTTTTTGTTGCAAGGATGCTGTTTGTACCCTGAGCGATATTCGCAAATGGTCCGCCATGAACCAGAGCAGGTGTACCTTCAAGTGTCTGTACAAGGTTAGGCTTGATAGCATCTTTAAGCAAAACAGCCATTGCTCCCTGGGCATTCAGGTCACGGGCAAATATCGGTTTACCCTCATATGTATACCCCACGAATATATTACCCAGTCTTCTCTTCAGGTCATCCATGTCAGTTGCAAGGCATAATATCGCCATGACTTCAGAGGCAGCGGTGATATAAAACCCTGTTTCCCTGGGAACACCCTGAGTTTTCCCTCCCAATCCGACAACAACATTTCTAAGCGCCCTTTCATTCATATCCATCACTCTTTTCCATTCAATGGTGCGAGGGTCAATATCCAGGCTCACACCTTTCTGCTGCAGGTTATTATCTATCAATGCTGAAAGAAGGTTATGTGCCTTTTCAACTGCGGCTATGTCACCTGTAAAATGGAGATTAATATCTTCCATAGGAACCACCTGTGCATAGCCACCTCCGGCCGCACCACCTTTTATTCCAAAAACAGGTCCCAGTGAAGGTTCCCTTAGTACTACTGTTGTCTTTTTCCCGATCCTGTTCATAGCCTGTGCAAGACCGATTGATGTTGTGGTTTTACCTTCTCCTGCCGGAGTAGGTGTTATTGCCGTTACAAGAATTAGTTTTGATTTCTTAACCTTATCTTCATCGATAAGCTTCAATGGAAGTTTAGCTTTATAATTACCGTACAGCTCTAGTTCCTGCTTATTAATACCAAGCTTTTCGGCAACATCTGTTATAGGCTTCATCTTAGTGGCCTGGGCAATTTCAATGTCTGATTTCATATGTATGGTTTTTAAAATTTATATTCTCAGTAGATAACATAAGGATCTGTATATTTGTTAAGCATCCCGTGCTAATTATAACCGGAGTGCCCAAAGTTATTTAAAAACATTAATTTAGAAAAAAATACTGAAAACTAGATACAATGAGACATGTAGTAATAACCGGAGGGACCAGAGGAATAGGATTTGGCCTGGTGAGGGAATTTCTTTCCCATGGATTTAATGTAACATTCTGTGGAACAGCAGACAAATCTGTTATGAATGCAATGAACAATCTGACAAACCAATGGTCATCGAAAAAATTCAGGGGGGTTGTTTGTGATGTTTCAAAAAATGAGGATCTGGTAAACCTCTGGGAATTTGGAACAAAAATCTTTGGTGAAGTCGATATCTGGATCAATAATGCAGGGATAGATAACCCGCAGGCTACTTTCAATAAGCTTGACCCGTCTGGCATAGACAGACTGATTGACACTAATATAAAAGGCCTTCTGCAAGCCACTCATATTGCCTACAATAATATGTTGAAACAGGGTAAAGGTTTTATATATAACATGGGAGGGCTAGGAAGTGACGGAAGAATGATAAAAGGCCTTACCCCATACGGGATGTCTAAAAGAGCGGTGCAATACTTCACAAAAGCTCTGGCAAGGGAAACGGGGAAAGAAAGCACCGTCAAGATTGGGTTATTACTGCCGGGAATGGTGCTGACAGACATGCTGCTTGATCCAATAAGAAAGGGTGATAATAAGTCCGCCAGGCTTAAGAGGGTCTATAATCTTCTTGCTGATGAAGTGGAGCCTGTATGCTCTTACCTCGCTGAAAGGATCATCAGAAATGAACAAAATGGGTCAATAATCTCATATTCGGGCAGTATGCGGATGTTCCTTCGAATACCTGGCCGGCTATTAACGGGAAGAGATATAGTAAGTAATAAATTACAGGACTGATTTCTCAACCAGGATATGATTATTAATACTCCTAATTAAATATACTTTGAGATCAGCATCTCAAATAATTCCTGACTGCCGCTGATATTTTCAGGTTCGCCATATTTCAAAGCCAGTTCGCGCATTCTTTCCATCGTCAGCCTGCCTTTTTCAAAATCTGAACCCTCAGTTGATTCAAAGGAAGCATAGCGTTTTTCCCTCAGACTATTGTATTCACTCTCACCAAGTATCTTATTAGCTGTAATCAATGCCCTTGCAAAAGTGTCCATACCCGATATATGAGCATAGAACAGGTCCTCCGGATCTGTTGAATTCCTTCTCAATTTGGCATCAAAGTTTATTCCCCCGGTAGTAAAGCCGCCTGCTGCCAGTATCACCATCATAGCTTCTGTAACTTCGTAAATATTGGTTGGAAATTCATCCGTATCCCATCCATTCTGGTAATCGCCCTTGTTCGCATCAATACTTCCCAGAAGGCCAGCATTTGCAGCAACCTGCAATTCATGTTGAAAAGTATGTCCTGCCAGTATTGCATGATTTACTTCAATATTGATCTTAAAATCATCCTGGAGGCCGTAATGCCTGAGGAAACCAATTACAGTATCGGTATCATAATCATATTGATGTTTTGTCGGTTCCATGGGCTTGGGTTCGATGAGGAAAGTACCGCTAAAACCATTTTTTCTGCCATAATCACGAGCCATAGCAAGCATCATGGCAAGATGATCAAGTTCCTTTCTCATATCAGTATTGTGCAAGCTCATATATCCTTCACGCCCTCCCCAGAAGACATAATTTTCCCCGCCCAGAGCTATAGTAGCATCGATGGCATTTTTTAGCTGGGTGGCTACATGTGTTAGGACAGAGAAATCGGGGTTGGTAGCTGCACCATTCATATACCTGGGATTCGAAAAAAGGTTTGCAGTACCCCATAATAGCTTAATACCCGTTGTTTTTTGCATGTCTTTTACCAGTGGTACTATTTTCCCCAAACGCTTTTCTATTTCAAATACGGTACCATTACCTACCATATCAGTATCATGAAAACAATAGTAAGGAGTACCGATTTTACTAATGAATTCAAATGCTGAATCAAGTTTATACTTTGCTCTGTCAATTGGGTCTTTCACATCATCCCACGGGAAAAAACGTGTTGGATCACCAAACTGGTCTGAACCGTCGCCACAGAATGAATGCCAGTAGGCTACAGCAAAACGCAGGTGATCCTTCATCGGTTTGCCTGCTACCTTCTCCTCCTCGTTATACCATTTAAAAGCAAGTGGATTATCTGAATTCATGCCTTCAAACTTAATCTTGTCAATACTTTTAAACATGTCCTGTTATTTTATTAGTTAATATTACTCAATTCTTTAATAAGAGATTGTTTCCATTCGTCGTACAATGATGCATAGATCTCTGATTCATTCTTTTCGGGTATTATTTCCTCAAGCACTTTCATTCCATTAAAGGCTTCTTCTTTCTCAGTATAGATCCCTGCACCAATTCCTGCTCCCCTTGCTGCGCCGGATGACCCGTCAGTATTGTAAAGGTGTACAGGTGAACCCGTAAGATTAGCTATTAAATGCCCAAACAGTGGACTCAGAAACATATTTGCCTTACCAGCTCTAATAAGGGAAATATTAGCCCCTGCTTCATTCATTATCTCAGAAGCGTACCTGAAAGCATAGGCTATACCTTCCTGTACAGCCCTGAAAAGGTGTTCAGAAGTGTGAATATTAAGATTAAGGTTCCTGAATGAAGCCCCTGTATCTATATTTCCAAGTAGTCTTTCAACTCCGTTTCCAAACGGAAAAACCTTCAAATTCTCGCTTCCCGGCAATACCTGTTCAGCCATCCTGTTCATATCCTCATAACTTAACCCTGCACCTCTTACCCGTCGGATCCAGGCATTCATTATTCCAGTCCCGTTAATACATGCCAGCATACCAAGGCGCATATTATCCTTACTGTGGTTCACATGTGCAAATAAATTAACACGTGAACCCTCATCTGTTTGTACCTTATCCGTTACGCCATAGAGGACACCCGAGGTACCTGCAGTGGCAGCAACTTCCCCGGGCTCCATTACTTTGAGCGAGAAAGCATTATTTGGCTGGTCACCGGCACGGTAGCTTACCGGTATGCCCTTTCTGATTCCCAGGGTGGATGCTGCCCCTGGGCTGAGTTCGCCCTGTATGGCAAACACGGGAATAATAGCAGGGAAGATATCACAATCAAAATCAAAATAATCAAGTATTCTGTCACTCATTCTGTGTCCTGCGAAATCCCAGAAAACACCCTCGGATAAGCCTGTTATAGTCGTATATACTTCACCTGTCATACGCATGGCAATGTAGTCACCGGGCAACATTACCTTGTATATTCTTTCGTAATTTTCCGGTTCATTATCTTTCATCCATGCAAGCTTGGCAGCTGTGAAATTCCCCGGGTTATTAAGGAGATTAGTCATGCAGTACTTATGGCCCAACTTTTTATAGGCATTATTACCGTATTTTACAGCACGGCTGTCACACCATATGATTGAAGGCCTGATGGCTGACAGGCTGCGGTCAACAGCTACCAACCCGTGCATCTGGTACGATATTCCTATCGCCGCTATATTATCCTTCAGGGAATTGTTATCCTTCACGCACTTTTTTACCGCAAGATTAAGGGCCTGCCACCATGTTTCCGGGTCCTGTTCAGCCCATCCCGTATTTATTGCGTAAATTTTCATTTCCTGCTCAGGCGCAGAAGCAGAACAAATTAACTTTCCGGTCTCAGCATCAATTACCGATACTTTAACAAATGAACTGCCAACATCTATTCCGAGTAGATACATATTATATCAGGTATGAGATTTAAATATAATCAAAACCTGAAAGCAGGAAAAGAATAAGTAAAGTATTTAGGCCAAAATAAAAACCCAGGGCAAGAAATATTTATTCGTTAAGCCAATTCAGTATTTCAGGATCGGCAGGACTGGTTCTTGGCTTTATCACCTTAAAAAGTTTGCCATTTTCATCAATCAGAAATTTCTGGAAATTCCACCGGACATTTGAATCTTCAACTCCATTAAGATCTTTGGTTGTCAGCCATTTATAGAGAGGATGCATGTCATCACCCTTAACTGATATCTTTGACATCATAGGGAAAGTAACCCCGTAATTCCTGGTACAAAATTCCTTAATATCCTCGTTTGAGCCTGGTTCCTGGTTCATAAAATTATTTGAAGGAAAACCGATGATAATAAAATCATCCCCACCGTAATGTTCCCAGAGCTCCTGTAGATCTTCGTACTGAGGTGTGAAACCGCACTTGGAGGCAGTATTGACTATCATTACTTTCTTCCCTTTCAGTTGAGAAAAGCTGAAGTCCTCACCTTCAAGAGTTGAAACGGTAAAATCATATATTGATGGATTCTGGGCATTCAAAAAAGCTGCCGATAATATAAACATAAATAGAGTGATTATTTTTTTCATATTTGAATTTTCTTAATTAATGAAATAACAAAAAACAATAACATATGTTCATTAGCCAACATAGCTGAAATACTACCTGTAACATGATAATCATGCTTCTGTAAACAGGAATAAAAACAAATGATCCAGTTATCCAGGATATGTCTCTTACTATCTATACCTTATTCTCCCTGACCTTACATCTGTAAAATCAGGATCAAGTCTTCCTGTAAAACCCGGTTGTTTACCCCCGACACTTATATTGAACCAGCCCGATTCTGCTACTCTTTCATTTTTATCATTTATCATGGAAAGATCCTCATCAGAGAGCGTGAATTCAATTGTCTTTGTTTCTCCCGGGGCAAGGCTTATCCTCCTGAATCTTTTCAATTCCCTTATAGGGCGAGGCGTTGATCCTTTTTCATCACTTACATATAACTGAACCACCTCCTCACCAGTTCTTTTACCTGTATTTTTCACGCTTATGCTTATTTCTGCCTTCTCTCCAGCCTTTATTTTCTTCGGCATAAGGAGTTCCCCATATTCAAACGATGTATAGCTTAATCCGTAACCAAAGGGATATAGTGGCTCATCCCTGAAATATCTGTATGTACGTCCTTCCATATCATAATCCTCAAAGGGAGGTAACTGCTCAACTGACTTATACCAGGTAACAGGCAGGCGCCCCGCCGGATTATAATCGCCAAAGAGAACATCAGCAACAGCATTACCCCCTTCCTGGCCGGGATAGCCGGCCAGTAAAATAGCATTTGCCTTTTGATCTATTTCGTTTACTGAAAGGGCACTACCGTTCATAAGAATTACAATTACAGGTTTACCTGTCTGCATAATCCTGTTGAATAATTCCCTCTGGGCTGCCGGCAGGTTAAGATGAGTACGGTCCCCTCCCTTAAAACCATCTATATCAAGAGACATCTCTTCTCCTTCAAGCCTCTGGGACAAACCAAGGACAAGTAATATTACATCCGAAGATTCAGCCAGTTCTACTGCTTCTCCAATAGCATCAACCTGTGGTGGAGCCCAGAGGAATTTCATATCAGCATCTCCTCCATAATTCCTGTAAAATATTTCCACCATGTACTCCCTGTTTTTATCAAGCATTATCCCCTTCTCACGATGAAAAGCATTATGACTGCCATTATAGCTTATAAATTCTTCGCCATCAATATATATCTCATAGTTTGATGAGCCCCAGCTCCCAAGGAAATATTGCCCTGTGACAGGTGGTTTGAGCCATGCTTCCCATTTAACCGACCAGTTATCATCCGGTATGTCAGGGTGGGGACTGTATGTTTCCCAGTAGAAATCTATATTATCATCAACACGTGTAAATACTGGTTCACCCTCATAATCCGGGTTATCATAGTATGATGCATACACTCCCTGTACATCATTGTAGGTAAACAGGTATTCAGAAGGAACGGGGACAAGGTTATGCAGTCCTTCCGCAAGAGGGCTCCCATGAGCAAATACGATTTCCGCTTTTTCACCAATTTTATTATTAATACCATCAAGTACTGTTACGGGATTTTTAGGAATACCGTTATAATTACCTATAAGGGCTTCAAAATTATTTGCATTGGGGCCAATCACAGCAATTCTTTTGATTTCCCTGTCAAGAGGCAAAATGCCATCATTCTTTAGAAGCACTATTGATTTTCTGGCAGCCTCTCTCGCCATTGTATTATGATAATCCGAGCAATTTGTACTCAGTGGTATCCCAGCATACGGTACCATGTAATCAGGGTCAAATAATCCAAGCCTGAAACGTGCAAGCATAATACGCCTCACTGCGACATCAAGATCTGCCTCGGTTAATAGCCCTTGCTGGATTGCTTCTTCAAGATGATTAAATGTAACCCCACAATTCAAATCAGTGCCTCTTTTTACTGCAATAGCAGCAGATTGAGCCGGTGTTTGTGTATAATCCTGGAAGGTATGAAAATCAGATATGGCCCAGCAATCTGATACAATATACCCGTCAAAGCCCCATTCGTTACGAAGTATGCCATATAGCTCATCACTTGCACAGCAAGGGTGTCCCCTGAACATATTATAGGCACACATAACTGACTGTACATTACCTTTTACAACGAGTGTTCTGAATGCGGGCAGGTATGTTTCACGCAGGTCTGCTTCACTTACCTCGGCATTGAATTCATGCCTGATTGGTTCAGGCCCGGAGTGAACAGCATAATGTTTGGCCGTTGCCACTGTTTTAAGGTATCGCGGGTCATCACCCTGCATACCCAGCACAAACTGTAATCCCATTCTTCCAGTGAGGTAAGGATCTTCACCGTAGGTCTCATGACCTCTTCCCCACCTAGGATCCCTGAAAATATTTATATTGGGCGACCAGAATGTCAGTCCCTGGTATATACCCCTCATTCCCCTTCTCTGGTAATCATGAAACTTGGCCCTTGCCTCATCCGAGATAATACATGCCGCTTCAAACATCAGGTCTTCATCCCATGAAGCAGCAAGGGTAATCGACTGTGGAAATATGGTTGCCCATCCTGATCTTGCCACTCCGTGAAGTGCCTCGTTCCACCAGTTATATTCGGGGACACCCAATCTTGGTATGGCAGGAGCTGTATATAAGAGCTGATCAGCCTTCTCCTTCATTGTCATCCTTGATACCAGGTCATCAACCCGTTGCTGAAAAGAAAGAGAGGTATCCATGAATGGAAATAACTCTTTGTTTTGAGCAGAAAGGGAGATTATCAGTAAAAAGCTTGAAAGCAACGCTAAAGTTAGTTTTTTCATAAATGCATCTATTGAAGATTATAGATTAACTAGTTATGATTGCAGAAAAAATCTTAAATCATAAGTCGTTAATCTGCAATCTTATATCCAGTCTTCCTTCGTGATCACTGTTCTCTAACAGAAAAGCGGTACACTGTTTTGGAGGTAAACGGTTTACCGGGTTCGAGAACTGCTGAAGGGAAAGCAGGTTGGTTGGGGCTGTCAGGGAAATGCTGGGTCTCAAGGCATAAGCCGCTTCTGTATTCATATATTTTCCCTCCATGTCCTTTTTCCTGCCCGTTCAAAAAATTGCCGCAATAAAACTGTACCCCGGGCTGATCGGTCGTCATTTCTATCAACCTGCCAGATCCGGGTTCATAAACCATAGCATCTGGCTCACTTTTATTGTCAAGTATGAAATTATGATCATATCCCAATCCCAGCCTTAACTGATCATAGTCCTGCTCTATACGTTCACCTATCACCTTTGGTTCTGTAAAGTCAAAAGGTGTTCCTTCAACAGGCCTTAGCTCTCCTGTAGGGATCAGGTTTTCATCGACTGGTGTAAACATGGAAGCTGCTATCATAAGCTCATGATCAAGTATATCCCCATTTCCGGCACCATGAAGGTTAAAATATGCATGGTTTGTCACATTCAATACTGTATTTTTATCCGTACTACACTTATATTCAATCACCAGTTCATTCTTATCGGTCCATGAGTATATAGCTTCAGCCGTCACCTCACCGGGGTATCCTTCCTCCATATCGGGGCTGGTATAGGTAAACTTCACCGATGGCTCTTCTCCTTCTTTTTCGATTATCTCAATATCCCATACAACGCTATGCCACCCTCCCGGGCCTCCATGAAGGGTGTTTGGGGGGTTATTTATAGCCAGGTTATATTCCACATCATCAAGGATAAATTTCCCCATGGCAATACGGTTGGCATATCTTCCAACAACTGATCCGAAGTAAGGGTCGCCGTTCAGATAAGCTTCAAGTGTCTCATATCCAAAAGTTATATTCTCTTTATTACCGTCCCTGTCAGGCACTTCCAGCCATGCGAGTGTTGCCCCGTAATTAGTTAGCTTAATGGTATTACCCTCCTTGTTGGTCATGGTTATCAATTCAACCTTTTTGCCGTTTATCTCGCCAAAATTTTCTCTTTTCATTGTATATTCTTCTATTATTTCCTGTTTACAGGCTGCGGACAATACTATAGCCGCCAGTATCAGGATTTGTTTTAGATTCAGGTGTTTCATATTTTATTGTTTAATTATTTCATATCAAAATTATTAAAATATCAATATCTTTCACCTTTTTCATTGACCATTGGCACAAACATTACCGGCAGGATACTCTCCTGCCTTATCTTCCCGTTCTTCTTCCTGTTAAGAATAAGGTATTGTATCCCCCGTCCTCCAACAGGTATTATCATCCTTCCACCTTCAGCGAGCTGCTCTTTAAGTGGACCAGGAATATTGTTAGGCGCACAGGTAACAATAATAGCATCATATGGAGCATGTTCGATCCAGCCTTCATATCCGTCACCAATTTTAACGTGTACATTCTTATATCCAAGATCGGCCAGCAGCTTTTTTGCTCTTTCACCCAGCTTTTCAACTATCTCAACGGTATAAACCTCATCCACTATCTCAGCCAGTATAGCTGCCTGATAGCCTGACCCTGTACCTATTTCAAGTACTTTCATGCCTGGTTTCAATTCAAGGCTTTCAGTCATATATGCGACAATATATGGCTGGGATATTGTCTGACCTTCTCCTATAGAAAGCGGCCCGTCGCGGTAAGCATACCTGCATGCACTTTCAGGAACAAAAAGGTGTCTTTCCACCTTTTTCATTGCATTAATCACCCTGCTGTCGCTTATTCCCCGGGCAATTATCTGGTTTTCCACCATACGTTCTCTAAGACCGGTATATTCATTCTGGGAACTACATGCACAGGTACTCATAATTAATAAAATCGTAACCCATATATATCTTATTTTTCTCATACCCCATAAATTACTGGATATTAAAAAATAAAACAAATATTTTAAGGGGGAATACGAAAATAAAAATCCCGGATTCATGAAAGGTATAAATCCGGGATAAATCTGGAATGAAAACAATTATTTATGTAATAAGTGGCTTGAAGGTTTTTCTATTGATGCTTTCATCTGAATAAGCCTTTCCGGATCAGGAAGCACTCCATCGTTGAAATCTCTGGCTTTCTTTATAAATTTCTCATCAATATCCATTACCCTGAACTGGAGTATCTGCTCCAGACTTGCATCCTTATAGCCTGCATTCCTTATCATATCGATATATTTCTTATCAAGATTAAACACTTTAAGTCTGATCAAATCTCCCGAATCAAGATCCTTAAATCCCAGTTTTCTACACTCATTAATAAAATCAATATCCACGCCCTGTGATTTTAATGCAGGAAGATTTTCAGCGTTTATCTCGCCAATGCCTGACTTTTTCATATCTTCAATATACCCCGGGGTAATTCCCAGTGCTTTAAATGAAATAAGGTTCCGTGGACCAATATCAAGGCCTGTACTTCTAATTTCATCAGCATATTCTTTATTTATGCCCATGGCTTTGAAAGAAATGATATTTTCGATGCTTATATCTTCTCCAAACAGTGATTTCATTTCTCTAATATCTTCAAGGCTTATATTCAGGGCCTTAAAAGAGATTACCTGTTGAATTTTAATATTGCCAAAACCCGCTTTCTTTATTTCAGATATAAATTCAGGTGTTATGCCAAATACTGCAATAGCCATAACTTTATCAGACGGTATATCTTCATAACCAAGATCAGCCAAACGGTTGAGTGTCTCAACCCTGAAATCTTTAAGAAGAAATAAAAGATACTCTTTGTCTTCAAAGTCAGTATAGCCAAGCTTCTCCATTTCTGATATATATGACTGATGAATTATACATTCGTATGAGCCTTCTCCGGATTGCTGCTTAATATCGCCTTCAAATCTTATTTCGCCGGCTTCTCTTCTTATATAAAAGACAACATTATTACCTGTTTTGTACCCGTCGAAACTTTCAAGATCAACCGAGCTTCCATAGTTAAAACCACTGCGGTCTTTTTCACTGTTAAGATACAAATGAGGTTCCCCGTGTTTTATCTCAATCCACCAGATTCCTTTCAATACGCTTTTCTGGCCATAAACAGGTGAAAGGAGGATAATCGAAAAAAGTACCAGTATTATTCTTTTCATAGCTTTTAGTTTAATAATTCAATAATAATAACCTGATCAGAACTGAAAGGTTACATCTTTTTTATACTTAAGAATAATATTGCCTGAGTATGTGCTTATTATAATCTCAGTCCCTCCACCCTCCAAAGTTCCCCTTGTCCAGTTTTCAAGAGTATACCTTTTTATGGCCCGGTCTGACCGAAGCAATGCCTTCCGCTCGGTAATATCAAGGTTGACCTGAGACATTATTTCTCCTTTCGGACTTCTTATTTTCAGACTGGCACTTTCGTCTTCCGGGAATACCAGCTCAATATCGCCTTCAAATGAAGTAAACATACTGGGTTTTTCGGGGATCTTCTTGAAAACCACCATGATATTACCGTAGGTAGTGTTTATTACAGATGAACCTGATATATTACCGGCGAAAATGTTTCCGTATTCATTTTCTATCTCTATCTCACCGTTTATCCTGTATACAGATACTTCACCATTATCAATACTTTTAATTTTAATTGACATATTAACAGGAACCTGTATATTAAAATCGATTGTATTTCCATACGACTCACATAACAATAAAACATTATTATCCTTTACTTCAGCTGAGAGTGAAAACCTGTGTGGAGAGATTCTGCTGTAGTCTGCCTGTTCATTATCAATAGCGCCTCTGAATCTGGGAATTCCGGTTACAATTATCACGTTGCCCTCATATCCATTAATATTTACAGAACCTTTAGGATTGTCAAATTGCAGATAACCATATTCTTCAACTTCATTGAGTTCAATAATAAGATCTTCTGACTGAGAAAAGGCACAGAAAGTCGTCATTAATAATAAAATACATATGAATTTTAATCTTATTATCCTGCTTTCCAACGGATCTTTCATATTAACACCTTTATTGTTTCATTTATTCTCGCCCTTACACTATAATCAAGTGTTAAATCACTGAGTACTTTTTGAAATTCAGGAACAGCTCTTTTCTCCTGCAATACCTGCATAATTTCTGCAAGCTGGTACTGAATCAAAGGTGACTTCTGCAGGCTTATTGATCTAATCAATCCTTCCCTGACTTCAGGATATTCAATATATAGCGTTAAGGTTTCAAGTGCTACTAATCTCACATTATCATTCGGATCAGTATTCAAAGTACTCAACATGCTTTCAATTATCTTACTGTCAACCTCATTCATTTCACTTACCATGTTTACCGCCTGTATTCTTTCAGATGGCGAATCCTGGGATAACATAGCCATAACCAATGAACTTCGTAATCCTGATATTTCACTTGTGAGCTCTGCCAGTTGTTTATCCGCTGTCAGGGTTGATCCTGTATAACCTGCCCCAAACCAGCCAAGTATAAATAAAGCAATCCCTGCAGCTATCTGTATCATTACCCTTAATGATTCCGATTTAAATATACCGGACAGCCTGAAACTATTATTTCTCTCCTCTCTTCTGACTGAGTCTTTCAATAAAGAATAGAACTTATCATCCAGGCTATCCGGCGGCTCTGGTAATTCTTCTCTCACCAACATATCATACACCTTTTTGAGGTCCTTTACTTCATCCTCTGATAAATCTTTCTGATCCATGAGCAGATCATGGATCTTATGTTCAGAGATATTCTTTTTTTTCATAAGATGTTTTTTCAAATTCCAAATAAATATCTTTTAATCTCTTAAGTGCCCTGCAAATTCTTGTCTTGACTGCACTTTCACTGCATTTGTTTATAACAGCAATCTCACTATATTTTAATTCCCTGATCTTGGCCATTAGTAAAATTTCCCTGTCGCCTGGATTTAGCCTGCTAAGGGCATGACTTAAGATTGTTGTACTCTCCTTCTTTTCAAGCTTATCCGGTCCATTAGGATCCCTGTCGGCAAGATCCTGATTAAGCTCAGCAGGATGATTCCGGGCCCGCTTTCTTAAATGATCCATTCCCAGGTTATGAGCAATACTGAAAAGCCAGCTGGCAAAAGAGCCGGTGCCCTTAAAGCTGTGCTTGTACTTCAGGGCTTTAAGAAATACGCTATGCGAAAGATCCTCACTGGTATGCCTGTCACCAGATGTAAGCTTGTAGAAATATCCATAAACTGGCTTTTTATACCGCTCATATAATATTCCGAACCTGTCGATATTGCCATCGACAACTTCCATCATTATTGTATTTTCATCCAAGCTCAGATTAATATTTATTAATAATGACCCGGAAAAACAGTGAAGGTTACATTAAAAAAGCTTATTCTTTCTCAAAATGTGTCTCGTACCAGTCTATCATCCTCTTCCAGTGATCGTGGAAATCGGCTTCATTGCTTGCCATTCCTGCTCCGTGTCCGCCGTTTACATAATTTACCCATACGACTTCTTTTCCAAGACGCCTCATGGCATAATATAGTTCCCTTGTGTTAAGAGCAGGCACATTCCAATCGCCTTCGCCGGTGAGTAAAAGGTGAGGAGTATTTATCCGGTCAGCAAAAAGGACTGCTGAAGTAGCAAAATATTTCATCGGTGCATCCCATAATGTTTCACCTATCCTGTCCTGACCCACTTCTGCGGCTGCATAATTTCTTGTCCCTATGCGCGGACTGTCACCAAGAAAGCTTATTATGTTAGTTTTACCTGAAATATTAATAGCTGCAGCAAACCTGTCGGTCTGTGTTATTAGCAATGAGGTGGCATAACCACCATAACTTGTTCCGTGTACTCCCAGTTTGTCTTCATCCACCAGTCCCCGCTCTATAATCTTATTGATGCCTGAGGTGACACCTTTTATCCATGCCTCACCGGGATAACCTTCAATAAGATTTACTGAAGGCTTGAAACCAAAATAACCTGCATTGGCAATAAGATTCATTGAATAACTGTAGCCGTTATTGAAGAAATCTTCATATATCTCGCAAACGAGCGGATACTTTTTCCCGGGTTCATAGTCTACGGGATAATACAGCACACCATACAATTCCTTACCGTCAGCATCAAGGTATTTAACCAGCTCGCTCCTGGTTAACTTTTTGTTAGCAATCCACGGATTCAGGTCCGTCAGCCTTTTTGTACTTTCAAAAGAAAAATCAGAAACATAGAAATCTGCAGGTCTGTCACCGTCTGATACGGTATAAAATAATCTGCTTCCGTCTTCAGACATCTGCCATGAAGAATAAAGGTTTGAATCTTTGACAAGATCCCTGAACTGAGCCGATGCAAGATCATATTCAACGAGACCTCTTTCCCATTTATCCCTTGCAGAATAACTCATATACCATGAGCTCCCGTCAGGCTTCCAGTCCACTATATCCAGCCTCGGGCTCTTTTCTTCATCTTCAGGCAGTTCGTACACGAGCTCCATCTCTTTGGTAGCAACATTTATCATCCAGTATCCTTTCTTTGTTGAAGCAAGCACATAATCACCGTCAGGACTCCATCTCATAACTGAGAATTTTGCCTCAGATGTATCTTTCTTGATTATTTCTGTGGTATCTGAAGATATTTTTACCGCATCCGTTTCAAAAATTGACCTTATAAATACCTGGTCTGAATCGCTGTATGCATATTTGGTCTTGCTGTCATCCCACCTGATATTTATTCTTTTCTCTGATGTGCTCTGAAGCGTATCAGGTTTTGAAGAATCATCCAGGTTAATCATATACAAAGCATTATCAGTCCCTCCTCTCCTGTCATAGCTTGTCTTTTTGGGTACTTGCTCAATATATACCATCTTATTGCCTTCGTCAGGGAGGGTAACACCTGAATACCAGCTCTCTGGAAGAAGTTGATTTACTCTTCCAGTACCGATATCCACTTTTGCAGGAATCGTAAGTGAGGAGTGGTTTCGTATATTATCCCATTTCAGGAAGGGCTCTTTCGAATCATAAACTGTAACAGGCCCCTCGGTTGCTTCCGTGAATAAGGAATCTCCTTTTTCAGCCCAGTTCTCTGACCTGAGAGAAAGAATTATATATTTCCCATCCGGCGTCCACTCGAGTATAGAGTTGGAAGCAATGGCAAGGTGCGTTTTGAGTTTGATTCTTTTGTTGCTCCCTTTGCCTGTATCATGTATATACAAACGTAATTCGCCATCTTCATAGAGCAGGCAGGCAAGTTTATTTCCCCCCGGATTCCATTTTAAACCCTCCGTTATCTTTCGGGTATTAAAAATATTGGCAGTCGTACCTATTTCTGTGTCAATGATAACAATGTCAGCGGTATAAGGCCTTATATAATTAGGATCGCCATACCTTCCGTGATCAATATTAAGGCGGTCTTTTCGGGCTGTAACCACGCCGGCTACCAGGCTTCCGTCATTGGTTATGTCCCTGGCGTAGAAAGATTTTATATTCAAAACATCCTGACTGGTAAACGAAGTGGGCTGAGAACAGACAAGTATTGGCAGGAAAGCCATTATTGCCAGAAGGTTAATTTTTTTCATATAGATTGTTTATTTAATTAAGATTTGGATCAATATTTGTGCGTTAATAACTGTAAATTTAAGAATTTGAGATAATGAAGAGGGCCGGTTATCCTTAATATTTGTTAATTATGAGCTCTGCCGGTCCGTATCAGTATAAATTTAATAACTTTGAAACAATAAATTTTTTACGAATATGAACTGGAAAACATTGTACATAGTACCCTTATTGCTTTTTATTTTTCAAAGCATCTATCCTCAGCAAAAGTCTGAAATGGTAAGACTCAAAGGTGTTGTCGAAACATTTGAGGAAAAACCGGTTGCCAATGCCTTTATATTTATTGATGGGCAGATAGTTAATACAAAAACCAATATAAATGGCAAATTCAGGATACAGATTCCTGACACTTCAGAAATAATATCAGTATATACCCTTGACAACCGCTTTGCAGAACTTAATATAGATGGCAGGAAAAATTTAAAAATAACTCTGTCGGAGCCATTGGATTCCCTTGAAATGGGATCCGCAATTTTAAGTAAGGATGTGGTTAACCTCGGATATTATAAAAGCCAGACCGAAAAACTTACATCAAGCGTTGGAGTGGTAAAATCCAAAAAGGGAGAAGAAAATTATTACGACAACATATATGAAATGATAAAGGGAGAACTACCCGGAGTGACGGTGGTTGGTACCAGTATAACTATTCGGGGCCCTGGGTCACTCAGGTCCAGTAATGAACCATTGTTTGTAGTTGACGGTATGCCCGTCAACTCAGTATCGCACATACTGCCTGCCAATGTTGAGTCAGTTTCTGTACTCAGGGGAGCTGCTGCAAATATGTACGGATCGCGTGGTTCAAATGGTGTTATAATAATAGAGCTGAAAAGCGGCAACAAGAAATAAGTCTGTATTGATAACATTCCCTGGTATGTAAAATCAGACCCAGGTCATTAAAATTGTTCATATTATATGAAAAAAAGAACAATAGTTATTATCCTTGCAGCCTTTATGGTGGTTTTTCAGACTTCCGCACAAAAGGGGAGCGAAAACAGGAAAAGGATTGCAGGATACATAGTAACCCACACAGGGGATCCTGTTAAAGGAGCCCTTTTATTTGTTGACGGGACTTTTACTAATACGAAAAGCAACAGGAAAGGATTATTTAAGATCAAAATAAAAAATGATTCCGAAACTGTTGCAGTTTATTCAGAATCACACGGTAGTGACGAAGCACTGTACCTGGGACAGGATACAATAAATTTTGTTCTCTCGGGATCATTTAATGCCAGGGTAATAATCCCTGTGGAAGAAGAAGATTATGTAGATATAGGTTACGGTAAAGTTAAGAGAGATGACTTAACGACAAGTGTGGGCAGTGTCAGTAAAGAAAAGTTGAAACAGACTCACTACCAGGATATTTATACAATGATACAGGGTGAAATACCGGGAGTTACCGTATCAGGTAACAGGATTATCATAAGAGGCATACATACCATAAATGCAAGCACCGATCCTTTATTCGTGGTAAATGGTGTTAGAACAAGTTCTATTTCGCATATTAATCCTATCGACGTCGAATCAATAGATATATTGAAAGGTGCATCTGCATCAATCTATGGTGTAAACGGTGCAAACGGAGTTATTCTCATCAATACCAGGAAAGCAAAAAGAAAATAATTAACACAAAGGCGATACATTGAAAAGACGAGAATTCATTACAGCGGGAAGCCTCGGAGCACTGGGCTTAAGTTTAGGTGACATCTCCGTTGCCGCGAGCGCTGACAACCAACCTGCTGATAGCAGGAAAAAAATACTTATCTCGGGAGGTGGGTTAAACAGGTCCTTTCTCTCATATCTCATATATCTCACTGGGAAAAATAAACCTCGCCTCTGCTTCCTGCCAACTGCAGCCGCTGATGATCCCAGGGTAGCAGTGTACTGGTACCAGCTATGTGCTGAACTTGATATAATACCATATGTCCAGAATATGTTCATCACAAGTTATTACATGAAAGAATCTTTTGAAGATATTCTTCTGTCAATGGACGGGATAATCGTTGGTGGCGGAAATACGCTTAATATGCTTGCCATATGGAAAGCACAGGGTGTTGACAAAGTACTTTACAAAGCTTGGGAAAAAGGAATAGTGCTTTCAGGTGGTAGTGCAGGCTCCTTATGCTGGTTCGAAGAAGGAACTACTGATTCCAGACCAAAAGAGCTTACAAAAATAGAATGCCTCGGCTTTCTTGAAGGGTCTCACTCACCTCATTATGACGGTGAAGAAGAGCGAAGGCCTATGTACCATAACCTCATTAAATCAGGTACACTGAAACCCGGCTACGCGGTAGATAATAATGCTGCAATCTTATTTATTGAAAAGGAGGTGGATAAGGTAATTGCCAGCGACGAGCACAGTAATGCATATTATGTTGAAGTGGTAAATGGTGAGGTAAAGGAAACCATGCTTAAACCGGATGAAATAATATAATCTTTTACAAGCATCAAAATACTGTCCTGATAAATAATGAGCAATAACATCGAAAAAAAAATAAGGATCTTCGCACCGGCTACAGTATCTAACGTTGGTAGCGGTTTTGATATAATGGGCTTCGCAATTGAGGGGACCGGTGATACCATTGAAATGGAACTAAGAAATGATTCTCATTTTATTATTGAGAATAATACAGGAGTAGTATTACCCGCTGATCCTGAAGAAAATGTTATTACACCGGTAATAAGATCACTCCAGAAAGAGCTGGGGATTGACGTGGGAGTAAACATTAAATTTATATCAAAGATTAAGCCCGGAAGCGGTATAGGATCAAGTGCCGCCAGCTCAGTAGCTGCCGCATATGGATTTAACAGGCTGCTTGGCAATCCACTGATAAAGAGCGAACTAATCAGGTATGCCATGGAGGGTGAAAGATTGGTCAGTGGAGCAGACCATGCCGATAATATTGCACCCTGTATGCTGGGTGGCTTTGCCCTTATCAGATCATACCGACCACTGGATATAATAGAAATACCATACCCCAGGAGTATATTTTGTACGGTCGTTCTTCCCGATTTATCCATAATGACATCGGTGGGGCGATCAGTCATTCAAAAATCACACTCACTCAGGAAAACTATTACACAAACAGGCAACGCGGCAGGTCTGGTAGCAGGACTTATAATGGGTGATTTTGAACTGATAGGCAGATCCATGGTAGATGTAATTGCCGAACCAAAACGAAAAGATATGATCCCCGGCTTTGATGATGTGCGACAGGCAGCAATGGACGCCGGTGCCCTGGGATGCAATATTTCAGGTTCGGGGCCTTCAGTATTTGCACTTTCAAAGGACTCTACAACAGCCAGAGAAGCCGGAAATGCTATGGTAAGGATATTTAAAAAGAATAATCTCGGCTGTAAGCTGTTCCTTTCACCCATCAGTAATAAAGGTGTAAGTGAAATATAACTACTCCATTAATGAAATTTGTAAGCAGCAGGAACAATTCACGCCTATTCAGCCTTAAAGAAACTATTTATGCAGGACTGGCACCTGATGGCGGATTATTTATGCCGGTAAAATACCCCTCCCTGTCCCTCAGGGATCTTAAAAACTTTAATTCGGATACCTTTCCTGATCTGGCTTACAGGCTGGCTAAACAATATCTTGATGAAGATCTGGATGACAATACAATAATGGATATAGTCTCAGAGGCATTTGACTTTGAAATACCCCTCAGGAAAATTACCGGAGATATCTTTGTCCTTGAATTATTTCACGGTCCTACTCTGGCCTTTAAAGATGTGGGCGCCCGGTTTATGGCAAAATTAATGGCTGAGCTAAACAGGGAAAATGAAGAGATAACAGTACTTGTCGCTACATCAGGAGATACCGGAGGAGCTGTAGCTTCAGGATTTCACGATACCAAGAATATCAAAGTGGTGGTGCTTTACCCTGAAGGAAAAGTGAGTGAATTCCAGGAAAAACAATTTACAACACTGGGTGGTAATGTTGAATGCCTGGCTGTTGAAGGTAGCTTTGATGACTGTCAGAGATTGGTGAAGGAAGCTTTCACAGATGTCGAACTCAGGAAAAGACGCAAACTTACATCAGCCAATTCAATAAATATTGGCAGGTGGCTGCCACAGTCATTCTATTATTCCTGGGGCATAATGCAATGGGAAAAGGAGAATGCAGGAATATTACCTGCTGTATCAGTCCCGAGCGGTAACTATGGTAATATCACGGCAGGTATGCTCGCTTATGAATCAGGTATACCTTTTACAGGATTCATAGCAGCCTCAAACATAAACAATACTGTTCCCCTCTATCTCAGATCAGGTTTCTTTGAACCAAAAGAATCAGTCCCGACAATTTGCAGTGCCATGGATGTAGGTAACCCATCAAATTTTGAACGAATGAAATATATCGGTGGTTCATGGAAAAATATCAATGAGCTTGTAGCTGCATATGAATTTAAAGACAGGGATATTCTGGACTCCATGGAAAGAGTATATGATGAAACATCATATATTCTGGATCCACATAGCGCAACCGGATTTTTAGCTCTTGAAAAATCAAAACGTAAGGGATTCTTTCTAGCTACTGCCCATCCGGTTAAGTTTCTCGATATCATACCGGAAAATATCCGTGAAAAAGTTAAACTACCATCCTATGTCAGAGCTTTTAATAAAGAAGGCTCATCTTTAAAGATTTCAGATAACTATTTTGAATTCAGGGAATACCTGGTCAGTAAATTATGAGTGATGAACCGGGCAGCATGAAATCGCCATAAGCAAGCCCCGCCTTCGCTGAAGCTACAACGGGCAGAGGAGTAATGCGAGCTCGTCACCTTCGGTTCCCCGGTTCCATTATTCTAAAAAAAATTTGCATTATTCAGTAATATATATTATGTTTGTATTGCAAACTACATTTTATTACAATTTATACAATATCGCCATGAAAAATAAATTTACAGGTAAAACTCTTGAAAGCAAAACCTACAGGATGCTTTATCGTGATGGTATTTTTGATCTCTCATTCGGGTCAATGCTTATTATATACAGCATAAACATGTATTTGTATATTAATAATATTGATACACCCTTTATTATGAGAATCCTGCTGGTTCCTATAGTTATAGCTCTCTCACTGGTAAAGATCTTTATTACACAAAAGAGGATTGGATATGTTAAATTCAGAAGAAGCAGGAACAGGAAAAGACTTATCAGTTTCATCGTTGCTACATCTGCCCTGGTGTTTACAACAGTCATTTATATACTGGCTGCCAGCGGTAGTATGGAGACAGAACAAAAAGATGCTCAATTAACACTGCTTATTGAATTTGTTTTCCTGGTATCCGTATTCTTCCTGTTGGCGTATTTCACCGATTATTATAAATTTTATTTAGTCGGCCTTGCCATGGGGTTCGGGTCTCCTGTATCCAAATACCTGGAACCTTATCTGGGTTCAAGGTATTATGGATTGGCACTGGTGTTTATTATAGGAACTTACCTTCTGGCATCAGGTATAATACTGTTAATCACTTTCTTGAATCAATACCCTGAAACTGTCAATAATGAAAGCTAATAATGACTTTTCGATCATAGCAGGTATAAACAGGCTTATACATGAACCGGCACGCATGGCAGTTATCAGCCTGTTATCAGTAGTTGAAGAATCTGATTTTACTTTTCTTATGAATAGCACCGGGCTTACGCAGGGGAATCTTTCATCACATCTTGCTAAGCTGGAAGAAGCAGGATATGTCGAGATTAAAAAAACATTTAAGGGCAAACGGCCTCATACCATCGCAAGGCTTACCGACTCTGGCCAGGAAGAACTCAACCAATATATTAAAATTATAAAGGAATTCTTAAGCTATTTTTAATATGGCATAGCCGGATTGAAGGTTGCCTTACGGCAATCTTATATCATCATCTTCTTGAGGTGTTAACGCTAAACTCAAATTCTTCTGGCGGTTCCGCCCCCATCAGGTGTCTTACAAAGTAATCCCACCGCTTTCGCATCATATAAGGTTCATTACTGAATCCGTGTCCCCTGTTGGGGAATAATATGAGATCGAAATCTTTGTTTGCCGCAATAAGCTCATTTACAACCAGCAGAGTGTTATAAAACGGCACATTGGTATCCATTGTCCCATGGGCAAGCAGCAGTTTACCCTTAAGGTTACCTGCCAGGAGTTGATTCGCCTGGTTGTCATAATTAGTTGTACCATCAGGATATTCTTCAAGCAAGCCCTGCCATTTCTCACCCCAATCATCTTCATAGTTCCTGTTATCATGGTTTCCTGCACAACTGACAGCTACCTTGAAAAAATCGGGATACCTCAGTATTGCATCAGTAGAAGCAAATCCGCCGCCTGAAGATCCATATATCCCTGCCTTATCTATGTCGATCCATTTATATCTTTCAGCCAGTTGTTTCATGCCGGTTATCTGGTCGGGTAGCCCATTATCCCCCATATTGCCATAATAAGTTTCATGGAAGGATTTTGATCTCATTGGTGTACCCATAGCATTTATTGCCACTACAATAAATCCAAGTTCAGCAATTGCCTGGTTATCTCCCCTTGAAGCATAGAAATCCATCGAGCGCACACTGCTTGACTGGGGTCCGGGATAGATATAATTTATTATCGGATATTTCTTTGAATCATCAAAGTGTGAAGGTTTAAACATCAGCCCGTAAAGGTCAGTCTCACCGTCCCGGGCTTTCACACTGAAAGGAACAGGAGGCACCCAGCCTTGAGCTAGCAGGTCAGAAATATCTGCCTTTTCCAGTTCCATGAAGCTATCCTCATCAATATCCTTAAGTATTGTCACCGGTGGATCCACGGGTGTTGAATAGCTATCAACGAAATAAGTTCCTGAGGGGCTCATACTGATATTATGAGTGGCGCTGTCGGGTGTATGGAGCGTTAATCCGGATCCGTCAGCCTTAATACTATAGAGATACTGGAAATATGGATCACCTTGTTCACGTCCGGCACCGGTAAAATATATCCTCATATCATTTTTATCAATATAAAGTACATCCAGCACTCTCCAGTCACCTTCTGTTATCTGGTTCTTCATTTTACCTGTTGCCAGGTCATGGAGGTAGAGATGCCCCCAATTGCTTTTCTGAGAATACCATATAAACTCGTTTGTTTCGGGTAGTATATGCCAGTTTATCATATTATGGCCCGATTCAAAGAAAGTATCTTCGGTTTCCTCGAAGACATCTCTCACTTCACCTGTATAGGGATCAGCTACTCTGAGTTTTTCATTCTTGTGATCTCTTGATGTTGAAACAAAGGCCAGCAGTGATCCATCGGCACTCCATTCAACATCAGCAAATTCTCCCCCTCCTGTTGCTATGTGGTCAGTTATGGTAGACCTGTGCTGATCCGGTTCCATTTTCAACCTTACGACCTCCCTGCTATCTACATGAATAACCACCCTGTGAATCCTGAAGATAAGACTGTCTTCCGGGAGTGGATACTTCCAGATTTCCGGTTCAGGGTGTCCAACATTTGTTGTTGCGAGGTACATCTCACCTACTCCCCTGCCGTCATGCTGGAAGGTTGCTATCATGCGAGAATCCGGCGACCATAAAAGCACCGGCGATTGGCGTCGCGTCCAGCCTGCATTGTTAGTTGCATATCCGAAATCTTCTATCCCATCGCTGGTAAGTTGTATCTCCCTGCCTGTTTCCATGTCTTTTATCCACAGGTTATAGTCCCTTATGAAAGCTGCCTTCAACTTATCAGGTGACAGTATAGCATTTCTTGCATCATAACTCTCACCTTCTTCCTTCGTAAGTATATTTTCGTCTATGTCATAGGCGTATTCCTGGTCATCAATGTTAAAATACACATTAGCAAGGTCTTCAGAAAAAATAACTGATCTGAAGGGTAGTTCATTTGCATTGAAATCTTCACCCAGTTCATCTGAAAGCAAACGGGCAAGCTCATCATGATTAAAAGCTATTGTACGTTCCATGGCAGCAGCATCTACAAGGATATATTCACTGCCACCTGCTATACTGTTGGTGTACCAGAAATGGTCTTCATCTATCCACTGTGGCCTGACATCAGCATGGTAAACAAACTGCGAGGTGTTGGACGATAGCATCTTTTCAGCTCTCCTGTAATCCTCTTCTTTTAAAGTTTTAACATCATTGTCGTTAACACAGCTTCCCGCCAGGATAACTACTATTCCTGTTATGATCAAAAAAGGTCTGAAGATATTTTTCATAATACTGGATAATTTAATTTCAGGATTAGATTAATTGTGTAAGTTAAGAATAATATAGATACTTCAGTATGTAAATATAAATAAGCTAAAATTTGTATATTAGGTAGAAAATATTCAAGTAAACTAATCCAGCATGAATAAATCATTCTTTTGCTTACCTGCCATATCTTTTATTATTCTTCTTTCATGCAATTCCACAGACAGCAGCACCAATACCAATCACCAGGAAGAGAAAGCATTACACACTTTCAGTCTTGACAGCGTTGATTTTCTCCTGGACGGCAAACCCTTTCATATTATATCCGGAGAGATTCACTACTCAAGAATCCCAGTGGAATACTGGAGGCATCGCCTGCAGATGGTTAAGGCTATGGGATGCAATACTGTAGCCACCTATGTCTTCTGGAATCACCATGAAAGAAAGGAAGGTGTATTCGATTTTAAATCAGGTAACAGGAATATCAGGGAGTTCCTGGAAACGGCTCAGGAGGAAGGTTTATGGGTACTGTTCAGACCCGGACCCTATTCATGCGGGGAATGGGATCTGGGGGGTATACCACCTTACCTTCTGGGAATTCCGGATATAAAACTGAGATGTATGGATGAAAGATATATGTCTGCCGTTGAAAGGTATATTGTGACCCTGGCTGATCAGGTAAAGCCTTACCTGATCACTAATGGCGGACCGGTAATTATGCTCCAGATAGAAAATGAATATGGGAGTTATGGTAATGACAGGAACTATTTGAAAAAACTGAAGAAAATATGGGAGGAGAATGGTATTGATGTTCCCTTTTACACCTCTGATGGAGCAACACCATATATGCTTGAAGCGGGTACACTTCCGGGTTGTGCCGTAGGACTTGATCCCTGTGGTAATATCGAAGGATACAAACTTGCAAAAAAAATGAACCCGGGGGTACCTGTTTTCAGTAGTGAGACATATCCTGGCTGGCTGACTCACTGGGGAGAGAGCTGGGCACGCCCCGACACAGGCAGACTGTTCAGCCAGGTTCGTTTCCTTATGGAAAATAATATATCAGTTAACTTTTACATGCTGCACGGAGGAACCAATTTCGGTTTCACAGCAGGAGCGAATTCCGGGGGTAATGGATACCAGCCCGATATTACAAGCTATGACTATGATGCACCCATAAATGAACTGGGACAACCCACATATAAATACATGGCATTAAGAAAAATACTGAACAGATACCGTACTGATGATGATCTTCTGCCACCAATACCTGATAGCATAGCTGTTATTGATATTCCGGAATTTGAAATGTCTGTACTAACATCTGTCTGGAATGAACTGCCTGAACCGGTATTCTCGGTGCAGCCTGAACCTTTTGAGTATTATAATCACTACGAAGGCATGGTCTTATATAAGACAAAACTAGTTGGAAGGAAAAGGGGCGTACTGAAAATTACTGACCTGCACGATTATGCCACAGTCTTTATTGACGGTAAATATATTGGAACAATAGACAGGAAAGAAGGACAGAATAGCATCGATATACCTGAACAGGCAAGTGATTACCCCGTACTGGAAATTCTTGTTGAAGGTATGGGACGAATTAATTTCGCACAGGAGATAATTGACAGGAAAGGAATAACTGAAAGAGTCACCCTCAACGGGATGACACTTATGAACTGGGACGTTTACATTCTTCCCCTGGACAAAGAATTCATTTCAGGCCTCCGTGAATCAAAAATAATAAATAATAAACCCGGGATATTCTTCAGCGGGGAATTTCCCCTCACAGAAGTGGCTGATACCTATATTGATATGTCAACATATACCAAGGGAATCGTATGGGTTAACGGGAATAATCTTGGTAAATACTGGAATATAGGCCCGCAACATAGTCTCTACTGCCCCGCTTCATTTCTGAAAAAAGGAAAGAATGATGTATTGGTATTTGATATTCATCAGACCACACCTGAAAACCTCAAGGGCATAAAGAAATTGATTTAATTGATTTATCGGTCTACACAGGCTTTAAAATTATTTATATTTGACCGCCTCAAATAAAAACGACAATATGAAAAGAATAACATCTTTCTTAACAGGATTAATAATAATCCTGGGATTCTCATGCAGCACAGGAGATAGACAGGGAAGTAAACTGGAGCTTGAAAATTACTTTTCAGTGGATAGCTCTGAGATTGCCGTAATGGCATATTATATGGCAAGGAATAATTATTCTCCATCAGAAATTCCTGTAGGAAAACTTACCCATATAATTTTTTCATTCACAGAGGTTATAGACAATAAGTTGGCATTCAGGAGACCCGAGTCCGGAGAGCGACTGAAAGAGCTTATAAAACAGAAGCAGAGGAATCCAGGTCTCAAAGTCATGGTAGCATGCGGTGGATGGGGAGGCTCAGGAGGATTCTCCGATATGTCTGCATCAGCTGATACACGTGAGGTATTCGTTCAAAGTGTTATCGATTTTATCAATGAGTATGAGATTGACGGCCTGGATATAGACTGGGAATATCCGGGTTTGCCCGGCATCGGTAATCCTTATCGTCCGGAGGACAAGGAGAATTTTACGGCGCTCATGAAAGATTTACGTGAAGCAATGGACGCAACAGGCAGGAAGCTTACTCTTACATTTGCCGCTGCAGGATGGGATAAATTCTTCGATAATATTGAAACTGAAAAGGTAATGCTGTACGCTGATTACATGAATCTCATGACCTATGATTTTGTAGGTGGTAATCAACCATATACAACCCATCACACAAATCTTGGCAAGATAATCCTCGATGATCTGGAAGGAACAGCTTACCTTGAATTTATAAATGACAGCATTATAAATAAGGGAGAACCTGACTGGCACCCGAGATCAATAGAAAGCATAGTCAATTATTGCACCGGCCTGGGAGTTGATAATGAACAAATGGTAATAGGTGCTGCTTTTTACGGTAAGTCATGGAAAGTTGAAACAACGTCAAATAACGGCCTTTTTCAGCCCACAAAGGGATCACAGACAGGTTCGCATTCATATGCCGACATAAGAGACAGTATGGAAAATAAAAACGGATACAAAGTATATCGCGATGAAGAAGCAAAAGCACCATATATTTTCAACTTGGATGACTGCCTGTTTATCACCTTCGATGATACTTTATCTGTGAAGCTGAAAGCCAGGTTCGCTATGGATAATAATCTTGGCGGTATAATGTTCTGGGAACAGTCACAGGACACAAAGGATGGTAAGGGTCTGCTGGATGCAATCTTTCAGGTGGTAGAAAATAAGAAATAAATTTTCAGAATAATTCTTTCGGGAATAATACATCTTCCCCTTTCATTGCTCCGTGAAGGCGGTAATATACTTCGCCATTATTTGACTCAAGAAAATAACTCCACTGGTTAATTCCTGGATTATCCGAGTGTGTTCTCCTTATGTAAAGTCGTTCATTAATATTTAATTCCAATTCACCCTTAATATAAATGCCGATCTTTCCATAATTGGATTCCATTGTTGTTTTAAGCCAGATAACGTCAGGATCAAGTACTCCTTCACCTTGAACACGCCGGTGATCAAGCAGGTTACCCACATACTTACGGGTAACCATGAGCTGGTCCTGCTGCATACCCGGTTCACTTACCGAACACGATACCATTAATGTAATCAGCAAAGCAAGGTAATGTATCTTCATTCCTCCTTAATTATACAGAAGATTATATACCAAAGTTAATAAATGCATTCAATTAAGCTACAGTGGGAATATTTTTTTTGTTGCTGCGCCCCTTATTAAATCTCGATATCTTCAGGATCAATATCTTCCTTAGCTTTAGGGTCTGGCGGAGTAGAGCTTATTACCCCATTTTTATCAACATAAGCGATCATATCATCAAGACCGCTTTTTTTATCATTTTCTTTCCTGGCTAACCTCCGCTCTTCTTTTTCTTTTCTCTTTTTAGCCTTTTTGTTCCTTACATCTTTCTTTTTAAATGTTTCCTGCGATCTTCCCATAGACATCCTCCATTAAGTTTTGATATATTTGTTTGACTATCTGTTGTATAACTATACGCCGCCAAAGAATTCAACATTATCTTTAAGCATAAGTTTTAGTTTGGAAAGACCATTGCTTCTTATCTGTCTTACCCGTTCGGATGACATGCCATATTTGGTAGCTATATCCTGGAGAGAGAAGGTGGCATTTCTATCGAGTCCGAAAGACATGTTTAATATAGCCGCTTCCCTCTGCGTAAGCTTTGCCAGGGCTCTCCTGATGTTTATCATGAGTGACTCATTCATCAGAACGGTATCAGGAGGTGATATACTTTCATTCTGTACTGTGTCATACAGGCTGTAGTTATCGTCGTAATCTCCTCCTACAGGCATATCAAAAGAAACCTGCCTGTTTTTAATCTTGTTGGCTGTTTCAATATTCTCATTCTTTACATCGAGAAAATTTGCCAGTTCATCATCTGTTGGTTCCCTCTCATACATTTGTTCCAGATAGGGAATCGCCTTTCTTATTTTATTAATTGCTGCTAACCTGTTTAGGGGTAAGCGCACAATCCTTGTCTGATCAGATATAGCCTGCACAATTGACTGGCGTATCCACCAGACTGCGTAAGAGATAAATTTGAAACCCCGGGAGGCATCAAATAAACGTGCTGCTTTAACCAGGCCTATATTGCCTTCATTTATTAGATCAGACAATGACAGGCCCTGGTTCTGATATTGTTTGGCTACTGATATAACAAACCTAAGGTTGGCCAGCACCAGTTTTTCAAGTGCTCCGTTGTCTCCTTTCCTGATATTCGCAGCTAATTCAACTTCTTCTTCAGCACTTACCATGGGGTAAGAACTGATCTCGTTGAAATACCTGTTTATTGATTGTTCATTCCTCGGAGTTAATTGTTTGCTTATTACCAGTTGCCGCATTAAGAGTTATTCTAAGCTGATTTCACATCATATGCTACCAGGCCTTTGTCTCCCTGCTTAACTTCAAAAATAACCTCCTGGTCTGTCTGAAGTACATCATAAGAATCAAGTAAACCCGTCCGGTGTACGAATATGTCTTCCCCATTTTCAGATTTAATGAAACCAAAACCCTTGGTTTCATCATACCATTTTACTTTTCCTTTAAACATTATCTTGCTTTTGAATATTAATACCTTGTTCTTCTGGGCTTTGCCTCATTGACAACAATTTCCCTGTTTTCCATTACTGATCCGTTAAGATCTTTTATAGCTTCGTTAGCTTCAGAATCATTATCCATTTCGATAAATCCATAGCCTTTACTTCTGCCACTGAACTTGTCAACAATAATTTTTGCAGAGCTTACAGTTCCGTAGTCTTCGAATAATTTTTGAAGATCTTCTTCATTTACCTTGAAATCAAGGTTACCTACATAAATGTTCATTTTGTTTGTTATTTAATTTGTTACATCCATAATACCGGTCCTGTAGTGATGTAATCATGTTATAGCCATTTATTATCAAAAAGACAAGTGCGGGTCCAACTATGTAATACATCCAGATTCAACAGAACCTGCTATTATGATTATTAATAAAATTTAGGATTTAAAAAGAGAGCCGGGATTAATAAAAAGGTGAATGATAATAAGGTTAAAAGCGCTGTTCTCAAATCAGAAATTTTGGCAAAGATACGCATAATATTCCGTTTAGCATCATTCTATCATTTCATGCCTTGCTTCCGGCACTTTATTATTGTAATTAAAAGGTTCATTATAAAATATTTATTAACTTTATACATAAATATCTATTAACCTCTCAAAACCCTTAAGCGATGAAAAGATTTGTTGTATTTATTATTGTTTTACTTGGCATGGTAAGCTGGGGATGTACCAAATATGAAACTGAAACAACGGATCTCAAAGATTCTCTTGAAAGGAATGTTTCAGATATCAATAGTGCTTTGAGCTATATATCAACAACCTCAGGTTACCAGATGTTAAGTGCCGGTTCTTCAGCTTATAAATGCGAAGAGGATTTAGATTCCAGTGACAGTATATCACTTGAAGACATTGCCGGTATTTATGACTTTAAGCCTGACCTGGTGCATTATCTTATGTTCTTTATCCCATACAGGCTTTTCGAAAAAACCGGTGAATCAGAGCTCATGGTTGTTAACATGCCTCACAAGCTGGTCTTTCATCCGGATTATCTTCATAATATCAACCCTTTTGATACACTGCTGGAAAATAATTTTACTATCAGCGCTTCAGATTACCATTGCTATTATTCATTGGACAACAAGTTTGATTACAAACTCAAAGCTGATTTTACTCTTGACGCGGTTGACATAGGAAGTATTGATGTTACAACTGGAGCAAACCCGGAATCAGGCTTTTCATACTCCTCGGAATATGCTTTTGATGAGAACTTTAAAATTAGCGTTGGCTTTCTTTCGGGTGATTCTACTGTTTCATCCTTTACCCTTAAACAGGATGATGAGATCCTTATGCGCGAGACAATGACCAGGGTTTGGAGAGATTCTGATGAAAAGGAAGTTAGCTATGTACTTACTATCGGGAACATCGACCTTGTCAGGGAAACAGGTTCGGAAGGAATCATGGTTTACCTTGATGGCGTTCTGCAGGAGAATGCCGGCGTCGTAATAGAAGATACAACATATTACGGAGTATCCATACTTTATGAAAGGGATATACTCCTTACCTTTGACGATGGCACAACAGCTGAACTGGGTGAGATGCTCAAACCAGCGAAAAAAGCCCTGACAATTATTGTAGATTCATTGCACAGCATGAATTTTGCCACCTATGTGGTAAATTATATCGCAGCATGTATTTATTTTCACTGCTAAAACCAGGCTGAATTAAATGATTAACCGAAAATAAATTTTATTTAATAGCCTTTTGATCTTGAATTTCTCAAAAAAAAATTATATTTGAGTTGAGAAGTAAGCAAATAGTGGTTTATAATAACCCTAAAAATTCTTAAACAGGAAACTTAATAATACTATATCAATCATCTCAAAAATAAAACCTATGAAAAAAAACCTGTTAAAAACCTTAAGTGTACTGATGTCGGCCGTATTGCTTGTTGCACAAACCCATGTCCTGTCTGCGAAAACAATAGATACAGGCATAGCAAGCATAGAAGAATCCGCTTTCAATCTTGATGAAAACGCCATGGATCTGGCCTTTAGCGAATTAAATGAGCTGGATGCCTACCTTGACATGAATGAAGGTGTTACCTATGCAGACCTGGAAGCTTCCGGCAGTGAACTCATAACCAATATAAGTGATATTGCTGCCCCACTGGGCGTTGCTCAGGATGCTGAGCCACCACTGGGTATACCTGGATTCTGGTGGGGATGCCTGCTGGGCTGGGTAGGATTGCTCCTGGTATATATTATGACTGACCAGGACAAAGTCCAAACCAAAAAAGCATTTACCGGATGTCTGGTGAGTTCGATTGGAGCACTCGTCGTTTACGGTGTATACTATGGAATTGTTATTGGCTTTGCAGCAAATTAACAAGGCAAACAACAACTTGGACAGAAATCTGGTACTATCTTAAATTGATCTGATAAAAATAAAATATCTTAGGTTTACAAAAGATGCCTGCAATTTTTGCGGCATCTTTTGTTTATTTACTCAATACTGTATTAATTTGACACAAAATCAATTTAAATGATTAAACATCTTTCCTTTTTATTTCTTGCTGTCATTGCTTTTAATAGCGCTGGCTATAGTCAGGATTATTTCAGGATACAGGCAGATATTACTGTTAAAATCAGTAGCAACGATGGTACAAAAAGCCTGACAAAAGCCACAGTATACTATGACAAAAACATAAAGGAATTGATTTATGATATCAGTTTCCCGAGAAAAGAAAAATGGTTAAGCAAGGATACCAGTCTGTATAAATATCAATCTGACACACTGATACAGAGGGTTTCAATACCTTCTATCAATGAGTTTACCGTCTTTCACCTGGCTCTCAATGCCGGACTAAAGGATTTCGGCCTTAAAAATACGAATTATAACATGAGCAAGGTCGAAAAACAGGGCGACAGGGTCGTATCATACTGGAAGATCCCCAGGCAATTGAACCTCCCTATGGACCATGTAGTGATAGCAAAAAAAGACAACAAACTTGAGAGTGTTATTATTGTAGGGGAAAACGAGGAGATAATGAGCAAACAATTTTTCAAGGATTATATTAAAATTGATGCCTTTGAATTTCCCGGCCAGATCATACAGGTTTTATATGATGATTCAGGAAATGAAAATTACCAGGTGACCGAGTTCAGTAATATTATAGTAAATGATATGGCCAATGATCACCTGTACCATTTCAAACTTTAAATGTTTATGTGCAAAAGGAACATTATAATTACCTTTATTTGCATTTCTGTTATGCCCTGTTTTACAGAGGTCAGTGGACAGTCACTTGCCGATGGTGAACTCAGGACTTTATTCAGTGCTGCAGATACCATTCACAGTGATTATGCAGAACATTTAAGGGAAGCAAAAAATGAAGTTGATATTACTATTTCAGCCACCTTCCTGTTTTATAAAACATTCTTCTCTTCCCAGGATATGCCCACATGTATTTTTACTCCTTCCTGCTCGGAGTACGCTATCCAGGCATTTCAGAAAAAAGGGATAATCATGGGTTGGCTGAGCACTTTCGACCGTTTGTCACGATGCCATGGCCTGGCAAGTCCGTATGATTATCATTTTGATATAAATAAAAAGCGTTTTTATGATCCTGTCCGGTAGAAAAATTTCCTTTACTGCAACAATTGCGTGCATATTAATATTCTCCTCGGTTAGCGCCCAGGAAAATCTTCTGGATTATAATAACTCCCTGAAATTTGCCAGGTACCTTAAATCAACAGGGCAATATGATTTTGCCATGGAAGAATTTGAAAGGCTTAACTTCCATTGGCCTCAGGATACTACCATATGCCTTGAACTGGTTCAGACCTACAGGCTCAACAGGCAATGTGACCGGCTGGATAATTCCTTTGAATTGCTGAAGGATAACATTTACCGTCACCAGTCCCTGAAGGCAGCAGAGGAATATCTTGCTTTTTCACTTACATGTAAATCTGAATCAGACAGGTTCTTTGATGTTTCATCACTGCTTCAGCCACGAGAGAAAAGTTTTTATAACCTGAGCTATTACTGGGTAACCCAACGCTATGACTCAGCCTTTGTTTATTGTAATGAAAACAAAGATCTAATCATGTCAAATAATCCCGGCCTGTATAGTCTGACATACAATTTTGAGAACGAAAAATATAAAAGCCCGGCACTGGCAGCTCTTATGTCTGTAATAATACCCGGGAGTGGCAAGGCATATTCAAAAAGATGGGGTGATGCTATCATGTCATTCCTCTTTGTTGGTTCAAATGCTTATGCATCATACCGCGCTTTCAGTAAAAAAGGAGTAAAAAGTGTCAATGGCTGGATCTTCGGAACCCTGGCTTTCAGCTTCTATTCTGCAAATATCTGGGGATCGGCCAAGGCAGCAAAAACCTATAACACCGACCTGCAAAAACGATATCAGGACAATGCGGAAATTATTATATATAATTCTTTTTAGTTACTGCCTCATCACTCCTGCCGGAGCCCAGGATATTCATCAGATGAAAAAATTCTCTGATGAACAGTACACCGCTGGAAATTACAGGACTGCCCTGAAAGAATACCAGCGAGTACTCTTCTTTGATGAACAGAATGAATATAATGACCTCTATTCAAGGATAGCTTCAATACATTACCGCTTATCAGATTTAGGCAGCGCCATAAGGTACTATGACCTGGCACAGACTATAGAAAATAATGACAGTATTAAGTTCGAATTAAGTTTAAAAAAAGCACTGTGCAATTTTAAGCTTGGTAATTACCTTGAAGCACTTAACGAACTTTATGATCTACCCGGTCATTCATCTGCATATCTCCAAAATAAAAAAGATTTATACATGGGTATTTGCTACTTCGGACTTAACGAATATGATAATTCCCAGGAATATTTCTCAGAAATAGTCGATTCTGCAGGTGCGGAGAAAGTAAACACCCTGTTCTCTGATTTTGAACGTTTTAATAAGAAATACAGGCCCGGGAAAGTGGAGCTTATGAGCATGTTCCTTCCAGGGCTCGGGCAGATATATACCGGCCACACATTCAACGGTATTAACTCATTCATTTTAATAAGTGGCGTTACTGTTTATGCAGTAATTACAACTATTAATTATTCTCTTATAGATGGCCTCCTGGTTCTGTCATCGTGGTTCTACAGGTATTATTCAGGAGGCTTCACCAATGCCCGTAATTTCGCCGTTGAGAAAATTGAGGATGAAAAGACCAGGATATATTCTGAAATATTCTCCCTTATTGAAAATCATCAAATCAGGATAACGGAATGAGTGGTAAAACTATCAGGCGAATTACATATGCCCTAATCCTATTCATGTGCGGGTTCCTCACTGAATTATCAGGTTTTGCTGATGGTAAAAATAGCTTTCAAGAAATATTTGACCTCATTTATAAACAGCAGTTCGCTGAAGCACACCTCGAGCTTACAAATTCGGAAGATGAACTTGATAAATGGGAATATCACATACTTTATCTGGATCTCCTCTGCTGGGAAGCTCTTTCAGGTAACACCAGGGAAGATTATGAACGTTTTGAGTCAGCCCTTAAGAATTATTCCTCCGCTCTAAGAAAAACACGGGAAAAAGACAGGCTGGTAGAATTAATTACTCTCAGTTACTCTTTCAGGCTGGAGGCAATCAGGGGTAACCTGATCTCCACGATGATGGATTTCCTGAAGATTAACCATATTATTCAACGTTTTGATACAACAATGCTAAGCACAGATCAGCAGGAAGTCTTCAAAATTTACCTGGCTCTTTTTAACATAGGTAAAAGCAAATTACTGTTCAATAATTCGAGGCTTAGGGAAGAAGGTATTAAAATACTTGAAGAAAACCTTGCTTCCACTAACCCCGTTTACCAGACTATCTCACGTTATTTCCTCTCGAAGATTTACCTCGAGCTGGAGCAATCACCGGCAAAAGCAAGGATTTATTGCGAACAGCTATGCAATTCCTACCCGGCAAATAAAATATTTATTTACAACCTTGAATTATGTAATAACACCGGAATATAGCCCGGTAATATGCCTCTTCAGTTCTCCTGACTTTATGATAAAAGGTAATTAGATATGTCGTTGTCAATGGATTTCCATGCGAAAATTCTATTGCCTTTTCGAATTCAGCTATTGCCTTATTGTACACTTCCAATACATTTGTAACTATTATCTTTTTAAGGGCAATAAAAAGTCACCCATCATAGCTAGACAGGTGGCATTAAATATCCATTTTCAATGGTTCCTGGGATATCTCTTGCGGCGAAGTTACTCGTTAAACACCTGAAGCTCTTTTTTTACCTGTGCAATGTCAATATCCATAATCCATATATCACTATTACCGAAACTGCCTCTGCTGAAAGCTATCCTATTTCCATCAGGAGCCCATGTGGGGAATCCCTGCTGAGCCGAGTCGAAAGTCAATTGTCTGGCATTGAACATATCCTGGGCTGTAAGACTGATAGTCCAGATCCCTAATAGTAATATTACTGTAATGTTCTTTATTGTGTTTAATGTCTAGAGTCTTTAAAATGATCGTCACGGAAAATATTTAACATTGTTAAAGTTACATTTTTTTAACCTGGTGTTGACCTGCCCTGATAGTTAAATTCCACTTGGATCTTAATATTCAATTAGTAATTCTGTCAGTTTTTTGGTAATTCTTGTTCTGCAATCATTTTTTATAGTGCTCAAGGTATCCGGGATTTGTATATCATAACAGGGGACATAAACCAATCTTGCGTTACAATCAACACTTTGCCAATAGACGCTATGTGAAGGTTGACGGTGGTATAAGCCTCTATCAGGAATAAAATCAGCCTGCGGCTTCGGTGATCCGGGAATAAACTGCTTTCTTTCACCCGATTCCACAATCTTGTGCAAGGATTGTCATTATTTATTCTGAGTAAAAATCCATTCTGAAATACTCTTCAGAACTTCAGGAGAAACAGTCTCCTCTATTTCAGAATATTCAGATATCGTCCCTTTATGGGATGTTTGCATCATATGGTTTATTCCAGGTAATTCAATGATCTTATAATTATTGTTATTACCTGACTTTAATGCTTTTTCAATCTCAGGAAGATTCTGCTCAGGGGGAGCCTGGAGGTCATATTCTCCTGATATCGCAAGTACCGGACACTGTACTTTCCTAAGGATTTCTGCCGGTTTACAGTTTATTATATCCCTGAAATATGGTGTTAATCTGCTCTTAATTGTCTCGTCGATGTTCCTCTTTTGTTCATTGGAAAGAAGCGGGTATCTGTTTAGTGTATATGCCACCCTTAGTTTCTCAAAAGCCATTGAGTCATCAGGTTCTTCTTTAATTATTGAAAATATGTTTCTCTGAATCTTATTGTATTGTTCAATAACATTTTCATCCACTCCATCAGCCCTGCGTATAAGGGTATTTTGCAGATAAAGATTATCTTCAATACTAAGCCCCGGTGCTCCCAGTAATACTATATATGCAATATTCGTGTCTTTAACTGCTGCAATCGCTGCAATAATACTTCCTTCACTATGTCCTATCAAACCTATTTTATTTCCATACAATTCTTTCCTTGACTGAAGGAACCGTTCTGCATAAATGACATCCTCACTATTTATTTCAGTGGTTGCCTGAAGGTGATCTCCCTCACTCTTGCCGGCACCTCTGTCATCATATCGTAAAACAGCTATGCCGTTACGTGTAAGATAATCAGCAATTACCAGGAATGGTTTATGTCCCATTGATGATTCATCGCGATCCTGAGCCCCGGAACCCGATATTAAAATAACAGCAGGGTGCAGCCCCTCCCCTTCCGGAATGGTTAATGTGCCGGAAATTTCAACGCCATCATTTTCATTAATAAATACAATCTCTTCCTCCCTGTAAGGATAGGGTTTTACAGGCATCTGAGGCCTATTCAGGACTACTCCCGATTCAGATCTTTTCAATTCAAGAGGAAAATTTATCTGCCCCTCGCGAACGTACATACCATGCATCACATTATTTTCCCGGTCAATAGCAGCATGGTATTTTCTCTGTATAGCACCAATATCTAATTTTAAACTATCATTTTCTATAATTATATTATCTACTTCTACATTATACAGATCCTGTTCAGGAGAGTCAAGGCTGCCTTTCAGTGATCCATCGTCGATCCATAATTTTATTGAGAATGTAAAACTCATCATTCCTGCCTTTATCTTTCCATTCCAATAACCGGCTAAATACTGCTGGTCTTCAGGCAGTATTTTAGATTTACTTTGCTGACATACCGACACTTCGCTAAAAAGCAACATTATAAATGTTATTGCATACAATTTATTCATGGATAGTACTGTATTAGTCCTATAATGTTAACAAATTGGATCATATTTAAAGCTTGAATGCCCCTTTTATAAATATGACCTGGCAACCAGAATACCATAAATCATAAATAATGAAGGTAACACTTAATAAAAATAAGCAAATATGTAATACTTTCTTTACCGGGCTCGATTGATTCTAATGATATAATAAGGTTTTCAGGGGATTATTATCTTACGCCAAACCGATAAGATAATTTTAAAAGTAATATATTATTTGCCTTCTTATTCGTAAACAGGCTATTAATGTTATCCCATACTTCGAATTCACCTGTCGTCGAATAAAAGTCCATGGACTGCGACCAAACCAGGTATGCCGTTGAACCAGGCAGGAATTCCCAGCGTATTACCATGTTTGACAGCCATTCATCAACATTGAAATCTGAAATTCCGATATCGTAATCATAAGTTCCATCTGTGTCCTAATCAATACCATAGTAACCATCTTCCCTGGTAATTTGCTCACTTGTATATTCATGATACCTGTCTGATAATTCTTCAGCCCTGGGGTCGGTGATCATTTTAAAGTTACTGTACTTACCAGAAGCAATAAATGGCTAACCCCAGTATTGTATGGTCAGGTCAGGGCTTATATTATAGTTTATCCTCAATGACATGGAAAACACTACCACTCCAGCTGCAGATCCTGTTAAAAATGGTTTCCAGAAAGGTCGGCTGAATCCTAAAGAAGCAAATCTTCTGCGGTGAATGAATCGTATCACCAACCATATCAATAAAAACTGTGAAGCTGAAAACCAATACCCTGTAGATGAGCAAGGTCAACATCCATTAATTTAGCAAGAGGAAAAACCAACAGAGCTGTTAACACTGCAAAGACTGAAACAACTATAATAATCAATATCCTCACCGCTAATGAAAAGCGGTAGGACGATTGAGAAAAACTCTTTTCCTTCTGCAATGATTTATTTTCTTTTTCCTCCATAATATAGGCCGCTTTGCATTAAACTTGTTCTATAAGGCAGTTAGTAATATTTTAATCCGGACCTAACGGTAAGTAGTATTGACTACAGGACAGGGTAATTAAATTCCGATTTCCACCGGATAGTTTATCCTGGCATATCTATTGTTGTGGAATTCGTGGTCAGAGTTATTTATTTCTGGCTTCCCATGCTGGGCTTTGGCATTTTTCAGAATGCTCAAACCTATTGTTTACTCATGCTGTTACTGATTCCCCAGCCCACTATTCTTCGGTTGTAGACATTAATAAAAGCTGCCTGATACATAAAACCTTGGTCTATAATGGGATAGGCACCTTTTGTTCCTGTTGATTTTACTATTTAAAATCAAATAAATAATAGCTACACAATTTATATCTCACAGATTTATTGTTCTTTTTAATAATTAAATCAATTTCCGGGTCGACATTATTTGAAAAGAATAATCCATTAGAAAGAATATTTTTTGTTGAATCTTCTGAAATATTGGTTAAATCTGTATTATTTATTGAAATAATTTCGTCGCCAATACTGATACCAAGCCTTTCCGCTTCTGAACCTTTAAAGACAGAATTTATTTGATACTTATTATTCAAATATTTATATGTAAAACCAAATGTTTTTTTATTATCAGGCAGTTGATAATGTTCAATCGGATAAAGATATATCTTGTTCTCAATCCAGTCGATCGTTATGATGTAATGCTTCATAAAATCGATTCCTACTGAACCTTTATTCATAGTATTTATATATATGGGATTATATGCAACAACAGGTAAATCATATAATGTCCACTGATTAAATTGCATAGAATCAAGCCTTATATAGTAATGAGTTTCGATACTATCTGAAGTATTTTTATCTATGAGAAACTCTTTTTTTATTGACCATTCAACAACTTTGCCTTCGTTAATCATGTTAAGTATTGAAGGCGACAATACATTTATAAAACCATTATTCCCCGTATCGAATTCAGCATTTATACTATCATTTCCAACCATAAGAATTATATCCGGTGATCCTTGAATTGGTTTAGGTGAGAACGGAATTTGAATTGCACCAGAAATATATTTGCATTTAGATATATTATCAGTTAAAGTAATTGTAGTATCAAAGAAATTTAACTGCCAAATACAATTTTTCATCATGTTTGAACCTATTATGCCATCCAGGTTCCAATTCCTCATAGGATTAAGAGAATCCTTTGTCATTACCATTGCTCCAATTTCAAAGAATTTTACATGGCCAATTGAAATTGAATCCATTAGAGGGTATATCGGTTTTAAGAAAGTATTTGCAAAAGCGTTACCTAACAATTTCGTTTTGTCAATTGTGGCAATATCTGTCTTTAAAACAACATATTCGTAGAGTAAACACGGAGAATATGAATCCAGGAGAAATCTGTATTCATCATCATTTATGACCGAATTAATATAAATTCTATTGTCTTCCAATTCAAATGGAATCTTCTCATAGAAATTTCCGGATTGAACTTTTCCTCCGTCTAATCTTTCCATGAAATCAGGTAATTGAGCAAGAATCTTATTACAGGATAAATTTCCCATAGCAACGAGAAAAACAAGTGTTAATTTAATAATTTTCATCTTTTCTAAATTTATCGTTTGAAAAATTGAAAGGTATGATAAACAATGAATCATAATGCTTTATCAAATCACCAATTTGGGTTATAAATTCTTATGATTATATCCAGGTTCTGGCAGAGAAAAAATTCCGGTTTTCGAAACTACCTTCAGTAATACGACTAGATGATAATCCGATTATTATTAATTAGGTGCTTATTTTTCCGGTATTATTTAGAGAAGATATATTTATCTTCATCACCTTCCCATTGCATTGTAGGGTTCTCATTCTGGTCCATGCTTAATGTCATTGTTTTACCCATAAATATGCTTTCCATAAATATATATTGGTTATGCCCTGTTGACATTTTTCGTACTTCTGATTCGTATTCTCCAAAATCGACCCATAGCGAATTATCATTATGGAGAACAAGTTCTGCTGAACCTAATATTTTATTATTATAAATTCCTAAAAAAGGAGAAATATCTTCGGGATTAACTTTCTTCTTTGTGATTACAGATAAAAGAAATAGCTGCCTTTTTATTTTTTTTGCAGCTTTGCGTATTTCTTTCTCATATACATGTTTATTCCCGGTTATTAACTCAAGGAATCGATATGTAGACATTCTTCCTATGGGCTTAACCTGGTCTAATTGGTTTGTTAAGATCGCAAACCCTAATTCATATTGAGGTATAATTACAAGTTCTGATGCAAATCCTACAGTACCACCAGGATGATAGATAACTGTCAAACCATTATAATCTTCAATATACCAACCCAGACCATACCAGATATTTGTATCGATCATAACCTGTGGTTCCCATAAATACTTTAAGTTTTTATTTGAAACAATCTGTCCGCCATCTGATGTAATACCATTATTGATTAGCATTATTAAATACCTGGACAAATCATCAGAATTTGACCACATTCCTCCTGCCGGTGAAATTGGTTTAAACATGCTTTCTATTTCGAGAGAGATTGCTTTACATCCTGAAATTGAAGAGTAATGTGGAGTTGCATAGTTATTTCTTAAAACTACATCATCACTAAAAAGTGTAGAAGAATTCATTTTTAATGGATCTAATAATCTTTTCTGTAATAATTGCGCATATGCCTCATTTAAATTTCCAAATTCTCCCCCCGCTGCAAGTGCAGCTATGTAACCTCCTGTTGCCAACATTCGTGATGAGTAGTTGAATTCATTCTCCGAAGATTCTGAGATTGGAATAGTTGCCATAGATTTGATAATATCTTCAGCACTAATCTCGCTGTACCTTACACTAATTTCTTCCATTCGCCTCGTAACTCCTGTACACATACACAGAGTATGCTTAAATGTCAGGTTACTTGTAATTTGTGGATCAGATAATTTAAAAGAAGGTAATATATCCGTAATAGGAGTATCCCAATCTATTATTCCATCATCAACCATTGATGCTATCATAATTGCCGTAAGAGATTTAGTAGTAGATCCAATACCAAACAGTGTTTCAGTATTAACAGGTATTTTTGTTTCATTATCTCTTACACCAAAACCACGATTATATAGAACCTGATCTCCTTTTACTATGACCATTGATAAACCAGGAATTTCATTTTTTTCCATCGTTTTTATTACGTATTCTTCCAAATCATTGATTAAGCAGGAAGGCAAAGAGTCTTTGACAGTATCTATGCCTGAAGATTGATTCTTTGTGCAACCAATAAACCCTGAACAAATTGTTAATGCAAAAATTAGCATAACAAAACTTATATAAGTAAAAAGTTTGCTTTTCATAATTATTTCCTTTCGCTTTCTTAAAAAATCTAAGTTATTTCTCTATAGTAGTATTACTATCCAGCTGATTTTTTATATAAATACACTGGTGGGCAATTAAAATTGACATTAGTTCTTTGATATTATTATTCATCCAGGCTATTATACAAACTTTATGCATAAAGAATTTCTGAGTAAAGGTCGTGCTTATAAAATTTTAGAACTCAATAATCTGACATATTTTATTGCTAGTATTATTCTCTCTGGTTATGGCTCCGAAACACAGATAAACTCCGAAATCCTTTGCAATATTTTTTTATTGTCTTCATTTCGGTTCCATCCGGCGCTAATGAATTTTCAAGCAAATACATTGTGTCGAGATCATATTTACTTAGAATCGCCTCACCAAAGATAATAATATCCATATCCTTATTGTCAAGTTTTATCTTTTCAGTTTCCCCTCTCATGGAATTTATATTTTCCAGAATATTCAAATAAGGTTTAAAGAACGTTGTGGCAATAGTGGTCCTGAGCACGTCTTTTCTGGTTATTAGTATGTCCGGTATAAGTATAACCAGCATGATCATACAAATAATGACACTGAATAGGATTATTGAAATAATCCTGCCCGGT